>Ga0075922_101_pt1 | contig 51794 bp, 48 predicted proteins | sample RifGroA2_FD_67902 | JGI IMG/M metagenome (GOLD analysis project Ga0075922, IMG submission 67902) | Parcubacteria (Magasanikbacteria) bacterium GW2011_GWA2_40_10
ATTGATGAATGTAAAAAGAAGGGTTTGGATGCCTCGTGTTCCACTCTGGAAGATTTTAATATTCCAGCAGGCAGTCACTATGATGTTGTGGCTATGTTTGATGTCATTGAGCATTTGATTAATCCAGTAGCCGGATTGAAAAAAATAAAAGGACTGCTTAAAACTGGTGGTTTGATAGCGTTTGGGACTCCCGATTCCGGAAGTATGTGGGCCCGAGTTTGGAAAACTAAATGGCACGCCTTCGTGCCGCCTCAGCATATAAATTTATTTTCCGTAAAGAATGTTAAGTTGTTGTTGCAAAAAAGCGGCTTTGAGCCGGTATTTGTCAGCCATTACGGAAAAACATTTGCCTTACCTTATATTTTCAGACTTTTAAACACATGGACAAAAATTAGATTTTGGCGCTTTATGGCTAATTTTTCATCTAATAATAAATGTTTAAAAAATATATCTATCCCGATTAATTTTGGGGATACCATGTTTGTGATTGCCAAAAAAATAATTTAGTATGGAAGTGAATTGCCTAAAAATCAAAAGTTGGTTTAAAGATAACAAATATTTTAGCGTTATTATACTATTGGCGGTATTTTTGTTGTTTTATCATGCTTCTGACCGTACTTTTTGGATGGATGAAACCGCAGTTTTAGAATATTTAAAGAACAGTCCGGGTGGTTTTGTGGCTGAATATTGGCATAATCCAGACAACCATCCTCCACTTTATTATTTTTTGGTGCTTTTAATAAGTAAAATTTTACCTTGGACAGAGCTGACGATTCGTCTGGTTTCAATTATATCCGGTTTAGGAATAGTTTGGTTGGTTTATATTTTTACGTTACGTGTTGTTCAAAACAAAAGAACTGCGATCTTGGCCGCATTTTTTACTGCTTTTTCATCTTATTTTGTTCTTATTTCTCAAATGGCCCGCTACCATAGTCTGGCGGCATTTTTATCCCTTTTAGTTTTTTATTTTTTTTATCAGCTCTTTGTAGAAGGTTATTCTAAACGGGTTTGGTGCTGGTATTTAGTGATGTTGGTTTTGGTAGGTTACACTGATTATCCACATTTTTTTTATGTCGCATTTATTACCAACGCGCTTTATTTTTATTGTTTAGCTAGAGGCCGCTCCATCATGCCGTTTTTTAATTGGTTCATTGGTCAGATTACCGCGGCGATTATTCTAAGTCCGTTGGTATGGATGATTTATCACCGCATTGTGATACAAGGTGACAGCGGGTGGAGCAGCACTAATTTATTGGCAAATTCATGGGTGCATATTTTTACCGCCATATTTTTTCATATTTATAGCTTCTTTTTTGGGGAAAATATTTTTCCGTGGAATTATGCTTTTTTTGGAATGGGTGTTTTGGTTCTGATTGCCGTGATAGCCGGTTTTATTCATGGGTTTAGAAAAAAAATGTGGACTCCAGGACAGTTATTTGTTGTTTTGCTAAGCGTGGCTTTAATTATTCTCAACACGCTATTTATGAACGTGGCTGATCCACGTTACAATTTTATTGTATATCCAAAGTTTGGTTTTGTAGCTTACCCTTTGTGGATTATGAGTTTTGTTTTATGTATTTCAAAGATTCATTCCAAAAAGGTACGTGTAATTCTTATTTTGATCTGGGCAGCCGTAGAGCTAGCCGGCCTATCGCATTTTTATCAGCGCAATAATTATATAAACGGAAGTTATTTTAATGATTTTAAAGGGTTTGAATTTGTAAAATCGGATTCTGTGGAAGGAGATTTGTTGTTAATCAGTGGTGATTTAAATATGGGTGTTTATAATTTTTATAAAGAAAAGTATTTTAGCAAAGTAGCCGCCGTTTCTATTGATGGTCTACAGGCGTTATTAAACAATAAACAGCAAGTAATTCTTTGGTTTTTTTCAACTGGCTCGGATGGCGATAGTGTCTATACCTCGGTTACTGCCACCGATCAAATACCCAATGGTTTTAAAATTATTAAGCAGTTTCAATCTGTTCCGGTAGATCCGATTTTGTTAAAGTTAAAACAGAAAGTAACAGGCAGGCAAAGCTATATATATAAGTATGGCGTTTATTTATTGACTAATAAGTAAAAAAATGACAAACATATTGTATGCAAAATAAACTGCCGATATCGGTTATTATAGTGAGTTTTAATACCAAAGATTTGACGCGAAAAGCGCTTCAGGCTTTATATAATTCCAGTAAATTACCGGAGCAGGTGATAGTGGTTGATAACAATTCTAGAGATGGTAGTGTAGAAATGGTCAAACAAGAGTTTTCGCAGGCGCTTATTATTGTCAGTCAAGATAATTTGGGTTTTGCAAAGGGGAATAATTTGGGTTTCAAACAACTGGCTACTCAGCCGTATATCTGGTTGTTAAATAGCGACACAGAAACAGGGGTTTATAGTTTAGAGGAACTAGTTGAATATATGGAAAATCATCCGGGAGTAGGAGTGGTTGGTCCACAAATGATATATCCAAATAAAGAGCTTCAGTCTACGGGTGGTTTTTTCCCCTCTATGTTAAATGTTTTTTATTATCTTTTTCCGGTTGCTTTTTTTCTGCCTAAATTATGGCGAGAAAAACTTCGGTCGATTGCTGTTTTCCCACAGCAAATCCCTGCGCAAGGATTGGAGTTGGATTATGTTACCGGCGCGGCTGCGCTGCTGCGTCGTTCTGCTTTTGAACAGGCAGGTCTAATGCCGGAGGATTATTTTATGTATTTTGAGGAAACCGATATGTGTTGGCGTATGAAAAAAGCCGGCTGGAAAATGCGGGTAATCAATGCCGAACCGGTAATGCATGTTTATGGCGGGAGCTTTAAAACCAAACATGATCCAAGGCGGCTTAAATTATTTCAGGAAAGCTTGATAAAGTTTGTTAGAAAAAATTATGCCGGCTGGAAAAAGTTTGTAATTCTGGCTGAAATATTTTTATTTGGCGGGTTTAGTATTTTTTTGAAACGCTTAAAAGAAAGATTCTGATTGTATGATATCTTTAATCACGACTGTCTTAAACGAGAAAAATAATCTAGCCGACTGGTTAGACGGTATTTTGTCTCAAACAATTTTACCAGAAGAAATAATTATTGTGGATGGGGGGTCAAAAGACGGTACTTGGGAAATGTTGTCAGAAAAAAGCAAACAAAATAGTTTGATAAAAGTTTGGCAACATCCGGGGAATATATCTTCCGGTAGAAATTTTGCCATCAGCAAGGCTATTGGCGAGATAATTGTTGTTACCGATGCGGGTTGTACTTATGATGTTAGCTGGTTTAGAAAAATTGTGGAACCAATTTTGTCCAGTAAAAGCAGTTTTGTTGCCACCGGTTTTGGCCCTTGGTTTAAACCCAATGATAACTTGATATCATACCTCGTAGCTTCCTCCACTATTCCAGCGCCAAACGAGTTTAAAAGAAACTGGTTGCCGTCCAGTCGCTCTGTGGCATTTAGAAAAGAAGTTTGGCAAAAGGCGAGTGGTTATCCGGAGTGGATTACTTTATGTGAAGATGTTATTTTTGATCTTAAAATTTTTAAATTAGGAATAAAAACAGAATATATTAGAGAGCCGTTGGTTTTTTGGCGTCCCAGAACCACTTTAAAAAAATATTTTAAACAGTTGTTTGGTTACACCAGAAGCGATGGACATGGCAAACTTTGGCTACGCAGACAAATAATTAGATATACTATTTATTTAGTAAGCATAGTTTTGTTATATTTGACTTTTAAATTTAGTGGTTGGTTTGTGGTTGTGTTGTTAGCTGGCCTGATTATTTATATAAAAAAGTTTTGGTTAAGATGGGATGTATTTTCACAAAATTTATCTTTAAATAAAAAAATAATCGGTTTTATTTTTGTTCCTTTTGTTGTAGCGTTTGGCGATGTAGCAAAAATGTGCGGCTGGCCGGTGGGGGTTTATGAAAGGCGTAGCGGAAAAATTAAATTTGAAAAATTTAAATCGATAGTATAATTATGGAAGAGGATATAAAAAAAAATAATACAGGCGGAGTAAAGTTTAAAACATTGGATGCCGTTCGGGCTTTAGCTACGATGATGGTTTTTATATTTCACGCAGGGTACCTTCTTCCTTCCTTTATCAATCAAAGTAATAAGTTTGGCCTGGGGAAATTTATCTATGTTGGCGGTACGGTTGGTGTTAGTGTTTTTTTTGTATTGAGCGGCTTTTTGCTTTTTTATCAATTGTATAAGAAAAAGGAAGGCCTTGATGCTGAAAAGGTAAAGGATTATACAAGAAAAAGGCTTCTCAGAATACTGCCTTTATACTATTTCTCTCTTTTTTTTATAGTGTTTGTTTTTAAGCGGGACATGATTTTTGCCCAAGATGGTCTTCGTTCAATAATATACAATTTATTCTTTATTAGGGGCATAAAAGGTGCTAATGGTGGCGGTACAATTACTATCAATCCGGTGTATTGGAGTTTGATCGTGGAAATGCATTTTTATTTTTTTCTACCTATTTTTTATTACATTTTTAATAAATATAAGAAAGTATCACTGTTTTTTATTTTGGCTTTGCTCGGAATTTTGTATAGAATTATTATTGTAACTAAGTTGGGGAATCCAAGTATGCAGCTTTTGAGATTTACTCCGGCAAACTTTGATTTTTTTGCTTTTGGCATGTTGGGAGCTTATCTTTATGTTAATCACAGTAAATTATTAAATTTTTTAGGTAAGGCCCACTCTCAAATTATTTGCTTGTCGGTATTTTTGCTATTTATTTATTTTTACGACCTTGATTTTTTGCCGACATTATCCTATATATTCGCCGCCACCTTGTTGGGCATTATTACGATATTATGCATTCTTTCTTTTTTGAGTAATGAGCAATCTTTTTTGGGAAAATTATTTACATCCACTCCGGTATTGTTTGTAGGTAAAATCAGCTTTAGTATTTTTATTTGGCATACGGTTGTTATTAATCAGTTTGGTGGCACGGCTTTATCAAGCGCTACTCAGTTTATATTAGACGCTTTTGTTACACTTGTTGTATCAACAATAAGTTATTATGCGATCGAAGCTCCGTTTTTAAAATTAAAATCAAAATTTGATTCTAGGGCTAAAAAATTAATGCTAACAGATTCTGTTTTTTAAATCCCGCAAGGTTCAATAAAATATATGAAACTTTCGATAATTTTGGTAAGTTGGAATACGTGCGACATGACAAGAAATGCACTACTTTCGATTTATAAAGAAACGCCGGGGAAAGATTTTGAAATAATAGTCGTTGATAATAATTCGGCAGATAATAGCGTGGAGATGATAAAAAAAGAATTTACTCAAGTTATTTTAATAGAGAATAAAGATAATCGCGGTTTTGGCAAAGCCAATAATCAGGCTTTAAAAATCGCTCAGGGTGATTATATAATGTTTTTAAATACAGATGTAGTGGTTTTGGACGGCGCACTGAATAAGTTGATAAATTATCTTGATGAGCACGCCGACGTTATGATGGTTGGGCCCAGGCTTTTAAATAAGGATTTAACCTTTCAGCATGCTTGTCGCAGAACATTGCCCAATCCGATGAATTCATTTTTTCATTTGTTCGGATTGACCAAAATTTTTAGAAATAGCAAATTTATTAATAAGTACAAACAGTATGCCGTTGACCCAGAAGTTACTGGTCCGACCGAGGCTCTTTCTGGAGCGGCCACGATGTTTCGTAGGCGGGTGTACGATGAAATTGGTGGTTTTGATGAAAGATTCTTTATGTATGGCGAGGATTTGGATTTTTGCAAAATGGTGCTTGATAAAGGTTGGAAAACAGTGTATGTTAGTGGTGCTAGAATAATTCATTTTGGCGGTCAAAGCAGCGGTAAACGTAAGGTAAAATCCCTATTAAATTTTTATGATGCGATGTGGTTGTATTATAAAAAACATTTTAAATATAATTTTTTGATTGATTTAACGGTTTGGCTTGGGATTAAATTCAGAATGATTGCGGCTTTAATTATGAATGTATGAACATTTTATATATAGGTGCCGGTTATGTAGGCAGTTGTAGCGCGGCGGTAGCGGCTAATAATGGCCACAAAACATTGGTGTATGATATCGACCAAAAAAGAATAGAATCATTATCATCCGGTGACCGGGATATTATTGAGTCTTGTCTTTCCGAGCCGGGTCTGGGTGGTCTGTTGATACGAAACAAAGAGCGTGTTAAATTTACTTCGGATTATAATGAAGTAGAAAATTTTTTGTCTGATTGTGACGCAATTTTTATATGTGTGAACACGCCAGAGTTGGGTGAAACAGGAGAAAGTGATTTAAAATATTTTGATAGCGCGCTAGAGAATATTTCTCAATCATTGTTTAAAAGAAATGATCAAAAACAAGAGAAATATGTTTTGATAATAAATAAGAGCACATTGCCGATAGACACAGCCGATAAAACTAAAATTGTATTGGAAAAAGCGGATGTCAAAAATTTTGGCGTAGTTTCTAATCCGGAGTTTTTAGTGATGGGCAAGGCGATTTACGGTTCAATAAAACCGGATCGAATAGTAGTGGGCGCTTGGAATGAAAAAGATTTTGAAATAATGAGGCAGCTTTATCAGATGTTCTATGGTTCTCCATCTGTAAAATATATCGAAGTCAATCCGCGGGAAGCGGCCGCGGGGAAATTATTGGCTAATTATTATTTATTTAATAAATTGATAAATTGTTTTGACGTGATGGGCCGGACCTGCGAAGCGTTTGAAGAATTAAAGTTCGAAAATTTACGCAATATTTTGTCTAGTGATAGCCGCATAGGTAATTGGGGTTTTTTTGATAGCATGGTTGTTGGCGGTAGCTGTTTGATAAAAGACAGCCGTTCATTAATGCATCAACTACAAGCAAAAAATAAAAATGTTGCTTTAATAAATGAAACTTATTTAGCTAATAAAAGACAACTTGAAAATTTTATAGATCGAGCAGAAAAAGAAGCCGGTTTCGATTGGCGACAAAAAAAAGTGGCGATTCTTGGTTTGGCTTTTAAAAGGGATACTCATGATTTTCGTGGCTCTGCGGCTATAAAAATTACGGAATTAATTTTGTTAAAAAATATTAAAGAGATTACCGTATATGATCCGGCGGTCAGGGAAAATTTTAAACGAATTTTTTCATCAGAAGGGGCGATAAAATATTCTTTCAATGAAGCCGAGGTTATAAAAGATGCAGATGTGGTTATTATTGCTACGGACTGGCCGCAATTTAGAGATTTGGCTGATTTGATTATGCAATCTGATAAAAAAGTTTTGGTTATGGATGGAAGACGCATATTGCAGCATAAATATGACAAATTGCAAAGTAAAGGCTACAATATCATTGCAGTCGGTTCACCCTTTTTAAAAGGTAAAGTTTAATTAATATGGCCAAATTAATTGTTACCGGCGGCGCGGGATTCATTGGTTCTCATTTAACCGATAAGTTAATCGCGCTTGGCCACGAAGTAATAGTAGTGGATAATTTAATGCTCGGAAAAAAGGAATTTATTAATAAAAAAGCAAAATTTTATAAAAAAGATATTCGTGATTATAAAGGTTTAAAAAAAATATTTAAAGGCGCTGATGCGGTTTTTCATTTGGCGGCTGATCCGCGTTTGCCAATTTCTATTAAGGATCCTTTAACAACAAATGATATAAATGTGAATGGCACGCTTAATGTGCTTTGGGCCGCGAAACAAAATAAGGTGGCCAAAGTAATCTTTTCTTCTTCATGCGCCATTTATGGTGACCAGCAGATGCTACCCATCAAAGAGTCTGTTGCTCTCAAACCGCTTACTCCTTATGGCCTGCACAAATTAATTGGAGAGGAGTATTGTTGTTTATTTTCATCGCTTTATAATCTACCAACCGTTTGTCTTCGCTATTTTAATGTTTTTGGATCACGCAAATTAGCAACTGGCGGCTACCCTATGGTAATTCCTATTTTTTTAGAACAAAAGAAAAAAGGCGAAAAACTCACTGTAGTAGGCGATGGAAAAAGTACCCGTGATTATGTGCATGTATCTGATGTGGTGGAAGCGAATGTTTTAGCTTGGACTCAAAATAAAGTAAATGACGGTAGCCCGATTAATGTCGGATCAGGCAAACAGACCAGTGTAAATGAAATTGCCGCTTTAATTGGAGGAGATGTTGTTAATATTACGGAGCGTTTAGGGGAAATGCGTTTTATTGAGGCTGACAACGGTTTGGCGCAGTCAGTTTTAGGCTGGAAGCCTAAAGTAGGAGTAGAAGCTGGTATTGCACAGTTAAAGAAAGAAATGGGTCTATAAATTCGTTAAACTAACTAAAAAATCCCGACTAAGTCGGGATTTTTTTGAAAATTGGTTTTTAGACTACAACATGAACAAATTTTGCCAATTTTAGGCTGCCGTCAAATCGGCGTCGTTTGGCTTGAATGAATTTTACTTTACCATTAGCCATAGCGAAGATAGTGTCATCTGTGCCTTTTTTGACGTTTTTTCCTAAATGGAATTTGGTGCCGCGTTGGCGTACTATAATCATACCTGTTCGTACCGCTTGGCCGTCGTGGAGCTTCACCCCTAGGCGCTGAGCGTTAGAATCTCGGCCCAACCGGGTAGAACCACCTGCTTTTTTATGGGACATAATTTAGCTTTAAATGTTGATTAATTTGGTAAAAATAGTATACTATAAAGTAAGGAAAGTGTCAAGGAACATGGGTTTAAATCCAAAATCCTAATTTCCAAATCCCAAACAAGCGCTAATGACCAAAACACAAAATGTTTTGAATTTTGGGATTTGATATTTGGGTTTTATTTGATATTTGTAATTTGGATTTTGTAATTTTAGTAGTATGTTTTACTATCCCAAGCTGTATTTTCGCGATCTTTGGATATCAGTGCCGCTGCTGGGCGTTATTTTGATTCAAATATTTTTATGGGTGTATTTAATTTTTAATATTCACTCGGATGCCGGTCAGATTTTTTTGCATTATAATATAATTTTTGGGGTAGATTTGGTAGGCGATTGGTGGAGGATTTATTTTATTCCTTTGGCCGGTGTGGTGGTTATTTTATTAAATTATTTTTTTTCATTAATGCTTTATTCGGTTGATAAATTTTTGGCTAGACTTATGAGCGGTTGGGTTTTATTTTTTCATTTGTTTTTAATGATTGGCATAATTTTACTCGTCAGATTAAACGCCTAAAGGTTATGCAGGAAGCATCCTCAAAATCAGCGGACAGATTGTTCTTATTATTTTCGGCAATTTTAGTGATTTTTGGATTGATAATGCTGGCCTCCGCCAGTTCGCCAGCGGGGTATTCCAGATTTGGCGATACTTTTTATTTCATAAAGAAGCAGTTTTTATTCGGTTTGTTGCCTGGTCTTTTTTTATTTTTAATTCTTGCGCGTCTTAATTATCATTTATTGCAAAAATTTAGCGGATTGATTTATTTATTTTCGCTCATGATTTTGGCGTTAGTTTTTGTGCCAGGCGTGGGGTTGGTATTAAACGGTTCTCGTAGTTGGATACAATTTTTTGGTTTAAGTTTGCAGCCGTCGGAAATAGCTAAATTGGCCGTAGTTATAATTTTGGCTAAATTACTTTCTGAAAATAGAGATTTAAAAGATTGGAAAAATGGTCTGGTACCGGTTTTGGCCATAATTTCTCCCGCCGTTTTATTAGTTGCGGCCCAGCCGGATGTGGGTACTTTGGCTATTTTGGTAGTGATTATATTTGCCATGTTGTATTTGGCGGATGTGCCAAAAATTTATTTGGCCATACTTGGTCTGGTTGGTGTGGTTGGTTTTGCCGGATTGTTACTATTTACCCCTTTGCGAGCGCAAAGAATTACCACTTTTTTACATCCGGAGTTAGACCCAAAAGGAATCGGTTACCAGATAAATCAATCTTTTTTAGCGGTAGGATCAGGCGGAATTTTTGGGTTGGGACTTGGGCATTCGCGGCAAAAGTTTCAGTATTTGCCAGAAGTGCAGGCGGATTCAATTTTTGCCGTAATTGCCGAAGAAATGGGTTTGATAATTACTATGGCTTTGGTTATGTTTATTACCTTTTTGGGGATACGAGGATTAAAAATAGCCAAAGGAGCGCCTGACCAGTTCGGCCGTTTACTTTCGGCTGGTATTATGATATGGTTTGTCTGGCAATCTTTCCTTAACATCAGCACCACTATTGGGTTATTACCGCTTACAGGCGTGCCTTTGCCGTTTATTAGCCACGGTGGGTCGGCGATGCTGGTAATGCTGGCCGGTTTTGGCATAGTGGCCAATGTTAGCAAATTTAATAAATAGAATATATAGGCTAGGCCATATATATTCTCATTCGCTCTGAAAAATCAAAACATTTGATTATTTCTCTTACTCATTTCGAATATGAAATTATTAGTTTGCGGAGGGGCGGGGTTTATGGGTTCTCATTTTATTAAATATGTTTTAGCAAAATACCCTGACTATCAAGTGGTTAATTTTGATAAATTGACGTATGCCGGTAATTTGGAAAATTTGCGTGAGATAGAAGGCAGTTCTAATTATAACTTTGTTCATGGCGATATTTGTGATCGGGTGGCTGTAGAAAAAGTTGCACAGGAATTTGGGATTGATGTAATTGTAAATTACGCGGCTGAAACTCACGTGGATCGTTCGATTATGGATCCGGATGCTTTTTTGCGCACCGATGTTTTGGGTACGTTTAGTTTGTTAGAAGCGACCAAAAAATTTAATTTAAAAAAGATGGTGCAGGTTTCCACAGATGAAGTGTATGGGAGTATAGATCTGGGTAGTTTTACAGAGGAGTCTCCTTTTGCTCCAAATAGTCCATACGCGGCAGCCAAGGCCGGAGGTGATCATTTGTGCCGGGCTTATTGGGTTACATATCAAACACCGATAGTTGTATCTCACAGTTGTAATTTTTATGGCACGAATCAATATCCGGAAAAATTAATTCCATTTTTTATCACTAATCTTTTGGAAGGTAAAAAAGTGCCTTTATACGGTGATGGAAAAAATGTTAGAGAGTGGATTCATACAAGTGATCATTGCCGGGCGATTGATATTTTATTGCATGAGGCTATGCCAGGTGAGGTTTATAACATTGGTTCCAATAATGAATTGCAAAATATTGAATTAACAAAATTAGTTTTAACAGAAATGGGTTTTGGTGAAGATATGGTAGAGCCTGTAAAGGATAGGCCGGGCCATGACAGGCGCTATGCTATTGATTACAGTAAGATGACTAAGGATTTTGGATGGAAGCCTAATAAAAGTTTTACAGAGGGTTTAAAAGAAGCAATTGAATGGTATCGTAAAAATGAAGATTGGTGGAAACCGTTGAAGAGCGGTGAGCATTTAAATTATTTTAGAAAACAGTATGAAGAAAGAGTATAATTTATATTTTAGTGTATGCAAACAAAAAAAATATTAATTATTGGTAGTGGTTTTCTTGGAAGAAGGTGTGCTGAGACATGGCCAGACGCCATTTTATCGGATAAAATTATTGTCTCTGTAAAGGACGTTGAAGATTTGATTGATCTGTATAAGCCGGACTCGATTTTAAATGCTGCCGGAATAGTGGGTAAGCCAAATGTTGACTGGTGTGAAACTCATCAATTGGAAACGATTGCCGGCAATACTATTTTGCCAATAATGATTGCCGAAGCGTGTCAAAAGATGGGTATTTATCTGTTACATATTGGTACAGGTTGTATTTTTTACGGTTATTCTTCAGATCCAAAAGGTTGGAAGGAAGACGATCCGGCCAATCCGTCTGTTGTTTATACTCGTAGTAAATATGCCACTGATTTAGTTTTATCAACTTTACCAAATGTTGGCATTGGTAGAATAAGAATGCCGATAGATTGTATATCGTCACCGGCAAATTTAATTGATAAGCTAGCTTCATATAAAAGAGTGATTGATGTTATAAACAGCGTTACCGTAATAGAAGATATGGTGGGAGTTTTTAGGCAACTTTTAGAAAAACAGGCTGTTGGTATTTTTCATGTTACCAATCCGGGTTCTATAAAACATAAAGAAATTTTGGAGATGTACAAAGAAATTGTGGATCCAAATCATACAAATGAGTGGATTGCAGAGCAAGAATTAGTAACAAGTGGATTGGCAAAAAAAACAAGGTCAAATAATATTTTGCAATCTGGTAATTTGGAAAAACTTGGTATAACAATGCGACCGGTAAAAGAAGCGGTTCGCGATGTGTTGGTAAAATATGCGTTCTATAAATTGAAAAAATAATTTTTTTGATTATGCTCGACGACACACAAAAAATTAAACAATTAGACTCAAAAAACATGCTCGGTAGTATCCAATTGTTGGGTAAGCAGATAGAGGAAATCTTGGCTCAAGCCAAAAAAGTTAAAGTACCGACCGCTTATAAAAAGGTAAACAATATTGTAGTTTTGGGCATGGGCGGTTCGGCTTTGGGCGCGCATTTAATAAAATCTGTTTTTTTGGATAGCCTTAAAATTCCGGTAGAAATTGTGAATGGTTACCAGACGCCTGGATTTGTGAATGAAAAATCGCTGGTCATTGCTTCCAGTTATTCAGGTTCAACCGAAGAAATTGTAAGTGCTGTAGCTGATGCCAAAAAGAAGAAAGCAAAAATTATGGTTATTTGCTCCGGCGGAAAATTAGCGGATTGGTCAAAGCAGAATAAAGTACCCGCTTTAATTTTCAGTACTAATAATAATCCGTGCGGGTCGCCTAGAATGGGGTTGGGATATTCTATCTTTGGTCAAATTGCGTTGTTAGCCAATGTTGGTTTATTAAAGTTGTCTCCGGTAGAGATTAAAAATGTTTTACAAACTATTTCCAAGTTTAATTCCTTGTTTGGCACAGATAATCCAGAAGTAAAAAATCCGGCCAAACAGTTGGCTACCAGTTTATTTGATAAAAGCGTTTGGTGTCTTGCTTCGGAACATTTGTCCGGCAACGCGCATATCGCGGCCAATCAAATGAATGAGAATGCGAAAAGATTCGGCGGTTATTTTGTAGTGCCGGAAATGAATCATCATTTAATGGAAGGTATGCCTTATCCGGAAAGTAATAAAAATGATATTAAGTTTGTTTTGCTGGAGTCGCAGTTGTACGACAAGCGTGTGCAAAAAAGATATGAAATTACCAAACAGGTTTTAGCTAACAAAAAAATCCAATTTACTTCCTACTCGTGTCAGGAAAACAAAAGATTGCTGCAGGCCTGTGAAGTTTTAGTTTTAGGAAGTTATGTCAGTTTTTATTCCGCAATGTTGCAAGGCATAGACCCGACCGCTATTCCTTTGGTTGATTTCTTTAAAACCCAGTTGAAGAAATAGTATGGATTTATCAATCATCACTGTTACGTGGAATTCGGTGGAACTTATTGGCGAACAAATAAAGTCGGTCAAGGATGGATGTAAAAATACCACTTTTGAGCAGTTTGTTGTTGATAACGCATCTGCAGATAAAACTGTTGAAATAATTGAAAAGGAATTTCCGGATATTAAATTGATTAAAAATGATAAAAACAGGGGATTTGCTTTTCCTAATAATCAAGCGGCCAAACTCGCGCAAGGCGAGTTTTTGCTTTTTTTAAACCCCGATATGCGGGTGGAAGAGGGAAGTTTGGATAAAATGGTGGGGTGGATGCGCAACCACCCGGACGTTGGTTTGGCCAGCTGTAAGTTGGTGGATCAACATGGAAATTTAAATATGGATGCTTTACCCCGACGTTTTCCGACAGTTTGGAATCAGCTGGCCATTGTTTTAAAGTTACCGCACTTATTCCCCGGTATTCTCAATCATTATTTATTTAAAGATTTTAATCCGGATGTAGAGCAAGAGGTGGATTCGGTGCGCGGTTCGTTTATGATAATGCGCCGGCAGGTTTACGAAAAATTAGGTTGGGCATTTGATCCCAGATATTTTATTTGGTTTGAAGATGTGGATCTTTGCCGGGAAGTAAAAAAGATGGGGCTGAAAGTTATGTATACCCCTATTATTAGCTGTGTTGATTATGTTGGGCAAAGTTTTAAAAAAAGAACCACATTGTGGAAACAAAAGCAGTTTATAAAAAGCATGGCGCGATATTTTTGGAAATGGAGAAATGGATAAGAATATGAATAAGCTTTCAGTTCATCTTGTAACATGGAATGGGGCAAAGTATGTACCTTTTCTTTTTGAATCTCTTAGAAAACAAACATATAAAGATTGGACACTTTTTGTGCTCGACAATAATTCAGATGATAATACGGTAGAATTAATAAAAAAAGAACTGAGTAATTTTAGTATTCAGTCCAAAGTTGTTGAGGATAAAACTAATCTGGGATTTGCCGGCGGGCATAATCAGGCTTTTAAAGAGTCTGATGCAGAATATATTTTATTATTGAATCAGGATATGTTTCTGGCGCCGGATTGTTTAGAAAAAGTTGTTAGATTTTTGGATCAACACCCTGAAGCGGCCTCGGTTTCCCCAAGATTAATGAAATGGAATTTTCCGACAAATTTTACCGACCAAATTGACGCATTGGGATTAAAAGTTTATCGCAGTAGACGAGTGGTGGAGCAATATACCCAGCAAAATTGGCAAGAGTTAAAAAAGAAATTTTCTTCCGCGATATTGCCGGTGTTTGGCGTGTCCGGCGCTTTGCCGGTATTTAGAACTTTCGCTTTAAAAAGTATCGCCTATGAAGATGGTTCTATTTTTGATGAGTCGTATCATTCATACAAAGAAGACGTGGATCTCGCGTTTCGTTTAGCTACCGCAGGCTATAAATCTTATGTGGTGCTAGACGCTGTGGCTTATCATGACCGGTCTGCGGCTGGCCCCAAACAAGCCGATGATGCGCATGCTTTGGCAAACAAACAAAAACAATCTGAATGGGTCAAATATCATAGTTACAAAAATCATTTAGCCACTTTGTATAAAAACGAGTATTGGCAGAACTTCACCCTTGATTTTCCTTGGATTTTGTGGTATGAATTGAAGAAGTTCGTCTATTTCCTTTTGTTTGACAGGAGGGTGTTGGGCGGGCTTAAAGAACTGTTAGGCCAAGATTTGGCCAAAAAACGCCGTTTAATTAAATCGTTGCAAAAGATAAGTTGGCAAGAAATGCGTAAATGGTGGCGGTCGTAAATCCGTGTAATCCTCACTGTAAATCCGCGTAATCCATGCCATGAAAGATATAAACATCGTATTTGTAAATTACCTAATGAAAGCCGATATTTTAGAAGCGGTTTCTTCGGTTTTGAAAGATATTGCAGGCTGTCCTTATGATGTCCAGATTACGGTGGCCGATAATTCGGAAAATAAGGATGGTGTTAAGGAGGATTTGGCAGTCAAATTTCCCACAGTAAAATATGTGGATTGCGGCGGTAATGTTGGTTTTGGCAAAGGCAATACAATCGGGTTTAAAGCCACACCGGCTAGATATTATTTTGCGCTTAATCCGGACACGGTTATTCCGGAAAATTCCCATGTTGTTGAAAGGATTGTAAAATTTATGGACGATCATCCAAAAATAGGATGCATTGGCCCTAAGTTGCTCAGCAGTGATTGGACGCTGCAATACTCTTGTTATCGTTTTGATCTGCCGTCAATTTTAATAAAACCATTAAAACAAATAAATTTTGATAAAAAATATAAATGGGTAAAAAAACACTCCGACAGATTACTAATGAAAGATTTTGATCACAACCAAACAATGCCGGTAGATTGGGTGCTTGGCGCGGCTATGGTGGTGCGTCAGGAAGTGGTGGATTCCGTCGGTTGGTTTGATGAGCGCTATTTTATGTATTTGGAGGATTGCGATTGGTGTTTAACCATGTGGGAGAAAGGCTGGTCAGTTTATTATGTTCATGATATTATCATTATGCATAAACATGCTCGGGAATCGGCCAAAGTACCCGGTATATTCAACGCTTTAATAAAAAACAAACTCGCCAGAATTCATTTGGTCAGCTGGGTAAAGTATTTGTGGAAATGGCGAATGAATCATAAGTACTATGCAGCCTAAAGTAGCGATAATTTATTTATCGTTTAACTCTGACATCTATTTAGATGATGTTATTTCTGCGCTACAAAAAATGACATATCCAAAAGACAGAGTAGAGTTTATTGTGGTGGATAATCCACACCCTCAGTTTGGTTCGTCAATGGTGAATTTGGAAGAAAAATTATTGCCAATTTCCGGTGTTAGTATTCCGCATGTAACTCTTTTGCCGCAAAAAGAAAATCTTGGGTTTGCCGGGGGTAATAATGTGGGTATTGCATGGGCTTTGGAAAATGGGTTTGATTATGTTTATTTACATAACAACGACGGTTTTATGGCGTCGGGTTGTTTAGAAAAAATGGTGGCTGCTTTGGAAGGTGATAAGCAGATTGGCGCGGCTCAATCATTACTGCTTCTTTATCCGGAAACAGACTTGGTAAATACGGCCGGTAATTCATTTCATTATCTTGGTTTCGGCTATTGTGGAAATTTTAGAACTAAGAAAAGCGATTTAAAATTAAAAGAAGTAGAGGAAGTGGGTTATGCCAGCGGCGCTTCCATACTTATGCGCGCCAAACTTTTAAAAGAATACGGTTCTTGGGATAAAGATTTTTTTCTGTATCATGAAGATGTGGAGTACTCACTGCGGATGAAAGTATTGGGTTATAAAGTGTCTATAGTCAGAGACGCAATTTTTTATCACAAATATCAGTTTAGCAGAAATAAAGACAAATTTTATTTCATGGAAAGGAACAGATACGCGGTTATGTTGATGTATTTTAAATGGCCAACTTTTTTAGTTCTTTTGCCTATGGCTTTGGTAATGGAAGTTGGTTTAATTTTTTTTGCGATTATTAACGGCTGGTTTAAAGTAAAATTAAATGTCTATAAATATTGGTTAACATCCAAAAATTGGCAATTGTGGTTGGGAAAACGCAAATTTATCCAATCAATCCGCATGGTTACAGATAAACAAATTTTAAAATTAGCTTCGGATAAAGTCATTTTTGACGAAAAATCCATTAATAATCCGTTGTTAAAATATGTAGCTAATCCGCTGATGGCGGCCTATTGGTTTGTTGCCAAGTGGATAATTTTTTGGTAATTAATATGAAGATTGCTTTTATTGAACCTGCTATAGCGCATGTTGAACCACTGGGAATAGCCAGTTTGGTCCAAATGCTGCTAAACGACGGACATACTGTTACATATTACGAATCGCCTCGGGAGGGTTTTTTAGAAAGATTAAAAGAATTTAATCCGGATGTTTTGGCATACAGCACCACCACAGGAAAACACCGTTTGTGCAGAGATCTCAACGAGGAACTCCGAAAAACAATAAGCGCCATTTCAATTTTTGGGGGCCCTCACTGTACTTTTTATCCGGAATTCATTGAAAGCAGTACACTAATCGACGGTATCTGTATGGGTGAAGGAGATTTTGCAATCACTGATCTTCTGCGGAAAATTAACAACAAAGAGGAGTATATTAAAACGGATAATTGGTGGTTAAGGGTGGACGGAAAAATTTACAAAAATGCGGTAAGAAATAAAATTGAGAACTTAGATGAGCTGCCTTTTTTAAATAGGGATGTAATTTACGCTGAAAACGAACAGTTAAGAAGAACTCCAATAAAGAGAATTATAGCTTCTAGGGGTTGTCCATACAGCTGTTCTTATTGTTTTAATAAAACCTATAATTTTATTTACAGTGGAAAAGGAAGGGTGAATTACCATCGTTCACCCGCAAATATTGTTGAGGAGTTAAAATTAATTAAAAAAAAGTACCCCTTTACTTTTTTAAAAATTGTTGATGATACTTTTGGGTTAAACATGAATTATAACGAATTCGCCATGTTGTATAAAGAGGAGATTGGGGTGCCTTTTTTATGCAATGTCAGGCCAAATTTGCTTAATCAGGAAAAAATAAAATATTTAAAACAAGCCGGCTGTGTTGCTGTAACAATGGCCGTTGAATCCGCAAATGATTATGTTCGAAACAAAGTACTTTGTAGAAATTTAGATTTGAAGGTTATGAGCGATGCGATTACTACTCTTAAAGAAAACGGGTTGAGGATATATACTCAAAATATTATCGGTAACCCGGGCGAAACATTTGAAATGGCAATGGAAACCTTCAATTTTAATGTGAAGCATAACGTTGATTTCGCCGAATGTTTTCTTTTGACTCCGTTTTACGGGACGGAGATTTATGAAAATTGTGTTAAAAATAATTTTTTGGAAGAAGGAATAAACATTGACAATATGCCGCAGTCTTATTGGCTTGGTTCGTGCATCCGATTCAACTCATTAAAAGAAAAAGATAAATTTATAAATTTCCATAAATTTTTTAGTTTTGGTGTCCAGCACCCTTATTTATTGCCGTTAATTAAGATATTAATGAAATTTTCGCCAAATAAACTGTTTGTTTTATTTAACCGGTTCTACGATTCATGGAGAATAACTAGAGTAATAAGAGTCAAGATGGATGTTATAACTTTATTTGGTGTTGTTAAAATGAATGTAAAATATATATTTAGTTTTTTTCTTAAGACTGATTCTCATTCTAAATTTTGATTAGTATGAAAATTAAAAAAGCAATACTAACCGGCGGGGGAAGGGCAACCAGATTAAGACCTGTTACCTCCACCATGAACAAACATTTGATACCTTTGGCCAACAAGCCGATGATTTTTCATGCCATTGAAAAAGCGGTTAATGCGGGCGTGGAAGAAATTTTTATCAATACCAATCCGGGCGAAACCGAATTGCAAAAGTATATCGGTGATGGCGGGCATTGGGGGATTAAAATAACTTTTTTTGAACAAGAAGGCGGGCCGCAAGGAGTAGCGCACGTGGTAAAGCAGGCGGAAAAATTTATCGGCAATGATCCGTTTTTGTTTTATCTTTCCGACAACGTAATTTTAGGCAGTTTAAAAGGATTTGTGGATGAATTTGTAAATGGCGGTTATGATTGTATGTTGGCTTTGTCTCAAGTTCCGGATGCGCGCAGTTTTGGCGTACCGGTTTTTGATGAAAAAGATAGGCTTGTAGATGTGCTGGAAAAACCGGCCAATCCGCCTAATAATTTTGCGGTTACTGGTATTTATTTATATGGCCCGGGAGTTTTTTTTAAGGCTTTTGATCATATTAAAAAAAGCGACAGAGGAGAATACGAAATTTCTAGCATCCATTCTGACTTCTTAAAAAATAATCTTAAAGTGGGTTATAAAGAAATTACCGGCTGGTGGAGAGATACCGGCAAGCCGGAGGATTTAATAGTCGCCAGTCAATTATTGTTGGAAGAAATTACCGATGAAAATTTTAAAGTAGAGGGCAAGGTAGAGGAGGGCGCTGCGCTGAACGGTAAAGTGCATATTGGTGTGGGAACGACTGTTAATAAAAATGTCAAAATTACCGGTCCGGTATTGGTAGGTGAAAATTGTACTTTGGAAGATTGTGAAATCAATCCTAATACGACTATCGGCGCTGGAAGCACTATAAAAAATGCTGAAATTGGGGATTCAATTATTTTAAACAAATGCAATATCAGTTGCGATATAAAATTAACAGGTAGCATCATTGGCTCCGGAGTGAATTTAATAAAAAATAAATCAGGCAAACAAAAAATGATTTTGGGTGAAAATACTTTGGTAGAGCTTTAATTATTTGGATAAAAAAAGGGGCTAGTCAATTTCTTTATTGGTTTTGCCCCGCGTGTTTTCTATTTCTTAATTGCTTCGGCGAACGATTTTATTTCTACCCAATTAGCAGGGTGGATTTCGTTGTGATCATGCGCCCGATCATAGACCCATCGGCCGCAAATTTTCACTTTATCACCGACTCCGAGGTCGGGGAGAATGGGAAAGTTATCGCGAATCGGATCGTCAATTTCCACGAGAATCCAGTTGCGTCCATTGGACTTATCTTTGGGATGGCTTTTACGCCAGCCGTAATGAATGTCTTTTGGTTCAAGAAGCAGAGGAATCAGGATGTCGCCGTCATCGTCTGATATCTGCAAATCAATGATCTTGGCTTCAACGCAGATGTTGCCATATACATCCCAGCCTGAGAAGTAGTGTATGATTGGCGCGGCAAACAGAGATGGTCCAAAGAAATCAGTGTAGCTGTGCGTTCGGAACTGTTTTCCGTATTTACCCCACCAGGCGCCATGGTAGCTTAGATCCATATTGTTGCGATGGAGTCCTTGGCTGGGCGGAGAACCGACAAACTTGTCTCCGGGCCGAAAGAACGAAACCAACGACCAGACAAATGAAATCGCCATGCACACCGCAAAAATCTTCAGAGTCGTGGCCAGCCAGCGACGTTTGATTTTTTTCATTTTTCACTCCTTGGCTTTTTGATGTCCACGATCCGCGTATACAAGTATATTGAACTTGTTTTTTGAAGAATTGTCAATGTTGTCGGGCATAGGGGACTTGAACCCCTGACCTCATGCACCCCATGCATGCGCGCTACCAACTGCGCTAATGCCCGTTTGGATTGTTGGCATTATATGCTTGTTCAAATAAAAAATCAACTCCCAATTCTTGGTTATATTGACAATGATTTTATGGTCACTTATACTAAATTGGCTAGTAGATGCACTTTCCAACAAAAAGGAGGTCCACAATGTCAGATAACATTTTGTCTGATTATGAAAATCGCGCGCAAGTGGCGGCCAAAGAGTACGGCCATCGTATGCGAGTGGCGCTTTTCTTGGCTTTTCTATCCATTATTTTTGGAGTGGCAATTGTGTTGCTCGTCGCCACTTGTCATTTTTCTCGGATAGTCTTGATTCTTTTTATTATTTTCGGGTCAGTTTCTATCCTGTTCAGCTTATCTTCGTTTGTTGATGTTGGTTGCTATCTGGCTCATAAGGAACATTACCCGGGCATGATAAGAAGCGAAGGTCGGTACAAAAAATTGGCCAAGGATTATAACGATCTTTTGGCTTACCACCAAGAAAGTATGTGGGTTATGATGGAAAAAGTTTTTGGCCCGTTTCCTTCTCCGGAGGATATTGTAAAAGGCGCTAAAGTATTTGCTAAAATGCAACAAGCTGACGAGATTAAAAGGAAGAAAGAAGAAAATTAGGTAATAAAAAATAAACTAAGCTCTTTTCGGAACATTCCAAAATATTGGAATGTTCTTTTATTTTTATTAGTGTGGTAGTTAAAAAAATCCCGACTTAGTCGGGATTTTTTTGTGTATTCGCGTCATCTGTGGCTGGAAGCATCTGCGAAATCTATTTTATTTTTTTAACCATTGTGCGGCGACAGCTGGAGCAGGTTTTAACACTTTGTCCGTCTACTTTGACTAGTTGAAGATTTGGATTTTGTCTGCGCGGCACTTTGCAGTTGGAGTGGCTTACGTGATTGGCGCGGACAGCTTTTTTGTCGCAAACAAAGCAAGATCTGGACATATTTGAAAAGTTAAAGGTTTTAATATATACTACGAATGGTCTAATTGTACTGTAATCCTTAACTTTTGTCAATACTGCCATTATGGATTTTATTTTCTATTTTTTAGTCATTGTTCCTTCAGCCATTATTCATGAATATGCTCACGGTTTTGCTGCAGATATGTTAGGAGACCCCACCGCCCGTTATGCGGGAAGGCTGACAATTAATCCTGTTCCTCACATTGATTTGTGGGGTACTATTTTAATGCCTATCACGTTATCAATACTTACCGGCGGTAAATTTCTTTTTGCATATGCCAAACCAGTGCCATATAATCCGTATAATTTGAAAAATCAAAAGTGGGGACCAGCCATGGTCGCTGTAGCCGGGCCAGCAGCCAACTTTTTGTTGGCTATTGCCTTTGCTATTGTTGTTCGTGTTTTGCCGCCATCTAACTTTACTTCAATATTGTCTATTATCGTTTATGCAAATATCATGTTGATGATATTTAATCTGGTTCCTATTCCACCACTCGACGGTTCTAAAATTTTGTACGCGCTTTTGCCCGATTCAGCCAGAGGAATAAGAACTTTTTTGGATAAAAATGGCTTTATAATTTTGCTTTTTTTAATTTTCTTTTTGTTTGAATTAATTTCTCCATTAATCGACGGATTGTTCCGGTTTTTGGTCGGTGTTTAATATTAACTTTATTAATTAATCATACAATCATATGAAATTAGCACTTCGTTGGCTACTTAGCGCGGCGGCATTAATGTTAATCGCTTATTATGTTCCCGGTATTGCGGTAAGCGATTTTTATGTGGCTTTGGTGGCGGCTTTAATACTTGGATTAATAAATGTTCTTATTCGTCCGCTTCTTCTTCTTTTAACTCTGCCGATAAATATACTTACTTTAGGGCTTTTTACTTTGATAATAAACGCCTTAATGTTTTGGCTTGCATCTTCCGTTGTAAAAGGTTTCTTCGTTGCTGGATTTTGGCCGGCTTTCTGGGGAGCGCTTATAATGTGCGTCGTTGGTTGGTTTCTTAATTCGTTGTTTAAGAAAGAGCTATGAAAAACTACTCATCAAATCGGGCGCAAAAAGGCAAGACAGCTTATCGCACACCTAGTTTATTTAGGGCAAACAAAGCTATTGCGACTCAAGCGTCTAAATCAATAGGGGAGATGAAATTCTTAAAACAGGGGAGAGGTTTTTTCAAGAATAAATCTTATTAGTTATGTCAAAAAATAATTACAGAATCATATCGTTGGGAGGATCAATTATTATTCCGCAGGAAGGATTTAATGTTGAGTTTCTAAAAAAGTTCAGGGAGTTAATTTTAAAGAGAGTTAAGTTGGGAGAAAAATTTATTTTGGTCATCGGCGGGGGATCAACCTGTCGAAAATACCAAAAGGCAGCTAAGGAATCCGCAGATGTCTCTGCAGTTGATTTGGACTGGCTGGGTATTTATGCTACGCATTTCAACGCGCGCTTTGTCGGTTTGTTGTTTAGCGGTTGGGCGGAAAAAGAACTAATTATCAATCCGACTAAAAAAATAAAATCAAAAAAACATATTCTGATTGCCGGTGGTTGGAAGCCGGGATGCTCCACAGATTACGACGCGGTTTTGCTGGCAAAAACTTACGGCGCCAAAGAGTTGATTAATCTTTCCAACATTGATTATATTTATGAAAGCGATCCGCGCGTTAACCATGGCGCTAAAAAATTGGAAACATTAGATTGGCGCGAACTTCGAAAAATAGTAGGGGATAAATGGGTGCCAGGAGCGAATTTGCCTTTTGATCCTAAAGCGACCAAAGCTGGGCAGAAATTGGGATTGACCTTGAAATTTGCCAGAGGGACAGACCTCGTATGTTTGGAAAATATTTTATATGGTAAATTATATTTAGGGAGTTTAATAAAATAATTTTTAAAACAACACAACTCTTGACAATTGTCAAGGTATGATATATTATGTCTTTAACCATAGACAGCAGGTGTTTTACCCAGCCATAGTCCGCCTAGGCGGACGACTGAGGGTCGAACTTAATTTCCTGCCGAGGTGCAAATAATGGCAATTAAGCCAATTAGGTCGATTTGTACTAGATAGTCTGTGAGAAACACAGATTTTTTGTTACTGGCCTGAAAATTTTTATAAATTTTCATTGGCAGTAACAATCCCGACTTAGTCGGGGTTTAAGTAAATATGCCTAAAACAAAACAACAAAAAGAAGAAACAATTAAATCTTTGGAGGATGGTTTAAAGGCGGCCAAAGCGGTTGTGTTTGCCAATTTTCAAGGGTTAAAGGTTTCTGAAGCGGAAGAACTGCGACGCGAATGCCGCAAGAACGATATTAAGGTTGTTGTTGCCAAAAAGACTTTGGTAAAGCGAGCCTGTGAAGATTTAGGATTAAAAGATATTGATCCAAAAGTTTTCGCCGGCGGGGTGGCTACTTTTATGGCTTTGGGAGACGAAATTTCGGCTGCCAGAATAGTAAATAATTTTGCCAAAACCCACGAAATCTTAAAAATATTCGGCGGCGTATTGGAAGGAAAATTCGTAGATGTTATCACAGTAAAAAGTTTGGCCAATTTGCCAAGTAAACAAGAATTGCTGGCCAGATTGGTTGGCTCTATCAACGCTCCTGTTTCCGGCTTTGTAAATGTATTGGCCGGGAATTTGCGCGGTTTAGTAGGTGTGCTTAATAATATAGCAAAGGCGAAAGCCTAACACGGATACGCGAATGTCGCTAATTTACTAATACGCTAATTCGCATATTTGTAAATCCGCATCATTCGTAAATCAGTGTTTAATTAATTTAAGTATATGTCCGATGAAAACAAAGTTGAGGTTCCTGCAAAATTCAAGAGCCTTGTAGAAGAAGTTGAAAAAATGTCCGTCTTAGATCTTTCCGAATTGGTTAAGGTTTTGGAAGAGAAGTTCGGAGTTTCTGCTTCTGCTCCAGCTATGATGATGGCCGCCGCTCCGGCAGCCGGAGGCGTCGCTGCCGCTGAGGAAAAAACAGAGTTCAACGTTGAACTTACCGATGTCGGCGCAAGCAAGATCAATGTGATCAAAGCTGTAAAAGAAATAACCGGCCTTGGTTTGGCAGATGCCAAAGCTTTGGTAGACGGCGCCCCAAAAATGATTAAAGAAGGCGTAAAGAAAGAAGAAGCTGAAACAATGAAAAAGAAAATCGAAGAAGCCGGCGGCAAGGTTACATTAAAATAATACCCATAAATAAAAAATCCTCTTTTGAAGAGGATTTTTTATTTTAGTTATTTTTTCATAGTTCAATCAAATAAACTTTATTATCATCTAGCACATAAGCAACGCCTTTTTGTTCTTCTATAATCATTCCGGTCGGGTTGGTAAATTCTTTTGCGGTAATTTGTTTTTTAAGCTCGCCGGTTTTTTCCAAGACAATTATTCTTTTTCCCGCCGTATCCAGAATATAAATATAATTCAGATCATTGTAAGTCCAGATTTCATCTGCGGATGTAAGTTGAGGGTCAAGTCCTGTGATAGCAAACGGCTCGGCTAAGCCATTGGTAAATTTATAAACAGATCCATTTTTTCCAAGCGCAAATACATCGCCATCAACGGCTAAATCCATGCCTGTTTTTATGTCGGCAGAATTATCTTTTAACCATTCTTTTCCTAAAGCAAAACCGGTTTTTATGGCGTCATGTTTGTATATCTGATTGTTTTGCGTGTCCAGTGAATACAGCCTGCGGTTGTAGATGGAGATGCCGGCAATGGCGGCGTTTTGATTAGGGAAATCAATATCTATTTTCCTCCAAGAGTTATCTGTTGGTTTGAATTGAGCTATATTTGCGTTGTCGTATAATAAAACCGCGTAATCATTTTCTTTGGGAACAGAAGCGGCCGAGAAGTTCTTTACGGATATGCCCGGAACAATTAATTTTGATTCCTTGATCAGTGGATCATAGGACGCGATATTTGTGCTTGTTTGGCCAAATCCGTAAAGTTTATTATTTAGCAGGAAAATATTGTCTATTTGGTCGGTTGGCATTAAACCGTTCCAATCAGCCAGTAATTGCGGATATACAGGTGTAATTTTACGGGCTTTAATCAGCATGCCATTAAGTCTGTTTCGTAAGTTTTGACAAGTGACTTTTTCCGATGCGGAGAGGCAGGCCAGCTCTTTGATAATTTGCTCAGCTTCTTGAATGCTGGCAAGAGCGGCGCCGGTGTCATTATAAACAAGGAAGCTTTCCGCAGCGTATCCTTTTGTTTTTATGTTTTGCAGAGCTTTTGCATACGCTAAAATATGCGCTTCTTTTTTTTGTTTTGCCCCCACATAAGCAATTCCGCCGCTAAACGCCAAAAGCAGAATCAGGGATAGGCTTAATAAAATTTTTGTTACCAACGGCAGGCGCGCGATGTTTTCTTTAACATTGCGCCACCATCTTGCCCATTCAGCCAAAATATTATGGCGCCTATTTTTATAATTTGTAATTATAAAAAATAATAGTAGGAAATTTTTTCCGAGCGTGGAAAGTATCGCGCCGATAAATAAAAGCAACAGCGCCAGACCCCGAGCCGCGTATTTTAGTATTTTCCAGATAACCCCAAAAGTTTTTTTGACAAAGTCTTCCAAACTCATATTTTCAGCCCGTTGGCGGGCGCCGTATTTGCCGGCGCGCATGGAAGTTTTTGCGTTTCTGGAGCGCAAATGCGAAGAACTGATCTCGGTATTGGGACTGGCGTCATCCGCGGCTTCATACATTACGGCTGATATGGTTTCTTCTTTGTCTGAAGCGCCGTCTATTTTATTTTCAAATCTCGGCAAGAATGACGGCGACAAAATATGGGCTGTATTTCGTTCTGTGCTAAACAGGCTTTTAAGAGAGCGGGCTGAACCGATTTTTCTGGCAGGAGAAGATTTTATTGGAGCTGGTGTTGTTACACCCGTCTGCAAATTGATGATTATGCCTCCGAATGATAAATCATTTTTGATTTCCGATAGTACTCTTTGTAAATGTTCCGAGCTTTGTCGTGGTGGTCTGGTAGTGATAATTTTTTCTAACCTATCATGATTAAAATATTCTATAATATGAGGAGTGCCGGCGAAGAAAAAATCATTTGATCCTATCTTGCCTTGTACGATTTGTGAAAACATCTGGCCTTTTTTTGTTTCAACAGCCGTATCATACGGTTCGTTTGATTTATTTTGTTCAACCAAGTCCATTTTTTTATAAAATCCATCTTTGGTTTTATAGAACAAAACCATTTGTGGGTGGCCGTGAAAACTAAAAATTATGTCGTCTTCGCGAATTGCCCCCACAATACAATGCAGGGCTATCTCCGGCTGTATCATAGGCAAGCTATCCTGATTGATTTTGTCCAAAACAATTTCCATTGACGATTGCCCGACTTGATCTGGTATTTCGTAGTAACTATTTTCTATTTCATCTATTATATCCTGCATTTTGGCAATATATTTTGTAGTAGCATTATCTATTTCGCAGATAGCAAAAAAATACCCCTTGCCCCTTTCGGCGGTGGTAGAAGGTTCAGTGATATTTAGGAGCACGTGCGATACCTCAGGATTACTCCCCTCCACAAAAAACTCATGTAAATGCAGGGATGGTTCCATAATTTGCTTCTAAGCCCGCTTGGGCATTGATTTTTGACTTTTTACCTATATATAATTATACTACACCTTGCGTCAGTGGGCAACAAGAATTGTATTTCGCAATTTCGTAATAATTTCGTATTTTGTACATCATTTTATGCTTGAACAACTTTTTGGTTCAAAGTCCAGAGTAAAGCTTTTACACATTTTTTTCCAATCTCCGGATCGGCCTTATTATGTTCGAGAACTGGCTAGATTAGCCGAATCACAACTCAACGCTATCAGACGCGAACTGGCAAATTTGGAGCAAGTTGGCTTGATTATGCCGGTGGCTATAGAAAATGTAGAGGTGCCGGAAGGTGTAGGTACGGGCCGTTCAAAATACTATAAGCTTGATCAGAGCTGTTTATTGTATGTGGAAATGAAGTCGCTGCTCTTTAAGGCGCAGATACTGTATGAACGCGAGTTGATTGAGCGTCTAAAGGAAAAAGGAGGGAAAATAAAAGTAATGCTGTTTACCGGTTGTTTTTCCGATGCTAAAGACGCGGAAACTGATATTTTGCTGGTTGGAGAGATTCGTCCGTTGGCGGTCTCAAAACTGGTTGCGGATTTTGAGAAGAAATTGGGAAAAGCTTTGCGTTATACCATTATGACTGAAAAAGAATTTGGCGATCGCAGAGAAATAGGAGATAAGTTTTTATACAGTATTTATGAAGGGAAGCATATGGCTGTCATAGATGAGTTAAGTAATTTGTCTTAATCCCGTATGTTTGTAATTGTTGATAACACCGAAGAAGGGAAAGTGATTTTTTCTTTTTCCTTGAACAATAAATTTATTCAACGAACTTACAAAGCAAATGACAGTAAGGGCGTCTTATTTTGTTTAGAAAAATTATTAGCCGATTTGAAATTAAAACTAAAAGACATCAATTGTTTGGGGGTGGTAATGGGCGAGGGCCGGTTTACCGCTACCCGCTTGGCAGTTACGGCCGCCAATGCTTTAGCCTATAGTTTAAAAATACCGGTGGTAGCCTTGCCGAAAAATTTTACTCAAGCAGATGCGCTTAAATTGGCTAAGTCGGCCAAAGCGGGAAAATATATTGTGCCTACTTATAGCGCTGAGGTGCGGATTGGTTGATAAACAAATTTTTAATTTTGTAATTTTTAAATTTTTAATAAATTTTAAATTTTCAATTTTAAAAATTACAAAATTCAAAAATTAAAAATTCCGTTCAATTATGCTCTCAAATTATCACCGTTATCGGATATATGAAATTTTGCCAGGGCTTAGTATTTGGTTGACACTGATTATTGGTGTTGCATTGTCATTTACCAAGCCTTTATGGATGATTTATTTTATTTTAGTCTTTGATGTTTATTGGGTTCTGCGGGTTATTTATTTTTCTTTTTATTTATTTTTGTCTTGGCGGCGTTTTCGCAAGGCCATTTTGGTTAATTGGTTTGAAAATTTAATCAAGGAATTTCCTCTTTGGGAAAAAAGGAAAAATGTTATTTTTCTACCTTTGTACAACGAAGGCGCAGATGTGCTTGAATCCACTTTGGCCAGTTTTTTAAAATCCACTTATCCCGCGGATAAAATTTATTTGGTTGTTTCCGGCGAGGAACGGAATTTGGAGCATTGGCAAAAAATGCAAAAGTATCTGCTGGAAAATTATTCAGGAAAATTTGCCGACTTAATTTTTTATACCCATCCGGCGGATCTGCCGGACGAAATTCCCGGCAAGGGCTCCAATATCCATAGCGCGGAAATGGAATTTCAAAAATATGCCGACGCGCGCGGTTGGAATTATACAGACATCATAGCTTCAATTTTTGATATAGACACTATTGTTCATCCGCAGTATTTTGCGCACCTGTCATATTTATATTGCAAACATCCGCATCCGGAACGAAGTTCGTTTCAGCCGTTAACTTTATATAATAATAACCTCTGGCAATCTCCGGCAGTTCTGCGCATCATGGCGTTTGGCACCAGTTTTTGGATGCTTTTTAGTTTGGCCAGACTGGATAATTTGATTACATTTTCATCGCACAGTATGAGTTTCAAGGCGATTATGGATGTCGGCGGGCACAGCAAAGACACTGTCAGCGAGGATTCGCGTATTTTTTATCAATGCTGGTTAAAGTATAATGGAGATTATGAGGTAACGCCTCTTTATGTTCCGGTTTCAATGGACACAGCGCGCGACGACAGCTGGTGGAGAAGTTTGAAAAATTTGTATTTTCAGCAGCGGCGCTGGGCTTGGGGTACGGAGCATATTCCTTATTTATTATGGCAATTTCATTCAAATAAAAAAATCAGCTGGACCAAAAAAGTTACCATGCTTTTTCATGAGTGGGAAGGGAAGTGGAGCTGGGCCGTGGTGGCTATTTTGATTACGGTAATAGGCCGTTTGCCGCTTTGGGTGGCCGGAAACGAAGTCAGGCAAAGCGCGTTGTTTTTTAACGCTCCAAATATTTTGGAAGTGCTAATGACAATGGCGATGATGGGCTTGCTCGTTTCGGCAATAATGAGTATGCTAATACTGCCTAGACGACCGGGAAATCAGCCGCGCCATCAGTATTTATTTATGGTTTTGCAGTGGTTATTGCTTCCGGTTTCGCTGGTTTTTTTCTCATCCATTCCTTGTTTGGATGCCGTTACTCATTTGATGTTTGGAAAGTATTTGGGCTTTAATGTGTCGGTGAAAAAGAGAAGTTGAAAATTTCTAATTTCTAATTGACCTAATTTCTAATCAATTCCAAATGATTAAATGTCTAAGAGTTTTGAAATTTTGGATTTGGGATTTGATTAGAAATTAGTAATTAGAAATTTGGCATTTTAATCAATTTTTATGCGACGAAAATTTTTATTATTAATAATTATCCTGTTAGTCGGGGCAACACTCGGCTTATACTTTTGGTACCGTTCTGGCGGTTTGCAGTCGGCGGTGGTCCGGCAGGTGAGCCAGCAAATTACTTCCAATCCATCCGAAAATAATCTTATTCAAAAAGTTTTGGGATTTGCCAAACCGCAAACTTATCTTGTTTTATTTTTAAATAATACTGAAATACGTCCGGGTGGCGGTTTCATCGGCGCCTATGGCGTGGTAAAAGTTGATAAAGGAATTCCGGAAATTTTAAAAGTGGAGGGGACTGAATTATTGGACAATCTGAGTCCGCAAGATTTCCCATCTGTTCCACCGGATCCGTTGCAAAAATATTTACCAGTAAAGAGATGGGGATTTAGAGATAGTAACTGGTCTCCGGATTTTGCGATCTCATCCGCGAAGTCATTGGAATTATTTGTAAAAGAAAAAGGAACGGCTGCCAACGATATTAGCGGGGTAATCGGAATTACCCCGACGTTGTTGGAAGAAATTTTAAAAATTAGCGGACCTATTACGGTAAATGGACAATTGTTTAATGCGGATAATTTTACCGAAAAACTGGAATACGAAGTTGAGTATGGTTATGCCGAACAAGGATTGGATTTTAATGAACGCAAAAAAGTTTTGGTGGATTTAACCCATGCTTTGCTGGCCCGTATTCGCGGAGATATTTTTAAACATTGGCCGCAGTATTTGGATTTGGGACAAAGAATGTTGGCGGAAAAACAGATTATAGCCTATGCAAAAGATCCGGAAGTAGAAAGTGTATTACTGGCAAAGGGCTGGGCAGGTGAAATCAAACAAACTGTTGGTGATTATATTTTGTGGGCAGATGCGAATTTAGCTTCTCTAAAAACCGACAAAGTGATGGATCGCGAACTGTCTTATTCGTTTGCGCCGACTAGCAGCGGACAGTATGTTGCCACCATTAAAATGAAATATATTAATAAAGGAACTTTTACTAAATTTACCACCAGATACCGAACTTACGCGCGTGTTTTCTTACCGGTTGGCAGTCAGTTTGTTTCCGTAGCGGGAAGTTTAAAAAATGACCGGACGACTGAAGTTGGCGCTGTTGATCAGGGGATAGAAAACGGCAAGCAGTGGTTTGGAACATTTACTTCAATCGAGCCGGGTAAGACAGGTGAGCTGGTTTGGAAATTTTATCTAGCGCCGCAGATTGTAATGCAAATAAAAAATAAATCATATAATTTGTTTGCGCAAAAACAAGCCGGAACTATTGCTCACGCGTTGGTATTGGATTTAAATTTTGGAAATAAAGTTTATAATAAAACAACTGATTTACGGCTGGATAGAGAATTCCAAAATTTTGATTTTTGATTTTTGCATTTTGATTTTAATGTATGTTCATAAAAAAAATCGGTATTGATTTAGGAACCACCAATGTTTTGGTATATGTGCCAAAAAAGGGGATTGTGATTAACGAGCCCAGTGTGGTTGCGATATCTAAATCCGATGGTAAAGTATTAGCGGTCGGATTGGAAGCTAAAGATATGATTGGGCGCGCTCCCGATTCTATTATTGCCGAAAGACCATTAAAGGATGGTGTAATTGCGAATTATCAAACAACCGAAGCCATGCTTAGGTATTTTATAAATAAAGCTCTGGGCGGAGTTCATCTTTTCAGACCCGAAGTAATGGTAACAGTTCCGGCCGGCATTACTTCTACCGAAAGAAGAGCTGTAATCGACGCTACAATCGCAGCCGGCGCGCGCGCCGCATATATCATCAAAGAACCTGTGGTGGCCGCTATTGGCGCGGATATTCCTATTGGCGCCGCTTCCGGGCATATGATCATAGATGTGGGTGGAGGTACGTCCGAAATCGCTGTAATTTCATTGGGCGGAATTGTTTGCTGGGGGTCGGCTAGAATTGGCGGTAATAAATTTGATCAGGCCATTATAGAATACATTCGCCATAAATATAATTTGGCCATTGGTGAAAGATCGGCCGAAGAAATAAAAATAAAAATCGGCTCTGCCATGTATATGGACAAGCCTTTAACTTTTGAACTCAAGGGCCGTGATATGATTTCCGGTTTGCCAAAAACTATTACTGTTAATTCCGACGACACCACCGAAGCCCTCCAACATGATTTGGGAAATTTGATTGAAACCATCAAAGAGGTTTTACATAAAACTCCGCCCGAACTTTCCGCCGACATCGTGGATAAAGGGATAATTTTGTCCGGCGGTTCGGCAATGCTTAGAAATTTAGATGAACTTATCGCTCAAGCCACCGGCGTAGCCACTTATATGGCCGAAGAGCCTTTGCTTTGCGTGGCCAAAGGCGTGGGAATTGCGCTAGATAATTTGGAAAACTACAAACGCAGTATTTTGGCGACAAAATAAATTTTTAACTTCCCAGTCGTTTATGATATAATATATTCATGTCAATTATCGGCCACGAAAAAATTATTTCTTTTTTTGATAAGGCGATCGCGAATAACGCGCTGTCGCAGTCTTATTGTTTTATAGGCAGCGATGGCGTGGGTAAAAAAACTTCCGCCAGATACTTGGCGGCAAAATTATTAAAAATATCCGAAAAACAGCTGGACACGCATCCTGATTTTTATTATATATCTCGGCAAGTAGATGAAAAAACTGAAAAATTAAAAAAAGAAATCAGCGCGGCGCAGGCTCGGCAGATAAAAGAAAAGCTGGGGCGAAAATCGTGGTTCGGCGGTTATCAGGTGGTAATAATAGATGAAGCGGAGCTGTTAAACGAAGAATCCGGAAATGCTTTGCTAAAAAATTTGGAGGAAGCCGGCGGGCAGAGAGTGTTTTTTTTATTAACTTCCGACGATACTGATTTGTTATCTACTATCCGTTCTCGGTGCCAGATGTTTTATTTTTCTTTAATTGATGTTAAGATTATAGAAGTGGAGTTGGTTAAAATGGGTTTTGACGACAAATTGGCATCAGAGGCGGCAAAATTGTCATGGGGCAGGCCTGGCCGCGCAATAATGCTGGCCGCGGACGAAAATTTGCGAAATGAATTTAATGCCGAAGTTACACGTTGGCAAAAAATTGAAGGCGCGCCGTTTTATGAAAAAGTAAAAGCGGTAGAGGATTTGTTTAATGAAAAAACAGATAACATCCGCACTAGCGAAAAATTCTCTAATACTCTTCAGACTTGGACGGTGCTTTTGAGAGAAAAAATCATGGACAAAATCATTTCTGGGAATAATTTCAACAAAAATAATAGTTTATCATTATCCGAAATGGCCGGTCTGATAGACAGTTTTAAAAAAGCGCAAACTTTATTAGCGCAAAATGTAAATACCAGACTTATTATAGAACAGATTTTATTAAAAATTTAGTATGAATAAAAAAATCCAAATCCTACTTGGCCTTTTGTCCGCGCTGGTACTCACCGGCGCCGGCTGTGTTCAGTTTATAAATACCGCGCAAGGTCCGATGGGTGTTTTCAGATCCGGCGATGCAGGTGAAACATGGGCTCCAAAATCGGTTTTGCTTACTTCTCAAGGTCTAAAAAGTTTATCCGGAGCCAAAGTGTACAAAATTTATACCGATCCAAGCGATCCGAAAGCTTTGTATATGGGCACGCGCGGGCAAGGGTTGTATTACAGTTATGATAACGGCGATACATGGCAGGCTACCGTAGCCATGGCAGGCAAGTACATTTATGCTTTAAGTGTTGATCCCCGCGATAAGTGTACGATTTATGTCAGTGACGGCCAAAATATTTATAAAACCGCCGATTGTCAGAGAAACTGGGAATTGTTATTTTCCGAAACAAGAACTACTCAAAGATTTGTGGCTTTAGCCGTAGACAGCAATGATTCTAAAGTTGTTTATGGCGCGGAGTTGGGCGGAGATGTTTTTCGCAGTAAAGACGGCGGGCAAAGCTGGCGCATTATCAAACGCTTTAATTTTGAATTACGCCATCTAGTTGTTGACCCTCTTAATTCAAACCGATTATACGCGGCCGCTTACAGCCAAGGTCTATATCGTTCCGATGATGGCGGTGAAAATTGGGTTAGCGCCGGAAACGGATTTGAAAAGTTCAACGACAGCCTTTCGTTCAATAGGTTAGTTATGAATACCGCGCAAAAAGATAGTTTATTCTGGATTTCCAAATACGGAATTTTGCGTTCCAATGATGCCGGCGCGTCTTGGAGTGAAATAAAATTGCTTACTCCGCCGGGCAGTGTGAATATCTACGGTTTTGCCTTTAATCCAAAAAATCCGCAAGAAATGTATTATACCGGCACGATTTTGGGAGATAATAATAAAAATGTTCGCTCTACTCTGTACAAAACAGCAGATGGCGGTGTAAACTGGGTTACAAAGAAACTTCCAAGCAATACTATTCCGGTAGACTTGCTTACCAGCCGGGAAAATGGCAAAGTATTATTTTTAGGATTCACCACATTATAGTATGCAAATTTCAGACTTTAAATCAGATTTCGACTCAGCTATAAATTTTTTTAAGGAAGACATTTCCGGATTGCGCACGGGCAGAGCTTCGGCGGCAATTGTAGAAGATATTATGGTAGAAGCCTATGGCACACACCAGACATTGAAATCTTTGGCGACCATAAATATTCCCGATGCCAAAACCGTAAATATCGACCCTTGGGATAAAAGTATTTTGTCAGCCGTGGAAAAAGCGGTGCGGGAGTGCGGTTTGGGACTTAGTCCGGTAAATACCGGCAGTCAGGTGCGTATATTTTTGCCGGAGCTTACCAGCGAACGCCGGAATGAACTGATTAAAATTTTGCATCAAAAAGAAGAGGCCGCCAGAATTGCTTTGCGTAAAGTTCGCGAAGAAATTAAAGAGATGATTAAAACGAGTGAAGATGATAAAGAAATTACCGAAGATGAGAAATACAGATTACAGGAAGATTTGGAAAAAATGGTAAAAGAATACAACGATAAAGTAAAAGAAATTGCGGATAAGAAAGAAGGGGAGATAAATACGATTTAAAATTACATATAATTATAAAGGCCTCCGCAGTGCGTGGGCCTTTTGGTATCAGCGGCCAATCGCTTGCGCTGGTGGCCGCATTGGTCAGTTGCATGTAGTTGGCGGCGGCTGTGGCTTTCCGGGGTAAGTGATGAACTTCCCGCTCGGGCCGTAGATCGTCACCACGCATAGCATCTTTCCACCCGAGCAAATCGAGACGCTGTTTATCCAGATTCGCTTGGTGTATCCAAGCTCTCTGTTGATCCGTTGACACACCTCATTTGCAGTGGCGCTGGAATCACAGATCTCCTTCAGAGCGGCCAATACTTCGATGTCGGTTCTTTCATTGTAAGCTTTCATGGTACCTTGCCTTTCTAGTTAGAATTTATTGTAGTGTTAAAACGGTTGTCTTGTCAATGTTTGACTAAAACATTCAATTTAAGTTATAATTAAGGCCTTATCCGGGCCTTTTTTTATTGTAAAAATCCTGATATAATAATTACAACATATGCAAAAAGACATGGATAAAATCATCTCATTAGCCAAACGACGCGGTTTTGTGTTTCCCGCTGCCGAAATCTATGGTGGCTTATCTTCCACCTATGATTACGGTCCGTTAGGCGTAGAGTTTAAAAATAACGTTAAAAAAGCATGGTGGAAGGCTATGGTGCAGCAACGAAACGACGTTGTTGGTTTGGATTCTTCAATTTTAACTCCAAAAATTGTTTGGGAAGCCAGCGGTCATTTGCAGAGTTTTCATGATCCTTTGGTAGAATGCAAATCTTGTCACCACCGTTTTCGCGCCGATCATTTGCTGGAAGCAAAACAGGCAGAACCGGGATATATAAAAGAACAGCCAATAGAAATTGCGCAGATTCCTTGTCCGGATTGCGGGGGCGTTCTTAGCGAACCGAAAAATTTTAATTTATTGATGAAAACTGAACTTGGTGCTGTAGAAGGTCAAAAAGAAGAAGCCTATTTGCGCGGTGAAACTTGTCAAGGTATTTATTTGGACTATTTAAGCGTCAAAGATTCCATGCGGCAAAAAATGCCGTTTGGTATTGCTCAAGTCGGTAAAGCTTTTAGAAATGAAATCACTACCAAAAATTTTATTTTCCGCATGCGCGAATTTGAACAAATGGAAATGCAGTTTTTCGTCAATCCTAAAGATGCGGAAAAACATTTTAATTATTGGCGTGAACAAAGATTTGATTGGTATAAAAAATTGGGGATCAAAGAAGAAAATTTGCGTTGGCGCCAGCATGCGGCCGATGAACGGGCTCATTATGCCAAAGATGCCTGGGACATAGAATACAACACTCCTTTTGCCGGTTGGAAAGAAATGGCCGGTGTACACAACCGCGGTGATTGGGATCTGTCCCGTCACGGCAAATATTCCGGCGTGGATATGACTCATAAAGATCAGGAATCCGGTGAAAAATATATCCCATACATTGTAGAAACTTCCGATGGGGCCGACCGGGCTGCTTTGATGTTTTTGATTGATGCTTATACCGAAATGGAAACCAGAAGTGGCGAAGAAGACGGCAAACACGAAAAAGAAGTAGTCTTAAAATTACATAAAGATTTAGCGCCGATAAAAGTGGCTATTTTGCCTTTGTCTAAAAAAGAACCATTACAACAGTTGGCCAAAGAAGTTCAATCGGGAATTTGGGGAGATTTCATGACTCAATACGACGAAACCCAAAGCATAGGTAAACGTTATCGCCGTCAGGATGAAATAGGCACGCCATATTGCGTAACAGTTGACTTTGATTCCTTGGAGGATAAGAAAGTGACAGTCAGAGACAGAGATACTATGCAACAAGAAAGAATTAATATAGAAGATCTGAAAACATATTTATGCACAAAATTTCAAAGTTAAAAAATGGTATCAACCTCGTTAAGGTGCCCTTAAAAGGAAGTAAAGCCGTCACCGTGATGGCCATGTTTCCGGTTGGTTCGCGCTATGAAGGCAAGAAAATTTCCGGCGCCTCACATTTTGTGGAGCATATGATGTTTAAGGGTACTAAAAAACGTCCTACGCACTTGGATATTTCACGCGAGCTTGATTCTTTGGGAGCAGAATATAATGCCTTTACTTCAAAAGATTTCACCGGTTATTATGTTCGTACCGGAGAAATAAATATCGAAAAAGCATTTGACTGGCTGGCAGATATTATTTTTAATTCTAAATTTGACGCGGAAGAAATTGCCAAAGAAAAAGGTGTTATTGTGGAAGAACTGCGAATGTATGAAGATAACCCGCTGATGGCTGTGGATACTTTATTTGAAAAGGCTGCTTTTGGCGATCATCCGCTTGGTTGGGATGTTGGCGGTACGCCGGAAAGCGTGAACGGTTTAAGCCGTGAAGATTTATGGAATTATTATCAAAATTATTATTTGCCAAGCAATATGGTTTTGGTGGTAGCCGGAAATATAAACAACAAAAAATTGGCGAAGTCGCTGAAATACTTTGAAAATAATAAAACAAACCCCACCCCTCGCCCCTCCCCTTTTAGGGAAGGGATAAAGGGAGGGGTATCGGATTTAAAAAATAATTTCGGTAAGTTTGTTTGGCCAAAAAATAATTTACCGCTGGAAACTAGAGTGGTTGTTTCAGAAAAAAAACTGGATCAGGCGCAGGTTATAATCGGATTTCCCGGTTTGCGCTATAATGACCCGGACAGATTTGCCGCCTCGGTTTTGTTAAATATCTTGGGTGGCGGTATGAGCTCCAGATTATTTGTGGAAGTGCGTGAAAAGCGCGGTCTTGCTTATATGGTAAATGCCGGCGGCGGCGCATTCCGAGATGTGGGTGTAGCGACTATTCAGGCCGGTTTGGATCCGTTCCGTCTTGCAGACGCTCTAAAAGTTATAAAAGATGAATTGATAAAAATAAAAGATACTTTGGTTTCAGCTAAAGAATTGCTAGATTCGAAAAATAATATTGCCGGACATACTGAATTGGCAATGGAAAATTCCGGAGCTCAAGCGCAATGGTTTGCCAAACAATTTTGGTTTTCAGATAAAATAGAAACATACGAACAGGTAACAAATAAAATTAAAAAAGTCACCGCCGCAGATGTAAAAAGAGTTGCAAAAAAGTTGTTTGATATTAACCAAATGCGCGTTGCGGTAATTGGTCCATTAAGCAAAGACAAGGTTATTACCTTAATTAAAAATTAAAAATTATAAAATTAAAAATTTTTATCGTTTATGTCCAAAAAAATGTATTTGTTCGCCAATTGGAAAATGTATCTGGATTACGATGAAAGTAATATTTTAGCGAACGCCATTGCCGACAAAGCAAAAGGCGTTCCAAAATCCGTCAAAATGGCGATTTTCCCAAGTGCGCTTGCGCTTTATCCTGTTGGCCAGGTTTTGCGTGATGCAGGCATTAGTGTTGGAGCGCAAAACACTTATTGGCTGGATAAGGGCGGTTATACCGGTGAAGTATCTGCTGTAATGTACAAGGAAGCCGGTTGTGAATATGCCTTGGTGGGGCATTCAGAGCGCAGACATTTATTTCATGAAAGTAATCATGAAGTTCGCCAAAAAGTTGAAGCCGCTTTGTTTGCCGGCTTAACACCGGTTATTTGTGTGGGTGAAACAGAAGAGGAAAGAAAAGATGGAAAAACGGAAGAAGCAACTGAAATTCAAATTAGAGCAGCTTTTCATAATATTCTTTGGCCAAAGGATAGAGAATTAATTGTTGCCTATGAACCGGTTTGGGCTATTGGCACAGGCGACAATTGTTATCCGCCGGAAGCAGAGCGTATGCATGAGTTGATAAAAAAACAGGTTATTGCTTTAACCGGCGTTAGTCCTGTTGTATTGTATGGTGGCAGTGTTAAACCAGAAAATATTGCCGAGTATTTAAAAAATCCGAGTATAAACGGGGTGTTGGTTGGGAATGCCTCAACAAATTTGGAAGGATGGATGAGTATAATATCTAATATCAGATAATTATTATTTACTGGATATTATTTATTGATAATTTGTATGTTGAGTATTATCTTTTTAATAATTATAATTTCCGCGCTGGGAGTAATCGGATTTTTGGTTATCCGCAAATTTCCACAACTGTCAAATTTGGATATTCAAAATTTGCAGGAAGAAAAGATTTATCAAAAGAAAAAAGAAATTATAAATAAACGGATAGAAAAAAGCAGTAATCTTTTAAAGGAAAGATTTAGCAAAATACTTATCCCTGTCGGCAAGATTTGGGGAAAATTTCAACTGCAGTTCAGAATATATGTCGGGAAAATAGAAAGACTGCTTCATCACGAACAAGTTTTGAAAACAAAACAAAGAAACATGGCGGCGGGCGGCGGAGAAAGCGAACAGAAAATAACACAATTAATTTCCGAAGGCGAACAGCAGTTGAAGTTCGGTAATTATGATAAAGCGGAAGAGGTATTTATTTCCGCTATAAAAATAGATCCAAAATCAGCGGTGTCTTATCGCGGGTTGGGCGACACCTATTTGGCCAAAAATTCCATAGAAGAATCCAGGCAAACTTATAAATTTTTAATTAAAATGGAGCCGGATGACGACAGTGTTTTGGTAAAATTGGCCGAAATAGCGGAAAGTCAAGGCGACTTAGAAGAGGCGATAGGCTATTATCAGCAAGCGGTTTTGGTGAATGATTCGTTTTCTCCGCGTTTTTATCACTTGGCCGAATTACTGGTAAAGGTGGGTCAGCCGGAAGTCGCCGCTGAATCTATCTTGCAGGCCGTAGAGTTGGAGCCGCAAAATCCAAAGTACCTTGACTTATTGATAGAAATTGCTATAATATGCGGCAATAAAGATATGGCTTTAAAGGGCTACGGTGAGCTGCGTTTAGTTAATCCAGAAAATCAAAAACTAAGCAGTTTCAAAGATAGGATCTATAAAATATCCACAGGCACGCTTTAATTCATACGCCGTCTTAGCTCAGCTGGTAGAGCAACAGTTTTGTAAACTGTAGGTCTAGGGTTCGAATCCCTAAGACGGCTCAGGGATTATTTAAGGGCAGATACCGAAGCGGTCAAACGGGGCTGACTGTAGTAAAATGCAGCTCTCAAGGGCAACCTTGGGATGAACTCTTTGGGATAACGGTGAAAGCTAAGGCAAGGGCTATGCTAATACCGTGGGAACCTTGTCCGCCAAATTGGCGAATAGGGAGCGCCGTAGAGACTAGATACCAGAGTACCCTTAATGGGTAAAGATATAGTCCACGCCAAAAGGAAACTTTTGGATTAGTGAAATCAGCTGGCTACGCCTTCCTAGGTTCGAATCCTAGTCTGCCCACTCAATCAAGTTGAAAGTTTAAAGTTATAAAGTTGTAAAGTTAGTAATTTGTAACTTGACGAACTTTTTAACTTTTCACTTGGTAACTTTCAGCGCCGTTGTAGCTCAGATGGTAGAGCATTTCCATGGTAAGGAAAAGGTCTCGGGTTCAATTCCCGACAACGGCTCATAAGAATGCAAATTTGATTTTTGACTTTTGACTTTTAAATTTTAATTTAAGTTTATGTCGCAAGATAACATGGTGAAAATGGAGTGCAAAGATTGCAAACGCGCAAACTACTTTACCACCAAGAACAAGAAGATTCTGAAGAACCGTTTGGAGCTGGCGAAATTTTGTAAGTTTTGCAAGAAGCACACTGAACACAAAGAGACCAAATAAAATTGTTAATTTTTGTCGAACTATGATATAATGGTTTTGTAACTGTTATACATAGTTTATGATGATTGCTAAAAAGAATAAAGCGATAGCGTTGAGGAAAAAAGGCCGAAGCCTCAGAGAAATTTCTGATTTATTACATATATCAAAAAGCACAGCAATGGTGTGGACGTTGGAAGTGCGTTTAGGAAAAATAGCATTAAAAAGAATAGAGAACCTGCGTGAAAAAGGAAGAAAAAAGGCCATTATTACCAATAAAAAGAAAAGATTAACTATAAAATTAGATATTGAAAAAAAGGTGAGAAAAAATTTTATTTTCAAAACCACTACTAGTTTAAGCAGACTGCTTTGCTCGTTGCTTTATTGGTGTGAGGGAGAAAAAAACGAGTGTTCTATCGCTTTCACCAATTCCGATCCTTTACTTATATCCGCTTTCCTTAAATTATTTAGATCTGGGTTTCAAGCTGTAGAAAGTAAGTTTAGAGTTTGCTTACATTTACACCAGTATCATAACGAAACTAAACAAAAAAGATATTGGTCTAAAGTAACGCAGATCCCTATCAAACAATTTTTTGTTTATAGGAAGTCTAACACCGGAAAGAGTATTAAAAAAGATTATCCAGGTTGTGTATCAATTAGATATCACGATTATACAAAAGCATTAGAATTAGGATTTTATTATAAAATTTTTGCTAAAAATTATAGGGGTTTGGTGTAGTGGCAACATGCTTCTCTCCAAAAGAAGCGACGTGGGTCCGATTCCCACAGCCCCTGCCAAGAAAACAAGGTTGCGATAAATCTTGTTTTTTGATAGGCTGAATAAATAGTTTTAATAACTTCATATGTCCGTTGCCACCCATAAATTTTATAAAAAAAATAAAGGTGAAGTAAAAATCACTTGGCAAGATGTGGAACGGGATACATTGCATATTGTGCATGCAATGGCCAAGAGCCGTTTTAAGCCGGATATGATTATTTCTTTGGCGCGTTCCGGCCTTATTCCCGCCGCCATGATTTCGTATTGTTTGGGCAATAAACAGCTCTATGTTATTAAAGCCGATTTTTCCAAAACACAATTAAATGGCAGCGTCCAAGATTTGCGCAGTCGCCCTGTGCTTTCACAACGGATCAAACGCAGTCTGAAGGGTTTAAAAATTTTGGTAGTAGATGAAATGACGGTGTCTGGGGAAACATTAAAATTAGTAAGCAAGTATTTGCAAACAAAACATCCGCGGCAGGTGAAATATGCCGTGCTGTACCGGCAGCCATGGTCGCAATTCAAGCCGGATTACTTTGGCCGTAAAATTACCTTTTGGCCGCTGTTTCCTTGGAAAGAACTTCGCAATAACGTCAAAGACCCAAGAGCGAAATTAGTTATAGCTGGGAAGGTTAAATAGGTGTGCTAGCATAAAACTCCGCTTTCTGTTATGCTGATAAGGTAGGTTTTAATCATTAATTAACCCTGTATGTTTTATCCGGACAATAGTATCCACAGGGCCTACGCAGGGCTAAATTAGACAAGCTCAATATAGTGTGATATACTATTAACAATCTAAATTAATTAATTTAATAAGCAATTTATGCCGAAAGCCAATTCCGCATTTATGAAGCCGATGACCATCAGCGACGAACTCGCTGTTGTAGTTGGTAAAGGTCCTATGCCACGTTCAGAGGTGGTAAAAAAACTCTGGGTTTTCCAAACATCTTTCCTAATTTTAAATTTAGTTTTAGAAAAAGCGCGCTAGAGAGGCGTGTTTTTTCGTTCAATCCTTGACATTTTAGCTATTATCTGCTATACTGACGGCTTAACAAACAGCCCTCAGTTAATCCGCCAATCGGCGCGGGCAGTGAGCGGCTACAGACCTGCCTGATGGCAGGCAGGCTCGAACTTCTTTTGTGTCATTATATGGCCCTTTCGGAGAAATCGGGTCACTAAATCAATGTATGATGACACAGAATTCACAGCCACAAGGTCGCTTTAGCGATCTTGGTATTGCCCCAAAACTACTCGACAATCTGGAAAGGTTGAAATTTGTCGTACCTACACCCATCCAGCGCCAGTGTATCCCGCAAGCCTTGCAGGGCAAAGATATTGTCGGTATTGCTCAAACCGGTACAGGCAAGACTTTGGCTTTTGGCATCCCAATGATTCAAATTTTGTCTCAAATGCCAGGCAATGCCCAAGGTTTAATTTTACTTCCTACGCGCGAATTGGCTTTGCAGGTTGATCAGGTTTTACAAACTATCGGCCGACCATTGGGTCTGCGAACAGCGGTACTTATCGGCGGCGCTTCCGGTTATCAACAAAAACAAATGTTGCGCCGCGGCCCGCATATTATTGTTTCCACCCCGGGCAGATTGATGGATCATGTTCAGCAAAAAAATCTTACTTTAACTAACATGAAGATTGTAGTGCTGGATGAAGCCGACCGCATGTTTGATATCGGTTTTATGCCGCAGATCAAACAAATTTTGGGAATGATAAATCGCGAAAGACAAACTTTAATGTTCTCCGCCACCATGCCGCCGGCTATTTCCGAACTCACTTCCCGCTACATGAAAATACCTTTGCGTATTGAAGTGGCTCCATCCGGCACATCCGCAAAAAATGTGGAGCAGGAAATGTTTATTGTGAACAAAGACGCAAAGATGCAATTGTTGGAAAAAATATTGGCCGATAATCACGGTTCAGTTTTACTCTTTTCACGCACCAAACATGGGGCAAAAAGAATTGCCAACGGCATTCGCGCCATGGGTCATACTGCTTCAGAAATTCATTCCAACAAATCTTTGTCTCAACGCAAGATGGCTTTAGAAGGATTTAAAACCGGAAAGCATCGTGTGCTTGTTGCTACTGATATTGCTTCCCGAGGCATAGATGTTACCGGTATTTCTTTGGTAATAAACTTTGATTTACCGGACAATACTGAAGATTACGTACACCGTATTGGCCGCACCGGTCGCGCCGAAAGTTTTGGCAAGGCGATTTCATTTGCTTCACCGCAAGAATGGGTTGATATCAGACATATTGAAAAATTAATTAAGAAATCAATCCCTGTACGACAATTGCCGGTCTTGCCTCCGCGCCGAGTAAATGTTGCCGAGCATTATGAAGAAACTTCCGGTTTTCAAGGCAGAGGTAGAAGCGGTAGCAGTAGAGGCGGTTATCAGGGTAACAAAAATCGTCAGGGCGGACAATCCGGAGGAAATAAAAATTTCCGCAGACGATACTAAACTGAAATGTCCAAATGACAAATTTCTAACCTGCCTGCCGGCAGGCAGGTGTCAATTCAAATCCCAATTTCAAATGTTAAATGACATAAAAAAAACGACCTCAAAAAGCGGTCGTTTTTGTTAATTTCTTAATCATTAATTTCTTAATTATCATTTTTTTATCACACTTTTATCCACTTTTATCAGATATTGACATTGTGGATATTTTCACATACAATAGGGGTGTAAATTTGATTTAACGAAATCATGCCGGGTAACGTCCATTGAAACCCGGCGCTGATATAACACAAATTCATATGTTAGAAAGCACTCACTCATTTGCGGCTTATCAGGAAGAATTAAAGAAAAATGCTGTCAAAAAAACCGGTAGAGGAGGCAAGCTGGAGGAGGCTTTATTGGTTGGTGGAGATGAAACGGAAGGTGTAGCAAGTGGGGATAAAATTGATGCCGAAGACGGGCAGGAAGATATTGGAATTTAATAATTTTAACAAGGGCTCGTTTCTACGGGCTTTTTTGTTTGACATAAATTGGATACCTGTTTACACTTAATAGTAGGAGGGAAGTACCATGAAAAATCGTAGTTTGGCGCTGTTTGCTGTTGCCCTGAGTTTTGGGCTTTCCGAAGCTTATGCATTTGCCGATGACGAGGTGAAGGAGCCTGTCAAGGCGAAGGTGGGGCAGAAACGTTCGAGAAAACAGATTGCCTCGTGCGGTCTGTACTCGAGCGCGGCTTATTTGACCGGTAAGTTTAACAGCGAAGAAAGCAATGACAGCCTTGCGCGAACCGGCGGGATCTTGGGAGCAAGCTGTAGCTACAACAACCGAAGCCCGTATAGTTTTGGAATTGATGTGGAAATGTATGGCGGAAAGTTCCACTTTAATCATGATGAGGAAAGTATCCGTGGATCTGTGTCCTATGTTGAAATGGGATTTACGGAACGGGTAAAGGCCTCTATTGAAACGCATGGGGTAAAGATCGGTTTGATGGCGGGAGTGCAGAAAACCGTCAGCAACCGGTTCAAGGTTGATAGTCTGGAAATCAAGGTTGGCGGTGGCTGGTTTGAGTTCAAGGATCTGGCCGCCGAGCACTTGTCCAGTAGCGGAGACCTTGAAATTTGGCAGGCAGGATTGGATGTGGAGTTTCCGCTTCCAAAGCATCTGGCCATTACCTTCGGCGCTATGTGGCAAAGGTATGTTGTAGATGTGAGCCTGAAGCTTGACGATGAAGGCAAGGATCTTCTCGAAACTTTGCATTACGACATTGATAAGGTGGAAAGAGATTTTAATAATTCCGCCAACTTTTTCTATATTCACCCCGGGATTAAGTGGTGTTGGAATAAGTTCTGCGCGTCGCTAGATGTTGACTGGGGTATTTTTAAAAAGACTAAGTGGTCTGGCGGAGTTAGGCTTACAGTGGGGGCAAAGTTCTAGTTTTGCGCATTTTGTTTATCATGGCCGTTCTTGACAGGGCGGCTTTTTTTTATTGTAAAGAAATTTAAGTGTGATATACTATACGAAACAAATTTTTGAATTTTTAATTATTAATTTTTAATAAATTTTAAATTTAAAAATTGTAACAAACATCTTTTATTTAAAAATTTCAAAATTTAAAAATTAAAAATTGTCGTTATGGATCTAACCCTCATCCTCGGCCCGATGAAAAGCGGAAAATCGTTTGATTTAATAAGTTATTTCGCGCCGTTAAAATACACGGATATACCACATGTACTTTATCAGTCCAGCCGAAATGTTCGCGATGAACATATTTCTTCGCGAAATGGCGTGATTATTGAAGCAAAAAAAGTCTGTAGTTTGGCCGACGCGCTGGATAAAAATTATGCCGTGGTTGGCGTGGACGAATTACATATGTTTGATCCAAATGATGTAGCGGTGGTGAAGGAATTATTAAAAAGGGGAGTCAAAGTTGTAGCCGCCGGATTGGATATAGATTATCAGGGCAAAATGTTTGAAATTATAAAAGGACTTTTAGAGCTTGGGCCAAAAGAAGTTAAGTACAAGCGTTCGGTTTGTGAGCTTTGTCGCCAGCCAAATGCGGTATATTCGCAGGTATTTAGCAAAGGAGTTCCTCTTATCGAAGGAATGCCTCCGGTAATACCGGATGACGGTACTTTTACCTATCAGCCGGTTTGCCGAAATTGTTTTGTAAAAAAGTATTAAGTATAAAGTATTAGGTATTAAGTATCAGGTATTAAGTATCGAATGGCCGAATGTTGTCGCTTAATACTTACTACATAATACTTAATACTTGCTCAACATATCCACAGTGTCAGTCGTGATTAGTTGTGATATAATTATATTATTCATTTTCTTGAAGGAAGGGAAATCCGCGTCTGAATTCTTTTTATGATTTCAGGAAGGAAATTAAGAATGTTTGTATTGTTAATACTAGCGACACTTTTTTTAGTGAAGCCTGTTTTTGCGTCTACCACAGACGGTACAATTAGTTCCGGTGATGCGTGGAGCGAGAAAATCGGCTGGCTAAATTTTGCCGCATCCAACGGCAATATTCACATCACTGATTCCGAATTGACAGGTTATATTTGGAGCAGTCTTTATGGCTGGATTAAATTAAACCCCACCAACAGCGGAGTTAAAAATAATGCCGAAGGCGGTTTGTCCGGGTCTGCTTGGGGAGAAAATATTGGGTGGATAAGTTTTAGCGGCGTAGTTATCAATGCTGACGGATCCTTCTCAGGCACTGCTACCGGAACCAATACCGGTATTATTAATTTTGATTGCACACATTGTTCTGTGAGTACAGATTGGCGCAGAAAAAGTTTGCGTCCTACCGGCACCACCCAACCTCCACCGGCTTTTGTGCCACCATCCCAATCTCCCCAACCACTAGTTATAAACGGTGGCGCTTCACAAACCGACAGTGTTACCACCACCATTACTTTGATTGTTAGCGCCGACACTGCGTACGCTTGGATTTCAGAAGATCCGCAGTTAATAACCAATGCCGTTAGAATAGATTTTGATCCCGCTCGTCCCAAAACCACAAGCACTATTTTTATTTTAAGTTCGGGCTATGGCCAAAAAAATATTTATGCCAAATTTTGTAATCAATGGGGGACGTGCGATGGTTTAATTTCTACTTCTATTTTATATGTATCCGCCATTATCGCCCCTCCGGTAATTTCCCCAATTTCTCCAATTTCCATATCATCCTCCACCGTCGGCCAAATCATCGGTCAGATTAAGGGTGTTATCGGCATGGCCTTGGCTAAAATCTTCCCGGTCAATTTAGTTCCGAACCGGTTTGCCAGATTATATTCCGAACTCCAGCTTTGGATTCCAAGTTGGTTTAAAGCTCCTCCGGTAGAAAAAATTCCGATTGAGCGTTTTGTGTCTAAGCAAACTCCGCTGGCCTTTAGAGGGGAGTGGCGCTATCTTGATCCAAAACCAATTAACAGATTTGTCTTCGCGCCTCGGTCGCTGGCATTTATGGGGTTATGGAATCAGCTTGATCAGAAATCAATTGACAAGTTTGTGTTCGCGCCATTGCCAAAAGAGTTTTTGGCTTTAGAAAAAAAGTTTCCGCAGGTGCAGAATATTTTGAAAAAAGTCGGCATCAACCGTTTAACAGATTTGGATAAATTAAAATCAGTGCAGATGTATTTGCCGGGGTTAACACAGGCCGTTACTTTTGTTAAACCGCTTCCTTCGGGCAAGATGGGCCAACCAAAACAGATTGGCGATGAAAAAGCAATTCCTTTAAGCGAGCTGTCTCAAAATCTTAAAAATAAAATACCGACCGACATAGTGTTCGCCCGCGCGGCCGGACAAATGGTGGATTTCAAAATAGCGTTGTCATTAACGGCAAAAAACAGACCGGAACAAAAAATTTCCACCGTTTCCGGCAAACCGTTACAACTTACGGTTCGGCCCGAATTTCCGGCCAAACGCGTCAGGGGTTTTTTGGTCTTTAGATCTCTAAAACCTCAGGCTAGAGTGGAAATGCCTTTAGCTAATTTAGTAAGTTCGTTAATTTTTGCCGAGCCGGCTTTTGCATACACCCAAGAACAACCGGTGGAAGTTGAAGAGAGGCTGGTTTTGCTGGAATTTGAATACACGGATCCGGACGGCGACGGAATTTTTACCGCAGATATTCAATCGCCTGTTCCGGCAGGGGAATACGAAATTATTACAGTCATAGATTATGTGGATCCGGAATTAGGCACAAAACAAATCAGATTAATTACAGTGGTGGATCCGGAGGGTTATGTTTTTGAAAAAGTAGGTGATAAAGAAATGCGCATCCCTGGAGCAGTTACAACGCTTTATCATTTTAATCCGGAAAAAAGGGCGTACGAAGAGTGGCCGGCAAAAGATTATCAGCAAGATAATCCGCAAGTTACCGGTTTAAGCGGCAGTTATTCTTTCCTGGTTCCTGGCGGAACATATTCAATAAAGGTCCAAGCTCCCGGCTACCTTGCCTATGAAGGCAAGCCGTTTATCGTGGAAGAAGGCAGTGGGGTGCACACAAACATAGAATTAAAAGCCCAGTATTGGTGGCTGAAGGTTTTGGACTGGAAAACCGCGGCGCTAATTTTGGTGGCGATGTTGTTGATGTATAATTTTTATAAGGATAGGAAAAGAGAGCGCGAAATTAAAAATAATAAATAATAATTAATAAATAATATTTTTTGTCTTATGAAATCAAAAGCATTTTGGACTGTGATATTCTTGGTTTTATTGGGGACAAGCGGATTGTTTGCCCTCCTGTATTTTTCAACCGTGAAAGAACTGCAGGGCGCGAAAGTTGTAATATCTTCCCAGCGTTACAATGATTTGAACATTAATTTCTTAAAAATGTTCATCAAGCAGGTTATTAAATCCGACAAAGAAGTTGATTTTGACACCCGTTTAAAACTGGAAAATTCCATTAGAAGTTTAAATGACGCCGAACTTTTGGCGCAATGGCAAAAATTTGTCAATAGTCCCGGCGAGGTGGAAGCGCAAAAAAATGTAAAAAATTTATTGGAGATGCTGGTGGATAAGATATATATTAAATAAATGTCAAATTAAGAAAGAACTCTTGAATATGGGAAGCGGATTATTAGGTTGTGTCAAGCTTTGCCCAAAAATACAATTAATTTTAAGCTGATTGACCAGGTTATTCGTTCCGGAACGTCAATGGGCGCTAATTATAGAGAAGCTAACGAAACTGAAACAAAAAAAGATTTTCAGTATAGGATAAGAATTTGCCGAAAAGAGGGGAAAGAAACAATTTATTGGTTAAAATTAATTATTGAAGCAAATTCGGATTTTAAAACAAGGATTGAACCATTACTCCAAGAAACAGGTGAGCTGGTAAAAATCTTTGCTGCAATAATAGAGAAAACAAAGTAGTTTTGAATTTTGAAATTGTGATTTTGGATTTATTTGGAGCTTGTAATTTTGGGTTTGTGATTTATACATTTGGATTTGATTTGACATTGGAAATTGGAAATTTGACATTAGCACCCAACTCCTGTGGATAAGTGTATTTGACTGAAGTAAAAACAGGCTATCTATGGTATAATATATAAGATATAGCCCGGCAGTATGTACGCGCCCGGCGAAACCACAAATCCCACTTGTTATCCAGGCGACACAAATTGTTCCGTTTATCCTCCTCTTACCACCACCCTCACCACATCCACGGCAATTATTATGGGCACTTCTTCTTTAAGATTTGCTTATGATTCTGCAAATTATACAAATCTCACAGTTGCTTCCGACGGCGCGCTTACTGTTAGTTCCACCAATAGCGCCACCACCACTTTGGCAAACAAAATATCATTTTTATCCAATGCGTATTTTAACACCATTGCTTCCGGCACTTGGAATGGGGTTACTATTGCTATTGCCTACGGAGGTACAAATTCTACAACTATTGCCGCCAATGGTTCTATTATTTATTCCGATGGCGCAAAATACAACGCTTCAGCAGTTGGCGTTTCCGGACAAATTCTCCAATCAGGTGGAAGCGGAGTTCCGGTATGGGTAACCACCACCACAATGGGGTTTGTAAATTTGCAAGGCGCCACTTCCGGCACCCAGCAAATCGGTAATTTTAATATCAGCGGCACTGGTTTGTTTGGTACAAAAGTTGGCATTAACACCACCACTCCGGCATACGCCCTCACTGTTTCCGGCACCACATATACGGCGGATTTAATCGCCAAAGGCGGAGGGTTTGTAGATGTTCGCGCTTATGGCGCCACCAATGATGGAACTGGCGACTCCACTGCAGCTTTTCAGGCGGCAATTAACGCGGCTTATTTAGATCCTGTAAGTTCGCTAGGCGGCGCAGTTTATATACCGGCCGGTACATATATTATTACAAGTACATTAACCATTTCCAATCCGCGTATTCATATTTATGGCGCCGGCATAAATGCTTCCGTTATCAGTTTTCGCCCAGCATCCGCAGGGCTTTCATTATTTAAATTTTCAACCGGCGTGGACTCGGTGCTTTTTCAGAATTCACTCCGTGACATTGGCATATTAGGAACAGGATCTCTTCAAAAGATTGGTATTGAATTAGTTGACACTTCATATATGGATATTGAGAATGTCTCATTGTTGTATATGAATGGAAATGACAGTATTGGCATCAAATTGCGCGGACGAGAGATGACATTGTTGCGCAACATTTCTGTTGGCGCCGATAAGCCGCTTGTTATTTCGGATAATCCTAACCACACTATTGATGTTGACCATCTGCATGTTGAAAATGCCACATTCACGGCATCTGGAACAAACCCAAATGTAACGATTGATTCCGGTGTCAATTTATCAAACGTAACGTTTGATGGCTATCAGGCATGGATGCTCGGCGGGTATGGTCTTTATTGGAAAGACACCTCAACAGTCATGACGAGCATCAATCTTGTCCTTAAAAATATTCGTTGGGAACAATCCACGTATGCAAGCGGTTATCTTTTTGATATTGAGCACAACCTTACTCTTCAGAATCTAGTCATGGAAAATGTTTATGGCGGGTTATCTACCAACGGTATAAAATTGCGCAACATACATTGGGCGACTCTGGAAAATTATATGTATGTTGACACAGCCAAAACAGCTCTTGATGTGAATACGACCACCCTGTCCTTGGTGTTGAAAAATGTCTTTTTTCAAGCTGGCAGTACAAGCACATTTGGCGGCCTGACGACGATTATGGACACTAGCCGCTATTCATCAGGCACCGGCACCACAACTCCTTTTGCGGTTTATGATGTTCCGTGGGCAACATCAGTTAATAGTTTCTATAGACTGTCAATCAATACCACCACACTTCTTGCTTCTTTGGGAGTACAAGCAACAAGCAGTCTTAATCCATTTTCTATATTAACATCAACCGCCGCCGCATCTTCCATGTTTACTATTCTTACAAATGGCAATGTCGGTATCAACTCATCTTCCCCGATAGCCAGTTTAGCGCTACAAGGAACAGCCGGAATAAATCCTTTTTCTATAAATTCCTCAACCGGATCTGCTTTGCTTAATGTTTTGCAAAATGGAAATGTGGGGATCGGCGTTACAGCTCCCGCCACAAAGTTGAGTATTATATCTGCCAATAGCATGGCTAACGGCGGAAATGATCTCATATTTACTTTTGATGCATCCGGAAATTATAGAAACGGTATCGCCAACACGCAAAGTTCGCTAAGTGCCGATGGAAATATAATGGCATTTTGGGTTGGAGATTCCACTCTTACAGGGCAAACGAGAGTGATGAGTTTATTTGGCGGCGGCAGTGTTAGTATTGGAACTTCTTCCCCGCTTGCAAGATTAACACTACAAGGTTCTGGTACGCAAAATCCTTTCTCAATTGTATCTTCTAGCGCCTCAGCGACGTCAATGTTTACTGTTTTGACAAACGGCAATGTCGGCATCAATTCATCCTCACCCATCGCCACTTTTGCTCTCCAAGGCGCTGGCGGCACAAATCCTTTTGAAATTGCTTCAAGTACAGGCGCTTCATTGTTTAGAATTTTACAAAATGGATATGTAGGCGTAAATTCTTCTACCCCATCTTCAGTTTTTGCCGTATCAGGCACTACTAC
>Ga0075922_102_pt1 | contig 37041 bp, 35 predicted proteins | sample RifGroA2_FD_67902 | JGI IMG/M metagenome (GOLD analysis project Ga0075922, IMG submission 67902) | Parcubacteria (Magasanikbacteria) bacterium GW2011_GWA2_40_10
GGTGTTTTTGTATCACCGATTGCCTCTTTATAAATTTATCCGTCAAACATACAGGCTTAATGAAAAAGAATTTCGAATGCCATTGCCAACAATGAATATTTTAAACGGCGGTCGTCATGCTGACAACGGTTTGTCTATCCAGGAGTTTATGATAATTCCGCGCCATAAATTATTGCGCGAGCGTGTGCGTATGGGGTCTCAGATTTTTCACGCTTTAGCCGGTTTGCTTAGTCAAAAGGGATATGTAACTTCGGTTGGAGATGAGGGAGGCTTTGCTCCAGAATTACTTAGTAACGAACGGGCATTACAGGTGATTGTGGAAGCTATTAAATTAGCAGGTTTTGCACCGGGAAAGCAGGTATTTTTAGGGTTAGATCTAGCCGCTTCCGAATTTTATAGTCACAATAAATATTATTTTTTAAATAAAAAACAAGCTTGGAGCGGAGAGAAGATGGTTTCCAATCTTGTACAGTGGGTAAAAAAATACCCGTTAATTTTCATTGAAGACGGATTAAGCGAAGACGATTGGGTGAATTGGAAATTATTAACCAAAGAATTGGGCCGCAAAGTTACTTTAGTTGGCGACGATATCTTTGTGACTAATGTGGAAATATTTAGTAAAGGCATCAAAGAAGGCGTGGGCAACGCGATTCTAATAAAATTAAACCAAATTGGCACATTGTCAGAAACCATCGCAGCTATTGTATTGGCAAAAAAGAATCATTATCAGACGGCTATTTCGCACCGTAGCGGCGAAACGGCCGATACTTTTATCTCTGATTTAGCGGTAGCGGTTAATTCCGAATTTATCAAAACCGGTTCCATGTCCCGTTCCGAAAGAGTGGAAAAATATAATCGTTTAATGGAAATTGAAATGGAGCTGGGATTATAATTATTTATTAAATTGTCATTCCCGCCGAAGCGGGAATCCAGTCGATTTGGTTGGATACTGGATTCCCATTTTTATGGGAATGACAAAATAAAATTGTATGAAAAAATTCAAAACAACACTTTTAATAATTGTAGATGGTTGGGGGGTTGGGAAATCAGACGAACCGGGCAATCCCATTAATTTAAAAACAGCGCCAAATTATTTTGCGGCTCTTAAAAAATACCCAAACTGCGAACTGGAAGCCAGCGGAGAAAGTGTGGGATTGTTTAAGGGTCAGGAAGGAAACAGTGAAGCCGGACATTTGAATTTGGGCGCAGGCCGGGTGGTAAAGCAGGATGCGCTATACATATCGGATGCGATTGAGGATGGAACATTTTATAAAAATCCCGCATTTCGTCAGGCCCTGCATCATGTTAAAAAATATAAAACAGCCGTTCACCTCATGGGTTTATTATCTAACCATAACAGCGCTCATTCCTGTCCGGAGCATTTGTATGCTTTGTTGGATTTATTGCATAAAGAGAATATCAAGCAAGTATATTTGCATCTTTTTACAGACGGCAGAGACTCAGGCCAATTTGAAGCTCATAAGCATTTGCGGATTGTCCAAAAATTTTTCCATGGCAATGAAAAAGTAGCGACTGTTATTGGAAGGTTTTATGCTATGGATAGAAATAAAGAATGGGATCGAACAAAAGAAGCATATGAGGCGATGGTTTTTGGTAAAGGTTTTAAGGCTCCAACCGTAGAGGAAGCCCTGCGAAATTGCTATGATAAAGGAAATACGGATGAATTTGTTTGTCCGACTGTTATTACGGCAAATAATAAACCGGTCGCAACCATCAAAGACAACGACGCTGTTTTCTTTTTTAATTTGCGGAGTGATCGCGCCCGCCAATTGACAAAGGCTTTTGTGCAGCCGGATTTTAAAGAGGTAAATCCCGGGGCATTTACACGGATAAAATATCCAAAAAATATTCGTTTTGTGGCCTTGGGTGATTTTGGTCCGGATCTACCCGGCGTGCTTACTGCTTTCCCCAGCCGAGATGTGAATAAAAGCTTGGCGCAAGTGCTTTGCCCTAGAAAACAAATGTATGCGGCCGAATCGGAAAAATTTGCCCATATCACTTACTTTTTTAACGGCGGTTATGCCCAGCATTTTTGCGATGAAAAATGGGTAAAAATTGCTTCACCAGTTGTGAAGAATTATGCGGAAAGACCGGAAATGAGCGCTAAACTGCTGGCAGATTATGTAATTGGCGCTATTGAATCCGGCCAGTATGAATTTATTGCTATGAATTTTGCCAATATGGATATGGTAGGGCATACCGGTAATTTTGCCGCAGCTCAAAAAGCGGTAAAATTTATTGATGAACAAATGGATCGAATAATTCAGGTTGTTGTAAAAAATGGCGGTCAGGCGGCAATAACAGCGGATCACGGAAATATTGAGGAAATGATAAAACCCGATAGCGGCGAGCCGGATACAGAACATTCTACATGTCCGGTTCCGTTTATATTAGTAAATTGCCATTTGAAAGCCCCGCATAATTTGCCAAACGGTAAACTGGCAAATGTTGCGCCAACAATTTTGAAAATGATGGGAATACCAAAACCCGCCGAGATGACAGCAAAGAGCCTGATTTAAAAATACTAATGATACGAATATAATGATACTAATATGCCAATCAATGGATATTTGTATATTTGCATCATTGTATTAGTATAATTAGCATATATGAATTATAAACCTGTCGTACTTGTAATTATGGATGGCTGGGGAGTGGCTCCGGTTGCCGACGGCAATGCGATTACCAAAGCCCAAATACCGAATTTTACAAAGTTTTTAAAAAATTATCCCACCATGACTATTCACGCTTCGGGAAACGAGGTTGGTTTGTTGTTTGGAGAAATGGGAAATTCAGAGGTCGGACACTTAAATATTGGCGCTGGCAGGGTTTACTATCAAAGCTGTCCGAGAATAAACCAAGATATAGAAAGTGGAGCATTTTTTAAAAACCACGCTTTGTTGTCTGCGATTGAAAAAGCTAAGACCAACAAATCAAAATTGCATTTAGTTGGTCTGGTAAGTTCCGGTAATGTGCATGCCAGCAATACGCATCTTTATACCCTGCTTGAGATGTGTAAAAGAGAAAAATTAACTAAAAATGTATTTATTCATGCGATTTTGGACGGCCGTGATGCTTTGTATAATTCCGGCAAAGAATTTATCTTGGAATTACAGCAAAAAATATCCGAAATAAAAGTCGGACAAATTGCATCTTTATCCGGCCGTTATTTTGCAATGGATCGTGATAACCGTTGGGATAGAGTTGAAAAAGCCTACGGGGCTATTGCGGAGGGTAAAGCCGACAGATTTGCCCAAGATCCGATCAAAGCAATTGACGATGCCTATGCGCAAAAAAATTATGATGAGGAATTTATTCCTACGGTTTTAACATCCAAAGACAAACCGTTGGCCACCGTGGCCAATGGCGATGCGGTTATATTTTTTAATTTTAGACCGGATCGGGCGCGTGAACTTACTCAGGCTTTTGTAGTGCCGTCTTTTAATAAATTTACAAAGGAGAATTTCAGCGATTTGTTTTTTGTGACTATGACCGAGTATGAAAAGAATCTGCCGACAGAGGTGGCCTATGCTCCGATTGTAGTTCATAATTCTTTGGCGGAAGTAATCAGCAAGGCGGGTTTAAAACAAGTTCATGTGGCTGAGACGGAAAAGTACGCGCACGTCACTTTCTTTTTAAATGGCACTATTGAGGATCCATTTCCGGGAGAAGACAGAAAGCTTATTCCGTCGGCAAAAGTTTCCAGCTATGATCAAAAACCGGAAATGTCCGCTTTGGAAATTACCAAAGAGGTTAATAAGTTTATTGACAGCGCTAAGTATGATTTTGTAGTTTTAAATTTGGCAAACGCCGATATGGTGGCTCATACGGGTGATTTGGCGGCCGGTATTAAAGCGTGCGAAGTAACTGATAAATGTTTGGGAGAAATTGCCGATCATGCTCTGGCTCAAAACGGCGTTGTAGTAATAACTGCCGATCATGGCAATGCGGAGGAAATGGCGAATTTACAGACCGGTGAAATAGACAAAGAACACTCTACCAATCCGGTGCCACTTATAATTATTGGAAAAGATTTTATGGGCCAAGCTGGTCCGGCAGGAGACGCTCCGGAAGGGGATCTGAGCTTGATGCAACCTGTTGGGGTATTGGCCGATGTAGCGCCAACGGTTTTGAAATTAATGGGTTTGCTTCAACCGGACGATATGACAGGACAGGCGTTGATTTAAATTTTAGCGCTGAGAATTTTTTTAATTTTTTCCACTACTTCCAGTTCAACTTCTTTAATAGTTTTATTTGCAATAGTAAACGAGGCAGTTTTTTTATTTCCTTCCGGTAGAAAGTTTTGTAAAAGCATTTTGGCGTCATGCTGTTTATCTACACACAGAAAGCCGTGCACTTTATTTTCGCCGCGGGTGTTTTCGTACAAGAGTAGAATCAGTTTTGCTTCAGGAGAATTATTTACCAATTCGTCTATCAATTCTTTTAATTCATCTTCGGTAGCTCCGGCTCTGGCAAAGTCTTCGCGGGTGATAGTAGTCCATACAAATCCGAGCTTTGGGTCGCTTTCCATATGAGTTAAAGCTTCTCCCCAAATTCGCAGAGACGAAATTGTTTTTGTTCTGAAAAGATGTTTGACAATTTTTTCTCTATCCGCGCCCAGGTTCATTAATTCACTGGCGGTATTTAATGTAAGGGGGGTGACATTGGTAGTTTTAAAACTTTGTGTCTGGCTTATCATGCCGGTGAGCAGTGTGGTGGCGATGTCGGCGTCAATGTGTGAAGCGGAAAGTTGTGTTATGGTTTTATAAATAATTTCTGAAATGGAAGTGGCATTAAGTTCTACAAAATTAACCTGTCCGAAATGTTCATTGCCCGGATGATTGTCAAAATTTATTACCGGAACTTTGTAAAACAAATCCGTATTATTAAAAAATATTTTTCCTAAAGATTCCAAATCTTGGGCGTTTATGGTGATTATTAAATCATATTTTAAACCGGATTGAGCTGTGCGTAATTCGTTTTTGGTAAGAATGCCTTGTTTGGGGGTTAAATAAATCGAAAGCCAGTTATCTTTGATGTCATAGCTTATAGTATCGATTTTTACATGAGAAACATCCACTTTTAAAATAAACTTTTGTAAGTGAGTTATCTGCGCTTGAATTTCTTCTACCCCTTTAATAAAATTTAAATTTCTCGGCAAAACAAAATTATCGGCAATAGTATCAACTTGCTTATTTTGTTTTTCCAGCCATTTTTTCCAGGCCACGGCTCCGCAAATAGAGTCTGTATTCTGGGTTGAGTTTAAAACCAGTAAAATATGTTTGCTGGACTCAAGCAAGTGTTTAAGTTGTTGTATGTCGTTTAAGGCCACGTTATACGGTTTTTAATGATTGAGAGCGGAATAGATAATATTATCAGCTGGGCGGTAATTTGTCAACCACGCTAGGCAGGGAGTAATTATTTGATTTTTTTGCCTTGTTTTAGTACAATACGAGGCACCTATGAAGGAATTACCAAAGGCCTACGAGCCGAAAAATTACGAAGACGCCATTTATAAAAAGTGGGAAGAATTAGGGCTTTTTAACCCTGATGTTTGTGTTGAAAAAGGTGTAACTAAGGCCAAAGCCGACTATTTCTCCATTGTTTTGCCGCCACCAAATGTTACCGGTACTTTGCATATGGGGCATGCGGCCATGCTTGCTATCGAAGATGTGATGGTTCGTTATCACCGTATGAAGGGTGACCGCACTTTGTGGGTCCCGGGCACAGACCACGCGGCCATTGCTACTCAAGCCAAGGTAGAGAAATTACTGATTGCAAAGGGATCAAAGAACCCGCGTCAGGAACTGGGCAGGGAAAAATTTTTGGACGAGGTAAAAAAGTTTGCTCAAGAGTCTCATGACACAATTGTTAATCAATGTAGGAAAATGGGCGCGTCTTTAGATTGGAGCAGAGAGGCCTTTACTCTGGATGAGCAGAGAAATTTAGCCGTGCGCACAGTATTTAAAAAAATGTATGATGATGGATTGATTTATCGCGGTTACCGGATTGTAAATTGGTGTCCGCATTGTTTGTCTACCTTGGCCGATGATGAGGTTGAATATAAGGAGGAAAAAGCAAAGCTATATAAATTTAAATACAGCCCAGATTTTCCGTTTGAAATATCTACCACACGTCCTGAGACAAAGTTGGGTGATACGGCCGTGGCGGTAAATCAAAAAGATAAAAGGTATAAAAAATATATTGGTAAAACATTAGAGGTAAAAAAATTTGCCGGTGGTCCTGATTTAAAATTAAAAATTATTGCTAGCGACGAAGTGGATATGGATTTTGGTACAGGTGCTTTGGGTGTAACCCCCGCACATAGTTTTGTTGATTATGAAATAGCGCAGAAAAATAAATTAGAGATGGTTAAAGTAATTGGTGAGGATGGAAAAATGACAGCCGAAGCGGGTAAGGAGTATGTCGGCTTAAGTGTGTTGGAGGCAAGGAATAAAGTGGTTGGAAGTTTGATTGAAAATGGAGGAATAGATAAGAATGAAACAATGCCAAGTTTTCAGCATAATTTATCTGTTTGTTATCGTTGCGGAACCGCCGTCGAACCGTTGCCTTCTAAACAATGGTTCATAGACGTAAACAAGCCTATTAAATCGCGGGGTAAAAAATCCTTAAAACAATTAATGCAAAAAGCGATCGGAAAAAAAGATGGTCAAATTAAAATTATTCCAGATCATTTTGAGAAAACATATTTTCATTGGATAGATAATTTACGCGATTGGTGTATTAGTCGCCAGATTTGGTATGGGCACCAGATCCCCGTTTACTATTGTAAACGGGGAAATCCCAAATCCAAAATCCCAAATCCCAAATGTGAAGAACCGATTGTGAGTATTGATACTTCCAAGAAGTGCCCGTATTGTGACGGAGAGGTTGTACAAGACCCGGACACTTTGGATACATGGTTTTCTTCCGGTCTCTGGACTTTTTCCACTTTAGGATATCCAAATTTGAAGGCCGATGATTTAAATAATTACCACCCAACGAGTGTGATGGAAACTGGTTATGATATTTTGTTTTTCTGGGTGGCCAGAATGATTTTAATGACCACTTATGTTTTGGGCGATATTCCGTTTAAAACAGTGTATTTGCACGGCTTGGTGCGTGATGAAAAAGGCGCCAAGATGAGCAAATCTCTGGGGAATGTTATTGATCCGTTGGATATGATTGCCAAGTATGGCACCGATGCCACGCGTTTGTCTTTGTTGCTCGGCAACACACCAGGCAATGATATGAAGTTGTCAGAAGAAAAAATTGCCGGCTTTAGGAATTTTACCAACAAGCTGTGGAATATTTCACGGTTTATGCTGTTGAATATTGAGAATCCAAAAATGGATGTTGCAGAGCCGGAAGGAAAAACATTGGCTGACGAATGGGTTTTGAATGGTTTAAATAATGTCGTTCAGGAAGTTTCTAAAAGCATAGAAGAGTTTAATTTTTCTATGGCTGGAGAAAAGTTGCGCGATTTTACATGGAGCGAGCTAGCCGATTGGTATCTGGAGATTGCAAAAGTTGAGGGCGGTAAATCCGACATATTAAATTATATTTTAAATACTATTCTCAAACTTTGGCATCCGTATATGCCATTTGTGACAGAGGCAATTTGGCAGGAAGTTTACAGTTCAGACAAAGCTTTGATGGTTGAATCGTGGGCAGAACAGAAAAAAGCAAAAGCAAAAATAAATGATTTTGAAGAAATTAAAAATACGATTACCAAGATTCGTTCTCTTCGCGCTGAATATAAAATTGAACCGGCTAAAAAAATAGGCGCGTTTATTAATATTGGTGACCATGAGAAATTGTTAAAAGAAAATGAAGAAATTATTAAATCTTTGGCCAGATTAGAAAAATTAGAATTTGTAAAATCCGGCGCTGAAGTTTCTTTGGATTTGGCCGGAGCAATTGATGTTTCCAAAGAAAAACCAAGATTAGAAAAAGAAATAGCCGAAATAAAAAAATATGTATCTGGTTTGGAAAATAAATTATCAAATAAAGAATTTGTAAAAAATGCTCCAAAAGAAGTGGCGGCCAAAGAGATGGAAAAGTTAAACGAAGCAAAATCTAAATTAGAAAAATTATTGGAGCAATTAAGTAATTTATAATTTTATTATGGTTAAATTTAATGAACGATCGCCTTACATAGAAAATCTGCATAAAGACTTTAAAGAAATTCCCGAACGAGGCGCGGAACTGTCGGATAAAGTAGATGGGATTGTGGTGGAGATACAAAATATCAAAGATGTAAAGAAAAAACAAAAAAAGTTAGAAGAATTGCTTAAACATATCCACCCTCTTTTAGATAGGGAAGTTTCCGAATTTTGCAAGCAATACAGCGGTTTACTATTAAAGCAAGGGTTTACCAAAGAAGATGTTTTTAATCGGGCCGTAGAGTTAATGATTGAGAATGTTTATAAATGGGATAATCAGGAAACGCGGAAATTGCAAGGTAAGACGTCCGCCCACTTTATCACATTCTTTTTTAGTAAGGTTATTTTATACAGAAATTTAGGTTCCATATTTGTAAGACCGGCTCTTACGGGGAAGAGAAAGGGAAATGAGATAAGTCTGAATCAGCCTAAATTTGCACGGGGAGGTGAGGTTGGTGGGTTCGCAAGGAAGGCTCTTTTGCAAGATTCTTTAACAGATAAAAAAACGGAAGAATTTATTTTGGACGCCATAAAGAAAGAGGAATTAATGATGGGGAAGGATGCGATACTTGAGAAATTATATACGGATGAGGATCCTTTTTTAAGTTTGGTAATAATATTAAGACTTGGTTTTGGCGCGGATCTTTTAAATAAATGGAAAGAAAAATTTGATTTATCGGTTAAAAGCGGGAAAATTGAAAAGCATAATCAAAAATATATTCCGAATGTTAGTGGAATTATTGAAAAACATTCTGATGATGAGAATGTTCTGCGGGAAGTGGGGGATTTGATAGGCTTTTCCAGAGAGAGGGCTAGACAAAAAGAAATACAGGCTTTAAAAATCTTAAAGGAGCAACTGGAATCAGATAGTAAATTAGAGGAGCAAAGATCCGCATAATTTTGTTTATTCGAAATAATTAAGTAAGCTAAATATTTTACTCATTCATTTCTTAATATGTCAGTTAATACCAACCCGCAAAAAATTGAGGAGCTTTTGTCCAGAGGAGTAGAAAATATTTATCCTAAAAAGGAATTTTTGGAAGCGCGGTTAAAATCTGGTAAGCAATTAACTCTCTATACCGGCTACGATCCAACCGCCCCAACTTTGCATATCGGACACGGTATTACCATGCTCAAACTTCGTCAATTTCAGGATCTAGGCCACAAGGTAATAATGCTTATTGGTGATTTTACCGGTATGATTGGCGACCCAACAGACAAAACTTCCGCCAGACAAAAATTGACTCGCAAACAAGTATTAGAAAATTGTAAGAATTACCAAAAGCAAGCGGCCAGCATTCTTAATTTTAAGGGCTCAAATAAGGTGGATATAAAATACAACAGCAAATGGTTGGCTAAAATGAATATGGAGAAAATGTTGGACTTGTCATCAAACATTACTGTCGATCAATTGTTACAGCGTGATATGTTTGAAAAGCGGCGCGTGGAAGGAAAGCCGATTTTTCTTCATGAATTTTTGTATCCTCTCATGCAAGGTTATGACAGTGTGGCTATGGATGTGGATGGTGAAATAGGCGGCAATGACCAGACATTTAATATGTTGGTCGGGCGAGATTTACAAAAAATATATAATAGTAAAGAAAAATTTGTTTTGACAACTAAACTATTGGTAGATGCCGGCGGTAAGAAAATGGGCAAGACAGAGGGTAATATGGTCGCCTTTTCTGATACACCGGAAGATATGTTTGGTAAGGTAATGAGCTGGACGGATGGAATGATAGCAAATGGCTTCGAATTGTGTACGACTTTATCAATGACGGATATTAATAAAATGCAGGCAGAAATACAAAATCCACGAGATCAGAAATTGAAACTTGCCTATGAAGTAGTAAAAACATTTTTGGGGGAGAAATTTGCTCAAAAAGCCCAGGAAAATTTTATTAAAACATTTTCTAAAAAAGAAACACCGGACGAGATTGCTGAGTTAAAACCTAGCGCCATGGATATTCTCACGGTATTGGTAGAATCAAAAATCTGTACCAGTAAATCCGAGTCGCGACGAGTGGTGGAGCAGGGCGGTGTAAAAATTAATGATAAAAAAGTGGAAAGTATTGATGCGCAAGTTAAATCCGGTGATATAGTTCAAAAAGGCAGCAGGTTTTTTGTGAAGATAAAATAATTTTTTCTAATAATTGATTTTAATATGCCAAACAAATCATTCTTCCATGCTGACTTTTCTCGGCTCAGGTGGAGCGGGGACAATGCTGTCTATCCGAATTCTAGGAGCGGTTTCCGTCTCTCGGTGAGGGTCGAAGTTTAAGATTTATATACATCTGCCATTTTCTACCATAGTCAACAATGGTTGCAAACTATTTATAATATGGTATAATATAGAGGATTCAACCTTAGTTTATAAAATATATGATATTACCTCGTTATCCGCGGCAGAACATTTTAGCCGATTTAAAGCAACAAAAAATGGTGTTTATAGGAGGCCCAAGACAGGTAGGTAAAACTACTTTTGCCAAGCAGATAGGTCTTAACAATCCTGTTTACACTTATTTAAATTGGGATAATCGCGATGATAGAAAAAAAATTATCTCATATACATTTCAGCCTGACAGCAAGCTGATTATTTTTGATGAAATCCATAAATATCGCTCATGGAAAAATTATGTTAAAGGCCTCTATGACAAAGAAAAAGAAAAGTATAATATTATTGTAACTGGCAGCGCGCGTCTAGATGTGTATCGCCGCGGAGGAGATTCTTTAATGGGCCGCTATCATTATTATCGTCTCCATCCTTTTTCCATGCGTGAAGCCATTGGCTTACCGCCCGCGCTGGAAATTTTTAAACCTTTGCAATTTCTCGATCAGGGGATTGCCGGGGATGAATTGTTTAATACCCTGCTAAAGTTTGGCGGGTTCCCCGAGCCATTTATCGCGAAGGACGAAACGACCTTGCGGCGTTTTCATAATGAGCGGCTTGAACGATTGGTGAAAGAGGATATAAGAGATTTGGAAACTATCCGCGACTTAGGGTCTCTTCAAGTCTTGGTTGAATTGTTGCCGGAAAAAGTCGGTTCAGTATTTTCATTAAATGCCTTGCGGGAGGATTTGCAGGTTGCTCATAAAACCGTTAGCTTGTGGGCGGATATTTTGGAAAAATTTTATTATCACTTTAGAATTTATACATTTTCTTCCAGCGCCATAAAATCATTGCGTAAAGAGCCCAAATTATATTTATGGGATTGGTCCCAGGTAGAAAATCCTTCCGCGCGCCTAGAGAACATGGTCGCATCGCATCTCCTGAAAACCATTCATTGGCTATATGACAGTCAAGGATTTAAAGCGGAACTTTTCTTTTTACGAGACAGAGAGGGGCGGGAAGTTGATTTTTTGGTTACTGTGGATAAAAAGCCATGGTTTAGCGTTGAAGTAAAACAAAATAACAAAGATGTGTCATCGCATTTGAAATATTTTGGCCAGAAATTAAAAATACCTTTTCAGTATCAGATAGTTGGTGGTATGGATACCGAGGATTACATCCGAGACGGGATAAGAGTGCTTGGCGCCGCAAAATTTCTTAGCGGTTTAGTGTAGTTTTATATAGGTTTTATCTAATTTTTATGCCCCGCATCCCCCCCCGAACAATTCATCAACACCCTCTTTGGCCCTCCCAAAACAAAAGAAGGCAAACAGCTTGCCGACTTTATAGACTTCAAAGAAACATTCACCCGTTTTATCAACTTGCCGCTTTCGACCGACCGCGATGTTCCGAGCGCTTACTTCAGTCCCGACGATTCTCAGCTCGGGTGGGGCAGGGGCGGTGCTGGCAATCCGGATTCTGGGGGCGGTTTCCGTCTCTCGGTGAGGGTGGAAGTTTAAGATTTTTCAATTAGGTTTTTTATCAATTTATTTTAATTTTCGGTCGTTTCACGCCTTGTTTTTTTGCTTAATTTATGGTAAAATATCAATGTAGAAATAATTTTATTTTTAAATTTTCTATAAATCGCGCTCTATATGACTATTCATGATTTTATAAAAAAGAGGAAACATCTAATTTGGTGGGTCAAAAATTATGATAGACTGGGAGCTGAATCTGTTGTCGAGGCAACTTTGAATTATGGTAATTGGGATGATGTGCAGACGTTAATCAAGATACTTGGCATAAAAAAAGTGGCCAAAATTTTTCGTGAGAAATCCCCGAAGTCGCCAATGGGTCGGACGAATTATTTCCCAGAAATAACACGCTATTTTAATCTCTATTTTAATAAATATGCTCCACACAGAAATTCTGTTAAAAGACCAGCGTGATTTGTTGCCATTTTTAAAAAAATTCTCCAAAGAATATGGTCTAGTCGGCGGTACTGCCGTCGCGCTTCATTTAGGCCATCGTCGGTCGATTGATTTTGATTTATTTACGGGAAAATTATTTGATGGTAAATCTTTGGAAAGAAGAGTTCGGCGCGCCACAAAGATTGATGAAGTGTTGAAAAATAGGGATAGCGAGTTTACTTTTTTTACCCATAACGTAAAAGTGACTTTTTTTAATTATCCTTTTCCAATAGCTTATACGGAAAGTTTAAGTAGCTATATTAAAATACCAAACATCATAACTTTGGCCGCGATGAAAGCATTCGCGTTGGGGCAGCGTTCAAAATGGAAGGACTATGTTGATCTGTATTTTATCATGAAAGACTATTTTACCTGCGAAGAAATTTCAAAAAAGGCGCGAGAATTATTTGCCGGAGAGTTTAATGCTAAATTATTTCGGGCACAGCTTTCATATTTTGACGATATTGATTATCGCGAGCAAGTGGAATTCTTACCCGGCTTTGAGGTAAATGAAAAAATAATAAAAAAAGCCTTGGTTGATTTTAGCATTACCTGATTATTTTTATGCCCCGCATCCCCCCCGAACAATTCATCAACATCCTCTTTGGCCCTCCCAAAACAGAAGGCAAACAGCTTGCCGACTTCATAGACTTCAAAGAAACATTCACCCGTTTTATCAACTTGCCGCTTTCGACCGACCGCGGTGTTCCGAGCGCTTACTTCAGTCCCGACGATTCTCAGCTCAGGTGGGGCAGGAGCGGTGCTGGCAATCCGCTTTCTAGTAGCGGTTTCCGTCTCTCGGTGAGGGTGGAAGTTTAAGATTTTTCAATTAGGATTATTATGAATTTATTTTAATTTTCGGTCGCAAATTGTTTTAATGAGTATTAAATATGACAGCCGAGATTAAGTTGGAAATCAAAAAATTACTGGTGTCTGCGGGTGTAAATGGCGAAATAGAATTGACTACCCCTCCCAATCCGGATATGGGGGATTTTGCTTTTGCTTGTTTTAATATTGCCAAAGAGCAGAAAATAAGTCCGAAAGATGCGGTGGAGAAAATTAGTTCTCAGTTCTCAGTTCACAGTTCGCGGTTGATTGAGAGGGTGGTGGTAATGGGGCCGTATGTTAATTTTTATTTGCAGGCGGGTCGGGTCGCGGATTTGGTATTAAAACAAATTAGTAAAAAAAATAAAAATTTTGGAGAAAATAAATCCGGCAAAGGTAAAAAAGTTTTGATTGAATATCCGTCAAACAACACTCATAAAGAATTTCATATCGGCCATTTTCGCAATGTTTGTATCGGCAACACACTAGTTAAACTTTATCAAAAAAGCGGATATAAGGTTTATCCGGTAAATTATTTAAATGATTTTGGTAATCATGTGGCTAAATGTTTGTGGGGGCTGCTTAAATTTCATAAAAATGAAAAACCCCCGGAAAATAAACAAAAATGGCTGGGTGATATTTATGCCGAGGCAAGCGCGAAAGTAAAAGAAAACCCTGAGTTTGGCAAAGAAGTTGCCGAGATTCAGAAAAAAATGGAAGAGCGCGACCCGGATTTGTGGCCTTTGTTTATGGATACCAGAGATTGGAGTATAGAAAAATTCGAGGAGATTTTCAAACAGTTGGGAGTAAAGCACAGAGCTGTATTTTATGAAAAAGATTTAAAAGACAGAGGTCAAAAAATAGTGGATGATTTATTATTAAAAGGCGTGGCCGAGGTTGGCGAGGGCGGGGCGATTATTGTAGATTTGAGTAAATATAATTTAGATATTGCTTTATTGCGCAAATCAAATGGCGCCGGTTTATATTTAACGAGCGATCTGCCGCTAGCTGTGGAAAAATTCAGAAAGTTTAATGTGGATGAAAGTATTGTTGTAACCGGCACGGAACAGAATCATTATTTTAAACAGCTGTATAAAATTTTGGAATTAATCGGTTTTAACAAAAAACTTACCCACATTGGCTATGGGCTTGTTAATTTGAAAGAAGGAAAAATGTCTTCTCGTTTGGGCAATGTGATTTTGTATGAAGACTTGTTTGATGAAGTTTATGAAAAATTAAAAACAGAATCAAGGCATAGGCATGCGGATTGGAATGAGAAAAAAATAAATGAAACCGCGCATATTCTAGCTATGGCATCTTTAAAGTTTGATATTCTAAAACACGAGGCGGCCAAAAATATTACTTTTGACATTAAAGAGGCCACAGCCTTCGACGGGTTCACAGGGCCGTATATTTTATATGTTATTGCCAGAATAAATAGCATTTTACAAAAATCAAAAATCAAAAATCAAAAATCAAAAATCAGATTTGAATTGCTGGATAAACCTGAAGAAAAACAGTTGGTATTATTTTTGGCGCGATATGAAGATGTGGTATCCGAGGCTTTGCGCGAGTATAATCCGTCAGCTATCACCCGATATTGTTTTGATCTAGCGCAGCAATTTAATAATTTTTATAACAAATATAGCGTGTTAAACGCGGAAAGCAGAGATTTGATTTCGGTCAGATTGCAACTGTCAGAGGCTGTAAAAAGTATTTTGGAAAATGCATTAAATTTACTCACCATTGGCATAGTGGAAGAGATGTAGTTTATAGTGTATAATATAACCATCATTCACTCATCCCGACTCAGTCGGGATCTAACCATTTTAATATGATTTTTCAAAGATCCGTTCCAAAAAATGTTGAAGAAAACAACGAACCCGAAGCGGTTGAGCGATCGCATCAGCATGTTCAAGACGAGGTGGAAACCGTAGTTGGCCCATCCGTGAATGTGGAGGGAGATTTTGCTTCCGAAGGAAATATTGTGGTAAAGGGGACTGTTTCCGGAAGTATTTTTACAAGCAAGCATTTAACTGTGGAAATGGGCGCAAAAATTTTTGCCAACGTGCGGGCCGGCAGCGCCACTATTGCCGGTGAAGTAAAAGGAAACATGAAAATAAAAGAATCCTTGGAATTAATTTCTACTTCCAGGGTGGTCGGTGATATAGATGTTAAGAATTTAAAAATTGAATCAGGCGCGTTATTATACGGTAAAATCACCATGCCGGGAATTGAAGTTGGTGAAAAATCCGTAAAGACAAAACTTTTTAAAAAGACTGAAGATGCTGGAGTGCAATTTGCTTCATAAGTTTCGGATTTGGTGCTTAGGATTTCGAATTTCAAAACTATGTATGTTTATATCTACGACAATTTTTTACGTCAAAAAAACTTTCTCCCAATCATTCATTCGATGGAAGTCGTTCTCACCGATTACGGCATAGCTGGTAAGATTTTGCGTTTACAAAATTACACCGACTCTAAAGCTATCATTGAAGATGAAATTAAGCGCGGCGCCAAAACAATTGTTATTGTTGGCAACGACGCTACTTTTGGGCAGATACTTTCCCGCAGCGCCACCTGTAACTGTACGTTTGGTTTTTTGCCGGTTGGACCAAATAATACCATTGCTGAAGTTTTGGGTATTCCGGTGGGAGTAGAGGCATGCACGGTTTTGTCGCGTCGCCGCAAAGAGTTGTTGGATGTAGGTTGGATGAATAATAGATACTTTGTTTCTCAATTACGCGTCATGCCCGCCAAATTGGAAGTTGTGTATGATGAAAGATTTAAGGTAACGGCCGCCGATAAAATGGAGGTTATTGTTTGTAATTTACAGCCATTTTTTTGGAAAAAGGATAAAAAAGACAGAGAACAACGTGTTGTGCATCCGCAAGACGGAAAACTGGAGGCATTTATACGCCCATTGACAAAGAGTAGTTGGTGGGGCTATAAATACGAGGAGCCAAGCATCTTTCCGTTTGAAGAGATGATTATTACCGGTAAAGAAGCATTTGCCGTAGAAGCGGATGGAAAATTATCCAAAGAAGTAAAAGTAAAAATTAAATTAGCTCATAGTAAGGTGGATATGATTGTGGGCAGAGACCGGAAGTTTTAGTCCTGTACCAGAGCAAGCTCGGTGCAGGGTTGTAGCGCGCGGGTGGCGTAATGGTAGCCGCACAGCCTTGAGGTGGCTGCGCTCGCAAGGGCATGGAGGTTCAACTCCTCTCCCGCGCACAACAGTTTTGTTTATAAACAACGCCCCATTGTCTTGGGCTTTTATTTTTTTATCAAAAGTGGTAAGATTTAAAGGTAATTTTGCTTAATTCATATGCGCTATTTTATCGGTATTTTATTGGTTGTTGTAGGCTTATTTTTAATTCTCAAAACTGAATGGTTTATCCAGAATTTTGGCACCAACGCCTGGGCCGAGGAGCATTTGGGTTATAATGGCGGCACCCGTTTGATGTATAAAGTAATAGGACTTATTTTTATTTTTTTTGGATTTTTGGCAATAACCAATATGATAAACGGATTCTTAATGGGCACGGTAGTCAAGATATTCGTACGGTAAATCCGAAATCCGAAGCGCGAAATCCGAAACAAATAATAAATTCGAATTTTCAAAACGTTTTGAATTTTAAACATTAGAATTTGTTTCGAATTTTAATTTAATTGTATGTCCCACTCAGGCACCGCCTTAATTGATCCGTATCAAATATTTTCCAGAATATCTCTATCCGAAGGGAAAAGAGTGGCTGATTTAGGTTGTGGGCGCACCGGGCATTTTGTTTTTCCGGCTGTTAAAATAGTTGGTGATAAAGGCGTGGTCTATGCCGTGGATGTGGTTAAAAATATTTTAGATAGCATAAAAAGCATGGCTCGAAGCGAAGGCTATGATAATGTGCAGACGGTTTGGTCTGATATAGAAATGCCCGGCAAAACCCCCATTCCCGACAACTCTCTTGACGCAGTCTTTTGTGTTAATGTATTATTTCAACTGAAGAACAAAGCTGGCGCCATCAAAGAAGCGGCGCGGATGTTGAAAAAAGGCGGTTACTTGGTAGTGGTTGATTGGGCTAAAAAATTGGGGGCATTAGGTCCGTCGGAAGACCGAATGTTAAATCCGGATCTGCTGGCAGAATTATCCGCGGCTGAAAACTTAAAATTAGTTGATAAAATTTTGCCGGGAGAATATCATTATTCATTAATCTTTGAAAAGAATTAGTATTATGTCTTTACAAAATTTGCTTAAATTAGATTACTGGTTTTCTCAGCCTTTCACCGCGCGCGGGTTAACGCTTTGGTTGTTGGTTGGCGGTTTTTTGTTGTTGATTGTTGCCGGATTGATTTATAAAATTTTATCTCAATATCAAAAAGAAAAATCCCAAAGATTGGTTTTAAAGAAATGCGGCAGTTTGGGAATTACTATGGGTTTTATTGGTTTGGTTTGGATGTTTTTTCGCCAGGAAAGAGTTGCTTTTTTAGCTTGGCGATTTTGGCTATTGTTATGGTTTGTTTTGACATCAATCTGGGTTTTCCGTTTGGTCCGTTATTCCTTCAAAAGAATTCCTGAAATTAAAGCCGAAGAAATAAAACGCGCTAATTTGGAAAAATATTTGCCGAAAAAAAGTTAAAAGTCTGTAAAGTCTATAAAGTCTGTAAAGTCCAACTCACGACTTTAGGGACTTTTGACTTTAAGGACTTTATAGACTAAATTTTATGTCGCGAAGAAACAAAGATCTGGGTGATTGGGGAGAAGAGCAAGCGTGTAAGTTTTTAGAACGGCACGGATTTAAAGTTATTGAACGCAATTACCATATTGTTATGGGTGAAATTGATGTCATCGCCACCAAAGGCGATGATTATTATTTTATTGAAGTAAAAACCAGAACAGGCAGTGAGTTTGCCCATGATGACGCTATTTCGTATTTTCAAAAAAGAAAACTGGCCAAGGCAATCCGGGCGTATTGTTACAGTAGAAATGTAAAAGATAAATCCTTAATTACCGCAGGGTTGATTGTAGAGGTTAAAAAGGGTGAGGGCAAGGTGAGTTTTCGTTTTTGCGTAATGTGTTGACTTTCTTGGTGTTTTATATTATCATTACTTCAAATAAAATTATCTAATATCCAATATATTAATATCTAATAATTTCGGTATGTCTCATCCTTCCAAGGAACAAACTTTCGTGATGGTTAAGCCGGACGGCGTCCAGCGCGGCCTGGTTGGCGAGATTTTAAAACGCATTGAGCGTGTTGGTTTAAAAATCGTGGCTTTAAAATTGGTTTTGCCTACCGAAGAGCAATGTTGGACTCACTATAACAAAGACGAAGCTTGGTTTGCTAAAAAAGGTGAACGCGCTATGGCCGACCGCCAGGTTGCCGGATTACCGGTAGATAAAGAGGCCGTAGAGTATGGCAAAGATATTATCCGCGCCCTAGTAAAATTTATGACCTCCGGTCCGGTAGTGGCTATGGTTTTGTCTGGTAATCAAGCTGTGGGAATTGTAACAAAGTTGGTTGGCGGTACCGAACCCCTAACATCCGATGTTGGTACAATCCGCGGTGATTATACCTTAGACTCCTATGCGCTTTCCAGTTTGGATGAAAGAGCGGTAAGAAATTTGGTTCATTGCTCCGACAAGCCGGAAGAAGCTCAAAGAGAAATGAAAATTTGGTTTAAACCAGAAGAGTTGGTTAAGTATCGACAATTAAACGAAGAGATACTTTATGATGTGAATTTAGACGGAATTTTAGAGTAGAATTGAAAAAAATAAAAACAAGCTTTCGGGCTTGTTTTTATTTGAAAGCTTGGTTTTAATAAGGTATAATCAACTTGTAAGCTTAAAGTAAAAATGTATGATAAAAAAGGAATTAGTTGCAGTTTTAGGAGCCGGAAATATGGGTACGGCTATTGCTCAAGTAGTAGCTTTAAATGGATATAAAGTAAGATTGTGGAATCACAGTGGTGATTTGGAACCGTTAAAGCAAATCAAAGAAAAACAGGAAAATGCAAACTATTTGCCGGGTGTAAAATTATCCAAAAATATAATTCCGGAACATAGTATTGAACAGACGGTGTTAAAAGCGGATATTATTTTTATAAGTGTTCCGAGCGTTTTCATTGCTGCGGTTGCCAAACAAGCGGCTCCGCATCTTAGCGGTCGGGAAGTTTGTGTGGATGTTTCCAAAGGCTTGGATGAAAAATCTCTTTCTTTAACAACCGATATTTTGAAAAGTATTTTGCCGAAAAATAAAATTGCCATCATTTCCGGTCCGGCTGTTGCCAAACAAATGGTGGTTGATGGGTTTACCGCCATGAATGTGGCATCGTTAGATGCGGGCGCTATAAGGATGGTAAAAAAAGTAATGGAGAATAAAAATTTAAATTTAATTCCTACCACTGATATTGTGGGTGTAGAAGCGGCCGGTTCATTTAAAAATGTTTATGCCATTGCCGTTGGCATGTGTGACGGGTTGTGTATGTCAACAAACACCAAAGCAATTTTATTTGTGACTGCATTGCAGGAGATGAGTTTATTAATTAAAAAAATGGGCGGACGCGCAGAAACGGTTTACGGTTTAGCCGGTTTGGGGGATTTAATTGGTACCGGCATGGCTCACAGTAGTAGAAACAGAAGATTTGGTGAATTTTTGGCTAAAGGATTAAGTTTGGAAAAAGCTACGGCCGAAGTGGGGCAAGTGGTAGAAGGAGTAGTTGCGGTGAAGGTTTTAAACAGTTTAGCAAAAAAATACAAATTAAAAACTCCGTTTGCCAATATGGTTTACAAAATAATTTGCGGTAAAATTTCTTCAAAAACAGGGTTGGAAAAATTTTTAAAAAACTTTTAGTAGTTTTCATGTTAATTAAAAAAGAAGCCGACAATTCATTGCGTGTCGTCTCTGTCCTGATTTTATTTTCAGCCTTAATAATAATAATGCGATTGTTTATTTTGCAGGTTCTTGAATATAAATATTATTCAACTCTGGCATTAAGTAATCATGAAATATACAAACAACTCTATCCGCGCCGTGGCAGTATTCTTCTGCAGGATACCCGCGAAAAAATAAAAGAGTATCCGGCTGCCGTAAACCGCCAGTATTATTTGCTATATGCGGTACCTCGCGATATTCCAGCTGATCAGGTGGGTACAACTACAAATTTTTTAGCCGGAGTTTTAAATTATTCTCCAGAAGAAAAAAATCTTTTGTCTGTCAAGTTGTCAAAGAGCGGTGATCCGTATGAACCGATAGCCAAAAAAATTTCTGAAGAAATTAAAAATCAAATTGAATCGGCAAATTTACTTGGCATAAATACAACCGGGAAAGAGTTTAGATATTATCCGGAAGGAGATTTGGCCGCAAACGTATTGGGTTTTACAGGACAAAATGAAAATGGCGATTTGTCCGGCCGTTATGGTATTGAAGGATTTTGGGATAAAAGTTTAACAGGGAAAAGCGGTTTTTTGTCAGGTGAGCGGGGCGCTTTAGGAAGTCTTATACCTTTGGCCGACCGTACTTTAAAACAGGCGGAGAATGGAGTTGACTTGCTTTTGACCATAGACAGAAATTTACAATACAAAGCCTGCCAACGTCTTAGAGAAGGGTTTGATAAATATAAAGCAAAGAGCGGCGCTTTAATTCTTATGGATCCAAAAACCGGCGCGGTTTTAGCTATGTGCAGTTTGCCGGATTTTGATCCAAACAATTATTCAGATGCTGAAGATATGAGCGCGTATAACAATACCGCCATTTTTACTCCATACGAACCAGGTTCGGTATTTAAACCGATTATTATGTCGGTGGCGCTTGATTTGGGGCTGGTTAATCCTTTTACAACTTATATCGATACCGGCGAAAGAATTATTAACGGCTATAAAATACACAACGCATTAAATAAAAAATACGGATTGGCTACCATGACAAATGTTTTGGAATCTTCTATAAATACCGGCATGATTTGGGTGGAAGAAAAAATCGGGCAGGATCGGTTTAAAGAATATGTGGAAAAATTCGGGTTTGGAAAAAAAACTGGCATTGGTTTGAATAGCGAAGATGAGGGCGATATATCTTCGCTGAGCAAGTCCGCTGAAATTTATTTTGCGAACGGTTCGTTTGGGCAGGGTTTTACAGCCACACCCCTGCAGTTAGCCACGGCTTATGCCGCTTTAGCCAATGGCGGCAGAATGCCTAAGCCGTATATTGTGGATGAGGTGCGGTATGCAAATGGAAAAATAGACAAAACTGAACCGCAATCAGAGGTTGTAATTTCTCCTAATGCTGATAAACTAATTACAGCCATGCTTATTTCTGTTGTTGAAAAGGGTCATAGCCAAAAAGCCAAGATGGGTGATTATTATGTGGCCGCCAAAACAGGAACCGCGCAGATTGCGGGCCGCGGCGGTTATTCCGCGGACGACACTAATCACACTTTTATCGGGTATTTTCCGGCCAGCGATCCGAAATTTGTCTTGCTTGTTAAATATGAAGCTCCCCAGGCAAATTGGGCCGAATCAACCGCCGCGCCGGTGTTTAAGGATGTTGCCAAATTTGCCTTGGATTATTATGGAGTGCCGGGAGATAAGAAATAAAATCAAAATTTAAAAATCAAAATGCAAAATGACAATTTAAAATTAAAAATTATCGCGAAGCGATATTATAATTTTACATTTTGATTTTTGCATTTTAAATTTCTTTTGTATGTTAAAATCTTTTCTGCAATATCTGCTTAGACTATTATCTAAAAAAATATTGAATAAATATAAACCCGATATTATTGGGATAACCGGTTCGGTAGGCAAGACTTCTTCCAAAGAAGCAATAGCGGCGGTGTTGCAGAGCAAGTTCACTGTTTGTTGCAGCGCGAAAAATTATAATAATGAAATCGGCTTGCCGCTTACAATTATTGGTATTGAAAAAAGTCCCGGCAAATCAATTTTAGGCTGGATAGCCGTAATTTTCAAAGCAAAAAAATTAATTTTAAAACGCGATAAAAATTATCCGGAAATTCTGGTTTTGGAAATGGGCGCTGATAAGCCGGGAGATATTGAATACCTGACTGAGTTTGCTCCCTGCAAAGTGGGGGTGTTGACATTTATTTCACACGCGCACACGGAATTTTTTAAGACTTTGAAAAAAATTGCCCAAGAAAAAAGAGTTATAATTTCTCACCTCCGGCAGGACGGGTTTGCGGTTTTAAATTTTGATAATGAATTGGTGATGCAGAGCGCCGCCACAACCAAGGCCGAAATAATTACCTATGGTTTTAAAGACGGGGCGGATTTGCGCGCCACAGATGTAAATATTCTTAAAGACGAAAAAACCGGCTGGCCAAACGGATTAAATTTTAAAGTGTTATTTAAGGGCGCTGTGATGCCGGTATTTTTACCCGGAGTAATGGCCAAATCCGCAATTACATCTGCTTTGTCCGGCTTGGCTGTCGGGACTATTTTTGGTGTAAATTTAGTAGAAGGCGCGCAAGCACTGAGTAAGTTAGAAGGCTTGCCGGGGCGCATGCGTTTGATACCGGGAATTAAGAATACATTAATCATTGATGATACCTATAACTCTAGTCCTGAAGCGGCCAAAGCTGCCGTAGAAGCGTTGGCCCAGGTTGATGTAAAAGAAGGCGCGGAGCGTTATGCCGCTTTGGGGGATATGTTGGAGTTGGGGTTGGAAACCGAAAACACTCATCGCGAGCTTGGTTTCAAGGTTGCGGAAATGGGAATAGATTTTCTGATTACCGTTGGCGAAGCGGCCAAGTATATTGCGCAGGCGGCGAAGGAAGCAGGCTTAGATGAACACCACATTGCATCGTTTGCCAACAGCGCGGAAGCAGGAAGATTTTTACAGGAAAAATTAAAAGAAGGAGATGTGGTTTTGGCCAAGGGATCGCAGGGCGGACGAATGGAGAAGTTGGTAAAAGAAGTAATGGCTGAACCGCTTGAAGCAGTAAAACTTTTACCCAGACAGGATAAAGAGTGGAAATAAATTCCTTGTTCGCGCTATTGTTCGGTTTGTCAAAAGATGATAAAATAAAATACAGATTCAGTTTAAATCAATGCTATGAAATTTGAATTACCAAAATTGGAATATGCCTATGACGCTTTGGAGCCGTACATTGACGCAAAAACAATGGAAATACATCATAGTAAGCATCATCAGGCATATCTGGATAAGTTTAATAGCGTGTTGGCGGAAAATCCGCAATTAAACTTTGACTCGGCCGAAGAAATTTTAATAAATTTGAATACTTTGGAAGTTAATGACGAAGACAGAAAAGTGCTGAAAAATCACGGTGGCGGTTTTGTTAACCATGCTTTTTTTTGGAAATGTATGGGTCCGGAAAAAGAAATTGATAATGGTTTGGTAGCCGAGATCAGCAAAACATTCGGTTCAATGGAAGAATTTAAGGCAACTTTTTCCAAGACGGCCATGAGCCGGTTTGGCAGCGGCTGGGCATGGCTGGTCCGCGATGAAAACAAAGAATTAAAGATTTACTCCCTGCCAAACCAGGATTCACCGTTAACTTTGGGCCATACGCCGATATTTTGTCTGGATGTCTGGGAACATGCCTATTACCTTAAATATCAAAATCGCCGGGCTGAGTATGTAGAGAATTGGTGGAATGTATTGAAGTCGATTTAACCCACCAACGAAATCATGCTATAATACAGTCGTCAAAATGACTGTATTTATGTTTAATAATCAATCAGATAAAATTTCATTTCCTTTGGATGCATCTAATGATGATGCGGGTTTTTCTTTGTTTGATTCACTTAAAAATCAAGACGGCGAACATGCGGCCGAAGGGCAGTTGGCCGTAGATGTGGCCCAAACAGAAGATGAATTGATTGTGATAGCGGCTATGGCCGGTACGCCGCCGGAAAACATTGAATTGCATTTGCACAATGATTTGCTTACTATCCGTGGGGAAAGAAAATCACCGATAGGAGAAATGTCCGAGCATTTTTATCAAGAATGTTATTGGGGGAAATTTTCCCGCAGTATTATTTTGCCGGTGGATGTAAAAGCGGAAATGATTCATGCTACTTACAGTAACGGCGTACTTATTATTCGCCTTCCTAAAGCCAAACAAAATAACAACGATATTCCGATTATGGTGATTGAGGAATAAACAGCTACTGTGGTGACGGTGTATTTGTATTCCCCGCTTGGGCGGGGCAGGCCTCAAGGCCAGGGGTGGGTGAGTCAGCTAAGTGGCAAACGAATATAAGGACACATTATCGGCCTCACCCACCCCTACCCCGCCCAAGCGGGGAATTACCGTTTACAAGCCAACCAACACATATGTTGTCAAAGTTACAAAATATCCTACAGGTTAAGTGTGGAAGTCATTGGAAAATAAATATCCTTGTTGGCGCAGGGATTTTTTTGGTTTTAATTATTTTGGTCGGTGGCAGTTCCGTAGCTTATCGCAATTATTATAAAGGAAAAATTTTTTCGGGAGTTTATGTTGGTCAGCATTCTTTGGGAGGTATGACAGAATTGGAAGCGAAAGATTTTATTGAAAATTTTAACAATCGGATTGCCAAAGAAAGTGTGGATTTTAACTTCAAAAAAGACAACGCTGTTGAGCGGTTTCAAATTAGCGCCGTATCCGCAGAAGACAGTTCGGTAGAGATGGTTAGGTTAAACAGCGACAGCTCGGTCGCTAAATTAATGTCTGTGGGCAGATCCGGTGGATTTTGGGGCGAATTATGGCAGCCGTTATATTTTCGTTTGATTTCCCGGCACAATGATTTGGCGGATACGGTTATCGAAAATAAATTTATGGCCGATTTACAGGATCATATGCTGGCATTTAGCGATCTCCCGCGCAATGCCGGTATCCGGGTAACCAATTTGGCTCCTTTGGAGTATGTCGTTGTGCCTGAGCATAGCGGGGTTGTTTTTGATTTTGATAAATTAAAAAATGATTTACAAAACAATCTTTCCGCCATGTCTTTGGCGTCTGTTGAGATTTATAGCAAGGATTTTCAACCGGATGTTTTGGCATTTGAAATAAAACCGTTAATTGATAAATTGCCGGATATTTTAAATTACGGAAATTTGGGTTTAAATTATATTGATCCGCAGACAAAAATCAGGCGCGACTGGAGTATCGGACCGTCTGTCTATGTTGACTGGTTAGAGATAATGCGCGAAAGAGGGAGTCCAATTTTATCGCTTAATAAAGAAAAAGTTATGGCTTATTTAGAAGAGCTGCGCCAGTTTATTGATTTATCTACCCAAGACGCTAAATTTGTCATGGAAAATGATCGGGTAAAAGAATTTCAGGCTAGTCAATCGGGTTTAAAATTAAATACCGACAAAACATTTAATGATTTAGATGTAATTTTTCGCGAGCGCAATTATAGTCCTGTTGAACCGGCAAAAACTTTAACAGTGTCGGTTGATAATGTCAAACCAAATGTAGAAATGTCTGATGTGAATAATTTGGGAATTATGGAAGTGTTGGGATCCGGATTTTCCACTTTTAAAGACAGTCATACCAATAGAATAAAAAATATTGCCAACGCGGTAAAGCGGTTAAACGGTGTTTTGATCCAACCCGGAGAAATATTTTCCGCTAATAAATATGCCGGGCCGTATACAAGAGAGAATGGTTTTTTGCCGGAAATGGTTATAAAAGGAAGACAGATATTGCCGGAAGTAGGCGGAGGTATGTGTCAAATTGGCACCACTTTATTTAGAATGGCGATGAATACCGCCATGCCCATTACCGAACGCCGCAATCATTCTTTGGTGGTAAGTTATTATGCGGATCCGGTAAACGGCAATCCCGGTTCGGACGCCACTCTTTACGAACCAAACGTGGATTTTAAATTTGTGAATGATACCGGCGGTTATTTATTATTACAAACTTCAATTGATTATACCAAACAGCAACTGGTCTTTACGTTGTGGGGGAAAAGCGATGGGCGAAAAGGCAGTTATTCTCATCCGGTAGTAAGTAAATGGATTCCGGCGGGAGAACCGCAGGAAATTATTACCGCCCCCACACCGGAGCTAAAAGCAGGGGAACGCACATGCCAGAACGCTTTTCGCGGGGCAGTGGCTTCGTTTATTTATACCAGATTTACTTCTACAAGTGAAAAGATTGAACGGGTTTTTGATAGTTATTACCGGCCGTTGCCGAAAATTTGTATGACCGGGGCGACGTCTACGCCGGCGTTATAAGTTTTTTGAAGTATTAGTCGTCAATTCCCCGCTTGGGCGGGGTAGGGGTGGGTTGGCTGGTGGTTCGTCAAAAATTAACGGGGTGACCAACCCACCCCTACCCCGCCCAAGCGGGGACTGCCAAAGTACTAAAACAAACCAGGCCCCGACATAAAGTCGAGGCCTGGATTTATATATATTGAGGGAAGTAAACCTCCCCCTAAAACCGCACCCAAGAAGATGTGTTAAAGAAGAAAATGAGCCGAAGCCGATTGTTCCCTCTAACACACCTCCATGCTTGTCGTGGATACGGGACACTAAGTCGCGTTTGCGGCTCAATATTCCATACCCATTTCATGCCGGAATCATCTTTAGAATCATCTGTTAAGTGTTGTCTATTACCCGATAATTATCTGATTTGATTTATCTATCAAAGTAGGTAACAGAGAATAATACCATAAAAGTGTAGGTTTGTCAAGGGCGGAACGTGGATAAAACAGATTTTTTGGCTAATTTAACAACAAAAAATCCCAATTTTATTGGATTTTTTGGTTTATTTTGGTTATTATTGCTTTTCAATCACTTTATCAACGATACCATACTTTACCGATTCTTCGGCATTCATGAAGTAGTCGCGATCCGTGTCTTTTTCTATCTGAGCCAAGTTTTTGCCGGTATGCTTGGCCATGATTTTATTCAGACTTTCTTTCATTTTTAAGATGCGTTCGGCGCGGATTTTGATATCGCTGGCTTGGCCTTCCATACCGCCCATTACCTGGTGAATCATGATTTCGGAATTAGGCAAAGCAAAGCGTTTATTTTTGGCGCCGGATGATAAAAGAAACGCGCCCATACTGGCGGCCATACCAACACAAATAGTGCTGACATCCGGTTTTATGTATTGCATGGTGTCGTAGATGGCCATGCCAGCTGTTACCGATCCGCCCGGAGAGTTGATATATAATTTAATATCTTTTTCCGAGTTTTGATTTTCCAAAAACAGCAATTGGGCGATAATAACATTGGCGACATTGTCATCTATGGACGTGCCCAAAAATATAATCCTGTCTTGCAGTAAGCGCGAATAAATATCATAAGCGCGTTCGCCGTAGCTGGTTTTTTCGATAACTGTTGGGATAAGGTATTGGGAGTTGGTGTCGGACATATATTTTAGAATTTAATAAATTATTTATATATAACGCATAACTTGTAACACATAACGTTATATGTTCCATGTTTTGTGTTACATGCAAGTGTAGCATTTTTATTTGGACAAATCAATGATCCTATCTACCACATTTTCGATTGTGCCATCTGTGGTAAACCCGGCCGCTTTTTTGTGTCCGCCGCCGCCCATTTGTTTAGCTAGAGCCGAGACATCCACATCATCATTGGTAGTGCGAAAACTACCTTTAATTTTACCATCAGCCGTTTCTTTTATAAATAGCGATATCTTGGCGCCGTCCAGTTTATTTAAGAAATTTGATACACCCTCCACGTCATCATCATTTATTCCATACTCAGTTAAATCTTTAATCGTTAAGTAAGTGTAAGCCATGTCGGAGTTTTCTTTTTTGGTTAATCGGCTTAAAATTAATCCCCACAATTTTAGTATGGCAATAGATTTATTCTGCACCAGAGAATGATGTATTACAGTCCAGTTTGCGCCCAAACGAAGCAGTTCGCTGGAAGCAATCAGAGAAGTATGGGAGGTAGCGGAATTAGAAAAATTATCTGTATCGGTAATCAGGCCAGTAAGCAGAGCGGTGGCCATGCTCGGGGTAATGTGAACGTTATTTGTTTTAAAGAAATTATATACAACTTCGGTGGTAGAGGCGGCGCCCATCATCACCATATTAAAATGTCCATATTTTTCATTGGTGGCATGATGATCTATGTTGATAATTGTAGCGGCATGGTCTTTTATTGTTTCAGCGATGCCCGCATAACGCAGGTCTCCACAGTCTAGTACGGTAATGGTGTCTAGTCCCGCAAAGACAATTGGATCGCAGCCTACCAAATGTATGTTTTTAAGAAAATTAAATTTTTCTGATGCCGGAGTGAGACAAAAAATTTTGACTTCTTTTCCCAAGGTCTGTAGATATTCGGCAAAAGCCATAGCCGCGCCCAAAGTGTCGCCATCCGGGTTTGGATGCGAAACCAGCGCCAGTTTAGTGGCGGTTTTTAGGTGGTTATGGATTTGTTGGGCGGTTTGGCGCATTGTGGTTAATTAAGATGTAACGGGACATTGTATCCTTATTGCGCGGAGATGTCAACAGGGGGTTGACAAGAGGCAGGTTTTAGACTATAAAATAGACAATCTGAAAAAGGAGAGTGCAAAATGAATAGTTTTACTAGATTTGTAGGCAAGCTGCCGCTTTCTGGGAAGATGTTGATAAGACCCGCCCTCTTTGGCTTATACCAAAGCACAACGTTGTCAGAGCGGCGATTGAAATATTGGTCGCTTATAATATTCTTTAGCTTTTTTGTTTTTGTTCATGGACTTCAGGCCGCATTAGGAGTTGAGGCTTTGGGTTTCGAATCCCCAGTCTGGACAAAGACGATTTTCGGTCTCTATGCTCTTGTTAACATCTCTGTTGTCTTGGCACAGATTAGTTTGGGACTCCGAGCGACCCAATTTTTCTTTAAAAAAGGAAATGGCTCGTTTTCTCCCAAAAGAAAACGTTATATCAATTACTCGAAGTCAGAAGTTAAAACAATGCTTGTAGTAACACTTGGTGGTCAGATTATTTTTATTTTGTTCTATACATGGTACTCGTAGCAGGCAGTCTTTCAAAGCCGCATGGTTTGCCCAGCGGTTTTTTTTAATTTTTCGTAGCATCCTCCCCCTAGAAGCGGGGAGGACAGAGGAGGGGGTTTTGTGGTTTGGACAGGGTAAGTGATTGACGCGCGCCATGTTTTTTGTTATGGTACGCAGGTAATCGAAAAGGAGAGCTCTATGTCGAAGTGGAAGGTGTTTTTCTTTGACGGCAATAGATGGTTTGGTGTCGTTAATTCGCCAGCTAAATTCAAAGAGCTATTGGCGGCATACAATGGTGACCTCGCACTTCTACTCAATCGCGCAAAGCGCGCTCCGGTGAAAGAGGTGGCAAAGTTGCCGTCCGATTATCACCTTGGCGCGGCAAAGCGCACGCGCACTGGCGAAATGCCGAACTTTGGTTTTCGTCGCGAGCATATCAACGGCACGCAAACCCTCGGCGATTGGTTGCGCGAAAACAAGATCGATCTCGCGCTCGCGACACCGCAGTAAAAACTAACCCCGAAAGGAGATCGCGACAATGGCCCATAAGGACATCAGAATTCCGTTTGAGATTAAAGGTCGCCGGTTCGAAGCGGTCGGTGGATTTCCCAACAACGGTAAGCTGCTGATGGTTGACGGCGACAAGACGCTCGTTCACATGCTCAGGGCGAAGAAGAGTTGCGTTATCCGGAATGAGGATGCAACATTCATAAGTGAGCACTTTGATCAGTTGCCGGATGAGTTCAAACAAGACGAGTATGAGCTGGTTACTGGTGTTTTAGTCCATCTTTCCTCTATGCCGAAGAGGAAAAAGGCGGCTTTGTACTTTACCTTATACAGAGGTATGTGGGAAGGGCGAATGCACGACATGGGGTATTATTTTTCGTACAACTGTCTCGTGCTGTGTCGTCTGCCGTAAATAACGTGTTCTTTCTTCATTACCGCATGGTTCGCCCAGCGGTTTTTTAATTTTGTAAAACTTACAATTTATGATACAATCTGACACAGATACGCAAATGATGCTGATATACAAATTCGCGAATATACGAATTAGCATATTTGTAGATGTCAATACCACCTTGACAAACCGTCGATTTTTATGTTATAATATTGCGTTGTTTCGAAATGGAGTGGACAATCAAGAAAGAAGACAACAATGACCCACAAGGACATCCGGATTCCATTCGTTATCTATGACAGACTGTTTGATTTCACCCGCCGCTACGAAGCGGTTGGATTCCTTGAGAAGGACGAATGGCCGATCAGTGGCGGTGTTATGTTTGCCCGAACCAGCGAGGAGAACGGCGGGGCGATTGGCAAGGGGAACGAGGAGTTCCTCAGGGCGCATATTGGCTATTTGCCGATGTATCTCTCGCGCTATCAGCTGGTTACTGGCCGACACAACCCCGACAATGTACTCGAGGTTTCGTGCTTCGGTTGTTCTTGGAGAAGCTGGCATCAGTATTGGCGGTTGAACACTGGCCTGTGGTGTGATGAACTCACACTCGTGGTGCGTCGCCTGCCGTAAGTAGATTTGAAGTCAGCGCTCTTTCTCTGAAGCCGCATGGTTCGCCCAGCGGTTTTTTTATTAAAAAATATTTTGAAAAATTTGCGGTTTATGATACAATCTGACACAGATACGCAAATGATGCGAATATACAAATTCGCGAATATACGAATTAGCATATTTGTAGATTAGCGACATCCGCATATCAGTGTTAGTTATGTACCTAAAACGCCTAGAAATTAAAGGCTTTAAATCTTTTGCCGAAAGAACGGTTTTGGATTTTTTGGCGTATAAAAATAATCGTTACAGTATTACGGCTGTAGTAGGTCCAAACGGTTCGGGAAAATCCAATATCTCCGATGCGGTGCGCTGGGTAATGGGCGAGCAGAGTTTAAAAAATTTACGCGGTAAGAAAAATGAAGATGTAATTTTTAGCGGTTCGCAAAGCAAGGGGCAATTAAGCGTTGCCGAAGTGACGATGGTTTTAGATAATGCTCAGGCCACATTAATGCCTGATTATCCGGAGATTACTGTGTCGCGTCGTTTATATCGATCAGGTGAAGGTGAATATTTGATAAATAATAATCCTGTCCGTCTTTTGGATATCCACCTTCTTTTGGCGCAGGCGCAATTTGCTCAACATTCATATAGTGTGGTGGGGCAGGGCATGATTGATAAATTGCTTACCGTTAGTCCGTCCGAGCGCAAAGATTTTTTGGATGAAGCATCGGGTATAAAAGAATTTCAAATTAAACAACATCAGGCGCAATTAAAATTAACGCGTACGGTAGAAAATGTAACACAAGCCGAGCGGTTGGTGGAAGAAGTGGAACCGCGTTTAAAAATTTTGGCGCGCCAAGTAAAAAAATTAGAACAACGTCAGGAAGTAGAGTTAAAATTGCGGGAAAATCAGGAAAAATATTACACCTCTATTTATTTGGCCAATAAATCCGAACTGGATAAATTAAATTCAATTTTGCTGGAAGTAGAAACCAATTACCGTTCAGCATTTAAAGAATTGGAAGAAGTACAAAAAGAATTATCGGCTTTGGCTCACGACTCCGACGAAGAAGAAACAGAAAATAAAGCGTCCGATAGTAATAGCCAAATAATTGCCGAACAAAGAAAATTGCTGGAACAAATTTCTAAAGACAAAACCAACGCCCAGTTGAAAATATTTTCTTTGGAAAAACAAATTTTTCAGGATCAATCCGAACAAAATTATCGTCAGGTATCAGGTTTGTCCGCGGCGCAGGCAGTTGTAGAAAATAAAGATAAGTTTGGCGCGGTGCACGGGCTGGTGGCCGAATTGGGCCAGGTGGAAGAAAAATATAAAATTGCTTTGGAAACGGCGGCCGGTTCGTATTTATCCGCGCTGGTAGTAGGCAGTGATGAAGTGGCTAAATCGGCCATTGAATTTTTGCGTAACAATCGTTTGGGATTTGCTACTTTTTTACCCATGAATAAAATAGAATCACGCTCGCCGGCTTTGCCCGCCGAAGTTTTAACGCAGGCGGGAGTGTTGGGGTTAGCCGCGGATATTATTAAGCATGAAGATAAGTTTGATAACATTTTTTCTTTTGTTTTTGGACAAACAGTGGTGGTGGAAAATTTATCCGTGGCTCAAAAAATTGGCATTGGTCGGGCGCGCATGGTGACTCTGGCCGGAGATTTGGTGGAAAAAACCGGTGTGATGAAAGGCGGCTATAAACAAATGAAAAAAGACGGGCTTGGATTTTCCAGTCATGTGGCTTGGAGCAAAGACAGATTGGCGGAATATCAGGCGCAAATCAATGTGGAGAAAGAAAAAATTATCGGATTAGATGCCCGCTACGAACAAATAAAAGAAAAAGTATTAGAACTGGAATCAAAAAGAGAAGCGGCCAATTCCAAAACAAAACTTCTCAAAGCCTTTTCTTTGCAAGAATCAATGCAGAGAAAACAGAATGCGGTAAATGAAATTTTGGCCGGAAGAAATGAATTAAAAATTCAAGCGGCAAAATTAGAAACTAAACAGGATTCTTTAGTTGAAGAAATTAGAGCCGAATTAAATTCCATGGTAGAAGCAATTTTGGAACGCAAGCCGCCAGTAGTAAATACGGAGATGCTAGCCGAAGTAATGAGTGAAATTCAAAAATTAAAATATCAACTAAGTTTAATTGGCGGTATAGACCAAGAAGTGGTGGCCGAATACGAACAGACCAAAGAAAGATTTGATTTTCTTTCTACGCAAATTGCCGATTTGCGGGCGGCTATGGGTGATTTGGAAAAAATGATTTTTGAGTTGGACGATTTTATGAAGAAAAAACGCGCTGCCGCGTTTAAAAAAATCCGCAAAGAGTTTGATCGTTATGTAAAGATATTGTTTGGTGGCGGGGAGGGTGATATTACCGAGATCTATGGCGAGCCGGATGATGAAGATTGTGAATTGACCCCACCCTACCCTCCCCTTAAAAAGGGAGGGATCGACGAACCCCCTCTTTTTAAGGAGGGGCGAGGGGAGGTCAAAAAAGAAAAAATTCTCACCGGCATAGATATATCCATAAATCCTCCGGGAAAAAAGATTAAAAACGTAAACGTTTTATCCGGAGGTGAGCGCACACTTGCTTCCATCGCTTTAATTTGCGCAATTTTAAGCTACAATCCATCGCCGTTTGTTGTTTTAGATGAAGTAGAAGCGGCTTTGGATGAATCCAACACTCGCCGGTTTGCCGAAATCGTTACCGAATTATCCGCCCAGTCTCAGTTTATCATTATTACTCACAATCGCGTAACTATGCATGCGGCCGATGCTCTGTATGGCGTGGTTATGGGCAACGACGGTATTTCCAAGCTCCTGAGCGTCAAGCTGGAAGAAGTGCCAAAATATGAAGAGTCAGCTGTTGACAAAACAGCCCATGTATAGTAAAATGCCAACACTCTTACATTCGTCACTTTTTTAAGTTCTCAGTTCTCGGTTCATAGTTCGCGGTTTTAACCGGCGGCCTGTGAACTGCGAACTGTGAACCGAGAATTATTAAATAAAATTATGTTAACTATTCGTCTACAAAGAATTGGAAAAAAGAACTCTCCGACTTATCGTTTGGTTATTTCCGAAAAAGCTAGAGACACCCAAGGCAGAAATTTGGAAATTTTGGGAAGTTTTAATCCGCACGCGGTAGAAGGCGGTTTAATTCCAAACACAGACCGTATAAAATATTGGTTATCAAAAGGAGCGCAGACTTCAAGTACTGTGCACAATTTGTTTTTGAAATCCGGAATTCTAAGCGGCGAAAAAAAAACAAAATCAGTTTATATTTCTCAAGAACGCGCTGTCAAATTAGCAGAAAAAGCTAAATCAGCTGCGCCGGCCACCACTGTGGTGGCAAGTTAAAAGTAGAAAGTAAAAAGTTGAAAGTAAAGCAAATGTTTCGAACTTTACACTTTTAACTTTGAACTTTACAAACTTAACATGGTTTGGTATTATTATAAGTAGCAAGCAGTACTGGTAATTTGATAGGTCGACAGTCTGCGAAAATTTAGAAAATGATGAATGAAACAAATGTATGGAAGTTGATCAACAGTTCGTTGAGACGCTCGTAAGAGCAATCGTCAACAATCCCGAAGATGTAAAAACAACCCGCACCATAGACGAAAGAGGAGTATTGATTACTCTAGACGTCAATCCAACCGATATGGGTTATGTGATTGGCCGTGAAGGTCAAACTGCCCGTTCTATGCGCACCTTGCTCAAGATCGTTGGCGCCAAGCACAATGCCCGCGTTAACCTAAAGATCAATGAGCCGGTCGGCGGCAGAGCCCTTCGCGTCAACCAAGAAGCAGCTCCGGTGGTTGATAATAGCATGGTAGATACCAGCGCTATCGATAATCTAGATCTCTAAACATAGATTAGAAAATCGCTCTCAGAGAAATCCGGGGGCGGTTTTTTTTGTACTCAATCATGTACTCAATCATTGACAAAACCCCCAAAATATATTAGTGTTACGTCAATCTTCTCTAAACTAGAGAAGCGAGGAGGATGAACATGTTTGGATTTTTGAGACGGAAGCCAAAAGTTGAATCCCCAAAGTTGCTATCACCACCACCTTCAACTACTGTCGAATGTGGTATGTGCAATGCACAAATTGAAACAGATTCTATGTTTGCGCACTGGCAAACACACACGGTTGCGGTAGAGGATAACCCAAATATGGTAAGACGTGATGGTCCTCTAAGATCAACGCCAAAGCAACGCAACATGGTTTTTATTGTTCGTCGGCCGTATTTTGATGCGAATTATCCGTCTCTCACCGACAAAGAAGAATTGACTGTGGCAAGGTATTTTGCCCGGGCTATTATTTCTTTGAAGCAACAGAGGCCGGAGATGCGCTTCCAGTATGTGCCTGTTTGTATGGGGGGAAACGCGCAATTTCTCAAGACGCTCTTGGTTGTCGTCGAGTGGGATGAAGAATAACTACTTTGTCCGCCATGTTTCATTGTCGGCCTGCCGCGCGAGCGGCGGGTCTTTCTTTTTCCAAAAATATACTGTATATTTACAGCGTTATGAAGTTTAATGTATTAACAATTTTTCCGGAAATTATAAATGACTATTGTAGCCGGAGTATTTTGGGTCGCGCGCAAAAAGCGGGGACTATTAAGATTGAAGCGACAAATTTTCGCGATTTCACTTTGAACAAACAAAAACATGTGGATGATAGCCCTTATGGCGGGGGAGCCGGTATGGTCTTGTCGGCTGAACCAATTTTTCGCGCTTTAGATGCAATAAAAGAATCAAACCCCACCTTCGCCAAGGCTTCGGCGGTCAAAGCAAAGACAATTATTCTTTCGGCCAAAGGCAAACAATTCAATCAAAAGATGGCTTACGATTGGTCAAAAAAATACGACCAGTTAATTTTGATTAGCGGGCGTTATGAAGGCATTGATGAAAGAGTTAAAACAGCTTTGCGCGCCGAAGAAATTTCTATTGGTCCGTTTGTTTTAACTGACGGCGATGTTGCGGCTATGGCAATTATTTCAGCGGTGGCGCGACTGATTCCCGGAGTCATTAGGCCAGAATCGTTGAGAGAGGAATCATTTAATCAAAAATTCGAAATCCGAAACCTGCCTGCCGGACAGGCAGGTCCGAAATCCGAAACAAATTCAAAATATAAAAATTCGAAATCCGAAACATTAAAAATTAAAAATTTAAAATTAAAAATTACGGCCGAATATCCGCATTATACACGCCCGGAAGTTTTGGAATATAAAGGAAAAAAATATCGCGTGCCAAAAGTTTTACTTTCCGGTGATCATAAAAAGATTGCGCAGTGGCGCCAATCCAAGAGTGGAAAAAATGGCTAGAAATAGCTATTTTTTATCCCCAATCTACGCACAATTTACCCCCTTGACGAAAATTTGGACTTGTGTTAATATGTAAAAGCTAAAAACATTAATAAAACAACCGCAAATAAAGCACCTCATTAAAATTAATATTCCTAGCAAGTCCGAAAGGAAACTGCTTGCCAGCCGAAGCTTTAGCGAAGGCTGGGAAAGAGAAAAGAGCGATCAAGATTTGATTTCTCTTTTTTCTTTCTATCAGGTAATAGAAAGAAAAAAGTATTTCGATCCGCCGATTGGTGGAAAACGAGAAAGTACATTGACAACATAAATGTGATAAAGACCACAAAAAAAGTCTATTCTAAAAAAACTCGAGTAATTTCGAGTATAAATAATAAATAAATCTATAATGATAACTTGTTCAGATTGAACAAGATTAAACTCTTTTTAAGAGTTTGATCCTAGCTCAGGATGAACGCTGGCGGCGTGTTTAAGGCATGCAAGTCGTACGTAGCCGATGCGCAGCACCGGAAATTCGAAATTCGAAATTCGAAATTCGAAACAAATACCAAATTTCAATTTTCAAATATCACAAACACGTTTTGAACATTGTAATTTTGGTCATTAGAATTTGTTTCGGATTTAGGATTTTGTGCTTCGTGCTTCCGCTGCTGTGCAGCGGTTTAGTGGCAAACGGGTGAGTAACACACTGGTAACCTACCTTTGAGACGAGGATAGCTCTCCGAAAGGAGAATTAATACTCGATGGAAATGCGGGGACATAAGTCATTCGTATTTAAAGTCGCAAGACGCTCAAAGAGGGGCCTATGTCTGATTAGCTAGTTGGTGAGGTAATGGCCCACCAAGGCTTCGATCAGTAGCAGGCGTGAGAGCGTGACCTGCCTCACTGGGACTGAGACACTGCCCAGACTCCTACGGGAGGCTGCAGTCAAGAATCTTCCACAATGGG
>Ga0075922_105_pt1 | contig 33448 bp, 35 predicted proteins | sample RifGroA2_FD_67902 | JGI IMG/M metagenome (GOLD analysis project Ga0075922, IMG submission 67902) | Parcubacteria (Magasanikbacteria) bacterium GW2011_GWA2_40_10
CCTATACATCATCTTACGATTTAGCAGGGAGCTGTGTTTTTGGTAAACAGTCGCAGTTGGTCTTTTGTTGTAACCTGTAAAAACAGGCAGGCCTTATCCCGAAGTTACGGCCGCTGTATTGCAGAGTTCCTTAACGAGGGTTCTCTCATACGCCTTGGTCTACTCGACCTATCCACCTGTGTCGGTTTACGGTACGGTTATATATAGCTTAACGATTTTTACCTTTTCTAGACACCTCGCCGCCTTTACTTGACTCTACCCGAAGGCTTCGTCTCCGTCTTGCGACACGTATATAACCAAAATACGCTAAAAGTTTTAAGATGTGCAATAAAAACCAAACTATATACAGTGCAGGAATATTAACCTGCTCTTCCATCGGTTACGCCTTTCGGCCTGGCCTTAGGATCGACTAACCCTGGGGCGATTCTCGTTGCCCAGGAAACCTCGGATTTTTGGCGGCCAGGATTCGCACCTGGCTTTTTGCTACTTATGCCTGCATTCTTACTTCCTAGCACTCCACCGTGACTCGCGTCTATGGCTTCAGCGCGCTAGGAACATTCCTCTACCACCAGCGCGAAACGCTGAAAAATCAAAATGTAAAAATCAAAAATTAAAATTTTGGTGTTCGCTTCACTCACAATTTTATAATAAATTGTCGCGTAGCGACTCATTAATTTTGCATTTTGATATTTGATTTTTGAATTTCTCAGTGCTTCGCACTGGTTCGCAGCTTCGGTACTATATTTGAGTCCCGTACATTTTCGGCGCTAAAACTCTTGACCAGTGAGCTATTACGCTTTCTTTAAAGGATGGCTGCTTCTAAGCCAACCTCCTGGTTGTATGAGAATTAAAACCACCTTAGATACACTTAATATAGATTTAGGGACCTTAGCTAGCGATCTGGGCTGTTCCCCTTTTGGCAACGGAGCTTAGCCCTCGCTGCCTGACTCCTGAGTTTTGGCTACTGGTATTCGGAGTTTGATTGAAAACGGTATCCCGAAGGACCCAATTCTCATCCAGTGCTCTACCACCAGCAGAAACACTCAAGGCTATACCTAGATATATTTCGAGGAAAACCAGCTATTACCGAGTTCGATTAGAATTTCTCTCCCATCCACAACTCATCACCGAGTGTTGCACAGCTCGTGTGTTCGGACCTCCCCTTCTATTTCTAGAAGGTTCATCCTGGCCATGGATAGCTCACCCGGTTTCGGGTTATATGCGTGCCACTTCAGCGCTACGCGCTGAAAACTCGAAATTCGAATATCGAAATTCGAAACGACAATTTGTGTTTCGGATTTCGGATTTCGTGCTTCGGATTTACAGTGCGTAGCACTGGTGCGCCCGTTAAGACTCGCTTTCGCTGCGCCTCCACCCCAGAGGGGTTTAAGCATTGCGACACACAATATACTCGCAGGCTCATTCTTCAATAGGAACACAGTCATCCATGTCTTGCGACATAAGACTCCCGCTCTTTGTAGGCGCACGGTTTCAGATACTATTTCATCGCCCTCTCCGGGCTACTTTTCACCTTTCCCTCGTGGTACTTGTCCACTATCGATCACTAAAAGTATTTAGTCTTAGACCATAGTCGGCCCAGGTTCAGACGGAATTTCACGAGTTCCGTCCTACTCAAGAACAATAACCATAATTAATTAACTCTTTTTATATACGGGACTATTACCCTCTTTGGTTGTTCTTTCCAGAACATTCTACTAAAAATTAATCTCTTACCTGACATACAGAAAGTCAGCATTATTGTCTTACAACTCCATATAAACAACGGTCTGTCCTTTAAATCGCAGTTCAAAGTTAATCCGAAGACCAACCTATTACCACAAAAACATTTATATGGTTTAGACTTTTCCCATTTCGCTCGCCACTACTAAGGGAATCTCTTCGATTTATTTTCCTCTGGCTACTGAGATGTTTCACTTCGCCAGGTCTTCTTCATACACCTATGAATTCAGTATATGATTCCTAACATAGTTAGGAGGGTTTCCCCATTCGGAAATCCCCGGATCAAAGCTTGCTTGAGAGCTCCCCGAGGCTTATCGCACTCTGCAACGTCCTTCTTCGTCTTTTAGTGTCAAGGCATTCACCATACGCCCTTATTTTAATTGCGCACGACCTAAGCGCTAAAAAGTGCTTGCTGACGTAGATCTCCTATTATTAAATCTACGCAGACTTAGTCGCTTGTGTAGTTTCCTACATACCCTATTATTGTTTTGCATTAAGTTGTCAACGAACTCAATTTCAACCGGAACTAGAATTCTTCCATGCGAGTCGCACCAATTTTGACCTCTCCTCAATCCTCCCCTTAAAAAGGGAGGAGGTCGACCCCCTCTTTTTAAGGAGGGGTTAGGGGAGGTCAACTAAAGTTGGCATTCGTGAGATTCGCGTGAAAGTATTTTTTAAAACACAACGACCGCCTTGAAGCGGTCTCTTTAGAGTTAACTAAGACCACTTGAACTACTCGAGTAAAAATTTAATCTGTTTTATCATTGAGTTGATACTTTAGAATAAACGAATTTTACCCAGAGGTCCAAGTGATACATTTTTGTATTCAACCTGTGGACGTGGCGCCCGATAACATCAGGACTGTATTGCGTAGGAGCATTATAGCACTATCTAAAACTTTGTCAAGGGCTACTGCGGCCTGCCTGCCGGCAGGCAGGGGATAAAATGTGGATAAGCTAGTCCTTAAAAACCACCACACAACTGCCTTCCTTTACATCAGTACTATCAATAATATTTTTCATTTCTTTGCTTTTTAAAATACTCAAAACTTCCTCCCGCATCTTGCCGGCTCCACCACCATAAATGATCCGAACCATTTCTTTATCCATGTTGTAATTTTCTAACACAAAAGATTTAATCTCATCAATAACTTCGTGAAGAAATTTATCATGCAAATCCAGTTGGGGAATTTTTAACCCAAGCTCGGCTGCAAATATTTGCGCTTCGGATTTTTGCATACACTAATACGCTTCGCGCCGGTGCTTAATACGCAAAATTACCAGGATGGTAATCACTCCGCGCGCGTTTAAATCAAACAAAATACGATAATCGCCGACTCGGAAACGATATTCGCCATATGGGGAATCAGTTAACCGCTCGGCAAAACGCAGAGGGTTAGGAGTCTCTATAAACCATTCTAATTTATCTAAAATTCTGCGCGCGACTTTTGCATCAAGTGCGGCTAAATCATTTTCGGCATTTTCAACAAAAAGTATCTGATGCTTCATACCCAGCTCTTACAATCCCAAATGACGACGCACCTCCTCCATTGTATACACTTTCCCATCTCGAACCTGCTGACGCGCTTCGGCAATATCAGCAGCGAGCTTCTCCATAATAGCTTCTTTTTTAGAGAATGGCTTTACTTCAAAAATAGGCACATTACGATTTAGCACCACATAACGCCAGCCGTGCCGTTTGGCAGCCGCTGAATATTTAGCCATATTTTGCCGAAACTCTTTCACGCCGATTAGTTTGGTAACCATAGAATAATTTATGATTTAAAATTTATAATTTATAATTTAGGTGTACCTAAAGTGTACACCAAAAAAAATTATTCGTCAAATACGCTTCCCTTTATCCCTCCCCCCTGCCTGCCGGCAGGCAGGCTAAAATGGGCGGGAAACGATGTAGTGCCGGGAGAGGGACTCGAACCCTCAATCCTTGCGGAACCAGTTCCTAAAACTGGCGTGTCTGCCATTTCACCATCCCGGCATAATTTTGGGGCGAACGAAATATTCGCCCCGTATTTTTCTCCTTATTCTACAATACCGCAACAAGCCATGCGTCGGCAAACATTACCGCTCGCCGTTTGCCTTCTTCAAACGCTCGCTGACAGAACGGCGTTACTGATCGGCGCGCACCCCATACAAACCAGCTTCGGATTCTTCTTTTGTTGGGCGCTGATCTGTCCACAGAACATCTTCGAGATATACCACTTTTGGATACTCCATGACATGACCTCCTTTTTCCCATACAATTTAACCACAATTACTAGGGGTAAGTCAAGATGAAAATGCATTTTCATCTTGCGAAGCCCGACGTAATTGCAAAGCTTTGCTTCTAAAACAACAAAAAAAACAAGGTGAACAAGATGTTTGAACAAAAGGAGGCTATCATGAACGCTAATTGGCAACCGTGGGAGTGGATGGTGGCGTCGTATTTGATTATTTAGAGGTCGTCTCGCTATTTTTTTGACGATTTACGTTCATTCGCGAGCGCGCTCGTCAATAGCTCGGTCTGCAATGAAAAAATTTGTCTGGGATCGGTGATGCCGGTTTGCAAAGCTAATTCTTTAGTAATAACGCGAGCCAAGTGCGCTGCCAACAAGGAATCATCACGTTGATTAGCGCGATAAAGCGGATGGTCCAAATTGATAAAAATGATACCGCCGGAAAGAATCGACTCCTCATCTACGCCCAGATGTTCCAATCGTACCGCAATTTCCAGATTGGCAATCCTAAGAGTACGCAACACCGATTTGTCCCCGAGCATTGCGTGATGGCGGCCGCGCAGACGTTTTTTATTGGCACCTTGCGCGAATCGACCCTTAACTTCTGGCGGTAACTCCTCGTCTGAAGGAATAAATGTTGCCTCAGAAACATTATAGCCGGCTACCTGCGGAGCATCATTTGCGCCAGCGACCGTACCCATTGGCACCTGCGCGCCGGGAAATAATTCTTTACGCGCCTTCATAGCTTTACCGATACGTTGAAGCGCATCTTTGAGCACTCGCGACGCCTGCCGATTGGCTGTAGTATCGCCATCATGTTTGATTTGAGCGAGCGCTTTGCTTATTTCTTTTCTAATCGCTTCGGTAAAGGTAATAAATTCAGCGCTGTCGCGAATAAAATCATCGCGTCCGCTCGTAATCGGTAACCAGTCGGCATTTACGCGTCCAGTGAGACGAGTAACACCCAATTTGCGGTAAGTATCCAAACCGAGCGGTTCGTAACGTATAAGTACTCCTTTAACGGTGATTGCGATTCCAAGTGGACGATCACGCCGCTCAATCGGTGTAATAATAAGAGATCCTGCAATAGGACCAAAAAGAGTTTCAAGGCTGATAGACAAGTGGCGTCCGGTAACAACGTCTCCCGTGACAAGTTCGTCATTACAATATATCGAAAAATTCGGCGCATGAATTGGAGATTTCTCCGCCAGGTAGCGACGCACTTTGCCTGGTACGATCGTGATGCTTGGAGAGCGCAGTGTGATGGCGCAACCATCACCATGTTCCGATATTGGCGGAAGAATGTCTATGTTCAGATGCCAGTCATCGTGTTGTGCCCATGTTTCTTTATCGAAAATAAGCCGCGCATGAAAAACGCCGCATTGTGTTTCCACTTCAAATTTTTTACAAGCGGCAAGCGCCGCAAATTTTCCAATACCAAATTCACCTATGCGAGCGCGGCCATGGCGCGGGCTGATATCAGCATGCTTTTTATGTGGCGAACCAATAGTAAAATATTGACACAAACCGTTTTCATCCATACCGCTCCCATTGTCAGTGATAATTATGGCATCTGGCGCAATAACAACATCCACTCGTGTCGCATCCGCGTCAAAAGCATTATTGACCAGTTCACGTAAAAAACTCATCTTTTCCGTATATAATTTCTCGCCAATGGTGATGAGGTGACTTTTATCAACAGTGACTGGGATAGTATGTTGTTCGTGAGAATAGTTATCAGACATAATAATTCTCGGTAATCTTACCCAAGCCGGCGAAAATAGTCAAATTTAAACTTGACAAATTTTATTACTAAGTGTAAACTTGTATTATCATTTAGTAAAATAAATTATGCCTATGTCTAGCCAATTTTTTCCCCGCGCCATATACCCCGAAGTCAAAAAACATTTGTCGGCCAAACAAATCACGGTCATTACTGGCATGCGCCGGGTAGGGAAAACAACGCTAATCAAACAGCTCTTATCAGAAATTACGTCAACTAATAAAGTATATCTTGATCTGCAACAGATCAACAATCGCGAGTTATTTGCGAGCAAGAATTTTGATGATGTCCTGATGCATTTAAAGCAAGCGGGGCTGCGCGCTACCGAAAAAATGTATGTGGCGCTTGATGAAATTCAACTTTATCCAGAAATTAGCGGGGTAATGAAATATCTGTACGATACTTATGATATTAAGTTTATTGTCACTGGATCAAGCTCGTATTATCTCAAGAATCTATTCAGCGAATCATTAGCCGGACGTAAAAGAATTTTTGAATTATTTCCGCTTAATTTTGGCGAGTATCTGACTTTTAGGCAGGTTGCTTGGCTACAAAACAATATTGATTTTGCCAAAATGAAATTTTCCGCGCACGAGTATGAACGGTTGCGCGCCTACTATGCAGAATATATCGAGTTTGGCGGCTTTCCTGAAGTAACGCTGATGAATGGAATTGATGATAAAAAAAGCATGCTTAATGATATCATCAGTTCATACGTAAATATTGATATCAAATCGCTGGCCGATTTTCGCGACAGTGGCAGTATTTATAATCTGATAAAAATGCTGGCGGCGCGCGTTGGGACAAGGCTTGATAATTCAAAACTGTCTCGCCTCACTGGATTGTCTCGCATTACGGTGGCAAATTACGTATCATTGTTTGAAAAAACGTATTTGATTTCATTGGTGCAGGTTCATACGCATAATGTGGATAGAGAAATAGTAAAAGCTAAAAAAATTTATTTTGCCGATAACGGACTGGTGAATATTTTGGCCGAAGTTGGGAGCGGTACAAAGTTTGAAAATAGTATTTTTAATCAGCTTAGACAGCGCGGCGATGTTCGTTATTATGCCTTAAAAAATGGGCAGGAAATAGATTTTGTTTTAGATCGACGCATCGCTCTTGAAACCAAAGAAACCCCGACCATTGACGATGAAACAACATTACTCGCTCTTTCCAAAATGGCCGGCATTAAAGAATTTCGTATTATTGGCCGCCATGCTGCCCCCAAATATCGAAACTACATTTGGGGCGGAGATATAAAATAAAAAAAATCAACCCTGTACCAGAATGGTACAGGGCAAGAGCCGAACCAGTCTACCGAATCGCCGTCTCTTTCCCACCTATCAAAGAACAGGTCTGTCCGCGCTGGCGCATCCCAACACATCGCGAAAAAACAACTGTGCCGTATCAAATTATGAATTTGCCCCTCTTGCCCTATTTATCATAAACTTCACCGGTTCTTCCGTATTTATCGCTTCCAATTTTTTTTCTGGATGACCCTGTTGAAATACTCTAAATACCTCATCGGCAAATGCCTGGCCAACCATCGGCACTTTATCAAAATCAAAAATAATATGTTTAAATGGCTCCAATCCACTTAACACCCTTCTTGCCTGCGAACGGGAAACAAAAACACCGCCAACCGTGTAAAGCTTAACTTTAATCATGGTAGTATCAAAAACAGGTACTTCATCCACAACATCACGAGAGAACCGCTTAAACACGTCGCTTAAATGCTTATTTGAATTTATTGAAATGCTAAACAAAACTTTTGTGCCTTTCTTGCTTCTTTTAGGCTTAGTAATAAATACATCATTAATTTTGTTATCAATTGTCAATTTTTGATCAAAACTTTCCAAAACGAAATTATCAGCGGCCTTTGAGGTAAAAAAGATGCCCTCGCCTGAATGAGACTTTGGTTGGGTGGTAATTTTTCCTTTTAACAAATCCTGAATAGCCTCCAATTCAGACTTTAATTTTCTGCTTTTCATCACATTTTTAAAAACCCCAATACCGCTATCATTAACAATGAAAGATAGCTCCTTATTTTTTATTTGCGCTTCAATATCAATGAATTTTGACTGGGAATGTTCGATGGCATTATTCAACATTTCCGAAAATGCGTATATAAAAATACTGCGAATATTTTCGTCCAGTTTTAATATGAGTGGAAATTGTTTTTCTATATCTTCAAAAACCCTATGCTCCTCTAAATTATCATTCTTTAAATGTTTAACAATGCTAAAAGGGAAAATATCCGGGTGCTTGGACGCAAATTTCGGCAAGGCATACGCCGCTCCTGCGGTTGAGCCAACCTTAACCAATTTGTTTTGATTGATTAGTTCTTTTATGAGTAAGCTGGCATACTGACGAGAAACGCCAAAATGCCCGGCGATTTCGCTAGTTTTGATCAAACCTTTGTTTTTGGCTATTTGTAAGATGCCGTCTTGAGTTAACATATTTGATATTTTAACAATCGTATTATACCATGTTGTCAACAAGTTGTCAAGTAGCTAATTTTAGTTGTCAAGTAGTTGTCAATTCGACCAACACACCCCTACCCCTCTTAATAGAGGGGAATACAAAAGACGCCCCGGCGGGACGTCTTTGCTTTATTCTGCTCTAATCTGCTTTATACGCTTTACTCTGCTTTTATTTATCTGCCGCCGGCATGTCCTCTGTGAGGTGGGCGCGGACTGCGTTCAAAGGCCGGTTGATCCACATATCCTTCCGGTTTAGGAATCAATTGCTTCATACTCAGACTTATTCTGTTCATACTATCAATTTCTTTTACAATTACTTTTACTTTGTCGCCTAGATGCATAACATCACTTGGTTTGTTGGTTCTGGCCCAGGCGATTTCGCTCACATGCACCAAACCGTCTTGGCCTGGCAAAACTTGCACAAAAGCGCCAAAATCTTCCAAACGAACAACTGTTCCTTCAAAAACTTCTCCGGCGACAACTTCGCGGGTCAAATCTTTCACCCACTGTACAGCTTTTTCCATACCCACAGCATCGGTAGAAGTAACAAACACGCGTCCGTCGTCTTCGATATCAATAGCCACGCCGGTTTCAGAAATAATTTTGTTGATCATCTTGCCGCCCGGACCAATAACATCACGAATTTTATCAGGATTGATATTAATAGTAACAATGCGAGGAGCGTATTGAGACAAGTCGGCGCGAGGTTCAGCAAGAGTTTTTCCCATAAAATCCAAAATCTTTATTCTGGCTTCTTTGGACTGAGCAAATGTTTCTTCCACAATTTCCCAGCTTAAACCTTCGGTTTTGGTATCCATTTGAATTGCGGTAATACCATCGCGGGTACCGGCAATTTTGAAATCCATACCACCAGGGCCGTCTTCGACATCTTGCAGATCAGTAATAACTTTCCAGTTACCTTTATTATCACTAGCAAGACCCATCGCAATTCCGGCTACCGGTTTTTTGATTGGTACGCCTGCGTCCATTAAAGATAATGTGGACCCGCAAACAGAAGCCATAGAACTGGATCCGTTTGATCCTAACACTTCGGACACGACACGCATTGTATAAGGAAATTCAGTTTCCGGTGGAAGCATTGGCTCTAAAGCGCGTTCAGCTAAAGCGCCGTGACCGATAGCTCTGTTTCCCGGTCCGCGTAATGGGCCGGTTTCGCCATAAGTAGCCGGAGTATCACTATAATGATGCATATAGCGTTTGGTACCTTCTTGTTCCATGGTGTCCAAAGTCTGGACATCGCCCGGAGCTCCCAAAGTAACTACGGACAAAACTTGTGTGTCGCCGCGCATAAACATAGCCGTGCCATGAGTGCGTGGCAATAAACCAACTTCTGCGGTTAATTGACGAACTTCGTGAATGGAACGGCCGTCTAAACGTTGTTCTTTTTTAATAATACGTTCAGTAATATATTTTTCAACATAAACTTTAACGCGTCCCAAAATAACTTTCATTATTTTTTCGTCAACTTCTTTTTCTTTCAACATCACAGTGATGGCTTCGCTAAATTTATCGAGCAATGCTACGCGTTCTCTGCGGTCAATCTTAACGGAATCAAAAATCCAATCTTCAACATGACTGGCAACCAATTCGATTGCTTCTTTTTCCGCTTTTTGTAATTGAGCCTCGGCTTCATCGTTTTTTCCGGACAAATCAAATTTAGTTTGTCCAACTTCTTTTTGAATTTTATTTATGAATTCCAAAACCGGAGCCATTTGCCCTGAGCCAAACTTCATTGCGGCTACAACATCGTCTTCCGAAGTTTCATTACAACCGGCTTCCACCATAACAACTTTTTCCGGAGTACCGGCAACAACAATGTCAGTCGTGCTGATTGCCCGTTCAGAAATGGTAGTGTTAATTTTCCATTGACCATCTATCTGGCCAATGCGTACACCCGCAATTGGACCTTTCCAAGGAATTGGAGAAATTGTCAGCGCGATGGAGGCGGCAATCATGGCCGGAATTTGAGAATCAACTTCCCCATCAAAAGAAAGGGCTGTCAAAATAACCTGCACATCTCTGCGTAAATTTTCATCAAAAAGCGGACGAATAGCGCGGTCCACCAAACGACCGGATAAGGTTGCTTCTTCGGTTGGGCGTCCTTCACGCTTGATGAAGCGGCTGCCTTTTATTTTTCCGGCGGCGTAGAGTTTTTCCTCGAAGTTTACCATTAGAGGTAAAAAGTCTATGCCCTCGCGGGAATTTTTGCTGATGGTGGCAGTGGCCAAAATGACCGTGTCGCCATAACATACTGTACAAGAAGAATTAGCTTGTAATGCAAGCTTGCCTACTTCCACAGACAGGGTTCTTCCCCCCCATTCCATGGACCAATTTTTTACTGACATACGAAATTGTTTTTCTGAAGTTGAATCGAAGGCTTCAGACCTCAAGCATTGAAGTCTATGTGTCCTCGGTCCAACTTCTTAATTAAATTAAAATGTAAAAATCAAAATGTAAAATTTTGGTATCGCTTCGCGAGAATTTTAAATTGCAATTTTGATTTTTGATTTTTAAATTTTGATTTATTATACTTTCTTCGGCGGATAGATAGGTTTCTTAACAGGATATCTCTTAACTCCAGCATGAGATAATACTGCGGGGCGACGGTGATCAGCGATCAAGAACTTTACTTTATCCTGACTTAAATCAATGAAATCATCTACTGCATCTATTAATTTTCCTGAGGTAGTTCCGCCAAAAGCAATGACCTCTACTTGTTTGCCCTGACTTCTCAAATAATCTACTAATGGAATATAGTCGCCATCACCGCTTACCAAAATTATTGCATCCAAACTTGGAGAAAAGCGAATAGCATCTACGGCCAAACCTACATCCCAATCCGCTTTTTTTTCTCCGCCCAAAAAGATTTGCAATGGCTTGTCTTTTGTTTCAATCCCTACATTATATAGGGCGTCAAAAAACGGCTGCTCTTCTTTGCCTTCGGTGCTGACAACATAAGCAATGGCTCTAATGAGTTTTCTGCCGGCAGTGGCTTCTTTTACTATATTGCCAAAATTGACTTTGGCGCCAAAAAGATTCTTGGCGCTGTAATACATATTCTGCACATCAATAAACACCCCTACTCTTTGGTCGGGGTGTTTAAGAGTGTTTCTTTTTTTATTAATTTGCGGAATCATGTTTGCTTTCCCATTATTTCGATATCGTCCGGCAATTCTTCTTCCAGCTCTATGGTAGTACCGTCCGGTTTAGCGATAACTTTGGCCGGTTTAATTTTTAGTTTCTTAATTAAAACGTCATAACTTTCCGGATTTTCTTTTTTTAAATAACGCATCAAATTTCTGCGGCTGCTTACCTTGCGCAACAAACCTCGGCGGGATGAGTGGTCTTTTGGATGAGTTTTTAAGTGTTCCGCAAGCTCGTCAATTTCCGCTACCAAAATGGCAATCTGGACTTCGTTTGAACCTGTGTCGCCGGCGTGAGTCTGGAACTTCTTGATTAGCGCTGCCTTCTTCTTTTTGTCTAACATACGATATTATGTTTAACGAGCTGGCCAAGAGTATGTTTTTGGCAGTCCGCTCCCGACTAAGTCGGGATATAGTTAATTACAGAGTAAGAATAGCCGAAAATCATTAAATTGTCAATAGCCGCTATTTAATCAACCTGCTAAATACAAAGGCGGATATGCCATATGAGAGGATTACCAATATAAAACCGATCATAGCCTCAAATATGGCTTCCTTGGCCTTGGTAGCTTTTTCTTCATCGCCGCGAGCAGTCATCCAGCGCAATCCGCCATAAAACATAATGCCCAAGAAAACTAGCCCGGCCAAAGACAAGCCCATACTAATAACTGTGCTGATGGTGGAATAAACACTTGGACTTTCGCTATATCCTGCATTTGTCCCGCTTTTATCCAATCCAAACTGAGCTAACGCCGGGGTGGCAGCAAAGAATACTAACGAAGCAATTCCTACACCTAAAATAATCTTTTTTAACATAAAATTCTTATAACATATAACATGAAACTCATAACACCATGGCGTTGCGTGTTATGGACTATATGTTATGCGTTATTCTACCACATCTTGATTAATCTGTAAAAGTAGGGTATGATAGCCAACGAGTCAAAAGTCAAAAGTCTGTAAAGTCCGTAATGTCAGATTTGTGACTTTATAGACTTTCGACATTACGGACTTTATGGACTAATTAAGTCCCCATCGTTTAATGGATAGGACACCAGCCTTCTAAGCTGGATGTGTAGGTTCAATTCCTGCTGGGGACACTGTGGGTGGAACGTGAGAACAATCCACAAGCCCACAGTTTTACAATTATAAAATTTTGAGGTATTATTAATTATATGCCTCAAGTAAATTGTAAAATTTGTAAAAAAGAATTCTACGTAAAGCCATACCATCAAACATTGGGGTATGGAAAATTCTGTTCACGTAAGTGTCATTTCCAAAGTCAGAGAAAAGGAAAGTACGTTCTTTGCGCCATTTGCGGGAAAGAATCTTGGAAGCAACTTAAGGCCCTTAATGGATCTGCGAGCGGAAAATTCTTTTGTGGAAAATCGTGCCAAACAAAGTGGAGAAACAAAGCTTTTTCCGGAGAAAAACACCCAAACTGGTTGGGCGGCGAACATACATACAAACGAGTAATGCATGAAAATAAAATTACGCCCATATGCAATATGTGTGGTATCAAAGATAAGCGTGTTCTTATTATCCACCATAAAGATCACAACAGAAAAAACAATGTAATAATAAATCTAATGTGGTTGTGCCGTAATTGTCACTACTTAATCCACGACGGCAAAACGTTCTAAAAATACATGGTGCCTATAGTGTAATGGTCAGCACGAAAGCTTGTGGAGCTTTCAGATTGGGTTCGAATCCCAATAGGCACCCCAAATATGTCCAAGACAAAAAAACTTCTTATTATTTCGTGCTCCACCGGATCCGGGCATTTCCGCGCAGCGGAGTCTATTCGTCTTACTTGCCAAAAACTCTATCCAGACGCGCAAGTCCTGCATATAGATATGGCCGATTACTTAAATGGAGTATCCCATATATATGTAGTATGGCTATACAGCTTCCTGTCCGCCAATATTCCTATTGCATATAAACTTATATACCACGCAACGGACAATAGTCTTATAATAAAATTATTCAGGCTGTTCGCTCCCATTATCCGCATGGGAAGCAAGAAATTCATCAAGCGCATAAATGATTACAGGCCGGATTTAATAATTTCTACGCATTTTCTTCCGCCGTTAATTTTACCAAAAAAGTTTTCCGCCCCTATCAGCATGGTAATTACGGATTATCACGCGCATAGAGTTTGGCTGGCGCCAAACGTTAAAACTTTTTTTGTAGCCACGGATGAAATGAAAAATGATCTGGAAAAATTAAACATTAAATCCGTCGTAAGCGGAATTCCCATCCACCCGCATTTCTTCAAAGAAAAAAATGTCAATGAACTAAAAAAAGAGCTTAATATAGAAAACGATTGGCCGATAATTTTAATTATGCCGATCTTTTTTGGTTCCATAATCGCCAAAGAGGCTATTACCACTATTTTTTCCTACAATAAAAAAATAAATGTTGTAGCGATTACCGGCAAGAACAATGAAAAAGTTTTTAACGACATGGAAACAATCAAAGACTCTGGTCAAAAGAATTTTACTATTATAAAAATCACGTCACATATTGATGGGTGGATGCGGATTGCGGACATAATCGTAAGCAAGGCGGGCGGACTCACTATTTCCGAGGTAATGTACCTACAAAAACCTCTAATAGTAGTAAACCCGATTCCCGGACAAGAAGATTACAATACGGCATATCTAGAAAAAAATAATTATTGCTTAAGAGCAAACTCCAGCGATGATTTGGCCAAAAAAATAAAATTACTACTTTCAAACCCAAAACTTATAGAAAAAAAATCTCACCCAAATGCGAGTGAAATTATTTTAAAAAAGATTTTTGATTGAACGAAATTGATTCAACAGAATCATGTCGGGCAGTGTCCATTGAAGCCCGACCTCGACGTCCTTTGAAACCCGGCGCTGTTTTTTATTACTACTCAGTAAGCGGCGGGGCGGGGAAATTTGAACCGCCAAACTCACTACTGCCGGTCGTGGCGCCAACCAGATTGCTAATTACAAAACTTGTAATTGCATAAGCCGATAATATTATTATCAAACCAATCACCCCATTGGTAATTAACTTTTTGGCCTTGCCTGTTTTTTCTTCTTCACCGGCAGCGGTCATCCACAAAAATCCGGCATAGACTATTATTACAACAAATATAATACCCAAAACTCCCAGCGCCATTTTGATGATATTGGCCGCCATAATGCGCGGATCAGTCGGACCTGATCCGGCAATATTTGCTCCACTTGCTCCGGCAGCGGCGTTTAGCTGGTCTAGAGCTTCTTGAGAATTATCTACAGCCAACGCATTAGTTCCAAAAAAAACTGCGGATAATAAAGTCAGAGAATATACAACTAAAATTATTTTTTTCATAGAAAATTAAGCAGTGAGAGAAAAGGCGTTACTCAATACAAAATAAGTGATGCTGTAAGCGGCAAGAATAATAACCAAACCAATCACCGAAGTTTTCAAAATATTCATCGCCTTTGTTACTTTTTCTTCCTCGCCGGCGGCGGTCATCCATAAAAATCCGGCATAGACTATAAGAACCAAAAATATCGTACCCAAAAGCCCCAAAACTATTTTTATAATTTTGCCGACTGTTTCCGAAAGGGTATTGGCGGTAGCCGTACTGCCATAAGCTTTGGCGCCAATTTCTTGGGAAAGATCAACCTCTGCATGAACGGCGACTGCCGGAGCAAACAACAAATTAAGCGCAAACATTGAAAGTATAAAATATTTTTTAAGCATAACTCATACTTATAATTATTTAGGAACACAGCGACCGACGAAACCTTCCTCAGCTAACTCAGTCCACTTACATTGAGCAAGAGCTTCACAAGTTCCTTGCGACTCTTTATATTCACAAGGTATTGTATTCACAACCGGCTCTTCTACCGGAGGAAGTTCTGATCCAGTGGTCGCTCCTGTCAATCTACTCGTAACAAAAGCGGTAATAGCATAAGCGGACATAATAACAATCAAACCGATAACCGACGCCTTGATTATGTCCTTGGCTTTGGTAACTTTTTCTTCCTCGCCTTGCGCTGTCATCCACATAATGCCGGCATAAATTGTGAAAAATTTTGCCCGCGTCTTTTAATCCTTGAGCGGAAACAAACACCGGCGCTGCCAAGGCAAAAATTACAATCGCTGTTAAAAATATTTTTTTAAACATATGTTGTTTTAATTACTAAATAACCGGACCATCATAACAACAAACTATATTTACGTCGTTTGACTCGCACCAACCAAGCCTTCGGAATTTATTAGCGCCCGGACAATCTCCGCCAGCATTAGTACATGCATAATTTGTTCCAATCGATGGAAACGGATATTTATTCGCATAGTCGCATTTTTGTACGCATTCACCGACTATACCACATGTCTCATTAAGACCTATATCACAATCACAAATCGATCTGTCGGCAGCTCCACAGATAGTCTTACCTTGAAGACTGCCAATCGGACATGCTGTGGCTACAGCAGATGAACCGCCTCCTGAACCGGCGCCTGAACCAGCGCCTAACGATCCAAGATTGCTAAACACAAATTTAGAAATCGCATAAGCGGCCAAAACTATAATTAATCCGATTGCCGCATGAATTAAAATATCTTTGGCTTTTTCCACTTTGTCGGATGCGCCAAAGGCGGTCATCCATAAAAAACCGGCGTATAAAATTAAAAGAAAAAATATGGCGCCCACAAAAGACAGGGCTATGCCAATTATACTGCCAATCAGTTCCGGTACCCTAGTCTTTGCATCTACATCTTGCCCTTGCCCTATTAAACCTGTATCCTGCGAAGCCCCCTTAAGCCCGAAATCATCGGCAAAAGCAAAAGACGGGATCATTGCTCCCATCACAACTAAAACTACAAACAATTTTTTTAAAAAATACATAATTTACAAATCTTTCCTGCGCAGGGGGTTGCGCGCGCGAACCCCCTGCAAGGAAATGTGTAGCTAAACGCCGGTTGTTGCCTGTACCAAACTATTAATAACATAAGTCGCCAAAGCGTATGCTGACAAAATAATTGCCAAACCAATTACGCCTGAAAATATCCATTTCTTAGCTTCACCTGTTTGTTCATCATTTCCTCCTGCGGTCATCCATTTAAAACCACCGATTAAAATAATCACTACGGCAACGATACCGAGTAAGCCCATGGCTGTTTTGATAATACTAGCAATGGTAACGCGGATGTCTTTGTTACCTAAACCAGTAGCTTCTCCGTATTGAATTCCTAAATCTGTAGGAACTAAATCAGGAGTTTGCGCCATAACTACAGCTGGAGCCAACATAGACAAGGTTGCCATAACAGCAAACATTTGTTTCAGTTTCATCATATTTTCACCCCCTTTCGAATATAGATTGAGGTTTTTATTTTCATCATAAAGATAATTCGTATGTCTAATTTTTTACTGTAAATATTCGTATTAAGTATAAAGTATTATGTATTATGCAAGCGATAATCGGATACAGTTTTTTGCTTAATACTTAATACATGATACTTAATACATCACTTAGTATTATACCACACACAACTTATGTTGTTCCAGTAAGATAATCAGTAAACGTGGATAATAATAAATAGCTGGAAAATACCAAAATCACGCCAATTATCGCCCAAACCATTGTTTGCGTGCCGGATTTTACTTTTTCCGGATTGCCGGCAGAGGTAAGCCATTGGAATCCGCCCCAGACGAACATTAATAATGTGAGGGCGCCGATGATGCCGAGGGCTGTTGTGATGACGGTGCTGATAATTTGGGTTGCCTCTGTTTTATCTCCTAATAACGGATTTTCTAATTTAACCATATTCGGATCTGATGGTGGTGTTGTCTCAGCCAAAACAGCGCTGAATGTGACTAAAACAAAAATCATGCTTAAAATTGTTGTTAAAAATATTTTTTTGGGATTCATAGCAACTTTTTATCTTGCGGTTTATTAAGATAATTATCTTTAATTGATACTTTTTTACCACTTTTTCTTTCCAAATCTTTACGGGCATTTCCGGCCACAGCGCCACCGGCAATAGCCGCTCGTTTGTTGTGTTCAAAACCTTTGATATTTTTATTTTTAGTAATTTCAGCCGTCGATGCTTCACCTAGCATAGAAAATATTAATTCCAGCTCATTCATATGGTCGCGCAAATTCTCACGTTTTAATCCCTTAAATTTTTTGTATTGCGCCGGTGTCATACCAAAAGCGGCTTTGGATATTTCGGCAGTTAAAATAGCATAATCCCTTTGTTCGGCAATTCCTCGATTCTTCCACTCATTGGTTAAGTCCTCGCGAATTGCTATGCCGCGCGATCGTTTTTCTATCCAGTCATCGGAGTATCCTTTTGCTTTGTATGTCATTCGCATGCGTTTTAAGGCAAGCTCGGGATCTTCGATTTCTTGCACCCGTTCATAACCAACCCGCGCGAGCCAACGTTTGAGTGGTTCGGCTTTAGGCGATGAGATTGATTGGACGATACGGAACATTCCCTCGGTGTTGGCGCAGTCGGTTTCACGCATTTTTCCATCCGGAGCCAATAATTTCAACTGTCGACAAATTGTCGATAGTTCAATTTGATCCTCCTCTTTAACACGAATTTTCACCTTATACCAATAATCATTAGGGTTAACGCTGTTAGTTAGCGCTTCTACCACATCAACAACCGAAAACCACCATTCGTTTTGGAATAGTATTTTGCGAATTTGCTTGCCTTTGAAAATTGCGATATGGGTAGTCGTGTCCATAGGATATTATTTCACCTGTCATTCCCAACTTGATTGGGAATCCAGTGTCCAATTAAATTGTCTGGATTCCCGCTCTTGGGCGGGAATGACAACCTTACACGCCCAAAGACTTAAACAAGAAACTGGCCAACATATAACTTGCCAACATCATTAATACACCCAAAGTTGTCCACACCATCGTTGTTTTGGCCTTGGTTACTTTTTCGGCATTCCCCGAGGCAGTCATCCACATAAATCCGGCAAAAATATACAAAACCAAAGCTATGGAGCCGATAAAGGCCATAAGTATTCGTATGGCGCGGTTGATTAAATCCGTAGGTTCGGAAAAATTTGCTTTGTTAGTTGATGCTTTGGCTAATTCTTTTAATTTATCCAAAGTCGCGCCGGCCAGCGGGCCGGGTTTTTCTGGGGCGGGACAAGGTTTTGAGGCTATCTTACAACTAGGGCCAAGAAATGTTTTACAAAATTTGCCGCATTCTCTTGCGGCTTCCATACTGTCATTTGCTTCTATATTTTCACATACCCCATCTTTAATACAACCATATAACGGGCCACCGGGGTCAAAGCAAGGAACTGGGGTTGCCTCACAATCAGGGCCAAGAAATGTCCCACAGAATTTGCCACACTCTCTTCTGGATTCCATTTCATCATCCGCTGTTATATTTGTACATAACCCATATTTGATGCAACCATAATCTGCCGCCTCTGCTTTATTTACTGGCGCAAATAAAAATATCGCGCCCGCTAATAATAGAAAATTTAAGAAAATATAATTTTTATTTAAATTTTTCATATACTATTTGTACTAGCAGGCGCTAATTGATATTCCCCCTTCAAACCTACAGCCGTACCTAAAAATTGAACCAACATATAAGCGCCAAAAACTATTATCAGCCCGACTATCGCAGCCACCAAAATGTCTTTGCCTTTTTTTACCTGATCCTGACTGCCTCGGGATAAAATAAGAGTGAAACCGCCGTAGATAAAAAATAACAGGGCCAGAGCGCCGACTATTCCGAATAAGTAATTGGAAAAATTTAAAATCAGAATAATGAAAATGCTGATACTACGGCACTCTTTTTCATCTCTTGGATCGCCAGTTGGGTTATCCAGCAGGCATTGAGGAATAAACGCGCTATCTTTTGGTTTACTGGTGCTTTCTAGCGCAAAAACTTGACCCGCGCTAAAAAATACCGAGACTAGCATTGCGGAAATAAATATGATTTTGGAGAAATGTTTCATAGGTTTGTTCTGTAATCCCCTCCTTTCCAAGGAGGGGTAGGGGTGGTTTGCCGTTGATTGCGACGCGAATGACGAGGTCAAAAGCAACGGCCAACCACCCCCGACCCTAAAGGGTCGCCCCTCCTTGGAAAGGAGGGGATGCCACCGACACACAAAATTAGTTACAATGATTGATTAAACTTCGCTGCGGCGCGATTTAAAATTTCTTGTCTATATTGCATTTCCTGACCAACTTGAGGCGCGGGCAACAACCATTCGCGCGCCATGCTTCCCAACGCCCTTACCGCGGTGTCATAGTCTTTTCCTTTATACCAACTGTCAGAAATTAAAACTTGAGATACAAAAGGATAAAGCTCGTTGTTGTCTAGCTGGCCGGCTATATAAGTACGCAGAGCAGACGGGCGTCCGGATTGATCTAAGTAATCTTTGGTGGCTTTGGAATGAGCCAAGAAATTCAGCAACCCCCATGCTTCATTTTTATTTTTTGATTTATCGGTAACAGTTTGCACCCAATAGTTGGCGACATTTACCGGCTGTTCCGGATTGAGCTGTAACATTGGAAGAATAGAAACATTTAACTGTGGGGCGCGGGCTTTGATGGCCGGATAATGGTAGCTATAACCAAAGAAGAACGCGAGCGAGCCGTTTACAAATTTATCCAGAGCATTATCCATTTCTTCGTTCCAGGTATAAGTGTCGCGGGCGGAATTGGCAAAATCAGTATAAAAATTCATCACTGACATAGATGGATTGGCCTGACCTCCGGCCACAGTATTAAAAGTAGCAAAACCGGTTTTATTTACAAAAGCAACATTGCTTTGCTTGAATAAAATATAAAGCAAATCTTCAAAACCGGGAATATTATTCCCCGTACCCAGACTGGCTCCGGATTGTAAAATTTTTCCGGTTTTTTTATCAAATTTGGTGAGTTTTTTGACCGCAACCTGAAAATCTTCCCAATTTTTGGGGGGTTCGGCAACACCGGCTTTGTCTAGCAAATCTTTGTTATAAAAAAGAGCCATATTTTCCAAAGACAAAGGCAAACCGTAAATTTTATCGCCAATTATCACATCATTTTTAACCGCCTGCACGTATTCCTTATCTACTTGAAGAGCTGTCGGCAAATTAACCGTAACAGTGCTAACAGTAGTTTGTACTCCAAGAGTTTTCTTTTCCACCAAAACCGTGGTATCAGGAACGGACGACGGCATGGCGGATAATTTGGGCTGATAAAAACGCATCCAGCGATTGCGGACAGAGATAATATCCGGGCCTTTATCTTCGGCAAGCGCTTCTAGAAGACGCGGGTATAATTCATCGGTTCTGAGTTGTTTTAAATTAACGGTTAAATAAGGACGACTGGCTTTATATTTATTTATTTGAGATTGAATAGCATCTACATCATCAAAAACAGTCCAGTACTCCAAAGTTATTGGTTTTGTTGCGGCGACCTGTTGCTTGGAAAGGCCTTGGCAACCAAAACCGGCCAAAACTAAAATTGAGGCTAGAGCAATAAAAAAGGAAATTCTCTTATTCATAGGTATCTGACAAGCTGGGGCTAAATTTTGAAACATGGAGCGTGGAACTCATAACATTACCATTTGTACGTTATATATTTTACGCTTCATGTTATGCGTTATATGTTATGCGTTTATTATATCACACTCCTTAAATATTCTCTAAAATCATCCGCTAATTTTTTATCACGCAAGGCAAAATCAACATTGGCTTTCAGATATCCAAGTTTGGAACCTGTATCATAATAAACGCCCTCTACTTTTTTGGCATAAATGGGACGCTTTTTGAGCAGTTTAAATATGGCATCCACCAACCACAACTCACCGTCTTTTCCCAACTCAGTCTTTTCTAAAGCAGAAAAAATATCCGGGGGAAAAATAAATCCGCCCAAACTGGCCAAATGCGAAGGCGCTTTTTTTGGACCTGGTTTTTCCACTATATTTTTTACCTGATAAATACTGTCTTCAACTTCGAGCGCGTCTATAATTCCGTGCTTTTCAGTTCCTTTATCATCTACTTCATAAGCGGTAAGAACAGGATCTCCATACTTTTCATAAACCTCCATAAGCTGTTTGAGTTGAGGTTTTTCCGGCGCATAAAAAAATTCGTCGCCCCACATAACGGCAAACGGCTCATCGCCAACCACATCTTTGGCGCACAAAACAGGAGTACCATTTCCATACGGACCCTTTTGACGAATAAAAATAAAATTGGCCAATTCGGATATTTTTTTCACTTCTTCCGCCACATCATCTTTGCCTTGTTTTTTTAACAAATTGACCAGTTCATAGTTTGGGCTAAAATGATCTTCTACCGCCCGTTTGCTGGGGCCGGTTACCATAATAATATCCGTGATTCCGGATTTTACCGCGTCTTCCACCACATATTGAATAATCGGCTTATCTACAATAGGCAACATTTCTTTTGGCTGGGCTTTGGTGGCGGGCAAAAAACGAGTGCCTAGACCGGCGACGGGGATAACGAGTTTGCGGATTTTGGACATAATTTTTGATTATTAGATATTGGATATTAGATATTAGATATTCCCTTGCTTTAAATTATGCCCCGAAAATTAAAATATTGCAATATCATAATATCAGCGAGTGAAATAATTATTTTTTTACTTTATCTCTTCCCAGCTAATTAAATTATACTGCGAACTGATTGGAAACCCGGGAGGGGGACCATAAGTTAAATTTACATCATAAGTCGCATATGTATATTTATATCCGGAAACCAAATTTCCACCTTGGTTTATCCAACTCCATGTCCACATCCCATTTGAGGCTATTGAACCATATATTGTAATGCTATTCTTTCTATCATCTCCACCCTCACCCGAATAATCATATCTTTTTGCTGACCCGTGTTGAGCTATTAGGGCCGCATCAATCTCTAAATCATCGGGAGAATTTTTCACTACCAAAATATCCTGTTCCGCAATTAAACCCAATACATCAGTTCCATCTTTTGTCGTATAAGTAATATTGCCATTAATTGTAATAGATTTCCCGTTTGCCACACCGATTGTTGCTTTTCCGTTGACTACTCCATCAACCCAAACCATATCCTCAACATAAATAAAGCCGTTTGCCGGTATTGCATATGTTGTGGTTGGCCCATATGTCGCCACATCAGTGCAACGCACAACCCAATTACTGTCTCCAACATCCTTGCTTTTATAACAATTTGTTGTAACTACCTTGCGCGCGGCAAAATTTCCATCTCCCGTAAAAGTAATGGCCCACCCCTGATCGCCCGAAGAAGACAAATAGACGCCGTCCGACTCCGCGGCTGTTTTCATTTGCGCAAGACTCGCAGTTATCTCGGTAAAATCTTTTGCCGGAACCGGAAAACTCCAATATTCGGTTGGTCCGCCATCACCCCAAATACCATCCTTAAGGGTTCGATTGCATCCCCCTCCATGTAAAGGCTGGCAGTAATAACTGGGTACAGCGCTAGTAATTGGAGCGTCGGTAGTACCATCAAAACGTATGCCGCCATTGGCATGAAAACGGCCATGCACTTCTTCGTCATTTCCAATCCAGACATCGCTGTTTGTAAGAAATGCGTAGTCAGTCACGGACGGAAAAGCGACTCTGACTTTTATAGTTCGACGACTTTCCGGCTGAATATCTAACCAACCGGTTGATTCAATCGTAACCACAGATGACCCGACCGGAGGAGGTGTAATACTTAAAGAGTACTGCCCGACGGCATTGCCATCCTTGTCATAATAATCATGAATATACGGCCCGGGCGTGCTTGAAGCGTTGCCGTCGTAATAATCACTTTTATCATGAGACAAGTGCCAGCGATAATAATTCGCGCCGGCGTCGGCAATCTCAAAAGCCATTTCTCTGTTGTGTTTTTTTACAGACGCCTTATTTTCCATAATAGCATAACCCGTTACCCCCGTGACAATAATTGAAAAAGTTATGGTTCCAAAAACCATGACGAACAGCAATATGTTCCCGCGGTTATTTTGGCGAAAAGTTTTATATAAATTTTTAAATTTATTTATTTGCATAGGTTTAATTTCAAATTACAAATTTCCAATGTCAAATCAAATCCAAAATCCAAAGTTCAAATTTTTACATTAAGACATTTGACATTGATTTGACATTTGTAATTGGAAATTTGTCATTTCGTTAGTTGCTTTTCAAGTTTCTTACCATTACTTTTGATTCAATATAAAAAGGAACCGGCGAAAGATTTGGGTCTTCTTCCAACTTTAAACTAATTTTTACAATACGAATTTGTGTAACATCAATCGCGCCGGATAATGGGCTACCAGCGCCGGTAAAACTGCTGCTATAATAAGAAAATACTGAAGTTGCGCCGTTGGCAATATCATTGGCTACGGTGGTTAAACTTTCCGTGCTGGAATTATAAGTAAGCGGATTACCGGTGGGTTTTATTACCCCTTTTTTTAACAGCGTACTGGAAACAAAATATCTTATCCTTTCTACGAATGAATCCTCATCAATGTTGCTATAAAAAACAATCTGTGTGTTTGTGGCCGATTCTATTGCATAAGCGCCAATACTAGATGCGGTCGCCTCTCTGAGCTCATTGCTAAAATCCTGCGTTGCTTTTCTGCCTTCATTTTGAGTTGATAATTGCTCCCAGACTACGGCATTTCCTCTCCAACTAAATAAAAATACTGCCACCACCGCGCTGATTAACAATACAAAAATCCCCACTGCCACAATTGCCTCTAACAATGAAAAACCTTTGTTATTTAATTTACCGGGCATACACTAGGAAATATCTAAATATCCAATATCTAATAATTTTGTCTATTCGCTTGGGGAAAGATTGACCAAAATCTGCGAAGTGCTGGTAACTTGAGCCGACGTGCTCTTGGTGGTATAACCGGCCCTACTAATATCAATAATATAATCGCCGGAAGACAAATTACTAAAAAAGCTTTGCCCGGGAGGCGTACAGCTATTGGTGTAAGTCAAAAAAATTTCCGAAAGTGTTGGTGTGTAAGAAGTGTTGGCCGTATTTAAAAAGACTTTATACCTTAGGTACCTGTTTCCATTATTCCCGCTATATACAACACTGCTTGTGGCGGTGTAATAAGTGTTATTAGAACCATCCGGGCCTAGATACTCCCACTGCGCTGGGGAACTTGAATTACTGGAAGCGATTTGAAAAGTTATCGGATTTACTCCTGTCTGCTCGGGTTGGGACAGTGGTGAAAAAATTATATTATTGTAATTTACGGCGCCGCCAAAATCAATGGAAGAAGATTCGAGCCAGCCACTGTTCAAATATCTGCCGCTAACTTTTTTTAATTTCATGTCGCCTTCCGAATTGACATTAATATTGCCGTTATCATTAAAATATTTTGACTGATCCGTATAATTTACCTGCCCACTTCCCTCAGACCAATCGGTTTGTCTTAAATAGCCAACTCCGGTCGTAATTGTTTGATCATAACTCGGCAAATTGTAAACCCTTACATTTGCATCGGAGAGAGGCAATCCTGTTCCGGCGTCTTTTACCTGAACCAAAAGAGAAATTCCATCAACTGCCTGCATTATTATAGAGGCATTTTGAGTCAGCCCGGGAGTCATATCTATCGGCAACATCGGAATTGATCCGGCAATATCATAGGTTGTACCCAAAACATCAATATAATATTTATCAAATTCAACATTGGATAAATTATAATTTCCACTGCCATTAGTTGTGATATTTTGCGAAAACTTATAAACATCCGGGCTTGTGCCAATAATTTTTTCTCCGTGAACAGAAAGGGGCACGCTGGCAACTGCGGCGCAATTGGCATTTACAGTGCTGAGATTTAAAGCGCCCGCCTGATCAATTTGAAAACTGATTTCAGTGATTGCCTGACTCACCACATTGGACGGTGGTTTAACCGGGTTGGGAACTTGGGCTGAAGATGAAACGGTATAATCACTGGAATAGCCAGATTTAGAAACTCTGATGTGATAACTTTGAGTACCAGTTGGCGCGCCAATAATTTGAACCATGCCGGCATTATCGGTCGTATCATTAATTATTGTGAATGGGTTGGCGGCAGTATTAGTAACATCCACAATAGCCCCAGCCACATTCAAACCATTAACATCAAAAACGTGGATAAAAAGCGCGCCATTTTCGCTGGCTCCCTCTAAATTTTTTGGCGCAACTCTAGTGCTTAATATAACAGGATTTATTTGAGTACAACTCTGACAAATAGCGGAAATCTCTACCAATTTATAATCAGCGGGAGAAACATCGGCCGGCGTACTGGTGATGGTGCCGTCAAATGGATCATCTATATTTCTAACCGTGGTAATTAAAACAAAAATAACACCATTGCGAACTGTAGTCGTAGTATAAGGCAATACCCCGGCCGGAACGCCGTTAATTATACCCACATCATCAAAAGGCAAATTACGCACCACTTCCAACTGCTCGCTGATTAAAGCCGTTTCCAAAATACGCAGACGCGATGAATAAACAATTTTAAAAACTAGAGTTGTCGCCCCATATATTCCGAGAGCGAATAACAAAAACAGTCCGGATGCAACCAAGACTTCCATAAGCAAAAAACCCTTTGTATTTTTGACAAGCATAAATCTATTATACCACACACGAGCCGACATTAATAAAAAATCTTCGCATCTTGTAATTTACAAAGTCTTGTGGTAATATTTTTACAGTTTTCAGATAAAAATCCAACCGCCCAGGTGGCGTAATGGTAGCCGCACAGGACTTAAAATCCTGCGACTTCGGTCGTGCGGGTTCGAGTCCCGCCCTGGGCACAAAAAAAACAGGCCTTACAGCCTGTTTTTTTATTAAACTTTTATCTCTTCCTCATCAGCTTTAAAATTCACCCACCGCGCGGATGCAAACAAAAAATCACTAAGACGATTTAAATAAATATATAGTTCCGGACGTATGTTGGACTTCGGACTACTGACTTCAGACTTCAGACTTTGGCCAAAAGCCACCAGCTCACGTTCTACGCGCCGACAAATCACACGCGCCAAATGCAAATGCGCGCCGGCCTCACTTCCACCCGGCAAAATAAAATTTTTTAATTCCGGAAGTTCTGACCAAAATTCATCAATCATTTTTTCCATTTCTTCTACTCTGTATCCTCCAATTTTTTCAATACTACCGGACAATGGAGTTTGTAACGAAGCTAATTCGGCGCCTATTTTGAATAAGTCGCGTTGAATTGATTGAAGAAAACCGGACAGAGATTCTTCACTACGTTCAGAATGACAATCAAGAAAAACAATAGCGACCCCCAGTGTGGCATTTAATTCATCAACCTCGCCAATCACCTGCATTTCCAAACAACTTTTATCAACCCTCATACCGCCCAATAATCCGGTCTCACCTGTGTCCCCAGTTTTTGTATAGATTTTCATATATGGAACGCATAACATATAGCATGAAACACACACTTTATGTTATACGTTATGTGTTATGCGCTTTATGAGCACCCCGTAGTGCTTCCGCAATTCAAACATTTATAACAACTTCCGCTTCGGATAGTAATGTGACCGCAAGTGCCGCAAGACGGCGCATCACCCATCATTCCGGATAATTGTTTATCCATTAAATTTTCTTCAACTTCGCGCGCGGAGTTAGTCTTCTGCATGTTTGGCAAAGTCGCTTGAGCATCGCTCGTTTCGGATTTCGGACATGCCTGTCCGGCAGGCAGGTTTCGGATTTCGGACTTATCTGACAACGGCATCGCATGTTGGCCGCCCATTTTCGCCGCCAATTGCTCCATTTGTTCCGCTTTATTTTTTTGAATGCCGTTTGGTTTTACCTGCACAAAATCGGTGCGTCCCAAATATTCCATGCCCAATACGCGGAAAATAAAATCTATAATAGAAGTACAAAACTTAACGTTTGGATGATCGGTAGTACCGCTCGGTTCAAAACGAGTAAAAGTAAATTTGTCCACATACTCTTCTAGTGGTACGCCATATTGCAAACCGGTAGAAATAGAAATTGCAAATAAGTTAAGCAGGCTTCTGAAGGCGGCGCCCTCTTTGTGCATATCAATAAATATCTCGCCTAATTTTCCATCCGGATATTCACCGGTACGTAAATATATGACTTGACCGGACACTTTGGTTTTGATGGTAATGCCGCTGCGCTTGTAGGGCAATCTGCGCTGTTCGCCATGAACATAAATACGGCTGCCATGAATTGATCCATCATGATTATATTTTATACTAGCTAATCCGTCAGCCACCACCTGATTTACCACTGATTCATTTTTAGTTGATAAGCTATATGACTTGGTTACTTGACCTCCCCCTGACCCCTCCTTGAAAAGAGGGGTGGCGTCGACTCCCTCCCTTTTTAAGGGGAGGGTTGGGGTGAGGTCAACAGCCGCTTCCTTTTTCTTATCTGATTTTGCAGAAAGAGGTTGAGACAACTTACAACCGTCGCGATACAAAGCCATTGCTTTTAATCCCAGTTTCCAGGAAGCAACGTAAGCGGTTTTCACATCATCTAATATCGCTTCGTTTGGCATGTTAATTGTTTTGGAAATAGCGCCGGACAAAAACGGCTGCACCGCGGCCATCATCCGAATGTGGCCCAAATAATGAATATAGCGTAAACCTTTTTTTCCGTTTTTATTGGCCGTATCAAAGACCGCGTAATGTTCTTTGCGCAGATGCGGCGCGCCTTCGATGGTCATTGCCCCGCAAACAAATTCGTTAGCCAACGAAATCTGTTCGGCAGTAAATCCTAGAACGGATAATAAATTATAATTGTTGTCATTATATTGTTCGCTGTTTAAACCCAAACGTTTTAAACAATCTTCACCAAGTGTCCAAACATTAAAGGCAAAAGCGAGTTCAAAAACTTTAGATAATGATTTTTCTACCTTTACCAATTCTTCGTCGGTAAATCCTTTTTCTTTCAAAGTTTCATGATTTATGCGCGGAGCATTTTTTAATGTCGCATGACCGCGCAAATAATTTATAATGTCATTAATTTGAATTTCGGTATAACCCATCACGCGCAACGCGACCGGCACAGATTCATTTACTATTTTGAAGTAACCGCCGCCGGATAATTTTTTAAATTTCACCAAAGCAAAATCAGGCTCAACACCGGTGGTAGCGCAGTCCATTAACAAACCGATTGTACCGGTAGGCGCCAGCAAAGTAGTTTGCGCGTTGCGATAGCCATATTGTTCACCCAACTGCAAAGCTTTATTCCAGCTTTCGCGCGCAGCCACGAGCAAATATGCAGGCACAAATTCCGGATTAATTCCCATTGGTTTAACAGCCAAATTTTCGTATTCATCTTCTTTGACATTAAAAGCGGCGCGGCGGTGATTTCGCATTACTCTTAACATATCTTCACGATTTTTATCATATTCCGCAAACGTGCCTAAAAATTTGGCCATCTCTGCCGAAGTCGAGTACGACTCGGCGGTCATAAGAGCGGTAATTGTTCCGGCAAATCCAATTGCTTCCGGTGAATCATAAGGAATTCCGGCAGTCATAAGCACACTGCCGATATTGGCATAACCCAAACCTAAAGTGCGGAAAAGATAACTATTTTGAGCTATTTCCGGACTGGGAAATTGCGCCATCAAAATACTGATTTCCAACACAACTGTCCACGCTCTCGTGGTGTACTTAAATTCTTCAACATCAAAACTAAAAGTATCAACATCATAATAATGCGCCAAATTTATGGATGCCAAATTGCAAGCAGTGTCATCTAAGAACATGTATTCCGCGCATGGGTTAGAAGCGTTGATGGTTCCGGATTGCGGACAAGTGTGCCAGTCATTTATATTGGTATCAAATTGTACACCCGGATCAGCGCAAGCCCAAGCAGCGCCGGCAATTTTGTCCCAAAGCTGTCGAGCCGGCAAAGTTTTTATTACATCTCCATTTTTGCGTCCGATTAAATTCCAACTTTTATCATTTTCTACGGTTTCCAAAAAATTCTGAGTAACTCGAACGGAATTGTTTGAGTTTTGTCCGGAAACAGTTTGGTACGCTTCGCCTTCATAAGAAGAATCATAACCTGCGGCAATCAGCGCGGCAACTTTTCTTTCTTCTTTTACTTTCCATTCAATAAATTCTTCAATATCCGGATGATCAATATTCAAAACCACCATTTTCGCGGCGCGGCGGGTGGTGCCTCCGGATTTTATTGCGCCCGCGGCGCGATCGCCGATTTTTAAAAAACTCATTAGACCGGAAGAAGTACCGCCGCCGGAAAGTTTTTCACCTGTGCCGCGCAAATTAGAAAAATTAGTGCCGGTGCCACTGCCGTATTTGAATAATCTTGCTTCGCGGATCCATAAATCCATAATACCGCCTTCGTTTACCAAATCGTCTTTGATGGATTGGATAAAACATGCAGATGGTTGAGGATGAGAATAAGCATCGATAGAAGCGGTGAGCACGCAATTATCAGGATTAACATAATAATGGCCTTGTGATGGACCATTTATACCATAGGCCCAATACAAACCGGTGTTAAACCATTGTGGTGAGTTTGGAGCCACACGCTGAGAAATTAACATGAATACCAATTCATCATAAAAAACCTGCGCATCGGCAGCGCTGGCAAAATAGCCGTATTTTTCACCCCAATAACGCCATGTGCCTGCCAAACGATGGGCCACCTGTTTCATGCTGTGTTCCGGGCCAAGCACTGGTGTACCGTCTACAGCTACCTGCGGAGTACCATCAGCATTATATTGAGGAACACCGGCTTTGCGGAAATATTTTTGCGCCAAAATATCGGTGGCAACTTGAGACCATGTGTTTGGCACTTCCACTTCTTTCATTTCAAACACAACCTGACCGCTTGGTTCGCGGATTACCGACGAACGCAGTTCGTAAGTAAACATGTCATAAGGGCTAACGCCGTCTTTGGTAAAAAGCCGGGCAAAATGCAACCCCTCGGTGGAATATTTGAAATCATTATCTAAGACAAATGTTTTAGTGGCTAGAGCGGTTTGCATACTTGAAATAGTTAACTACGTTTTAAAGCCTTATTACTACTTATTGTAGTACAAAATCTTTTTGACCACAAGATATAGTAAAAAGATGAAGGTAAAGACATTATAGCATTTTTAAAAAAATGCTCCAAATAGCCCCCATTTAGGCTTAAACAAAAGGAAAAATGACTTATGAATTTAGTTATCCACACCATAAAAAAATAACCTCGTTCAGACACTCACTTTTGTGAATTCCGAACGAGGATGAAATTACAGTTTGTCAGAAATAAACGTACATGAACCATTGAGGGTAAACTCTTGATTCAATCCAACGTTTTCCCAACCTTTAAGCGGGCTCCAAAACAAACAACGGATGTCGAGCACACTATCATTCATTTGATTGCTACCCACCAAAGCAAATACAACTTGCCCTCGCAAATACTCAGGAATGTTACGTTGGTACACGAATAGCCGCTTGAAATTAGAATCCGTAATTACAATCTTCTTGTATTTTGCTCGCTTTACCATGGTATCTAGACCCACAATCTTCTTAATGCTACCAGAAAAAGTTGCCACTTCATAAGTTTGCCCACCAACAATCATTTCCTTACGTCTGACTCCACCGAACACTCGCCCAATGATATTCATCATTTGCACCTCCGTGTCATTTTTTACCATAGATAGTGCGGGTTGTCAATTTGACAAAATTACTTTATCATATACATATTATGAATGAAGAAATTTTAGACAACGAACAATCCCGCCTCACCGCCCCGGAAGCAGACGCCGAAGAAACCGTTTTTGACGTTACTTTGCGTCCGCAAAGATTGGAAGATTTTATTGGGCAGACTCAGATAAAACAAAATTTGGGTATTTCTATGCAGGCGGCTACCAAACGCGGTGAGATGTTGGAGCATATTTTACTTTACGGCAATCCGGGTTTGGGAAAAACTACTTTGGCAAATATTATCGCCCGCGAAATGAATGGCAATATAAAAATAACTTCCGGACCGGCTTTGGAAAAAGTTGGTGATCTGGCGGCAATACTTTCCAACCTGCAAGACGGCGAAATTTTATTTATCGATGAAATACACCGGCTAAACAAAACCATTGAAGAAGTTTTGTATCCGGCGCTGGAAGATTATTCTTTGGATATTATAATCGGCAAAGGCCCGGCCGCGCGCACAATTCGCATGCCGCTTTCTAAATTTACCCTCATCGGCGCCACCACAAAAATCGGTTTAATATCCGCGCCTCTGCGCGATCGTTTTGGCCATACTTTTCATTTAGATTTTTATGAACACAGCGATATTGAAACAATTCTTTTACGCAATGCCAAGATTTTAAACATGGATATTGAGCAAGACGCCGGCGCGTTAATCGCCCAACGTGCCCGCCGTACTCCGCGTATTGCCAACCGTTTATTAAAACGAGTGCGCGATTTTGCGCAGGTGCGTCATGATAATAAAAAAATAGATAAAAAAATTGCCGCCGAAGCGCTCAGTATGCTCGCCATCGATGAGTTGGGACTGGATGAAATCGACCGCCGTTTGCTGGATACTTTAATAAATAAATTTAGCGGCGGACCGGCCGGTCTAAACACTTTGGCTACAGCCATCAGTGAAGAAATGGATACGATAGAAACTATCTATGAACCGTTTTTATTGCAGATGGGATTCCTAGAACGCACCCCGCGCGGACGCCGGGCCACACCCTCTGCCTATATACACTTGGGGTACGACGCGCCGAAGATACAAACTTTGATTTAAAAAATACGAGATATTGGATATTAATTATTAAATATTAACACCAATATCCAATAAATAATATCTAATAATATGTTATCTGTTCCCCTCTACGCCCTATTAATTATCTACGCCATCTTTTTAATTATCTTTTTTATATTTTTTGTAATAAATCTTTTTCATATAGTCCTCACTGGCACCACCACCTTCACCAGTTTTGTCGCTACCTTTTTAATAATGGCCGCGACAGTTCTTGCAATCTATTGCACTTGGTACTATTTGCAAAATACGGACTGGACACAAACTATGACTATTTGGAATAATTCGTGGTTCAGTAACTCATCTAATACTTTTTAATATGGGCATAGGCAAACTCTTCAAACAAAAAGGATACGAAAAAATAGAATATATAATACGCAGGCATTGGGTAACATTTTTGCCGGTGATTATATTTTTTATAATCCTGCTGGCTCTACCGCTTGGTTTGTATTGGCTTGTTTTAAATACGCTTAGCGCGCTTTTCCAAAATCCCATTTATTACACAGCCGGAGTTCTGCTCGCTGGTATTTATTATCTTTCAATTATATTATTTTTTTATACCTACTTCGTAGCCTTTCATCTGGATCTCTGGGTTATCACCAATGACAGGCTGTTGGATGTGCAACAAAAAACACTGTTCGCGCGAACAGTGTCCGAGGTTGATTTATACCAAATTCAAGACGCTTCTTCCGAAGTACACGGAATTCTTCCGTCAATTTTTAATTACGGCAATATAATTTTGCAAACCGCCGGACCGGTGCCAAAATTTGTTTTTAGAAATGTAGCCAACCCCAACAAATTACGAGAGACCATCTTGAACTTAGCATCCGAAGATAAAAAATTCCATAACCAGCCATAAGCAGATTAAGCAGAGTAGGCAGATTAAGTAAAATATGACGCAGATAAAAACTTTTAAAGAACTGCTTGTATGGCAAAAAGCGCACATGCTTGTTTTGTTCACATACAAACTTACAGACAAATTTCCTAAAAATGAACTCTTTGCTTTAGTTAGTCAAATACGTAGAGCGGCAGTGTCAGTAGCCGCTAATATCGTAGAAGGTTTTAGACGAAAAACATTAAAAGATAGTTTGAATTTTTATCACACTGCGGATGCTTCCTTAGAAGAAGTTAAGTATCACTTACTGCTATCAAAAGATTTAAATTATATAGATGCTCAAAGCTACCAAAATGCCGTGAGTTTGTGTGAAGAAGTGGGAAAGTTGCTCACTCGCTGGATTCAAAGCCAAACAAAATATCTCGTTGCTTAATCTGCCTAATCTGCTTATGGCTTAATCTGCTTCAATAAATCTT
>Ga0075922_103_pt1 | contig 27659 bp, 33 predicted proteins | sample RifGroA2_FD_67902 | JGI IMG/M metagenome (GOLD analysis project Ga0075922, IMG submission 67902) | Parcubacteria (Magasanikbacteria) bacterium GW2011_GWA2_40_10
AGTACGGCTGGAGAAAAATCTATCACCGACCACTCGGTGTAGTGCCGTGTAAGGACTAAACTTATGGCTGAGTTTATCAGAAACAAGCCACATCTAAACATCGGAACCATTGGCCACGTAGACCATGGTAAGACAACTTTAACAGCTGCTATTTTGGCAGTTTTGCGCGCTCGCGGTGGAGCCGCTTCGAACAAAGGTGTTGATGATTTAGACAAATCTCCAGAGTCAAAAGCCCGTGGTATTACCATTTCTACAGCTCATGTGGAATATGAAACTGAAGCAAGACACTACGCACACGTAGATTGCCCTGGCCACGCTGATTACGTCAAAAACATGATTACCGGCGCAGCCCAAATGGATGGCGCTATTTTGGTTGTTTCTGCTGCCGATGGCCCGATGCCTCAGACCAGAGAACATATTTTGTTAGCTCGCCAGGTTGGTGTGCCTCATATTGTTGTTTTCTTGAATAAAGTTGATCAAGTTACCGATCCTGAATTGATTGATTTAGTAGAAGATGAAGTTCGTGATTTATTGAAGAAATACGGCTTCCCAGGCGATACCACTCCTATTATCCGTGGTTCTGCTTTGCAGGCTTTACAAAACCCTACAGACGAAGCTGCTACCAAACCAATTATGGAATTAATGAAGGTTTGCGATGAAATTCCTCAACCTGCGCGCGATGTAGATAAGCCTTTCTTAATGCCTATCGAAGACGTTTTTTCTATTGAAGGCCGCGGTACAGTAGTAACCGGCCGTTTAGAAAGAGGTGTTATCCACATCAATGATGAAGCGGCTATCGTTGGTATGGCCGAAGCTATCGGCAAGACCGTTGTTACCGGTATTGAAATGTTCAATAAGCAGTTAAAAGAAGGTCAAGCCGGAGATAATGTTGGTTTGTTGCTCCGCGGTACCAAAAAGGAAGATGTAGAACGCGGTATGGTTATTGCCAAACCGGGCAGCATCACTCCTCACACTGATTTTGACGCTCAGGTTTATATCTTAACCAAAGAAGAAGGCGGCAGACACAAACCTTTCTTCAAAGGTTATAAACCACAATTCTATATCCGCACTACCGATGTAACCGGAGAAGTTGAGTTGGCTGCAGGCACTGAAATGGTTATGCCTGGCGACACCGTATCTTTCAAGGTCAAATTAATTACTCCGGTGGCCATGGAAGAAAAGATGAACTTTGCTATCCGCGAAGGTGGCAAGACCGTAGGCTCCGGCGTGGTAACTACAATCACAAAATAATTTTATCTTAGGTGATTACGCTCCGGTTGCCTTCGGTGGCCGGAGCGTACAGTCACCATTAATAGCTCTTTAAGAGTATAAAATATGACTGCAACACAGACACCCAAGAAAACTGAACGAACAGCGCGCAAAGTTGCGGCAGAAGCGCCGGAAGTTATTAGCCGAATTAGAATTAAAATTCGCGCTTATGATAATAAAATTATAGATCAGGCCACAAAAAATATAATTGAGACAGCCGAAAGAACTGGCGCTCAAGTGGTTGGACCTATTCCATTGCCTACTGAAAAAACAAAGTTTACTGTTAATCGCTCAACCTTTGTACACAAAGATGCCCGCGAACAATATGAAATGCGCGTACATAAAAGATTGATTGATATTGTTAATTCAAACGCGAAGACTGTTGATGCGTTGATGAGTTTGCAAGTGCCAGCCGGAGTAGATATAGAAATCAAGATGTAGTTTTTAATTGTCATTCTGAGCAAAGCGAAGAATCCCTCTCCAACGAGACAGAGATCCTTTACTGTGTTCAGGATGACAGTATGTCAACAGTGCTTGACAAGAGGAGGCGGCATGAAAACGAGATTGTTTGTTGCGTGGTTGAAAAGTTTTCCGGGCGGAGTGATTGAAATGATTCTTATTTCACCCGGTTTTTCTTATAGGGATGCGAGACGGTACAACTATGAAGTCCAAAAGGCCCATATCACAGGTGACTGGACTTGGTTACATAAAAAGTACGGGACGCCATTGCCTGATAAAGACACTCAATAGCAAGAGCATCAACCTACCCGTCGGTTTAAAGACGGGTTTTAGTTAGATCGGGTAACCCTTGACAGAAACAAATAAATGTAGTAGAATTTGGTTAGTAAAAATTTGTTGATTTTGGCCAAGTAAATAAGATCCATAGGAGGAAAACATTTATTAGGCCTTAAGAAACACAGGAGAAAAAATTATTAAAAATCTATAAAATAAAGCCATTCTAAAAAGATCCTGAAACAAGTTCAGGATGACAAGAAAAGGCTAGAAACAAGAGACACGAATTTTAGACACGAATCAATCACAAATTAGTGAAAGATCAGCGCCAAAGATTAGTGGTCCTTGTTTCTAGTTTTTTAAACCAAAAAATCTACAGTTTTCTATGAAATTTATTTTAGGGAAAAAAATAGGAATGACCCAGGTGTTTTTGGAGAATGGCCTGGTAGTGCCGGTCACCAAAGTTCAGGCTGGTCCATGCCAAATCGTGGAGGTCAAAGAAAATAATAAAAAGAACGGATTAAAAGCCGTTCAAATTGGGTTTGACGAAACAAAGGAAACCAGTATTGCTCAACCTCAGGTTGGTCACTTAAAGGATTTGGACAAAGTTCGCAACATGAGAGATTTTAAAATTGAAATCAGCGCTGAAGTTAAGCGTGGCGACACCATTACAGTAGATACATTTATTATCGGCGATAAGGTTGCTGTAGTGGGTGAATCAAAAGGTAAGGGTTTTGCCGGTGTAGTTAAGCGCCATCATTTCCGCGGTGGCCCAGCTTCTCACGGTCATAAAGACAACTTGCGCATGCCTGGTACTATTGGCGCCGGCGGTGTCCAAAGAGTATTCAAAGATCAAAAAATGGCCGGACGCATGGGCGGAGAAAGGATCACTGTTAAGAATTTAGAAATTATTGAAGTGCACCCCGAAGTTAATGAAATTTATATTAAAGGCGCTGTACCGGGAGGCCGCAATGCTTTGCTTTTGATTAGCGGTGAAGGTGAATTAATACTTAAAACGCAAAACGCGCAACCCATAACGCAAAACGTTTAAATTCAGATAGTGTTATGCGTTTTATGCCATGTGTTATACGATAAAAATATGAAAATTAAAGTTTACAACCTACAAGGAAAAGAAACAGGTGAAATGAATCTTTCAGACGCTGTTTTTGGAGTTAAAGTAAAACCGGAAGTAGTGCATGAAGTTTTTACCGCTCAAACCAACAATCAAAGAGAACCTTGGGCTGATACAAAAAGTAAAGGCGAGGTAAGCGGTGGCGGCAAGAAACCTTGGCCGCAAAAAGGCACAGGCCGAGCCCGTCACGGTTCTATCCGTTCCCCAATCTGGAAGGGCGGTGGCGTGACTTTTGGTCCATTATCAATCCGCAATTATAAAGAAAAAATTAACAAGAAAACTAAGCGTTTGGCTCTTAAAATGTGCTTAAGTGACAGAGTTAACAGCAATGCCTTGGTGGTAGTTGAAGATTTTAAATTTGCCGAACCAAAAACAAAATTATTTACTGAATTTTTGAAGGTTTTGCCGGTTAAAGCAAAAAAATATTTATTGCTTACTCCGGGAAAAGACGCGCTGGTACTTAGAATGACCGGTAATTTAAAATCAATCAAAACCGTAAGAGCTGAAGATCTTAGTGTTATGGACTTATTGTCAAAATCAACAATCATAACCAGCAAAGCCGGCGTAGAAAAATTGGAAGCGGTTTTCAAATAATTTAATTGATATGGGATTGCTAAATAATTTTTTGCGCAGAAAACAAAAGAAAGAACAGTTAGCCAAGATTGGCGAAAAGCAATCCGCGCCTGTTCTGGTTGCCAAACCTGCTGGAGAGTCAAAAGCTAAAGAAGTTAAGGTTAAATTAGCAAACCACAGTTTGGCTTATAAAATTCTGGTAAAGCCGCTGGTTACAGAAAAGAGCGCGATAGCGGAAAGTAAAAATAAATACAGTTTCGTAGTTGTTAAATCAGCCAACAAAAATCAGATCAAAACTGCAATCGCGGAAGTCTATGGTGTAAAGCCATTGCATGTTAATGTGGCAAATATGGAAGGACGCAGAGTGCGTTTTGGAAAAAGCATGGGACGCAGAAATGATTATAAAAAAGCGATTATTACTTTGCCTGCCGGAAAATCAATTGATATTCATAGCGGAGTTTAGAAATTAGTAATTAGAGATTAGGATTTTACAATTTTATGCCTATTAAGATTTATAAACCAACCAGCGACGGAAGACGCCATTCAAGTGTGGATGCTTTTTCTGATATTACAAAAACAAAGCCTGAAAAATCTTTGATTGTTTTCTTAACGCCAAATTCCGGACGCAACAACCAAGGTGTTATCACTGTCCGTCATCAGGGCGCAGGGGTAAAAAAGTTTTATCGCATGGTTGATTTTAAATTAGCAAAGTTTGATGTTGAAGCAACTGTTTTGGCTATTGAATACGACCCGAACCGCGGGCCTCGTATTGCTTTGGTACAATATACAGACGGTTTTAAATCTTATGTGTTGGCACCGGAAGGAATGAAAGTAGGAGACAAATTTTTATCTTCCCAAAAAGCAATTGAAGCTAAAACAGGCAACCGCATGCCATTTGAATTTATTCCGGTTGGTATGTTTGTTTATAATCTAGAATTAACTCCGGGCAAAGGCGGACAGTTGGTGCGCGGCGCCGGCATGTCAGCTCAGTTGGTTGGTATGGAAGAAGGATACGCTTTGGTAAAATTACCATCCGGTGAAATTAGAAAAATTTTAAAAGAATGTACTGCTACGGTTGGTGTGATGGGAAATGCTGATTACCGTCTGATTCGTTGGGGTAAGGCCGGAAGAAACCGCATGCGCGGTATACGTCCAAGAGTAAATGGTAAGAATATGAACCCTGTAGATCACCCGCATGGTGGTGGTGAGGGTCATAACCCGATTGGTCAAAAACGCGGTCCACAAACCGTTTACGGTAAGCCGGCTCGTGGTGTTAAAACCCGCAAGCCAAGCAAGTGGAGTGATAAATTTGTGGTTAAATCACGCAGAAACAAAGGCGAATAAAAATTCAAAAATTAAAAATTAAAAATTTCGCTAAATCATATGTCCAGAAGTTTAAAAAAAGGCCCTTACGTTGATCCGAGAGTGCTGAACAAAGTATTGAAGGTAAAGGCCAGTGGAAAAAAACAACCGATAAAAACATGGTCAAGAGCTTGTGTTATTTCTCCTGAAATGGTTTCGCTAACATTCTTGGTGCATAACGGTAAAGATTTTCTTTCCGTTTTAGTTGATGAAAATATGGTAGGCCACCGTTTGGGTGAGTTTTCTCCAACCAAGAAGTTTGTCCGCCATGGCGGTAGAATGGCCAAGGAGCAGGAAGCGGTTGCTACGACAGGTACTGCTGCTCCAGCCGCTGCAGGAGTCGGTAAAAAAGAAGAAAAGAAGAAATAATTTTTGAATATGCAAGAAGTAACAGCAAAATTAAGATTTCTAAGAATGGGCCCACGCAAGGTTAGGCTTATTGTAGATATGATCCGCGGTAAGAAGGTTACCAGAGCTTTGGATCTTTTATCTGTGATGCCAAAAAGAGCTGCGAGACCTGTTTTGAAGCTTTTAAATTCAGCTGTTGCTAACGCTAAACATAATTATTCTTTGAATGTTGAAGATTTAAAAGTAGCGCAAGTTTATGTGGATGGCGGTCCGGTATTAAAAAGATGGATGCCAAAAGCTCACGGACGAGCTACACCAATCAGAGAGCGCACCTCCCATATCAATTTAGTTTTGGGAGTTATGGAGCCAAAGGCAGAAAAATCCGAAGCACTAAATCCGAAATCCGAAACAAATCCTAAATTAAAAATTAAAAAAACAAAAAAATAAATTAATAGTTTCGAATTTCGTATTTTGAATTTCGAATTTTAAACAAAGTCTATGGGTCATAAAGTCCACCCCAAAATTCATCGCATACCCACTATTTATTCCTGGGATTCAAAATGGTTTGCCAAAGGCAAGTCAATGCCATTATTTTTAGAGCAGGAAGTTGGTATTAGAGATTTTTTAACAAAAAAATTGAAGGAGTCGCTCATCGACGGTATTAGTATTGAGAGAACTCCTAAAGATTTAACTGTTTATGTTTTGGCCGCAAAACCGGGCACTATTATCGGTCGCGGGGGTCAGGGATTGGAAGATTTGCGCAAACATATCGAAAGAAAAATTTTACAACAAAAATTAAAAGTTAAAATAAATATTTTAGAAGTACGCAACCCGGCTTTGTCTGCAATGATTGTTGCGCAAAATGCCGCCGGCGATATTGAAAAGCGTTTTCCTTTCCGCAGAGTAATGAAGCAGCTGATTGAAAGAGTAATGAGCGCCGGCGCGCAGGGAGTAAAGGTTTGTATGTCCGGCCGCTTAAACGGCGTGGAAATTGCCAGAACTGAAAAATTAGCAGCCGGAAAAATGTCGCTGATTACTTTGCGTAGCGATGTTGATTATGCCAATTATGAAGCGCAAACATTATATGGAAAAATCGGTATAAAAGTTTGGATCTATAAGGGCGAGGCTTTTAGCCGTAGAGATAAGTTTGCCAAAAAAGAAGATGAAGTTAAGCCTGCTGTGACTACAAAAGAAATGGCAAAAAAACCGGCAGTAAAAAAAGAAGAGAAGAAAGTAAGGAGTAAGGCGTAGGTTGTAAGGTGTAGGGAAATTGTTAAATACTTCCTACTCCTTACTCACTACTCATTAATAAACATATGTTGTTACCAAAAAAAGTATTACATAGAAAATGGCATAAAGGCCGCCGCAGAGCGCTTGGTGTTGCTACCAGGGCTAATTTTGTGGCATTTGGAGAGTATGGAATAAAGAGTCAGGAACATGGATGGATCAGCAGCCGCCAGATTGAGGCAACCAGACGTGTTTTGACCCGCTATGTAAGAAAAGGCGGTAAGATTTGGATTCGCATATTTCCGGATAAACCAATTACTAAAAAAGGTAATGAAACACCGATGGGCGGAGGAAAAGGTTCTCCGGATCATTATGTCGCGGTAATCAAACCCGGTACAGTTATGTTTGAAATGGGTGGTATTCCGGAAGCAACAGCTAAAGAAGCCATTAAAATGGCAGCTTTCAAAATAGGCGTCCGCACTAAATTTGTTACCAAACACTAAATACGAATGATACGAATACAATCATGCGAATATACGAATAAGCGATTGTCGATTGGTATATTAGTATCATTCGATTAGTATAATTAGTATAATATGGAATGGGAAGATATAAAAAATAAAAGCGCTAAAGAGTTAACAGAGTTGTTGTCTGAATCTAGACAGGAGCTTCAGAGTTTGAGTTTTCAGGCGCATAGCCGACAATTAAAACAAGTTCATAAGATTAATTCAGTCAAAAAAATAATCGCGCAAATTTCTACGCTTTTAAAAACCAAGTAAATTTTATGCAAGTTAACAAAAGAAAATTTGAAGGACAGGTGGTTTCTGTGGCTATGAAAAAAACCATAGTTGTTCGTGTTGATAGTTTGAAAGTTAATTCCAAATATGGAAAAACTTATAAGGTAAGCAACAAATATTCCGTTCATGATGAAAACGGCGAAGCTAAAATGGGTGACAAGGTTGTATTTGTAGAGTCCCGTCCGATTTCAAAAACCAAAAAATGGAGACTGGTCGAAGTTGTAAAATAAACTAAGTTCTCAGTTCGTAGTTTGCAGTTCATAGATCGTGAACTGAGAACTGTGAACTGAGAACTGTGAACTATAAAAATATGATTCAACATCGCTCAATGTTACAAGTCGCAGATAATACCGGCGCAAAGAAATTACAGTGCATCCGTGTTTTGGGCGGCTACAAGAAAAGATATGCCCGTATTGGCGATGTTGTTACTTGTTCTGTAAAAGAAGCTACTCCGCACGGTTTGGTAAAGAAAGGTGAAGTAGTACATGTGGTTTTAGTAAGAATACATAAAGAAACCCGCCGACCGGACGGTACTTATATTCGTTTTGATGATAATGCCGCTGTAATTATTGACAGAAAAACAAAGGAACCAAAAGGTACCCGCATCTTAGGTCCGGTAGCAAGAGAACTGCGTTCTATGGGTTTTCAAAAAATTATTTCTTTAGCTCCCGAAGTTTTGTAATCGCAGTTCGCAGTTCTCAGTTCTCGGTTCACGGTCTGTGAACTGCGAACTGTGAACTGTGAACTTTAAAAAATATGAAAATAAAAACTAACGACAAAGTAAAAGTAACCAGCGGAAAGGATGCCGGCAAAACCGGCAAGGTTATTCAGGTTTTTCCAAAGGAAGACAAGGTGGTAGTAGAAGGTATTAATATCATGAAAAAAAGTTTGAAATCCAACAAAAAAGGTGAAAAGGGTCAGAAGGTAGAATTGGCCGGTCCTTTCCATATCAGTAATGTGGCGCTTATTTGCCCTAAATGCAGTCTCGAAACTAGAGTGGGCTATAAGATCGATGGAAAAGACAAAAAAAGAGTTTGTAAAAAGTGTAAAGAAGTAATCGAATAGTATGAAAGTGAATTTATACGAAAAATATAAAAAAGAAGTAGTTCCGGCTCTGCAAAAAGAGTTTGGCTACAGGAATGTAATGCAAGCGCCAAAAATTAAAAAGGTAGTTATTAATGCTGGTATAGGTCGTTTTGTAAAAGAACCGCGCTATATCGATAATGTAGAAAATACCTTAAGCAAGATTTCTGGCCAAAAGCCGATGCGCACAAAATCCAAGAAATCAATTTCAAATTTTAAAATCCGCGAAGGTATGGAGATTGGTGTGGCGGTAACATTACGCGGCGTAAGAATGTATCAGTTCTTGGATAAGTTGGTGTCAATCACTTTGCCGCGCGTTAGAGATTTTAGAGGGCTATCCGAAAAAAGTTTTGACAGAAATGGAAATTATACTGTTGGATTTAAGGAAAATTTGGCTTTTCCGGAAATAAAAGCGGAAGAATTGGAAAAAATCCATGGTTTGCAAATTATTATCAATACTAACGCAAAAAATAAAGAAGAAGGAAAGGCTTTGTTAATTCATATGGGCTTTCCCTTTGTGAAATAGAGGATTACGCGGATTTACAGTGAGGATTACACAGATTACAATTAAATAGATTATATAATGTATGGCTACCCAATCACAAAAAGCAAAATCAAACAGAAAACCAAAGTTTACTACAAGAATAGTAAGACGTTGTTGGAAGTGCGGCCGTAACCGCAGTTATATGGGTGAGTTTGGGTTATGCCGTATTTGCTTCCGTGAACTGGCTAATCAGGGCAAGATTCCCGGAATACGCAAGTCAAGTTGGTAAGATAATAAAATCAAAAATTAAAAATCAAAATTTAAAGTTAAAAGTTATAAATTAACCTAATAAGTTAAGAAGATAATAAAATATGATGACGGATCCTATCGCTGACATGTTAACTCGCATACGCAATGCCTCCTTAATACATAAGAAAGAGGTGGCTCTTCCTTATTCCAAAATAAAGTTTGGTATTGCTAATATTTTGGTTAAGCATGGATATTTGGAAAAAGCAGAGGAAAAAAAGGATGTTCATCCTTACATTTTATTGACCCTGCAATTTAGAAATGGCACACCGGCGATAACCAACATCAAGCGCGTCAGTAAACCGGGCCACAGAAAATATGTAAAAAGCGAAGAAATTGATTCTGTTTTAAGCGGGTTTGGCGTGGCTATTTTATCAACCCCCAAAGGATTGCTTACTAATGATGAAGCCAGAAAGCAAAAATTAGGGGGAGAATTAATTTGTGAAGTATATTAAACCGGACGAACCGAATGATTTAGAAATTAAAAATTAGAAATTAAAAATTTTCAACAGTATATGTCTAGAATTGGAAAAAAAATTATTACCATCCCAGCCGGCGTAACAGCCGGAGTAGAGAATAACCATGTTTTTGTAAAGGGACCAAAGGGTGAATTAAGGTTGAAACTACATCCTAGAGTTACTGTTGCTTTTGATAAAAATGAAATTACTACTACCGTAGTCAACGAAACCAACAAACAAGATCGTTCTTTATGGGGAACTTTTTCCAGTTTGATGGCCAGTATGGTGAAAGGCGTAACCGAAGGTTTTAAAAAACAATTGGAAATAAACGGTGTTGGTTATAAGGCCGGCATGAAGGGCGCTGATCTGATGTTGGAAGTCGGTTTTTCACACCCGGTTATTGTAAAACCTGTGGTCGGAGTTAAATTTTCCGTAGAAAAAAATATTATTACAGTTGAGGGCGCTGACAAGCAGTTGGTTGGTGAAATGGCTGCTCAGATCCGCAAGGTAAAGAAACCGGAACCTTATAAAGGAAAAGGCATTAAATATACCGATGAAGTTGTCCGTCGCAAGGCCGGCAAGACAGCAGCGAAAGGCGCCACGGCTTAATTAAATGTCAATCTGTTTAAATCCCAATGTAAATCCGTGTAATCAATCCTATGAAAAGATTGTTTAATAAAACCAAAGGTGCATTACGTCAAGTTCGACACGTTCGTGTTCGAAAAGTTTTGATTGGCTCTGATGCCGAACCAAGATTGTCTGTTTTTCGCAGTCTAAAAGGTATGGTTGCCCAGCTTATTGATGATGGCGCCGGAAAAACTTTGTGTTATGTTGATGCAAAGGAAGTAAAACCTGCTAAAGCTAAAGCGGGCAAAGAAAAATCAGAAGATAAAACAGGTAAAGTGGCTGTAAGTTATTTAATGGGAAAGTTATTGGCCGAAAAAGCAAAAGCTAAAGGCGTTAGTCGCGTAAAATTTGACCGCGGAGGTTACAGATACCACGGTCGCGTAAAAGCTTTGGCTGACGGCGCGCGCGAAGGCGGATTAATATTTTAAATCATGGATTACGCAGATTTTTTAAAAGGATTACGCAGATTGATAAAATTGTATAATCCGTGTAATCTAATTTAATCCGTTAAATCAATGAAATATGAACAAACCAATGGGACGAAGAGGCGACAAACCACGAGAAAAGCCTGAATTTGATCAGTATGTTTTGGATTTGGCTCGTGTTACCAGAGTAACTAAGGGTGGAAAACATATGAGTTTTCGCGCTTGTATTATTTTGGGTGATCGTCATGGAAGAGTTGGTTTTGGACTTGCTAAAGGAAAAGACGTACAATTGGGTGTAGAGAAAGCTGTTCATCAGGCAAAGAAACATATGATTACTGTGCCGATTGTTAACGGCACTATTCCTCACGCTATTGTTTATAAATTTAAAGCGGCTACAGTATTTCTAAAACCCGCTCCACAAGGTTCCGGAATTATTGCCGGCGGCGCTGTGCGCGCCATGTTGGAGTTAGCCGGAGTGCCAAATGTGGTTTCTAAAATTTTGGGAAAAACAAAAAATAAAGTAACTATTGTTAAAGCCACTTTTAATGCCTTGCAGATGTTTAAGAAAGATACGCGAAAAACCGCGGAAGTAAAAATTTAATATGTCATTACACGTACATACAATTAAACCGGCCAGAGGGTCCAAGCACGTGCGCAAAGTTGTGGGCAGAGGAAATGCGTCCGGACATGGTACTTTTTCTACTCTTGGTGGAAAGGGTCAGACTGCCAGATCCGGCGGCGCTCACGGCACTGTTCGCCGCGGTTTTAAATTTCAATTGCAATCCACTCCAAAATTGCGCGGTTTTACAAGTTTAAATGATAAGCCAGCAGAGGTTTATTTGTCTGATCTGGAAAATTCATTCCAAGACGGTGAAACTGTAAATCTAGCATCCTTAAAAGAAAAGAAGCTGATTAGCGCAAGAGCAAAGACTGCAAAGATTTTGTCTACCGGCGAAATTACCAAAAAATTAGTTGTAGAAGGTGTTGCTAGCACTGCTGGCGCTGTCACCAAAATTAAAGCCGTAGGCGGAGAAGTAAAATAAACTCAGTTCTCAGTTCGTAGTTCGCAGTTCACAGACAGTGAACCGAAAATCGAGAACCGCGAACCGAGAACTGCGAACTGTGAACTATAAAAAATATGTGGAATAAACTACAGCAAGTTTGGAGAATCAAAGACATTAGAAATAAAATTCTTTACGTTGTTGGGGCGTTGGTCATATTTAGATTGGTGGCTCACATTCCTATTCCGGGAGTTAATTTAGAAAATTTACGCCAGTTCCTAGCGGGGAACCAGATTTTAGGTATGTTGGATGTTTTTTCCGGCGGTTCCATGATGAATTTTTCTATTGTTATGTTGGGGGTTGGTCCTTATATTACTTCTTCCATCATTTTTCAGTTGTTAGCCATGATTATTCCGAAATTAGAGGAGCTCTCCAAAGAAGGAGAATCCGGTCAGCAAAGAATAAATACTTATACCAGATTACTTACCGTTCCGCTGGCGTTTTTACAATCTTACGGCATGATTAAATTATTAAGCCGTTCTTCATTGCCGATTATCACCGATTTATCGGCTTTCAGAATGGTCACTATTATGATGACTATTACGGCCGGTACAATGTTTTTGATGTGGATAGGTGAACTTATTTCGGAAAAGAAAGTCGGCAACGGCATTTCTCTTTTGATATTTGCCGGTATTGCTTCCGGTTTGCCGGGCGGTTTGCGCACCCTCATGATAAATTACGATGCATCTCAATTTTTTACTTTTGTTTTATTTACCGGCGTAGCCATTTTGACTGTGGTTGGTGTGGTGTTTATAAATGAAGGTCAGAGAAATATTCCGGTTACTTACGCCAAACAGGTGCAAGGCAATCACATGCGGGGTGGCAGTAGTACTCATTTGCCGTTAAGAGTAAGTATGGCCGGAGTTATTCCGATTATCTTTGCTATTTCTTTAATTTTATTCCCGTCATTAATAGCGCAGTTTTTTGTTCAGGCAAAAACAGCCTGGATTGCCGGTATGGCGGCGGGTACTATTAGACTATTCCAAAATCAATTATTCTACGGAGTATTATACTTTTTGTTGGTATTTGGTTTTACCTATTTTTATACCGCTGTTATTTTCCACCCGCAAAAAATGGCCGAGAATTTGCAAAAACAGGGCGGTTTCATTCCCGGTATTCGTCCTGGATTAGAGACTGAAAAATATCTTGGTCAAACCATGAACAGAATCAATCTTACCGGAGCTTTATTTTTGGGCTCAATCGCTATTTTGCCGTTATTGGTTCAATATTTTATGGGCACTCAGAGTTTGGCGATTGGCGGCACCAGTTTGCTGATCGTGGTTTCGGTGGCAATTGAAACAGCCAAACAGATAGATGCGCAGATTACGATGCACGCTTACGATACAATTTAGCCGGGCTTGCCCGTCGAAGCTTTAGCGGAGTCGGGTTGAAAATAGTTTTAGTCAGTGGTAGTATAAAAGGGCTGAAAGGCCTTTTTTCGTTTGTAAATCAGCGTAATCCCTGCCCGCATGCAGGTTTGTTAATCTGCGTAATCTATGTTAAAAATAGTTATCATGATTGGCCCGCCCGGATCCGGCAAGGGAACTCAAGCCAAGAAAATTGCTGCTAAATACGGCTATAACCATCTTTCTACCGGTGATTTGTTGCGCGCTTTGGCCGGAAAGGCGCAGTTAGATGTCACCGAAAAGGAAGCGATGGAGCAAATGAAGTCCGGTAATTTAGTTTCAGATAAACTTATTTATAAATTAGTTTTTGATAAAATTGTCAGCGAGATTAACGCGGGCAGGGGCGTGGTGTTAGACGGCGCTATTCGCAATTTAGAACAGGCGCAAGGGTTCCAAAATTTTTTTAAAGAAAAAAATTTAACCGGGGAAGTCATGGCTTTAGAAATTGCTTTGAGCGACAAAGATTCTTTTGACAGACTTACCAAACGTCGTGTTTGTATTAAATGTGGCGAGATAATTCCTTGGCTACCTACTACCAAAAAATTAAAGGTTTGCCCAAAGTGCGGCGGTCAGTTACAAACCAGACAAGACGATGATCCAAAAATTATAGAAGAAAGAATTAAAAAACAGGGCAATAAAGCTACGGCTCCTATTATAAAATTTTATAAAAAATTGGGAGTGTTAAAAACTGTAGACGGCAACCAAACCATTGAAGCAGTCGAAGAAGACATCGTTAATGTCTTGTAAAAATTACAAAATTACAAAATTAAAAATTTCGCGCGTTATGTTAATCAAAACCCCGGAAGAGATTATAAAAATAAAAGAAGGCGGCCAAATCATTGGCCGTATTTTGGAGGATCTGGCCAATATGTGTAAACCGGGAGTTTCGACGTGGGAAATAGATATGGCCGCAGAAAAAATGATTATCGAGGCCGGAGGTAGACCGGCTTTCAAAGGGTATAAAAATAAGCCATCAGATCCGACTTTTCCCAGCACAATTTGCGCTTCCGTTAATGAAGAATTGGTGCATGGCATTGCCAAAAAAGAAGTTATTTTGAAAAATGGAGATATTTTTACCATTGATATTGGTATGGAGTGGCCATGTGAAAATCAAAAATCAAAAATCAAAAATCAAAATTTAACGAGCGGATATTATACGGACACCGCTATTACCGTGCCAATTGGCAAAATTGCGCCAAAAACAAGAGAGCTTTTGCGGGTTACTCAAGAATCATTGGAAGCGGCAATAAAGGTTATAAAGCCCGGAAATACCGTGGCTGATATTGGTAGAGCGATAGAAGACTTTGTTAAGTCGCAAGGGAGGTACGGAATAATCAGAGATTTGGTTGGTCATGGTGTTGGTCATGCTGTGCATGAGGAGCCTAGAATTCCAAATTTTTATGATAGATCATTGGATTTTTTTGTTCTTAAACCGGGTATGGTTATTGCCATTGAGCCGATGGTTGCTTTGGGATGTTGGAGAGTTACCACAGCTACCGATGGTTGGACAATTGTGATGGCCGACGGTTCTTTGTCAGCGCATTTTGAACATACTATTATTGTGACTAAAAGCGGAAATTTTGTAGCCACCAGAAGACCAAGCGAACTTTAGTATGCATTTACTTGCCATTGATTACGGAACAAAAAATATTGGATTGGCCTGGGTTGAAACTGGGTTGGGGGTAGTGTTGCCGTATGGTGTTATCAAAGATAAAAATTTGGCTGAGCTCGCCAAATTAATCAAGAAAGAAAATATTGATAAAGTAATTGTAGGATTGCCGTATGGTCTTGAGAAGAAAGAAAATGCCAATACAAAAAAAATAAAAAAGTTTGCGGAAGATTTAAAAAATATTATAAATATCCCAATTGAATTTGAGGATGAAAGATTTTCTTCGCAGGCAGCCGACAGAATGGGAGAGGGAGGGGCGAGCCGGGATGAAAAATCGGCCATGATAATTCTGCAAAGTTACCTTGAAAAAATAAACAACTAACAATTAACAAAAATATGTTATTTTTTAGCAATATTTTAGGAGCGGAGGTAAGAGATCAAGCTGATTGTGTGGTTGGTAAGGTTTTTGACGCGGTTATTCTGCATACCGAAAGCGATTGCCCGCCTGTTATTGGCGTTGTTGTAAGCGATAAGCGTAATTTAAGGCAATTCATTAATGCAGACAGTATTGAAAATTTTGGCAAAAATTATTTAACATTAAAAAATGGTTTTTTAGATTGCGCTGTCGATGTGCCGCAGGAAAAAGATTTTATTTTTTTACGCGATACTGTTTTAGACAGGCAGATTGTTGATTTGGCCGGTGTTAGAGTGGTACGAGTAAATGACTTGCAGTTTGGCATGATAAAAGGAGAGATGTGTTTGGTAACCTTGGATATTGGGAAATTAGGATTGTTGAGGCGTTTGGGGCTGGCGGGATTAAATTTATTTAATTTTTTACAGCCGGAATTATTGGAGTGGAAGAATGTTCGCCTACTGGGTGATAAATTACAATTGTCCATGGGTACCAAAGAAATGGTCAAGCTTCATCCTGCCGATATTGCGAATATTATTGAAAAGCTTAACCTTAATCAGGGTAGCGAGCTGTTGCAATCGTTGGATAAAAAAACAGCCGCCCGTGTTTTGGAAGAGCTTGAGCCCGAGATACAGAGAATTTTGGTGGAAAGTCTGGGGCCGGAAAGGGCAGCCGGTGTTATGCAGAAAATGTCCATTGATGAATTGGTGGATTTAATTCAGATGTTGCCGGATCGGAAGTCAAAAGAAATAATGGAGAATTTGCCTTCAGATAGTACGAGTAGTGTTAGAAAAATTTTGGAATTTGATGAAGATACGGCCGGTGGATTAATGACCACTGAATATGTTTCTGTTTTTCCTAGTACGACCGTTAAAGAAGTTGTAGAGCAGATAAGACAATCATATCAGATTCATCGGGGTATTTATATTGTTTATATTATAAATGAAAATGGAAATTTTAAAGGGGTGGTTTCGTTGCGAAAACTGATTATTTCTGAATATGATCAAACAATGGATGAGTTGATGGATAATGAAAAAAAACCAACTGCGACTTCAAGTCAAAATATATTGGAAGTAGCGTCATTAATGACTAAATACAACCTAACTTCCATCGCCGTGTTGGGCGCAGATAAGAAATTATTAGGCGTAATTACAGTTGATGATGTGATGCGGCATTTTGTGCCTCACGCCTAGTCATAGTCCAAGAAGATAATAATTTTATTGCGTCCAAATTCCCTTCGGTCACCCACGCGGGGGTGCGATGGACACAAAAAAATTATTATCTTCTTGGACAGTTCTGTTAAGTTTTTTATAATTATAGTGAAGTGAGAGAAAAAAGGCGCTTGCGAATTTTTCAGAGCGAACTGTAATTATATAGCATATATGTTCACAAAATCAAAGCACTTTTGGCCAAAGTTGATTTTCTTTTTTAGTGTCATTGGGCCGGGGATCATCGCGGCCAATGCGGATAATGATGCCGGCGGTATCAGCACTTACTCTATTGTCGGCGCGCAATTTGGCACTCAAATGTTATGGGTGTTATTTTTGATTACTTTTTCTTTGGCAGTTACTCAGGAAATGGGTGTGCGTATGGGTTTGGTTACCAGGCAGGGGTTGGGCGGGGTGATAAGAGAAAATTTTGGTTTGAGATGGACCGCGTTTGCCATGTTTACCATGTTGATTGCGAATTTGGGTACTATCACGGCGGAATTTGCCGGTATCGCATCTTCTTTTGAAATTTTTAACGTTAGTAAATATTTATCTGTGCCAATAGCCGCGCTCATTGTTTGGCTTATTTTATATAAGGGCTCTTTTAAAACCGCGCAAAAAGTATTTCTTATTTTTTCCGCTTTTTATCTTGTTTATATCGTAAATGGCTTTATTATTCATCCTGATTTTAATGCCGCTTTCAAAAGTTTGATTACTCCAACAATAGAATTTACCAGTCCATTTTTATTAGCCATGATTGCGTTGATTGGTACGACCATTACACCTTGGGGGCAGTTTTTTATTCAATCATTTGTTGTGGATAAGGGGTTGGATTTGAAGCATTATAAAATAGAAAAAGCCGAAGTTTTTGCCGGGGCGTTTATCACTAATATTGTCAGTTTTTTCATAATTATCAGCACGGCCGCCACGTTGTATAAATATGGTATAAAAGTTGAGAGCGCCAAAGATGTGGCTTTAAGCCTCGCGCCATTGGCAGGTCGCTTTGCTCAAGCCTTATTTGCCTTTGGCTTATTTAGCGCGTCCATGTTGGGCGCTTTTATTTTGCCTGTGGCCACCGCTTATGCCGTCTGTGAGGCTTTTGGCTGGGAATATGGATTTAACACTTCGTGGCAAACCGGAAAGATTTTTTATAGCATTATCCTGTTTTCCATTATTTTGCCGGCAGTATTGGTTTTGATTCCCGGCGTGTCTATGTTAAAAGTAATGATTTTGTCGCAGGATGTTAACGGTATTTTGTTGCCGTTTATTTTAATTTTTGTGATGAAAATTATTAACAACAAAAAGATTATGGGCGAGCATGTGAATAGTTTGGTAGGAAATATTATTTCTTGGCTCACAATTGGGGGGATTATTCTCGCCACTATTGTGCTGGTGGTTTCTTCTTTCGTATAATATCTAATAATTAATATCAAATATTAAAACTTTATTATTTATTGGATATTAGATATTAACATTATGCTGGCCATTGTCCTCTCGCGCAAAAATATAAAAGAATTTGATCAGATGATTTCTTTGTATACGCGCGAATTGGGAAAGGTGGATGTTTTGGCCAAAGGTATAAAAAAAATTACCAGCAAAAATTCTGCCAATTTGGAAATTTTGTCTTTGGTGGAAATAGAGATTGCCAGTGGTAAAGAAGTAGATCATCTGACAAAAGTTCAGCCAATTAAAATTTTCAAAGAGATTTATTCTGATTTTGATAAAATTTTTATTGCCAATTATGCGGTTAAACTCGCCGATACAAACCTTTTGACACATCAGCCGGATGAAAAGATTTTTAATTTACTCTTAAGTTTTTTGGAATTTTTAAACTCGGCGTTAAAAATTAATTCTTCAAATTTGGCCACCGGTTTTATTTTCAAACTCTGGCATTGTTTGGGTTTTGGTTTGCAGGAAGAAAAGTATCAAATTTGGCCGATGAGCAGTTGGCAGGAAATTAATGAGTTAAATTTAACGGAAGAAAACAAAAAAAGAGCCGCTGAATTTGCTTGTGAATATGCGCAAGCGCATTCGGGGCAGAAGCTTGCTAAATTTGTTATGCCGTGTTAATGTTTGTTGATGGAAACTTTTCCCAAGGAGGACGTCAATGGACACCAAAGACTTCAAGGAGGCGGTGGCAAAATATATTGATTATGATCATTTTCTCGGTACATACAAGTTTGATTTGGTGCGGAAAATGGCCAGCGCTTTGGGGCTGATGCCAAGCACGATTGTGCATTGGGCCGCTGGGTCGAATAATCAGCATGACGGCGTAAAGCAGGCCGTTCTCATCTATATCCGCAAACAGACGACTGGGTCTTAGCACATTGCACATTAAGTTCCCAAAAACACAGTTGTTGGGCCTTTTGCATATTTATGTGAAAGGCTTTTTTTATTTACAACCACCAAAGTTCCCTCCCCTTTTAGGGGAGGGGCAGGGGGTGGGGTATTGGTCGTCGCGTCAGTTAAAATACCCCCTCTTCCGTTCTCCCCCTAAAAGTGGGAGAAAGCGAAACGACAGCGCTACTCTTGCCAAATCTATGGGAAATGATAATATGCAATAGCCGTAAAAATCTTTAAGTTATGCAAACATTTATCAAAAATATAGCCGATTTGGTCGGGCAGGAAGTAGAGATAAAAGGCTGGCTATACAACAAACGTTCCTCCGGGCCGATTGCTTTTTTGGAGTTGCGCGATGGCTCGGGCTGGATCCAGGCTGTGGCTGTGAAGTCTGAACTTAGCGCCGAGGTTTGGGATTTGGTAGAAAAGGCTTCCCAAGAATCTTCGGTTGTTGTGCGTGGTAAAGTAACAAAACATCCAAAACGTGAAAATGTTTTTGAGTTACAGGTTGCGGGTTTTGTAATATTGCAGTTGGCGGAAAATTATCCGATTGCTCACAAAGAACACGGCCCGGATTTTTTGATGGAAAATCGACATCTGTGGTTGCGCAGTAAAAAGCAGTGGGCAATACTTCGCGTGCGCGACGCCATCATTACTTCCATCAACGAATATCTGCATCAGGAAAATTTTATCAGAACAGATTCTCCGGTATTTACTCCCAATGCTTGTGAAGGCACCACTACACTTTTTCCGGTTCCTTATTTTGATTTGGGTACAGCTTATCTTTCTCAATCCGGCCAATTGTATATAGAAGCGGCCATTGCTTCCGTGGGTCGTTGTTATGATTTTGGTCCCGTGTTTCGCGCGGAAAAAAGTAAAACAAAACGCCACCTCACCGAATTTTGGATGATGGATGCGGAAGCGGCTTTTGTGGAGCATGAAGAAAATTTGAAAATTCAAGAAGGTTTGGTGCGATATATAATTCGTTACTGTTTAAAAAACTGCAAAGAAGAATTGGTAATTTTGGAACGCAATACCGCGCCGCTCGAAAAAGCCGACCAACCGTTTACCCATTATACTTATAATCAGGCGATTGTTAAATTACACGAACTTGGTTCGGATATTAAACATGGCGAAGATTTGGGTAATGACGACGAAGGATTGCTTACCAAAGATTCGGATGTGCCGGTATTTATTGCCAAATGGCCAAAGAGCATCAAACCGTTTTATATGAAACGCGATCCGGAAAATCCCGAATTGGTTTTGAATGATGATTTGATTGCCACCGAAGGCGCCGGCGAACTTATTGGCGGCAGTCAGCGTGAAGATGATTATAATTTGCTATTAGAAAGAATTAAAGCCGAAGGCTTGAATGTAGAAGATTACCAATGGTATTTGGATTTGCGTCAATTTGGCAGTGTGCCACACTCCGGATTTGGTATTGGGTTAGAGCGAGCGGTACGTTGGATTACAGGTGTAGAACACATTCGCGAATGTATCCCTTTTCCACGGACAATTGGCCGGTTGAGGCCGTAGAATTGACAAATCGGCCGTTTTGAATTATAATTTTTTACACAAGCCGAAGTGGCGGAATTGGTAGACGCGCACGACTCAAAATCGTGCGGAGCAATCCATGAGAGTTCGATTCTCTCCTTCGGCACAACTATATCATCTTTATTATTCACTCTTTCACCCCAAATCGTGTTGGGTTTATTTTGAGTTTATGATATAATATTAATAACAAATTCGAAATCCGAAGCACGAAATCCGAAACAAATCACAAATTCCAAATTCGAATTTTCCAAACGTTTTGAATATTAGAATTTGTTTCGAATTTCGGATTTAGTATTTCGAATTTAAATGTGTTATGGCCCAAATAATTTCCGTAGTAAATCAAAAAGGCGGGGTGGGAAAGACTACCACCGCTGTGAATCTGGCCGCAGCTTTGGCTGATACAGGCAAATTTGTGTTGCTGGTAGATTTGGATCCGCAGGGTAATGCCACCTCCGGATTGGGAATAAAATATCAAGAATTAGAACAAGGTCTTTATCACAGTTTATCCGGCCAAGCGCGTTTACACGATGTGGTGCACAACACCGGCCACGCCGGATTACGCGTGGCTCCGGCCACCCCAGACTTGGCCGGCGCCAATGTAGAGTTGGTAAATGTAGAGGGGCGCGAAACAAAATTGGCTGAAATTCTTTCCGAAGTGGCTCACGCGTATGATTATATTATTATAGACTGTCCACCATCACTCGGGATTTTAACTTTAAACGGACTCATTGCCGCGGATTATATTTTAATTCCCGTGCAAGCCGAATATTACGCCTTGGAAGGATTGGGGCAACTGCTTAAAACAATAGAACTGGTAAAATCAAATCTAAAACCGGAATTAAAAGTTTTGGGCGCGGTTCTCACTATGTATGATTCCCGTAACAGTTTATCCGAAGAAGTAATGAACGAACTATACAAATTTTTTCCGGATAATATTTTTCGTTCGGTGATTCCGCGCACTGTGCGCTTGGCTGAAGCGCCAAGTTTCGGTCAAAGTATTTTTCATTATGATCCAAGCGGAAAAGGATCAAAAGCGTATGAAAGGCTGGGCCGGGAAGTACTTGAGCGATTTGAAACTGGAAATTAGAAATTAAGAAATTTAAAAATTGATTAAAAATTTATTTTAAATAGTATGGCTCTAGGCAGAGGATTAAACGCTTTAATTTCCAGCAGTTCAAAACAACAAAAAAATGAGCCGTCCGGCGATCAGGCCGGACAAGACAGAGTCTGGTATATTCCGGTTAGTTCCATTGCTCCAAATACGCATCAGCCGCGTAAAAATTTTAGTACTCCGGAATTAGAAGATTTGGCAGCGTCAATAAAAGAACACGGTATTTTGCAGCCGCTACTAGTTATGGAGCGTATCGACGGCGGTTATGAGTTGGTAGCCGGTGAAAGACGCTGGCGAGCCGCGCAAATGGCCGGTTTGGCTACCGTGCCGGCATTAATTAAAAAATTTGCCGATCAACAGAAATTAGAAGTTGCTTTGATTGAAAATATTCAAAGAGAAAATTTAAATCCGTTGGAAGAAGCTTTTGCTTACCAAAGATTAATGGAAGAATTTAGTTTAACCCAACAAGATGTAGCCGAGAAAGTTGGTAAAAGCCGTCCGGCAGTAGCCAATACCGTTCGTCTTTTAAGTTTGCCGGAAGAAGTTAAAACCGCTTTGGTTGATAAGAGAATTAACATGGGTCAAGCCCGCGCCCTGTTGAGCCTTGAAGATTCGTCCAAACAATTGGACATGCTTTCATCCATGCTGGGTCAGCGCATCACTGTTCGAGAATTAGAGCGCGCGGTAGGTAAGCAAAATCCAAACAAAAGCCATCGCGATCCAAATTTAAATTATCTGGAAGATCAATTACGTACCGCTCTGGGTACAAAAGTAACCCTGACAAAAAAAGGAGAGCGGGGTACGATAGTGATTGATTATTATTCTCAGGAAGAACTTACAAATATTATAAAAAAAATTACCAGATAAAATCTGGTAATTTTTTTCTGTCATTCCCGCCCAAGAGCGGGAATCCAGGCAATTCGACTAGATACTGGATTCCCATTGTTATGGGAATGACAACCTACTTTTTTGGTAAAATACTTTTCAGCCAGCTACTTTTTTCATTTTTTAACCTTTCCTTGATATGAGATTTGGCCAGATGAGTTTTTACATGTTTTATCCAATCAGGACTGGGGCCCTTGCGGTTTTTATCGGTAAAAATTTCCACCACATCTCCGCTTTTTAGCGGCGTATCCAAGCTGACCAACTGGTCGTTTATTTTAGCCCCATTGCACTGATTACCAATGTCTGTGTGAATGCTGTAAGCAAAATCAATTGGTGTTGCATCTTCCGGCAGGTCAATCACGTCTCCTTGCGGAGTAAATACAAAAATACGATTTTTAAAGAAATCAATTTTAAGTTCATTTAAATCTGATAGTTTTTCCAGAACATTTTTTTGAATATCGGCCAGCTGTTTGGCCCAGAAAATATCTTTGGCCGGCAGGCGCGAACCGCGTTCGTCGTAGTGCCAATGAGCGGCAATACCATATTCGGCTTCGTTATGCATGGTTTTGTCACGTATCTGAAATTCAACAATTTGTCCGTCTATGCAAAAAACAGTGGTATGCAAAGATTTATAGCCGTTTGGTTTTGGCTGAGAAATATAATCCTTGATACCGCCTTTTAACGGGTGCCATAATTTATGGATTATGCCCAGAGTTGCATAGCAGTCGGCCAGGTCTTCCACAATAATTCGGATGGCTACGACATCATGAATTTTGTCGGCATTGTCCCATCCGCCTTTGCGGAGGATTTTTTGGTACAAACTATACAGAGCTTTTTCCCGACCATGAACATTAATAACCTTTATTCCGGAATTTTTTAATTCGTTTTTGACAACTTCCATTACGTTTTGCAAATAGGTTTCGCGTTGAGAGACTAATGTTTCCCGCAGGGCCTTTGTTTTTTCGTATTCTTTCGGATAAATATATGGAAATGAAAGATCTTCTAAAAGACTTTTGAATTCGCCAATACCAAGCCGGTTGGCGATAGGCGCATAAATCTCCAAACTTTCCAAAGCAATACGGTAACGTTTTTTTGGGGGTAGGGCATCTATGGTGGATAGGTTGTGGACGCGGTCGGCGAATTTAATAATCATCACGCGGATATCTTCGGCCATGGCCACAAACATTTTGCGCAAGTTTTCTATGTAGCGTTCTACGCCGCGATATTTTAGTTTACCCAATTTGGTGATGCCTTTTATTATAGATGCAATATCCGGTCCGAAATTTTTTTCTACCTCTTCCAAAGTAATAGACGTGTCTTCCGGCACATCGTGTAGTAGGGCAGCCACAATAATATTCGGGTCAATTCGCATGTGCGCCAAAATCATCGCTGTGGCGACGGGATGGACAATGTATGGTTCGCCTGATTTTCGTAATTGTCCGGCATGCGCTTTTTCGGCGAAATCATAAGCCAACCGCACCATGTCTGTATCTTCTTTGCGGTAATACTTTCTGATTTGCGCCAGCAAGTCATCTATATTTGGATTGGCCGGAACTATATCTTGGTAGGGCATACATGTAAAAGAAATTCCAAAATTCAAATATCAAATGCCAAACCTGCCTGCCGGCAGGCAGGTCAATGTCAAATGATTTTAAATTTTGAATTTACAACAAAGTCACGCTGGCCACTTTGTCTCCATCTTCTTTGAAACGCATCAGGCGCACACCTTGGGTGGCCCGGCCGGAAGAGGGTCTTGGCGGTAATTTCGGCAGTTTTTATGCCACTGCCGCCACGTCCTTGGACTTTGTATTCATCCAATTCAGTGCGTTTACCAACACCGTTTTCTCCCACAGTTAGGAATGCCAAACTTTTATTTTTCGGATCCACAATATCCATACCGATTACTTCGTCGGAACCTTTTAGGCGGATACCGCGGACACCGCCGGCGGTGCGTCCCATTTCGCGTACGTCTTTTTCTTTAAAGCGAATGGCTTGGCCTTGTTTGGTGGCTACCATAATTTCAGCGCTGCCATCTGTAGGTTTTACCCATTCCAAATTATCATCATTTTTTAATTTTATAGCAATTAGACCGCTACGGCGAACATTGGCAAAATCTTCCAGATTGGTTTTTTTGATATTGCCGCGGGTAGTTGTCATTACCAGATATTTAATATTAGTTAGGTCGCTCATTCCCAACAGGGCGGTAACCTTTTCGTTTGGGGCTAATTGCAAAAAGTTAACTAATGCTTGGCCTTTGGCTGTGCGGGATCCTTGAGGGATATCATAGGCCATAAGTTGGAAGACACGGCCACGGTTGGTGAAGAACAACATGTTGTCATGGGTGTTGGTGCTGACCAAATTTTGCACGCTTTCTTCTTCTCTGGTGGCAGTACCAATAACACCTTTGCCGCCGCGGGATTGTTGGTGGAAAGTGTCCGGAGGCAAGCGTTTGATATATCCGTCGGAAGTAACCATAATAATGGTGGCTTCGTTTGGTATTAAATCTTCAGTGGTGAATTCTTTTATGCCACCGGCCACAATTTGGGTGCGTCTGTCTTGTCCATATTTTTCTTTGATGGCCGCAGTTTCATCAGAAATAATTTTCATTATTTTTGATTTGGAAGATAAAATAGATTCCAATTCTTTTATTAAAGCTTTTTTCTCTTTTAATTCTTCTTCTATTTTTTGGCGTTCCAAGTTGGCCAATTGTTGCAGTTTCATTTCCAAAATAGCCACCGCTTGTTTGTCGCTGAATTTAAATTTGGAGATTAAATTTATTTTGGCTTCTTCTTTGTCTTTGGAAGCGCGAATTGTTTTGATGATTAAATCGATTTTGTCCAAGGCCATGCTCAAGCCCTCCAAAATGTGGGCTCGTTCTTTGGCTTTATTCAAATCAAATTCCGTACGACGTTTGATAATTACCTGGCGGTGTTTGATAAACTCTTCTAAAACATTTTTGATAGTGAGTACGCGAGGTTGAATACCATCTACCAAGGCCAGCATGTTTACGTGGAAAGTTGTTTGGAGTTCTGTCATCTGGAATAATTTGTTGAGAACTTTTTTTGGATAAGCGTCTTTTTTTAAATCAACTACAATACGAACGCCGTCTTTATTGGATTCATCGCGCAGGTCTTTGATGCCTTCGATTTTTTTCTCCTGCACCAGATCGGCAATTTTTTCCACCAAAGTGGCCTTGTTGGTGTTGTATGGAACTTCAGTGATAACAATTTTAAATTGATCGGATTTTCCTTCTTGAATTTCCGCTTTGGCGCGCATGACAATTCCGCCTTTACCGGTGGAGTAGGCGGCCAAAATATCTTTTTTATTATAAATAATACCGCCGGTAGGGAAGTCCGGGCCTTTGATGATGTCGGCTAGTTCTTCCACACTTGTGTCCGGTTCATCTATAAGTTTGTTGACGCCGTCGCAGAGTTCGCTAAGGTTGTGCGGAGGAATTGATGTGGCCATACCAACCGCAATACCCATGGTGCCGTTTAGTAATAAATTTGGGAGTTTGGCAGGCAAAACAGTTGGTTCTTGGTGCGAGCCGTCGTAGTTCGGGATAAAATTAACCGTGTCTTTTTCAATATCAAACAACATTTCTTCGGCCACAGCAGTAAGTTTTGCTTCGGTATAACGCATGGCGGCGGCGTTATCGCCGTCCATGGAGTTGTGGACAAAAATTCCGGCAGCCAGCGCAAAGTTATGCGAGCCATCAATCGTTAAATCGTAAACATCCTCATGTTGGTTTAAGAATTCAACCTGCGCGACTTTGTGATTTTTGGTCGCATCTTGCAGGAGAACATTTATATTTTCGGAATAATATTTTTTGAAGCCAGTATCCCACAAAGTTGCGGATCCATAAGGGTATATTCTATTTCGTGTTTCTTCGTATGATTGTTCATTTACAGTTTTAAATTGGTTAAGCGCTTCTTTACAGATCGTCAAAAACTTTTTTCTTCCAGTGTTATTCGTTACTCGGCGCTTGTTAGCGGCGGTAATTTTGGAATTAAAAAGTTTCTTATAAAACGGAATTGTCCACAAATTTTTTAGAGTTTTGGAACCTCGTTTGGCCAGTTCAATTCGTTTTTCAGGGTGATTTTTTATGTATTCTTTATTTACATCGCTCAAAATCTGACACATTTTTTCTCTGTATTCCGGTTGTTGCCAGTTCTTGGTATTTCGCGACGCAATTCTCTCTGAATATTCTTTCTTATTTAGAGGGTCTGCCCAAAACTTTTTTCTTCCCTCAGCGATACTTTTTCGATATCCCTCATCTTGGTGTTGAGCGGATGCATGGGTATAATGGATCTTCCAGTGTTCTTTCCATTGTAATCTTACAATATTATCCGGATTATTGTTGAGTTTGTTGAAGTCAATATGGTGTCTGACTTTTCCATCCGCTTTATTATATTTTTTCGCGCTTAAATTATAGTTATCAGCCAGATGATGAGCCGGAATCCATTCATCGCTTTTATTTTGGCGGATTAAAACGTAGCCTTCTCGATTTAGTCGATCAGTTTTTTCTGATTTTTTTTCGTATAGAGGCATCAACGATTCGTTGGCTGAAAGATTTTGCGCTTCTTTATAACTTCCATCTCGCATCATGAATAAATGATTTGGAGTGCACCTAATTTCTTCGCCGTTATCTAAAATAACTTTCATGATTTCGGCATTTTTTCTGGTTAATCGAGGATGCTTGATTTCTGCAATAGAAATTAAACCAGCATCATTGACAGTGTAAGTAAAATTTTTCTTACCGTTATTATACTCTTTAATTAAATCTCCAAAACTTAAGTTGCGACCATCGGTTAATTTTACGCGTGTATCTTTGGTAAAGCAGCCAAAATTTCCTTGGCCGTGGACGAGCGGATAGCGCATGGAGAAGTCTTGGGCCATACGTACCATAGCATCGTAGATAGAAGCATCACCGTGGGGGTGGTATTTGGCCATCACCTCACCGATTACGTGGGCGGATTTACGGAATTTGGCAGTGTGGCGTAGTCCAATGTCCCACATAGCGTAAAGCACACGGCGGTGTACTGGTTTCAGGCCGTCTCGGACATCGGGCAAAGCGCGGGAAACAATCACGCTCATGGCATATTCCAAATATGATGTCTGCATTTCTTCTACCAGCGATGCCGGAGTAATGATACCAATTTCTTGACCCGGTAATTCAATTTTTTCTTGCATATAATATCCAATATCTAATATCCAATAATTATGATTTTATTATTTATTAATTATTAT
>Ga0075922_107_pt1 | contig 20187 bp, 17 predicted proteins | sample RifGroA2_FD_67902 | JGI IMG/M metagenome (GOLD analysis project Ga0075922, IMG submission 67902) | Parcubacteria (Magasanikbacteria) bacterium GW2011_GWA2_40_10
GTTGTAAAGAAGATTTTGGAAAAAGCTAAGCGAGTATTAAATGTTGAGTGTAATTATACAGCGCAGATGAGTGGTTTAATTTGCGAGAAAACCGGAATAGAAATAAAAAATAATCTGTTAAAGTTTGACGGCAGACCATTCTATCCGGAGGAAATAATTGCTCGAATTAAAAAACTTTTATAATTGTATGCTTACATTAGAAGATTTAAAAACTCCAAAAACTTGTACATGGTGCCCGGGTTGTGGAAATTTTGGTATTTGGGCCGCCTTCAAACAGGCTGCCGTACAGGCTGGTTGGGATAATTCCAATACGGTTATGACTGCCGGCATTGGTTGCCATGGTCATATTAATAATTTTACAAAATTATCCAGTTTTGAGGGATTGCACGGACGATCGATTCCATTGGCCATAGGCATCAAAATTGCCAATGACGGGTTAAATGTATTCGCATTTACGGGTGATGGTGATTGTCTGGCGGAGGGAGGAAATCATTTTGTGCATGCTGCCAGAAGGAACCAAGACATAACCGTAGTATTACATGATAATGCGCTTTACGGGCTAACTACAGGGCAAACCTCACCCCGATCTCCGTGTGGCTTCAAATCAAAATCTACCCCGTTTGGCAATACAGACGAACCTATTAACCCGCTAATCCTGGCTTTGGCTGCCGGAGCAACCTTTATAGCGCGGGTATTTTCAGGCAATATAGCTATACTTACCGAAACAATTATCAAAGCCAATAAGCATAAAGGTTTTTCTGTTATCCAAGTTCTACAACCCTGTGTAACCTTTAACAAAGAATTTACAAATAAATTTTACTTGGAAAATATTTATAAATTAGATGATAATTATAATCCAAAAGACAAAGAAACTGCCTTTGTCAAAATGATGGAATGGGGAGCCAAAAAAATTCCGGTTGGAATTTTATACCAATCAGACAGACCGTCTTGCGAAGGACAGGTGCCGGTACTGGAAAAGAGTGTCTTGGTGGCAAGTTTAACAAAAAAGAGAGATATAAAAGAATCTCTTCAATCTTACTGCTAATAATTTATTTTTCAAATAAAGGATGGAAATCATGGTGAGTTTTTTCTGCAAATTTGTCTGAAGCGTGTACGTAGCGGGTAGTTGTATCCAGTGATTCATGTCCCAAAAGTATCTGAATAGCGGCCGGATTCGCTCCATTTTCAGCCAAATACGTAGCAAAACCATGCCTTAGAGTATGAGCGCTAATCGGCAGATTAATATCGAGATATTCTCGGTATTTTTTTATTTTGTATTGCAAATAGTTTGTTGATAATTTTTTATTTTTTTCATTATTATTTCTTCCACGATAAGGAACGAATAGCATATCAGAGGTACAAGCACGCTTTGCTAGATAATTTTTTAAATGGGTGAGTGCTCTTGGAGTTAAATAAACAAAACGCTGTTTTTTACCTTTACCAAGAATGTAAATACGTCCGGTTTGGTCAATTTGATTGACTTTTAATGATAATAACTCGGAAATACGCATACCAGTAGCAAATAAGGTTTCAAGCATAGCACGGTTACGCAAAGCCACCTGTTCATCTTCTTCATACTTCATTGGAGCCTCGATAATTCGTATCAATTCTTCAAATTCTGGAACTTGCGCATGTTTTTTTATGTTTTTTATCAGCCTAACGGCTACCGGAGAAACAGGTGGAAAATGATCCATTTCTTCCATAAATTTTAAATAAGACCGCAAAGAAGATAACATCCTGTTTATTGAATAACTACTTAGTTTTTTTTCTGATTTTTTTGTGGAAATAGCCGTTTTACGATCCGATGAAGCCAGATATGCTTTATAACGCAGTATATCTGTTTTATCTATTTTATCAAATGATTTATTAATATCTTCATTTAAAAAACGCTCGAAAGTATTCAAGTCACGTTCATAATTATAGGCTGTTTCTTCTGAAAAGTTGTTTGCCTTCAGGTTTAAAATAAAATCATCTAAATAGGGGAGTCGGTTCATATTTTATTTAAATTAGCCATATTGAATTGAGTGTAAGAGTTATTATACTCAATTATATATTACTTCTAAAACACTGTCAAAAAGTTTATCCACAGCCCTTCCCTACTATTTCCAGTACACCTTTTCACCAAAACGCAAATCAATATATTGTTGTGGCTTTATTGTCAGGAGAATTTCTTTGAGGGTACTTATTTGCGCGTCGTTATTATTTTTTGGTTGAAACAATATCTTCCACTCCTCAGCTGTATCAATAACCACCCCTGAGTTCAGATTATCCATGCTAAAGAACTTGGGGTTGGCAATCCCCTGTTCGGAAAGGGTTTTATACCACGCGATGATAGTGGTAATATGCTCAGCGGGTAAAATATTTTCTTGCTTAATTTCAATATCAAAACCGCGGCGATCAAAAATTATTGGATAATTGCCGAATAATTTATTAGTTTTTTTATAATCCGGCGTATGCGCAACACTTGACGTATTTGCGGGCGTTGAAGAAGTGTTAACAGAGAGAATATCCACACTGCTGGAAGAAGCCGTTGTTTGCATTATTTCATCCGCTTCTACGTCTTTTAGATATTTAATGGCTGTTCCACCGCTATCTAATAGGAAATATTTTTTGCCATTATCATAAATAATGGAAGATATTTTTTCTTTAATCTTTATATCTAATTGATTTGGAAAAACCTTGGTTACTTCCACTGTTTCAAAAGCGAATGTTTTATAAAGACTACCGGATATTTTATCAATGTTGATGAAGAAATAATTGTTTAGAGGCAAGATACTTTTTTTGTTTAAAAAATTATCATAAACAAAGCGGTCCATTTCGTTTTTAGTCATATTATTTAATCCGAAGTAGCTAACTTTATTGACTTTAAAATATGGAATGTATGCCAGACCTATAATCCAGACCGTAAATAACGCGGCAAAAATAATAAGTTTTATTTTAATCTTACTTGGTTTTTTGTGTATTTTAAACGGATTGGTTTTATAGTGGAAGGAGTCTTGCGTGGAGGCAATAACGTACTGTTTTTTACGAAAAAAACGCAAAAATCTTTTTTGCCAACTAACGTGCGGTTTGTGTTTTTTGAAAGCGTATTCAGAACGAAATTGTTTCATGGTTTATTACAATTTTTTAAAGCCGGTATACTTTTGTAACACTTTTGGCACAGATACACCACCATCCTTTTGCTGGAAGTTTTCTATTATTACTATAGGGAATCTGCTCAAAACAATAGCGGTTCCATTTAGGGTATGCACAAACTGGGTATTACCGTCTTCTTTGCGATACTTTATATTTAGCCTACGCGCCTGATAATCAGTACAATTACTGGTACTGGTTATTTCTCCATAATCACCTTGTTTATCCTTATCCCCTTTCATTGTCATCCAAGCCTCGATATCGTATTTTCTATAAGCCGGGCCGCCCAAATCGCCACTGGCAATATCAATTACTTGATACGGCAGTTTTAGTCCGTCCACAATCTTTTTTTCTAAATTAAGAAGTTCTTTGTGCATTTTTTCACTGTCTTCCGGCTTACAATAAATAAACATTTCTAATTTTGTAAATTGGTGAACACGATAGAGGCCTTTGCTGGTTTTTCCGTAGGCGCCGGCTTCGGTTCTAAAACAATGGGATAAAGCGACGTATTTTTTTGGTCCTTTGCTTAAATCCAACACCTCTTGAGCATGATAACCACCCATGGTTATTTCGGCCGTACCAATCAGGCTTAAATCAGTATTTTCTAAAGAATAAACCTGAGTCTCTTCACCGCGCGGATTAAAACCAACTCCACTGAGGATTTCACTTTTAGCCACATCCGGCGTCTCTACCAGGGTATAACCGTGTTTGGTCACGACATCTATCCCGTAATTTATTAAAGCCTGATTAAGACGAACCAGATTATTTTTTGAAAAATAAAATTTAGAAGCAGCTACTTTGGCCCCTCTTTCAAAATCAATCAAATCAAGATCGAGCAAGAGCGCTTCGTGATCTTTGGGAACAAATTTAAACGGCTTAGGATCTTTGCTTTTAAAAATAACCTTATAATCCCCTTCTCCGCCCACGGGTGTTTCCGGATGAGTTAGATTCGGTACTTTTAAAAGAAGCTCGTTATACTTATTTTCTATTTCCTCCGTTCTTTTTTCAAGCACAACAATATTATCCCCTATCTTGCGAAGCATAATAATATCCTCGTCGCTCGGCTTTCCTTTTGATTGACTTTTTCTGGACGCGCGCAAATCCTCAGTCTCTTTCAAAACCTCGCGTCTCTCAATATCGAGTTTTAACAGTAGCTCAATATCAACACTAACATGGCGATTTTTGCAATTATCTTTTACCAGATCTTTGTTGTCACGGATGAATTTTATGTCTAACATATCGATTATTGATTTATAATATATATTTTTTTAATATTTTTTGGTTTATTTTTGATTGAATAACTTTAAAAAATATTTCAACTGCCCAACCATTTTTCCGCGCTGACTTACCATATTTTTTTCCAAAAGAGGCATTTCTGAAAAAAGTTTTTTTAGAGGCGGATAATAAAAAATAGAAGCAAAACTCATATTTTCTAGATAGGCCGTACGTTTTTTCTCTGGAACATTTTTTAATTTTTCTAAAATTTTTTTAATTCCTTCTGCGGCGGTTGCGCCATAACGTTTTGATTTTACCCCCGGCTCGCCTTTTAAATAATCAATAAATAATCCGGTATCCTCCGCGATAGTAAGAAGTCCGCTTTTTTTTGCGAAAAATTTGGCTTTTTCCAAAGCATTTTGCCATGTGGTACTGTGCGGTTCGTCCACATCAAATTTATCCAGTTTAAGATCTTTTAGATTTACAAAATCAAATTGCAAATCTGTAAGCTCAGCCGTAATTTCCGCAAACTTTCCAGCATTAGTGGTGGCAACAAGAATTTTTTTTATCATACAGCTTACTTCTTATTTTTGAACTTTTATAGATATTTGGCTTGTGAAATTTTAAACGGATAATTTGAACATTTTTATCCACAACTTTTTTCAAATCATCGACAAAAAACTTTTGATCATATCCCAAGGCAATTATATTCGGTTTTTCATCTATAACAACTTGATACTTATTCCCTAAATTTCCTAAACGCACTTTATCAGCAATATTTAGTTGCTTTAAATTTTTTAAACGGGTTTTTTCGTTGAATATCGGCTTTTCCCCTTTTACTTTAAATATAGTGGCATCTCTAGCCAAAATAACAGTCAAGTGATCACCTAGTTTTTTTGCTGTTTTTAATGCGAATGAATGTCCGTTATGCAATATATCAAAAGTTCCGAAAGCTAACACCTTTTTTTTCATATTACTTGTTTTCCGGTTTTAAAATTGGGAATAGTATCACCTCTTTTAAGTTTGGAGCATCAACAAACAGTTTTATCAATCGATCTATACCCATACCTAAACCGGCGGTTGGCGGCATACCGTGCTTAAGGGCGGTAATATAATCTTCGTCATAAGGCATACTTTCCTCGTCCCCAGTCGCATGTAATCGTTCCTGATCTTTGAATCTACCCTCTTGATCTAGCGGATCATTTAATTCAGAGAAGCCATTACACAACTCGTTCCCCCCAACACAAACCAACTGCGTGCGTTCAACATATTTAGGATTATCTGTTTTTCGTTTGGCCAAAGGCGATAACTCTACCGGATGATCGGTCATAAAAACCGGGTTTATGATTTTTGGACGGGCATATGTTTTGTATATTTCATCAACCATTTTTCCGTAACCGGTTTTGGCGTCAACACCTTCAATACTTAATTTTTTAATTTTTGTATACAATGATTTTTGGTCCGAAAATTCTTCAATATCAATTTTGGCATACTCCTTAATAATTTCACGCATAGTTTTACGCGGGTATGGCGGAGTAAAATCAACATCCTTATCTTGCGCTTTAAATTTAAGAGGCAGTCCGGCTGCTTTAATAACTTTGGGCAATAAATCTTCAATTAGATTCATTAGATCCTTATAATCGGCATATGCCCAGTAAAATTCAATTTGCGTAAATTCCGGATTGTGGTTGTTGTCTACACCCTCGTTTCTAAAGCATTTTGCCATTTCGTACACTTTTTCAAATCCGCCAACAATCAGTCGTTTTAAATATAATTCCGGGGCTATTCTGAGGTATAAAGGTATATTCAAAGCGTTATGATGCGTTTTAAACGGTTTTGCGGACGCGCCTCCGTATAATGCCTGCAAGACAGGTGTTTCCACTTCAAAAAAACCTTTATTGTCAAAGTAATTTCTTATTTCTCGCACAACCAAACTGCGTGTCTTCGCAATTTTCATTGACTCTTCATTGGCAATCAGATCTAAATATCTTTGTCTGTAACGTATTTCTACATCTGCCAATCCGTGAAATTTTTCCGGAAGCGGTAAAAGCGTTTTGGTTAAAAGAGTGTAAGTTTTTACAAGAATACTCAATTCTCCCTTATGAGTTGTAAAAATTTCTCCGGCTATATGAAGAAAATCACCCAAATCAAAATATTTTATAAATAATTTATAATTTTCTTTACCAAGTTCTTTTTCCGAAAAAGCAAGTTGAATTTTTCCGCTTTCATCTTTTAAATGCGCAAAACTAATCTTTCCCATATCTCTCTTTGAAACTAATCTGCCGGCAATCCGTACTTGCGTTTTTTCCGATTTTACCAAAGCTTCTTTGACAGAAATTTTATCATCAGTATGGCTAGGGTAAGCGCTAATACCCAAAGAACGTAAATGGCTTAGTCTTTCCAGCCGGACGACATCTTCTTTGATTTCATTTGACATAAAAATTTGTTTTTACTTTATTTCTAAAATTTTATATGTTTGCGCGCCGGCCGGCGTATTAACCATCACTTCATCGCCAACTTTATGTCCAAGAAAAGATGCGCCCAGCGGAGATTCATTGGATATTTTTCCTTGCAACGGACTGGATTCCTGCGGACCTACTATGGTATACGATTTGGTAAACGCGTTTGTTTTTACAGTAATAGCGCTTCCGACAATGACTATGTTTTGATTTTTTTGCGCGGAATCAACAACCTCAGCGTTGTCTAATAAGTAATTGATTTCTTGAAGACGTCCTTGCGCCCAAGCCATATCCTCTTTGGCCTGATGATACTCGGCATTTTCAGACAAATCCCCCTGCTGTTTAGCCTCATCAATAAGATTGGCAATGTCGGGAATTTTTTTGTCTTTTAATTCTTTTAATTCTCTTTTCAGGTCTTCCAGCCCCTGAATGGTGAAATACTGGACTTTATTGTTAGTAGACATATTTAATTAAATGAAAAAATGGCCGTATGACCTTATTAAAAAATTATAACACATTTATCATTTGCAAGTAAAGTAAAAAAATGGTGAAAAAAACTATTCTTAACTCGAGTATTTCTTGCTCCACCACATCAGAAAATCGCGCGCAATCGGTTCGGATACAACACTCCCTTCGGTTCCCTCTTCTACCAGTACAGTCACTACTATTTTTGGGTCGTCAAACGGGGCAAACGAGGTAAACCAAGCGTGATTTTCTTTATTTGAGTTCCATTGGGCGGTACCGGTTTTTCCGCCGCTGGCAAATGGCAGGCTTTTCATCAACTGACAACTTCCATAAGTTACACAATCCCTCATTCCTTGCCGCACCACCGCTAAATTTTCAGGAGATACAGGAACCTCGCGCTGATCAAAATTTAAAAGAACTTCGTTGTGAGTTATCGGCTCCTCCAGTTTAAATGCCAAATGGGGTTGGACTACTTTTCCGCCGTTAGCTACCGCAGATGTCCAGACTGCCACCTGAAGCGGTGTTACCAATAAATCTCCCTGACCGATTGATAAATTATAAGTATCTCCAACATACCACGTCTCTCCTTTGGTTTTAAGTTTCCAATCCTTGCTTGGCGCAAATCCGGAGGCCTCGCCAGTTAAATCTATGCCGGTTTTTTGGGCAATGCCAAAAAATTGCATGTATTTTATAATTTTATCAACTCCTAAACCAGTAAAATTTTTGTACCCGCCCCCGACATAATAAAAGAAAGTATTTACAGACCAAGCCAAAGCCTTGCTGACATTGGTAGTGCCGTGGCCGCCGGATTTCCAGTCTCTAAAAAAGCGATCACCAACCTGCAATCCGCCTGTACTTAAAAACGCAGTGCCTGGTGTAATTATTTTTTCTTGCAGAGCGGCGGCGGCAACTACTAGTTTAACCACGGAGCCGGACGGATAAGTTCCGCCAATGGCGCGGTTAAACAGCGGATTATCCGGATTTTTGGTGTATTTATCATAATTTTTTTGAGTAATTCCTCCGGAAAATTCATTATTATTAAAAGCCGGCAAACTGACCATAGCCAGAATAGAACCATCGCGCGGATCCATAGCAATCGCGGCGGCTCTTTTTCTGTTTGTTCTTATTAGCATGTTTTTTGTCAGATCTTCCAATTTTTTTTGCGCTTCCAAATCCAAAGATAAAACAAGATTGTTCCCAGGACGAGGCGGATCTTCGGCCAAAAATCTTTTAATTTTATTGTTTCTTCGTCATTAAGCTTTGATAAATAACCGAGCAAATGAGAAATGCTAAGAGTGGCGCTCGCAGAAGTATTGCCAGTGACGTATTTTCGCTTACTTCCTTTTTCTATGGAAACACCTGGCAACTGAGAACTTTGAATATATAATTTTAGAGCCGACTGATAGTCCAGATTTTCTTTAATAACCAAAGAAGCGTAGCTATACAAGCTGTATCTGTTTAATAGGCCTTTAATCTGATCTTTTGGCACCCCGCTCAAGCTTACGACCGCATCAATAATTTCTTCACGTTTTTCTGTATTGCGCGGCAGATCTTGCGGAATAATTGTTAAAGAAAAATTAGGCACATTTTCCACTAATTCGGTGTGAAATCTGTCGTAAATTATTCCCCTTTCGGAAAATATTGGCTGGAGGCGAATGCGGTTTCCTTCGGCCAAATCGCGATAATAGCCGCCTTTTATTATTTGCAGATAGAAAACTTTGCCGACGATAATTATTAATCCGATTATAATCATTAAAGCCATGATAAAAATTTTCTTTCCGGAAATACTGGTGCCAAGATAGGTTTTGGTGTGCGACAACGGTATTTGTTTTCCTGATCCCAACTCAAAATTAAAAGATCCTTCCACCCAACTGTGGCTATACTTGCCCTCCATGCTTCCATGATGTATCTTGTCTTCCTGAATTTCAAATAAATCAGCCATATATTCGTATGCTTTTTGCGTATCCGGGATTTAATCGTTTAAAAAACTCAGAACCTACAAAATATATTAAAAATAAAACTACTGAAGAAAGCGATATTTCCCAGCCGGCATCAATAATAATTTCTTTATAGGATAATGTTTGTTGGCGCAAAAAGTAATTATATACTGTCAAAAATATTATAAACACTGTTCGGTACAGTGTTATTCCCAACAACAGCGATAAAAACATCATGTATGCGGATCGATTTGTTAAAATATTCAATTGAAACCAATTAATTGCCAATAACGTTATAATTGTGGCCGACATACCGATTCCAAACGGTATGCCGCTAAATAATTCTAAAAAATAAGAAACAATTAAGCCGAGCCAGATGCTTTTTTTTTCTGCTCCAATCGTTAAGAGTAAAAGTAGCAAGAAAATGGTCGTATTTATGTGGCTAAATGGGTATGGCAAAAAATTAACAACAAAAATATGCGCCGATATAATTAGCAGTATGGTAAAAAAAAGCGCTAATATTCTCCAGAGTAATTTCATAACGGAGAAAGTTAGTTAGAAATCAAAACACTGACAATTATAAGTTTAGATAGATCCGTGGCAGTGGTCAGAACCGCTTGTTGAAACGGCTGATAGGCTTCATTTTCCGCAATTGCCACCTCGCCAATTAGCAAACCGCGCGGTATGGCTTGTTCTAAACCGGATGTAATAATTTTATCGCCGATAATAATATTTTCATTTCTGGGTATAAAATTCATCCGCACGCTTAATCCGTAACCGCCCTCTACCACACCCAGACTGCTGTCTTTATTTAAAATAGTAGCCGCCACCTTGCTTTGATTATCATTTATTAAGCGCGCCATGGAAATATCTTTTTCAACCTTGGCAATCGTGCCTACCAGTATTCCATCTCCGGCAATAACGGGCTGACCTATTTTTATTCCGGCTGTATTACCAACATTAATTATTACCATTTTTTCCACGCTATCTGCGTTTTGCCCGACAACATCAGCGGCAACTGTGATAAAATTCCTACGATGAAAAAAATTAAGCTGTTTTCTGATTTCGGCATTTTCTATTTCCAGATTTTTTAATTTTGCATCGACTACTTTTGAATTTTGATTTTTATTAAGACATTCATTGTATTGCGCCACCATTGTTTTTTGATTAAAAAAATAATTGTACGAATCTTGAGAAGAAACTCTCCAGTGGGTTATTTTAGTGGAAATAGGAATAATTAAAACCTGAGCTGCGCGTTCTACCGCGCCAAGCCAGCCAAGATAATGAAAAAAGAGTAATGCTAAAAATATAAATCCTAAAAAAAAATAATTTTTAACTCTAAAATGAAGCATAACTCTTAATTTACAATTAGCAATTAACAAATTGTTTTTTGTTAATTGTTAATTCTTTATTTTTTGTCTTGGGTTTTAATCGCTATTTCATTTAATAGTTCCTCATCGTCTAAAAGCAGCCCTGTCCCCCGGACAACAGAGGTCAGCGGATCATCGGCGATGCGAACCGGAATCTCTATAGCCCGGCTTATGAGCTGATCAAATCCACGCAACAACGCGCCGCCACCAGAAAGAATAATACCTCTTTCATGAATATCGGCAACTAATTCAGGAGGTGTAATTTCTAAAGCGCCTTTTATGTTCTCGGTAATAGTTCGTAATGATTTTGTAATTGCCTCTCTAACTTGAGAATCATTAATCATTATTTCCTTCGGTAATCCGGAAACAAGGTCGCGCCCGCGCATCGGAAAATGCATTGACTCGTTTAACTCTATCGCGGATCCGATTTTAATTTTTATTTCTTCCGCCTGTTTTTCTCCCAACAGTAAATTAAAATTATCTCTGGCATATTGTATAATATTTCTGTTTAGCTCATCGCCGGCGACTGGGATAGAACGCCATGTAACTATGCCACCCAATGAAATAACGGCAATTTCAGCTGTACCTCCGCCAATCTCCACAATAAAGCTTCCCACAGGTTCCCTGACCGGCAAGCGGGCGCCGATAGCAGCGGCCATTGGCTCCTGAACAACAATCACTTCTCTGGCGCCGGCATTTATAACCGCGTCGTTTATCGCCTTTAATTCCACTTCGGTAATCTCCAATGGCGCTCCCACCACCACTCTTGGCCGACTCATAAAATTCATACTGTTTTCGTATACTTTGTCAATGAAATATTTAAGCATTTTTTCCGTTACTTCAAAATCGGAAATAATGCCGCTGATAAGCGGTCGTGTCGTAAGAATGTGTGGGGGGGTTTTGCCAAGCATTTCTTTGGCCTCGTTGCCAACTGCCAGAATTTGTTCGGTTTTAATGTTTACGGCCACCACGCTCGGCTCGTTGATGACGATTCCCCTGCCCTTAACATAAACAAGGGTATTGGCCGTGCCAAGGTCAATACCGATATCTTTTCTTAATTTTTCCAAAAATTTCTCAAACATTGACTTAACGAAGTTAATTTAACGAAATTATGTCTGGTAACGTCCCTTGAAACCAGACCACCGCGCAACGTCCTTTGAAGCGCGACGCGTTGGTTAATTGAATTAACGATTATTATATTTTCTATTCGTAAAAATTATTCCTTCAACCAGCGCAAATAATAAAATTAACAAAATTCCATTCCACCATGTCAGTAATTTTATCTGCAGTAAAATCAAACCTAAAATAATAATCCCGGCCATCAGCATTCCTTGTCTGAATGTGCTTTTTACGTGGTGGAAAACTATTTGATCATTTTTTAAAATAACTTTTTTAATAAGAAATCCGAAAATTGAGAAAGTTCCGGCGAGCGCCAAAAATAAGCTTGAGTAAAAAAATAAAAATCCAAAAAATCCCGCCTGTTCCGGCTCTACGCTTCCTATAACAAAAAACCACGCTAGCCAGCAGATTAGCGCTCCAATAGACATCAAAATAAGGTAAAGACGCAGGGTCATAGTTATTATAGTTTAACTTCTTTCCGTTGGTTTTGCAATAGCCGTTTTTATGCTAAATACCTGACTTTTTCCACGGTTTGACCACCCAATTTATTATTTATAGCGGTGATTATTTTCTTTTCGTTTAGCTTTATTTCCTGCGCCATCACCGAACTCAGGCAAGTGATGGAAATTGTCCTTTCCTTAAAATATACGGCTTGAGCAAACCTTTTGGATTCAACACCAAAGAATTCAAGCAAAACGTCGTTTGTTTTTTCCACCACCAACGAGGCTTCCACGTGCTTCCAGCCAGGCGCCTGTTGTTTCATTTGTTTTTTTAAAATTTCTCCAAGTGATTTCATGGCCATACAAAACGCAATATAAAATTAAGCTCTAAATTGGCAAATATCTTTAAAATTGCAATACTTGCAGATGTGTTGGCCGGGCGTGGCAAGGAAATTTCCGGAATTAATTTTTTCAATAGTTGCCACCAATCGTTCTTTAACTTTTTCTACTTCTTTGTCGCTACCCAAAAAAGAAATTTTATTATTGTTGTTTAAATAATAATAAGTAAGTTTACCCGGCGCGCCGATATTGTTGTATTCCGGTAATTGATTTATAGCCACCTGATAAATAAGCAGCTGATCTTTGTCTTCCCCTTCGACTTTTTCTTTGCTCTTGCCGGTTTTATAATCAATAATTTCCAACTTACCGTCTTCCAGCTGGTCTATTCTGTCTATGCGGCCGCGGACGAGATAATTATTAATTTTAATCGTAAATCCGCTTTCTAGGGAAACCGGGATTGTCCATGCGGCTTTTTCCGTATCATAAAAGGCGCGCAAAATTTCTTTGCCCAATTTATAATATTCTTCTCTTTGATTTTTATTATCATACCAGTCTTCAATCCACGACTGATCATAAAAAACCAACAGTTCTTCCAGCGCCGGCGCTTTGACTGCGCCAGAGTCGCTTGGCGTGGTTTTTTCCGGCAGAACAAACAATGAACCTTGAGCGGTTTTATTCAGTTCTCGCACGTATTCATAAAATTTTTGCATAGTGCTGTGCATGCTTTGGCCAAAACTAAAATTGGCGCTGCCGCTGGTGGGAATCTTAAGAATATGCGCCAATTTATATTGATATGGACAAGTACGGTAAGCTTTTATTTGTGAAAAAGAAAAAGCTTTTGGCGGTTCATACACAAATTCGGCACTCCCCTCTTGGGCTGGGAAGACCTCAAGGCCATGGGTGGGTTGGTCATTAGTTGATTTTAACGAATCCGCCAACCAACCCCTACCCCGCCCAAGCGGGGAATTTAACAAAGATTCCTCCACTTCGGTCGGAATGACACCAAAACCGATTTCAGGCAAAAAGCGGCATATTTTTTTAGTTCTAATTCCGCCATAATCATCGGCGCTGGTTAAATAAAGCCGCTCTTTGGCTCTAGTCATGGCCACATAAAACAAACGGCGCTCTTCTTGATAATGACTATCGCCTTCCGGCAATTGTTCTTTTACTAAGGCTGGCGGTATTTCAATTCCATCGCTTCGACGGCGGCCGGGAAATCTGTCTTCTACAAGATTGATAATAAAAACATATTTAAATTCCAAACCTTTTGATTTGTGGACTGTAATTATATTCACTGAATCCGGTGTATCCACCGGTTGAAACAGCGACCCAAGATCTCCGGATTCAATAACGTAATTAAAATGCTCCAAAAAATTTGCTACACTTGCTCCCGGAGTCGCGCTTTCATATTTATTTATATATTCAAAAAATTCCTGCAATTGGTATATCTGCCGTATAGCTTCTCTGTTTTGATGTACCTCGACGGTGGTTAGATATTTTAACATGCCGCTATTTTCCAAAAAATGGAGCAAAACAATGGTTGGCTTATCTGTTTTTGCGTCTTGTAGTCCGGCGTGTATTAAACTTAATAATTTTGCAGTTACCTCTACGCCATTTTTAGAAAGGCCGAATTGGGCCGCATTTTTTAACGCTTCATAAAACGAAATGCTTTTTTTCTTGGCATTATAGGTAAATTTTTGTAAATCATGCTCGTCTAATTTCCAAACCGGCAAATTAAGCAGCCGATAAACGGAGCTTGATTCGCGATAGTTATCCAAAGTTTTAAAGAAGCTAATGCAATCCAACACTAGCGGCTGACGATAAAGACCGGAAGCGCCCAAAAATTCATATGGTATGCCGGCTTTTTCCAAAGCGGAAATAAACGGTTCGCTATGGCTATTTGCGCGCACCAAAATAGCAAAATCGTCCCAGACAACATCTTTATCGCTCTCTTTTATTTTTCTTATTTCATCAATTACGGCTTTCACTTCGCCATCTAAAGTTGGGCGATGAATATGAATAACGCTTTCTTTGAAATCTAGATTATTTATCGCTCGCAACCTCTTATCAACTTTTAATTTAATTTCTAGCCTATCCGGATTATTATTTTGGATTAAATTATACGCCTGATCCAAAATACTTTGATTGGAACGGTAATTTTCGTTAAGGACAACTTCTTTGGCTTGTGGAAAATCGTCTTTAAATCTTAAGATATTGGACACGGAGGCGCCGCGAAAGGCATAGATGCTTTGGTCATCATCCCCCACTACAGTTAGACCGGATTTATCTCCTGTCAAAAGCTGTACCAGTTGATACTGCGCCCAATTTACATCTTGAAATTCGTCAACCAAAATATATTTAAATCTTTTTTGCAATAATTTTAAAACCGCCGGCCGTTCTTTTAACAATTTTATGGTATAAAAAATCAAATCGGCAAAATCCAGATTATTATTGTCCAGCAAAAGTTGATTATAAATATGATAAGCGTTGGCAATTTCGGTTAGGCGGCTTTTACCTTCCAGTTCGACATTGTCTTTGTCGGCATTAAGTTCCTCGGCGTATTTTAAGTATTCTTGCGGAGAAACTAATTCATCCTTACACTTTTGAAAATGAGAAATTAAAGCATGGATATGGCTGGTAGGATTTCCCAGCGGACGATAATAATCCAGATTAAATTTATCCAGATTTTGTCGTACTAGCAACCAAGCGTCCACTTCTGTTAAAAGTTTAAATTTATTGCTTAGGCCGATATCCAACCCGTATTGTTCCAGAATTTTTTGACAAAAAGCGTGAAAAGTAGAAATTTGCAGTTCAATGTAGCCCAAATTTATTTCACTATCTACTCTGTCGGACATTTCCGCAGCTGATTTTTCGGTAAAAGTTAAAGCCAGTATTTCTTCGGGCGTTGCCAGTTTCTTCTCCAAAATATAAGCGATTTTTTTAGTAATAACTGTGGTTTTACCGGTTCCCGCTCCAGCCACAATAATCAACGGTCCACCCGTGTATTCTATCGCTTCCTTTTGCGCTTGGTTTAGTTTGTATTCAGGCATAATAAAATATGAAAAACAGCCAATTTTGGCTGTTTTAAGTATAATCGAAATAAGTGAGTGTAGCAAGAAGCTAGGCAATAAACCCGCCGGCCTGCACTTCCCATAGTTTATGATACAGACCGTTGCTTTTTTCCAACAATTCATGATGTGTCCCCTGCTCGGCAATTTTACCGTCTTTAACCACAATAATCCTATCCATTTTCATAATCGTGGAAAGGCGGTGCGCTACCACCAGAACAGTTTTGCCTTTTATCAAGATATTAAGCGCGTCTTGAATTAATTTCTCAGATTGAGAATCAAGACTGGATGTGGCTTCATCCAAAATTAATATTGGCGAATTATGCAAAATGGCGCGCGCGATAGCCACTCGCTGTCTTTCTCCGCCGGATAGTTTTACCCCACGCTCACCCACAAAAGTATCATAACCTTCCGGCAGATCCTTAATAAATTCATGGCAGTGAGCGAGTTTGGCCGCTCTAATAACTTCGGCTTCGGTGGCGTCTGATTTGCCATAGCGAATATTTTCTAATAAACTTCTGTGAAAAAGAATAGGGTCTTGCGGAACCATACTGACATTGCGCCACAAACTTTCTTGAGTAACACGGGAAATATCTTGACCGTCAATCAAAATTTTTCCGTCAAAAATATCGTACATGCGCAATAATAATTTTATAATAGTAGTCTTACCGGCTCCGGAAGGGCCAACCAGCGCCACTTTTTCTTTGGGCGCAATGGTGAGATCAAACTTTTCCAGTATTGATCTGGTTTCGTGATAATAAAAACTTACATCATTAAACTCTATCTGGCCTGTCGGAACTTTTAGACTTGCTGCATTTTTAATATCAGTAATTTCATGCGGTTCACTTAACACAATGGTCATTTCTTCGGCTTCGGCTAAATCCTCGTAGATATGCTGAATAACCCGGCCAAAATCCCAACTTCTCATTATAACAATGAGAACATAAGATTGAATTAAAACAAAATCACCAATAGTTAAAATTCCATCTTTCCACAACCCGATAGCTATATAAAAAATTCCTAATTCCAAAATAATGGTAAGCAAAGACTGAACTGCCTCGTAAGCGCCCCCTAAATTCCATGTTAGCAAACGGAATCTTTTGACTTCACTGATTGCCTTGCCAAAATTTTTTACTTCACGATTATAGCCGCCGAATAATTTAACATTAACGTTGTTGGTAATTGTATCGGCTAAAATACCTGTGGCCTTGGAATCGGCTTCGCTTCGCGCTAGATCATAACGGAGTTTGAATTTAGTAAAAATTAAATTAGCAATAAAGAATACAATAATCCAAGCGACTATACCCAAACCCAAAGCTAAATTCCTTTTGGTTAGCACAAAAAGAATTATAACAATGCTTGTTATGAGCTGAAGGATGCTAAAATAAAATCTGTCTGTAATATCTTCAAAGGCGCGCGTAAAACGGTTTACTTTTTTGACCAGTGATCCTACAAAATTATTATTAAAATAAGCAAAAGAATGCTTGTGCAAGTATTTAAAACATACGTCGGACAAATCAGCCATGATAAATGATTGAAAGTAAGCTATAAAGAAAACGGCCAATCGCCAAAATACCCAGCCGATTATTTCTACCGCCGCTATAATTAACAGTATCTGTATGAGTTGGACAACCAAAATATTTCTTGACTGTGTTTGAGCTAAAAGATCAAAAAGTTTTTTATAATATAACGGCGTAACTGCGCCAGCCGCAGAACCACCAACAACCCCGAACAACACAATAAGCCCGGAAATATAATGTTTTCGGACTTGTTGCCAATAAAATTTTAGGGTTAATTTGGTGTTGATTTTCATAGCATAAGCGAATCGCCGCGCTCTGGTAGCGCGGCTTTTCTACTATAGAAGACGCAAAATAAGCCAAATTGTTACACAAAATGGCTCTTTTAAACTATGTTTTTAAGAAGAAATATTATTTTTCACCGCATTCACATCCGCAATTCTTGTCGCATTCACAGCAACGTGTGCATAGACTTTCGTTGCACAAACAGCTGTCTCCCTCGCCTTCCAGTGGGATACTGCATTTAGGACACTTTTCCATACATTTTAAAGATATGAGTTGATAATAAGATTATACCAAAACAAAAAATCCGGGACAAGTACTAATTTTTACGGCTGTCAATACCATCATGGCTTATGGCAGTGTTGAACTTACCGAGTTCCACCATGTACGCGGCTCGTAGAGATAATCAACACTTATAAAATTAGCATCCGACATATTTTTCTTTTCTAAAATTGGATGGGAATCAAACGTACCACCGGCTTCCACTCCCACATACAAATTATTAAAGACTACATTATCCAAACTTAATTTACCGCCGCGGACATTTATACCGTAGGTTCTATTATTTTTAACGCTCGCGCCGATAGTGGTATTAGAGATATTAAAAATAGAATCGGTTCCGCCTATCGCATTGGCCTCACTGTCCCAAATGAGAGAATTATTTATGGTTAAATTAGAATTTTTGGCTAAAAGCATTCCGTCTAAATTTTGCAATAAACGGGTTGTTCTGTCCCCTCGCCTGAAATTCACAAAGTTGAATGTAGAGGTGGAATTGTTAAATCTTAAATTTGCCCAAGCGGTAGAGGTGGGATAGGAAATGAAATTAATCGGCATATCCTGCGCGCCAATTGCGTTGAGCGAGCCGTTAATTTCCATCGTACCATACGTCTGCAAAAAAATATTCACACCCTGATCAATATTTAGAGTTTTTCCAGTCGGAACTTGATAAGACCATACAACATAAGGGCTATTTTTTATATCAAGAGTTCTAACAGTATCTTCTTGCATTCCAGCCAACATAACAAAACCGAAATTGGATTGACGAGGCGATCCGTAAACCGGAGCCCAATTAACATTCTGACCGGTCGGACGATTACCCAAATTACTTTGCCAATTTGTCGGGTCGCTGCCATTCGCGGTCGAGTCTAGACGTTCCATGGAGCGATATTTTACATTATCACCGGCAAACCAACCGCCGGAAGCATTCACTTCATCTATTTTTATACTACTTGAGTTAAACAACTCCAATTTTTCGCCATTGTTATTAAATCCGGTAGAAACTGCGTATGTATAAACCGCATCAGCGCCAATATCGCGAATCACACTGTCTTCTTTGCGTTCCAATAAATAATATCCATGCGCCACAATGTTTTTGTTATTTATTTTTGAAAAATTAATTTGCGCGCCGGAAACAAAAATTTTCCAATCGGTTAAATCTATATCGTGATCGGTATTGTTATACAATTCAAACCATTCATCGCTGGCTCTGGTGGAGGCGGTGCCGGCCCAGGCAATTTCATTTATTACTACTTCTGGAATAATTACCGGAATTGAAGTTGTGGTCGTGGTAGTGGTTTCAATAGTGGTGGTAACAAAAATAGTGGAAGTGGGGGTTGATGTTGGAATGTCAATTGTGCTGGTGGCAGAAATTGTGGAAGTGGAAATTTCCGTGGTTGTGGTGGTAATTGTGGTGGTAGAAATTTCAATAGTGGTGGTGACTGATTCGGTGGATGTGGCAATGGATTCGGTCGATGTGTTTACTTCGTCCAAAACAGGATCTGTACTCGAAACAACTGAATCAGATGTGGTGGCAACACTCTCCGCGACCAAAGCCGGAATAATAACCTCGATATTTTCAACAGGCGCCGGCGGATTATAACCAAAGGCAAGAATATAGGTTGGCTGGGGCGGAGGTGGAATTACAGGAATTATTGGTTGTACTGGCGGTTCCACAACCGGTTGCGGGGTTAGTGGCGCTGGACTATCAACAACGATAGGCGGTTGAACGGGAGTTTGAGGTTTTGGTGTTGGCGCGACAACAACTGTTACAGGAGGTTTTTCAGGCACAGGCCGAGGTGTTTCGGTCGGTTGAGTTACCAACTCGCTATTGCTTTGGGTGTTAGCCGGCTCGGAGGCTAAACCAAATTTTGAACGCAGACCGCTGGCTAACGATACCGGCAAAATAGACAAGGAATTGTTAAAAGCAATTAAAACATCCGCTTTTGCCTGACCGAGAGTGTCAACAACTTTCAGACCGGCCAATTTAGGCGCGGCCGCTAAGGCTTGTTTAAACGGAACGTTTGTATCTTGAGTTATGGTAATTTTCTCTCCGCTATTTTTGTATTTATCAACTTCGTTAAAAAATAAATTCATGGCGCTGGCGCCGTAGAGAACTGCTTTTGGCATGAGGTGATTGACGTAGGATGGGAGGACGTATTGATCATCATTTACAGTAAATTTACCAGGATTTTTTTCGAGGGCCAAGTATATATTATTTTTATCATCAAATAAAAGCCTAAGAACCCTGCTATTCACTTGTTTTTTTACTATCTTAAATTTAGACAGATCGGGTAAATTATATGCCGAATCATTAATTGTATTCTCCGAAAGAAAATTATTATTAGAATAAACAGCCAAACCCGATATAACATCTTTTATACTGGAGAAATTTAAAAACTGGCTGCCTTTTAAATTATCGGCAAATGTAAGTTTGTTAAAATTCGTAAAATCCGCCGAATATTTTTCATAAGGCGAACCAGGATCACCATACAAATCTGCGTGGGTATCATCACGGGTATGCTCAGGCACAGTAGCATCTTCTACCAAATGCATTATATGCCCAAG
>Ga0075922_116_pt1 | contig 20176 bp, 22 predicted proteins | sample RifGroA2_FD_67902 | JGI IMG/M metagenome (GOLD analysis project Ga0075922, IMG submission 67902) | Parcubacteria (Magasanikbacteria) bacterium GW2011_GWA2_40_10
CTTTAAAATCTTGTTTAATGCTTTTTTTAATTTTGCATCATCTCTTATAGCGCGCTCGGCTAAATCAACATCCTTAAAAACAGACTCAATACTTTTTATTAAATCTTCGACAGACAGACCCTCTCCACGCAAAACTTCCACTTCGTTGTTCAAAACCGTTAATTCGACGCGCTCTTTGCTCAGCAAATCTTTTCTTTCTTCCGAATTGGAAATAATTTCTTTTTTGCTTTCTTTCGACATATTTAAGCAATAGAATCAAGTTCTTTATTTGTTTCCTCGTTTATTTCGTGAATTTTTTCCTCGTATTTTTTTTCCACGCTTTTTAACTCCTCAACAAACTTCTTATCCTGCTCTTTGGTGGCCGCGTGTAAATAACTTACTTCTAAAATTTCCAGTAATTCATTTAATTGCGCTTCAGTCATTTCCGGCAGTAAACTAAGCATGGCCTCGCGTTGTTCCGCAGACATTTCTAAAGAAGCAATCAGAAACCCCAATCTTTTTCCCCTCTCTTCGGCTGAATTCATATTATTTTCCAAACAAATGACGCTGTTTATATCTCAAAACCCAAAGACCGGATATTAAAATACCGACCAATAAACCGACAACGGCGTTAATTAAAAAATTCGGACGGCCGATCCAGCGGGAAGCAAGCGGATTGCTGACAACTTTGATAGCCACATCTCCGCCCAGATATTCCCAGCCCTGCGCCGCTAATGTTTGGGTAATGGCATTCGCCAAGTTTACCGCTTCCGCCTGACTGTAACTGTACGCATTTATACTCATTAAACTGGCGCCATAAACCATATTCGCCTGCACATCTTTGGCCCACTTTTTTCTTTGGTCGCGGTCGTTTAAGTTCTGCCACGGCGCGCGGTCAAATTGATAAGCGTTTGAGCTCATTACTTTGTTATAAAAATCGGTGGTTTTCATTACCTGAGCAAGATTTGAACCGATCCGTTCGGCAGATCTTGCTTGAGTATAAGGATCAACACCGGTCCGATCTCTCGATATTATTAAAACTTGACTAGTGGCAATATATTGCTTTGGAAAAAATAAACCGACCGCGACGGATAAAACCGCAAAAACTAGACCCCAGCCCAATATTAATTTTGAATGTTTAGATATTGCATGTAACATAGAATAAATTAAAATGTAAAAATCAAAAATCAAAATTTATGAATGCTACGCATATTTATAATAAACATCGCGAAGCGATACTATAATTTTGCATTTTGATTTTTAATTTTTAATTTATTTCGTCTGCGCCAATTTAACTGTCAGCTCAAGAGTCTTTCCTGCCCGTAAAACTTTAACATTAAATGTCTGACTGTTATTTATAATATACCATAAATTGTCGGCGCTAACAACACGCCCATTAATTTCCTTCAGCACATCTCCGCGGCGCAGAGGGTTGGCAACGGACCAAACGTTGGTTACCATAAAACCTGAAATTTTTGTTTTTTCGAAAACTATTGTTTGCTCCTCGCTAAACCAACCATCTATTCCAAGAGATGGATAAGACAAAGATTGCTGGCTTAAAACTTTCGGCAAAATTCTGGTTAAATAATAACTCGGCAATAATAAATTTTTTTCAATTACAAAACCTATCACTCTTCCCTGATTATTTATAGCCACCTCGCCGACATTAAATGAACCGCTTAAAGAATACGACAATATAGGCGCGGAATCCAAGTGGGGAATTTGATAATTTAAAGAAGGATAAAGCACGGACCCGTGATACCAATACGAATTATGAAAAATAAAAATATCGTCCGGCGCGGAATTTTCATCTACGAACCCGGACACTTTAAATTGATTGTCTTTAATTTTTACATAAAGAATTCCGGAATATTTATCCAGCAACGCTTTTTCCGGCTGCCAAATTTTGCCATCTTGAGTGGCAACATACATATTTTTAAAACTGCCATCATAGTTAGGCTGATACATTGCAATCCAACCGTCCGAACTCAGCATTATTCCATCTCCAATTTTTTTATTTAAATAATTTATACCGCCTAAACTGGACATGCCTTTGCGCACTTCAACAATACGGGTGGAAACTTCTTCACGAATACGATCTTCCAGTTGAGCTCTGGATAAACCCGGACTGGCATAAGACGTAATCCAAGTATTTCCATCTGCAAATCGGGGCCATATCCATCCCAACATCATTGAAGCGCCGCTCATTCCGGCAATAACACTAAAAATAACAAGAACAAACAAAATTTTTAATCTTTGCCACAGGCGATGCAGTTCAATGCTGGATGTTTTGGGAGGAAGGTGAGGAGGATGCATATATGTGATAAATTACAAATTTCAAATTTCCAATGTCAAATCAAATCCAAATTTCAAACCGTTTGTCATCCTGAATGAAATGAAGGATCCCTGTCTCGTACTTTTCAGATGAACAAGACAGAGATTCTTCGCTACTCTCAGAATGACAACTAACACTTGTGGCAATTGACATTTAATCATTTGATATTGATTTGACATTGGAAATTTGACATTTGACATTTTAGTCCTACTTCCATCTGACAACAAAAATTAAAAACAACGGAAACAAAACAGCGTTAAACCCTAAAAACCAAAGTTGTTTGCGCCAATTTATTCCTTCCTGGGCAAGATTAAATCTGGCCAAAAGCCAAATTACATACCAGCACCAAGTTACAATTAAACTGCTGACCAAATATCCTAACGGCAACAATTCTATCACCCAAAGCAATTCCAAAATCATAATAAACCAAAAACCAACCCACAACCAGAAACGCTTGTTTATCTGCGCGCCATACTCCAACCACCACCAACCTGCAATAAGCGCGGAAATCAAGGATGCTAAAATCAACCAAACCCAAGAACTAACAGCAGGAGCAATTTGAAAAGAAATTATCGCGCCCACTCCTTCAAATACTCCGGCCAAACCGATGACCGACATTATAAATCGCCAACGCAAATGAGGTTTTAAAAATGTGGACAAACTGACGCTTGATGCCGGCAACAGCCAAAAACTGAAAAAAGAAAAAAAACAAAATAAAGCGCCAAATAAATACCATGCAAGATTCCATTCTATAAACAAAAGAAATGACAGCGAACCGAGAGTCATTACAACCAGCGATGCCAAATGTTTCCAACGGCTCATTTCGGCCGGATAATAAACCAAATACATAAAAGCCAACCAGATGGCAAATCTAAACACCAGCCAAATACCAACCAGCCACCAAGAATTGAATTGTTTCACCCACCAAAGCATCACCAGATTGATAAATAGGTCTAGTACCGCGGCTAGTTTGGGGTGGAAGGATAGGGTTTTGAGCATAGGATAACTTAGAACGTGGAGGGTAGAACATATAACATAAAACATTGTGCGTTATGTGTTATGCGTTACGAGTTATATTATATGATTTTTAGAGAAAAGGCAAACGACCACCCTTGACAACTACACATTCTTTAGATATGATGTTAATCAACCAGCGGACAAAACCGCTAAGGAGGATGCCGTGGAAATCGCAATCGCAATCGTCGGTGGATTTGCTCTTATCCTACCTTTCATTGATCTTGTGGATATGAAGAATAGTCGCGCTTTGGTCGTTTTGCTGCTCGTCATCGCGCTGTTTGTTCTGGCATTGGTGAAGTAGCTCTTTATTTCAGAAGGATTTCAATCGGACGCGGTCGCCTTGAGGTGGTCGCTTTTTTTATACTTTGCAATAATTGCTTTTACGAAAAATTTATGCTACTCTTTAGGAATTATGCTAGACCTCGCCGAAAACAAAAAAGCTTTATTTGACTATGATATCCTCGAGAAATACGAGGCTGGTTTGGCGTTGACTGGACAAGAGGTAAAATCGGCCAAAGCCGGTCAAATTGCTCTCAAAGGATCCTATGTTACCTTTCACAACGGCAAGGCTTATGTTTTAAATATGCACATAAATAAATACAAGGCTGCAGGGCCAATGCCAGACTACGACCCCACCCACACCCGAGAGTTACTGCTCCACATATGACAAAAGAGAAGTCATAAAAGAGAGAGATGCGAAGAAGGAAATGGATAGAGCTTTAAAATCCCAATAACTACCTATGATTAAATTCGAAATACGAAGCACGAAATCCGAAACAAATCCAAAATTCCAATGTTCAAAAATTTAAAACGTTTTGGACATTAAAATTTGTTTCGAATTTCGGATTTAGTATTTCGGATTTCAGCAAACAGGGGGTGCCGGGCTTCGATAGAAGCTCCTGGCTACACTCGCATACCGAGGACGCTCTTCGCCTCGTAAATCACTGGAGCAATATAATAAGTGCAAACTTATTTACAAAAGCTAAAGTTGCTGTAGCAAATTTATTTGCTGTCAGAGCTTTCGCTCCGGTAATGGCTTAATAACCAATACCCATCGCGCCAACAATACTCTGTAGTTGGAGCGCGGTGTCACTAACAGAGAGTAGCTATATTGGAGCGCCGACTGTAATATAGTGAAGTTACCCGGCTAGTCAACGCGATTTTCGTCCCCTTCTATCGTGTTGATAAAATACCAAGGGACACTAAGTATGTAGACGGTTTAGTCAAAGTTATCTACACGCGAGTTCAACTCTCGCCACCTCCACGACACGGATACGCGAATGATGCGGATTTACAAATATACAAATTAGCATATTTGTGGATTAGCGACATTAGCATATCAGTGTTTACACATCAGTGTATGAGAATTTCGCACAAGAAACATAAACCAGAGCCGAAGAAAACGTTTTTCTTCAACTTGGGCATTACTGCTCCTGAAGTTTTGGTTTTAGACAGTGACGGCAAAATGCTTGGAGCAATGAAACCAAGCGAGGGTATGCGTTTGGCCAAAGAACAAGAGTTAGATTTAGTTCTTATCAATCCTAAATCAACTCCGCCGGTTGCAAAAATAATCGACTTTGGTCAATTTAAATACCAACAGGAAAAAGAGGAGCGCCTTAAAGTTGCGCACGCTCACGTCACCGAAGTAAAAGGAATCAGACTTTCGTTGCGTATCAGTTCGCACGATATGGAAAACAGACAAAATCAGACTATTGAATTTTTAAATGATGGAGACAAAGTTAAGATAGAAATATTTTTAAAAGGAAGAGAAATGCAACAGAAACAAATGGCCCGCGAAATAATTGAAAAATTCATAAACAATGTTAACACTTTAGTGCCGGTACGCAAAGATCAGGAAATAGAATCGCAGTTTAACAAGGTCACTGCCATAATCGCTAAGAAATAACATTAAATTACGCAGATGCCTTTGGCCGCAGATGACACAGATTTTAAATATCTGCGTAATCTGCGGCCAAAGGCATCTGCGGTATTAACTTTAATATATGCCTAAACTAAAAACACACAAAGCGACAGCCAAAAGATACAAACTTACAAAAAATGGAAAAATCATGAAACGCGCGGCCGGACAAAACCATTTTAATGCCAGAGAAAACGGCAAGACAGGTCGAAACAAAAAATCCGATGTGGTAACCAGCCAAACATTACGCCGGGTAATGCAAGTTAATTTACCTAATTAAATTAGTTCACAGTTCGTAGTTCTCAGTTCACAGACTGCGAACCGCGAACTTCGAACCGAGAACTGTAAAAAAATATGACACGTATCAAAGGTGGTTTACTCCACTCCAAACGCCGAAAAGGAATCCTGAAACATACCCGCGGTTTCCGCTGGGGCAGAAAGTCCAAAATCAAATTGGCCAAGACCGCAAAAATGAAAGCCGGTCAATACGCTTTCGTAGATCGCCGCAAAAAGAAAAGAACAAACAGAGGTTTGTGGAATATCCGCATCAATGCCGCTGTTCGCGAATTCGGTCTTAGTTACAGCAAACTTATCAACGCTCTAAAGAAAAATAATGTAGCGCTTGATAGAAAAATTCTTGCTGAATTAGCTGAAAATCACGGCGCTGTATTTGCCAAAGTGGTAGAAGCGGTGAAATAACACTGATACGCGAATGATGCGGATTTACAAATTCGCGAATATACGAATTAGCATATCCGTGTAAGGACTTGACAAAAAATTCAAAATCAGTAAAATATCCCTAAATACTGAAGGCCCCGAAAATGTTTGGTATAAGAAGAAGTCGTACCCTCCTTCGACTCCTCTCTCTTACCAAACATTGTCGGGGTCTTTTATTTTACAAAAAACCCTCTGGTTCGGGAGGGTTTTTTGTCTAAGATTAAAATCCGCGTAATCCTTCTGGGCTTTTTTCACAGCGGCTTGATAAGCGACGTTTTTGGTTTTGCGGTCAGCTTCTTTTTGTTTTTTAACCTCCTGAGCTTTTTTTAATTCCTGCTTGCGTAATTCTTGAGCTTTTTTTAATTTTTCCTGAGCTTTTTTCAAAGCTTCTTTTTGCTGTTCGCGGGTATTTTTCAAAGCTTCTTGAGCTTTCTTTAATACTTCTTTTTGTTGATCGCGTAATTCCTTAAGCTCCTGAGTACTTGTGGAAACTGTGCTTGTGCTAGAAGTGGTGGTGGTTTGGGCCAAGGCCGGCAAAGCGGAAAACATAACGGCCATGGTCATAACGCTGGAGATAAATTTTTTCATAATAATTAAATATTAAATAAAATAATTTTTGATGAAGCGCGCGCTTTTCGACCTTTAGCGCTACTACATTATTAATACCCGATAAAGGTACAGAAAGTTACATTCATGATTATACCATATTTTATTTGCCTAACATACCCCCTATACTGTATCATTAAACAATAAAAATAACCCCCTGCTTTTATGCCGGAAAAGTTTACTCCACAACCAACGCCGGAAAACTCCAAAGAAGAAGTTTGGTTAAATGAGCTTGATTCCAAAAAAACTCGTGATTATATTTTTGCTCAAATTTTAAATTTCAGAACAAGAATTTCTCGCGAGGATGCCGAAGATGCTGTCCAACAAACTATGCTTAACGCCACAAAAGCAATCCGTGCCGGCCAATTTTATGGAGACGCGAAATTAACGACTTGGCTATATCGCATAGCAAAAAACGCGACAATTGACTTGTTGCGTGAAAAAGAAACTTTGCGCCATACCCAAACAATCCCCCTTTCCGATGTTCATGATCTATCGGGTGAGGGACCTTCAAGTTTAGATAAATATATGTCTGCAGAAGAAGCAAGGAATTTAAGATCTTATTTTGATAAACTAACACCAAAATTACGACAGCTGATGGAGTTGATGGCAGACGGTCTTAGCCCAACAGAAATAGCAAAACGCCTAAATACAAATTTCAAGACAGTTAATAATCGTTACTGGCGAGCAAGGCAAATTTTGAAGGAACGTATGAAAGACATTGACAAAACCTGAGTTTTGAAGTATTATTCTTGCATAAGTTTTGGGTCGGTAGTTCAACTGGTTAGAGCACTGCCCTGTCACGGCAGAAGTTGCGGGTTCGAGTCCCGTCCGACCCGCTAAAAAGAAGGCCTAAAGCCTTCTTTTTGCGTGGACGGAAACGAGCAAACTGTAGAAGCTATGTCCGCGCCTAAAAACGCGAGCTTTTTTTAATCTTTACAAAATAAAAAATATATGTAATTATGTAGCCAACAGCCCGGCAAAACAACAAGCCAAGGAGAACGCAATGCGGATCCGAATCACCCGCACTCCGTCCGGTACCAGCCCGGAGGAAGTCAGGCAAGGTTGGGTTGGCATTATTCTGGAATATACTACCAAAGTAAAAGCCAGACAAATGACCGATCACGATATACTCATCGGCCGGAAAAAGGAGGCCGGTTATATGGTTGATGCTGTTACCGCTCTACAAGCTCTCGAGCGCCATAATCCAAAAGCGTATGAGTGGTGGATAAACCGCTACCCAAATGCGGATTTCGGCAATTTTGTCTTCACCACAAACGAATGCGAGGAGGTATCGCAATGACAGATTCCATGACATGGGAAAGTGTTCTCAAGCGTGGCGACTTCATCGGCAGAGACGTGGAGATTCACGACACGGACTGCATCTACCGCGGACCTGTCAAAAACATTATCAAAGTCAAAAAGAGCAGAGGGTGGTGGATCCAAATCAATTTACTGTGGACAGCGCGACGACCGGTCGGCGTTGACAAGGGCTCATCGTCTTGGCCCATTAGCGCCTTTTTGGCCAACTACAAGATTCGACCAATTGACATTGGAAATGGCCATGTAAGCTTCAGTAGATGGCCGATTCTGGGTTTTGGCATTTTCCACCCAGATTGCAACAGACTGGATCCGGATAAGGTGAAAGGTCTCAAGATTTAACAAACTTTGAGATTATCCCTTTCAATAAAGCCCGTTCCGCGCAACTGCGAGACGGGCTCATCTGTTTAAAAAATGGATTATGTGTTAAAATTAATTATCCAAATAATAGATTTGTTATTATGAACTATAAAATTTTAACCAAACTGCTATTTTTTCCATTTTTAGTGTACGTATTTAACAGCGTTGTTCAGTCTTTGGCGGTAGATTTTTATTACTTGTACAGCGTAGACACGCTTTCGCATTTTTTGGGCGGATTAAGCATCGCTTATAGCGCTTATGTCGGATTATCTTTATTAGAAAAAAATGGTTGGATTACAATTAAAAAAAATATATTAAGGGCGGTAATTATTGTGGGGGCGGTGATGACGTTTGCGGTTTTATGGGAATTTTATGAATTTATTTACGATATGTTGTTTTGGGGCGCGCCTATGCAGCCAAGCGTGGCAGACACTATTAAAGACCTTGATATGGGATTGATCGGGGCGTTAGTATTTGTTTATCTTAAAATCGGCAAACGCGCCGGCTAAATCATCAAACTCGTCTTTGCTTCCGAATATCTTTATGGCTGTTTTCGATTTTTTATAACCATTTGGATAGACAAGAATTGTTTTTTCCCATACGCCATTATTGATAATTTCAAAAGACCTGACAGGATATCCGTTCCATGCGCTTGTAACAAACTCGTCCGGCAAAATAACGGCCAAAGCGCTTTTTTCTAAAATAGAAAACCATTTTGTTTTATCCAATGAAGAAAATCGAATTTCGTTATCTATATGGCTTACCGCCCAACCAGATGGATAATTAAGTGAAAATTTTACGAAACTATCTTCATTATATATAGATTTCTGTTGCGTCAGTTTATTTTCAAATTCTTCCGTCATTTCTCTTCTTAAATCCGATTTGGCAAAAGCAATTTTATTTTCCACTTCTATTTGTAAATCCTTTTGCGACACTTGATTGCCGCTGACAGTTTGACAGGTATAGCCTCCTAAAGCAGTGACTAAGCCCAACACCCCAAAAATCAAAAGCATTTTGGTGGCTCCGGCAATTTTAAGAATCTTGTTTGGTTTAACAGCCACTTTTTTCTCCATAGCCGCAATACGTTCGCGAGTTTTTAAAACCGTATCCGGATTAAGTGAAATACTATCTATCCCCTCTTGTACCAAAAATTCGGCAAATTCCGGATAATCGCTCGGGGCTTGGCCGCAAATTCCTACTTTACGATGATTTTCGTGCGCTACTTTTATAACTTGGCGAATTAATATTTTTACCGCTTCATTTTTTTCATCATAGACATGGCTCACTAAAGCGGAATCACGATCTACGCCCAAAGTGAGTTGAGTAAGATCGTTGGAACCAATACTGAATCCGTCAAAAATTTCACAAAATTCTTTGGCCAAAATAACATTGGACGGAATTTCACACATTACATAAACTTTCAAGCCATTTTTACCGCGTTCCAAACCAAATTCTTTCATAGTGGCCAAAACTTTTCTGCCTTCTTCAACTGTGCGGCAAAACGGCACCATCACTATCAAGTTTTTCATCCCCCATTCATTGCGAACTTTTTTTATAGCTTCACATTCCAGTTTAAATCCCGGTTTATATTTTTCGTCGTAATAACGGGAAGCGCCGCGCCAGCCCAGCATTGGATTTTCTTCTTTTGGCTCATAAGCTTCGCCACCAACAAGTGTAGCGTATTCATTTGTTTTAAAATCAGACAAACGCACAATAACATCGTTGGGAGAAAATGCGGAAGTGATAAAGGCAATACCCTCGGCCAATTTGTCTGCGCAATATTTTGCTTTGTCTTTGTAGCCAACTGTAAGCGCGTCTATTTTTTCTTTTACTTCTTTGGACTGATCTTTGTAATGCACTAAAGCCAACGGATGAATTTTGACAAAATTGGTAAAAATAAATTCTTCACGCGCCAAACCTACACCATCATTTGGAATATTTGATAAAGAAAAAGCGCTGTCCGGATCGCCAACATTCATCATTATTTTGGTATGAGTGGGCAGCACATTTTTAATTTCGGTTTTGTGTACTTCAAACGGCAACAAACCTTTGTAAACATAACCAACTTCGCCTTCAGCGCATGAGACAGTAACTTCTTCGCCGTTGGCAACAACTTGACGCGCTTTCGCCGCTCCTACAATACACGGCGTGCCTAATTCTCGGCTAACAATGGCTGCGTGAGATGTTTTACCGCCCTGCTCGGTGACTATAGCGCTAGCCATGCGCATAATTGGCTCCCAATCCGGATCAGTAATACGGGTAATCAAAACTTCACCCGGCTTGAATTGTTTCATTTGCTTGGGCGAATTGATAACTCTGGCGCGGCCCTGACCAATCTTTTGGCCAACACTCGATCCGGTAAGCAACACTTTGCCTTTTTGCTTTAACTGGTATTGTTCTATAACATTTACCTTAACCCTGGATTGAACTGTCTCGGATCTGGCTTGCACAATAAATAACTTGCCGGAAACGCCATCTTTGGCCCATTCCATATCCATCGGATGCCCATAGTGATTTTCGATGATAACACCCCATTTGGCCAATTGCAAAACTTCGTCATTGGTTAAACAATACTTTTTTTGATCCGCCATTTTTACTTTTTCTTGTTTTGTCCCGCCTCCTCCCCTTTCTAAGGGGAGGTTGGGTGGGGTTTGCCGTCTACTGCTGATATCCATCGCCGAGGACGGCAACCCCCTGCGGCCCCCCTTAGTAAGGGGGGCGGGCGAACCATACACCAACTTAACTTCTTTACTTCCCAGACGTTTGCTGATGATAGATTTATAACCATTTTTTAAACCTTCTTTAAAAATATAAAATTGATCCGGGATAACTTGGCCTTTTACCACGTATTCTCCCAAACCATAAGCGGCGTTTATCAAAACCACACCCTTAAAACCAGATTCAGTATCCAAAGTAAACATTACCCCGCTGGCGCCCACATCGGATCGTACCATTTCTTGGACGCCTACGGATAAAGCGATGGCGGTATGATCAAAGCCTTTATCTTCGCGATAAGATATGGCGCGGTCGGTAAACAAAGAAGCAATACATTTTTTGCTGGCCGACAAACACGCTTCTTCGCCGCGAACATTTAAATATGTTTCCTGCTGTCCGGCAAAACTAGCATCCGGCAAATCTTCGGCTGTCGCGCTACTGCGCACCGCTACATCAACATTTTTTTTCTTGGATGATACACAAAGTTCTCTATATGCTTTTCGGATTTCTTTTTCAATATCTTTTGGAAATGTGGCAGCCAAAATCATTTTTCTTATTTTGTCTCCAACTCTCGACAATTCCTTTATATCTTTTTTATTTAAACCTTTTAATGTTTCCTTAATTTTTTTGTCTAATTTATTTGCGCGCAAAAAAAACCAGTACGCATCGGCCGTTAGCGCAAAGCCATTTGGTACCGGCACGCCTTTGGATTTTAATTTCGCGTACATTTCTCCCAAAGAAGCATTTTTACCGCCCACGGAAGGAATGTCATTGATGGTAAGGTCTTTAAACCATGAGATATATTTGGCGAGCATAGTGTGATAATTATATCACACATTAATGATTCTGAGAAACTCACCTTCTGTTAATACTTTTACCCCCAACTTCACGGCTTTCTCTAATTTACTGCCGGGATTTTCACCGGCAATTACCGCGGTAGTATTTTTACTGACAGACTCATTTATTTCTCCGTCCAACTGTCTGATTTTTTCTTTGGCTTCATCGCGAGTCATTGAGCTTAAAGCGCCGGTAAGGACAAAAGCCTGTCCGGATAATTTTGAACCGCGAACTGTGAACCGCGAACTGCGAACTTCAACACCGTTTTTAATTAAATCATGAAGCAGTTTTTTGTTTTTTTCATCTCTAAAAAATTCATAAATTGAATAATTTTATAGCTGTTTCTTCTCCCACACGCGGAATACCCAGCGCATTTATAAACCGAGCAAAAGTAACTTTTTTGGCGGCAGAAATAGCGTCAACTAAATTTGTAGCTGACTTTTCCGCAAATCTTTCCAGCGGATCCAAATCACCTTTTGTTAGGCGGAAAATATCAGCCGCATTTTCTATCAAACCTTCTTTTACCAGATGCTCCACAATTTTTTTACCCAAACCTTTAATATCAAAAGCTGACTTTCCCGCAAAATGAATAATTCGACGAAGTTGCTGGGCATAACAATTTTTGTTGGTACAAAATAATGCGACGGTTTGGACTTTGGACTTTGGACTTTGGACTTTGGATCCTCTCTCGTCATCTATAGTCTGAAGTCTAGAGTCTAAAGTCTGTTTCCGCTCCACCGGACTTTTACAAATTGGACAATTTTTCGGCTCCCTAATTGTTTTTTCCTCACCGGTTCTCATTTTATCTAAAACCCGGATAATTTTAGGGATAATATCTCCTGCTTTTTCCACTACTACGGTATCGCCTACTTTTACTCCCAAACGCTCTATTTCGTCCCAATTATGCAGTGTAGCATGCGTTACGGTGGTGCCGGCCAATTTTACCGGATCCATCACCGCCACCGGTGTAATAGCGCCGGTGCGTCCTACTCCCCAAATCACCTCTTTAACTTTGGTTGCCCCCTGCTCTGCCGGAAATTTATACGCTATAGCCCAACGCGGCGCTTTACCGGTAAAACCAAGCGCATTCTGATATTTTTTCTGATTAACTTTTATCACCACTCCATCTATCCAAAAATCTTGGCTGGTTTTATTTTTCTGCCAATGCTTATGAAATTCAAAAATTTCTTTCAAGTTTTTACAAACTTTCCAGTGCGTATCAGTTTTAAAACCCAAATCTTTTAACATTTGCAATTCTTGTTCCTGAGTCTCGGGCGCATTATCGCTGGAAATATCATAAGACGTCAAAACAAGTTTTCGCTCGGCCACAATAGCCGGATCAAGCTGACGAATAGTGCCGGCGGCAGCGTTGCGCGGGTTGGCAAATAAATCTTCGCCTTGCTTGGCCCGGATAACATTAATTTTTTTCAACATTTCTTTATCCATCCACACTTCACCTTCGACGACCAAATGACTTTGGACTTTAGACTTTAGACTTTTGACTTGCAATGGCACAGATAAAATTGTTTTGATGTTGGTTGTAACATTTTCTCCCACCTTACCATCACCGCGCGTGGCGGCAATTTTTAAATTTCCATTTTCGTATGTTAAAACCATATGCAAACCATCTATTTTCAGTTCACAAACATAATCCAAATCTTTTGGCCGAGAACCGGATTCTTTTTCTAGCACTTTCATAATTCTTTCTTCCCAATCCACCATATCTTCTTCGTTAAAAGCATCGTTAAATGACCATTGCGGCACAGTGTGCGTAACTTTTTCAAATTTTTCCGAAGGCTTGCCGGCCACCCGTTGTGTCGGTGAATTGGGTGTTACCAATTCCGGATGTTCTTTTTCTATTTTCCGCAATTCATCCATTAGGCCATCGTACATAGCGTCGGTGACTTGCGGATCGTTGAGGACGTGGTATCTGTATCGCAAATCATCCACTTGAGCGCGGAGTTTTTCTACTCTGAATTGTGATTCTTTGGATGTGAACATTGTAGTGAAATTTTTAATTTTTGAATTTTGTAATTTTTAAATAATGACAGAATTTTTAATGTTTAAATGTCATTTTGAAAATTTATTAAAAATTCAAAAATTACAAAATTAAAAATTTATCTCAACAATCGCACGTACCACCCTACCATCCGCTCCCCCCAAAGCATAGTAATAAAAGTCGCCAAAGCCAAATACGTACCAAAAGGAACCCTGCTAGTGAGTTGCTTTTTCTTTAAAATTAATAAAACAAGACTGCCAACAGACCCTACTATATATGATAGAAACAATGCCACGAGTACCGCCGGCCAACCAAGCCAAATACCCATCATTATCCCCAGCCTGACATCTCCACCGCCTATCCATTTTCCGCTCGAAACCGCATATTGCAAAAAGAAAAATCCGCCGGCCACCGATAAACCAATCAACATTGATACTAAACTATAGCCTAAATAAATATTAAAAACTAATCCAACCAGCGCGCCAAACCAAACCACTTGCGGTAAAATTTCCTGATACAGCCAGTCGTAAACAAAAATAATAATAAGTAAAATGGAAAAAATTATATCTCTGAAAAAAAGCGCCATGACAAACGCCGGATTATTTAAAATTTTCCATGCCACTAATAAAAAAATTAAAGCCGAGCCAATTTCCACAAAAGTAAAATGTTTTGGAATCGGATTTTTGCAAGTACGGCATTTGCCGCCTAAAAATAGACAGCTTAAAACCGGTATATTTTCATACCATGTCAATTGCCTTCGGCAATGCGGACACATACTACGACCGTTTACAATCTTAAAATTTTCGTGGGCGCGCCAAATCCAGGAGTTTAAAAAACTGCCAAGCGCCAGGCCAAGGAAAAAAATTATTATATAGAGAAAATACCCGATGTCGGCTAGATAAGGCATGATTAGATATTAATTATTATATATTGGATATTATTTCACACATTATGATTATAGCACAGCCACAAAAAAACAAAAAACCCCTTCTCGAAAGATGAGGTTTCTTGTTTTAAACTAAGTTTAAATTTGTTAGTCGGCAATTCCTGATGGGCTAAGAGTTACTCCTAAGCTTAATCCGTTCATAGTAGTCTCTAAGCTGGCAGTTACAGAATATGTATTGGAAGCTGCGGTGTAGGTATAAACATTAGCTCCGGTGTTAAGTGGATCTGCGGGAACTTGTCCCATGTAAGCGCCAGCGCAACCTGTAGCTCCAAACCCTGCGCTACCCAAACAAAAATAACCTGTTCCACCCAATACGCCGGCGCTTCCGGTCGGATAAGCAGTATTATCAGTATAGTAAAGTTCCAAAGCTGTTTGTAATTGTTTTAAGTCAGACAAACGTCTCGCATCGCGAGCTTTTTGTCTGGCGTTTCCTAAGGCTACAACAGCCAAAGTAGATAATAAACCGATAATAGCAATTACCACCAACAATTCAATCAAGGTGAAACCTTTCTTGTTCATATTTTTCATAGTTTCACCCCCTTTCTATAATTAGTTCTAACATTATTTTGCATACTTGGGTTACATTAGACAGAGAACTACTAATACACTATGCTATAAATTCGAAATCCGAAGCGCGAAACTCGAAACAAGTTTTGAATTTTTTTATTAGTGCTTTGAATTTGTTTCGGATTTCGGATTTCGATATTCGAATTTACCGCTAGTATTATACCACACACATCTATTTTTTATGCAAGACTTCCCGTACTTTATCCACAACCTCTGACGGCTTAAAGTGAGTCTTGATTAAATATCCGGCCGCGCCTTCTTCAATACCGCGGCGCACATCATCTTTTTGACCAAGGTTGGTGAGTAGTATTATCGGAATATTTTTTATTGAAACATCCGCTTTAGCCGCCTCCAACACCGCAAATCCGTCCAGTTTTGGCAAAAGTATTTCCAGCAATACGATATCCGGCTTTTTTTTCTTAATATCAGCCAAACCTTTTTCGCCGTTGTTGGCCATACTCACTTTAAAACCTTCCATTTCGAATTTTTTTTGATAAATTTCCGAAAGAAAAACGTCATCTTCTACAATGAGAACATGGGACTGTTTGTCTTGTGGCATAAAAAAATTAAAATGTAAAAATCAAAATGTAAAATTATAGTATCGCTTCGCGATGTTTATTATTAAATATGCGAAGCATTCATAAATTTTGATTTTTGATCTTTGCATTTTTATTTATCATTACACCACACTTCGCATCGCCAACCCAATAGCCACAGACATTCGCGGACCGATTTGACGCAAAACCGGCTTTAATCCTTCTTGATAAACAATTCTTGCCCAAGAGTCTCCCACGTAGCACTTGATTTTGAATTTTTCCTGGATATACTTTGCCAAAAACGGCATTAATGCCATACCTCCGGTTAAAACTATCTTTTCCGGACGTTTGCCTTCGTTGCCGGTTTGGCGCAAATACAATTCAAGGCTTACTTCAATTTCTTTTACAATCGGTTCTACGACAGGCATCAAAATATCCAGCCACTTTTGCTCGCTTAATATATTATTGCTATTTGCAGAAAGGTAGTCAAACAAATCATACTTCGCCTGCTCTACCAGAGACGGCTCAACCCCTAAAATATTTTGTAAAATTTTATCTATTTTGTCTCCACCGGATTCTATGCTTTGGTGAGTGATAGGCATCCCTTGGTCTATGATAAAAAAGTTAGTTCTTTCGGAACCGATGTCTATTATCATAGAAACAGCCTGATCGCGGCCGACTAAAGCGCGGGCTAAAGCGGTTGACTCCGGCTCCAAGGCCTCTAAAGTCAAACCCGTACGCTGAAAAACTTTGGAATAAAATTCTATTAATTTAAGCGGTACGGCATTTACCAAAATACGCTGCGACTTGGCGTCTGGCAAGCCTTTTAATACTTGATAATCCAAAGCCATTTCTTCTAGCGGCATAGGCAACAACTTTTTTACTTCCGCCTTTATAATATGATCCAATTCTTCTTTTTTTACCATTGGTAGAGTTACCACAGAATGAAAAACAGATGAAACCGGCAGACTAACAACGGCGGTTTTGGATATTACCCGAGAAGTCTTGAGAACAGCCTTGAGCGTGTTGGAATATTTTTCTATCTGCGCATCGGACATCTGATCTGAAGCGTCCGGTTTATTCTGATGAGGCGAAGCGGCGCCGGATACAAGATTGACGATATTTTTATCTTCCTTTATTTGCAATTTATGAATGTCTTGCTTGCCGGAAGTTAAACCATAGGTAGACAAAACAGGCCTCTTTTTCTCTAGGCGTAATTCCACTAATTTAAATCCCCCGGATCCAATATCAATTCCGAGATAAGATTTTGGTTTATTCCAGAACATATACTTTGTATAACGTATAGCGTAAAACATATAACAGTACCAACATCTTTGCGTGTTATGTGTTACATGTTATGCATTACGCGAAGATAGTATACCACATATTGGCGTATTTGATAACTGGGGATAAATAGTATATACTAAAATAAAAATGCAAATATCAAAAATCAAAATTTTGGAGTCGCTGTCGCGACATTTTTGAATTTTAAATTGTCATTTTACATTTTGATTTTTAATTTTTGATTTATGTCCATCAAACTCTATAATACTTTGGATAGAAAAATAGACGACTTTAAAGAATTGAAACGTGGAAAAGTTGGAATCTATGCCTGCGGGCCTACGGTTTATAACTACGCGCACATCGGCAATCTGCGCGCTTATGTTTTTGAAGATACCCTAAAAAGAGTCCTTCTATATAATGGATACAAAGTTAAACACATAATGAACATCACCGACGTCGGCCATTTAACCGGCGATGGTGATGATGGAGAAGATAAAATCGCCAAGGGCGCGGAACGAGAAAATAAAAGCGCTTGGGATATTGCCAAATTTTACACGCTTGCATTTCAAAAAGATCTGAAAGACCTAAACATTTTGCCGCCAAATAAATTTCCCAAGGCCACGGCAAATATAAAAGAGCAGATTGCTTTAATAAAAAAACTGGAAGAAAAAGGATTTACCTACAAAACCAAAGACGGTATTTATTTTAATACCGCAAAATTAAAAGATTACGGAAAATTAGCGCAACTAAATAAACAAGAATTAAAACCCGGCGCCAGGGTGAAAATGGGCGAGAAAAAAAACACTACTGATTTTGCCTTATGGAAATTTTCAAGCTCCCCCTCTTTTCAAGGAGGGGGTGGGGGGAGGTCAAAAAAACGCCAAATGGAATGGAAAAGCCCTTGGGGCATAGGTTTTCCGGGTTGGCACATAGAATGTTCGGCAATGTCCGCCAAATACCTCGGCCAGCCGTTCGATATCCACTGTGGAGGAATCGACCACGTGTCCGTACATCACACCAACGAAATTGCGCAAAGCGAAGCAGCCGAAGACAAACCTCTGGCCAACTATTGGTTACATGGTGAATTTGTGTTGATGGGTGAAGATAAAATGGCAAAATCTACCAACAACTTTATAACTTTACAGACTTTACAGACTAATAACTTCAATCCCCTAGCCTATCGTTATTTATTGTTACAGACTCATTACCGAAAACAACTTGGTTTTTCCTGGGAATCATTAGAATCCGCTCAAAACGGACTAAATCATCTATATAATATAGTACGGAGCTGGGATAAAGCCAGTGTAAGTTGTGTTGAGTACGAACACAAATTTTTGGATGCAATTAACGATGATTTGGATATGCCCGGCGCCATGGCCGTTGTGTGGGAATTAATCAAAGACCCAATGTATCCCGGATCTTCCAAAAGAAAAACTATTTTGAAATTTGATAAAGTACTAGGACTTGGTTTGAGCAAATTAAAAAAGGGTCAAATTGTTATTCCTAAGGAAATTAAAGACATGGTGGCTAAGAGAGATGGCGCGCGATTTTCCAAAAAATGGGAAAAAAGCGATGAACTCCGAAAAAAAATAGAGGCTGCCGGATATACGGTTGAAGATACAAAGGAAGGGACTATTGTTAATAAGATTTAATATGGAATTCAAAGAACCGTTCGCGGGAGATAAAAAAGTGTCCGTTTCTTTATTTGGAAATTTAGAGAAAAAACTCGTAGAAAAATTCGTTGCTAAAATCCCCAAAAATATTGAAACTTACCACCTCACCATGTCAACGCTAATCTGGTGCGTTTTTATTGTTTTGTTTGGATATTTAGCCGGAAAATACAGCATAAACTGGCTTTGGGGAACATCCGTCATGATAATTTTCCAATATTTAACCGATCTTTTTGATGGAGCCGTGGGACGATATCGAAATACCGGACTGATTCATTGGGGCTACTACATGGATCATTTTTTGGACTACATTTTTCTCTGCTCAATTTTAGTCGGCTACTCATTTATTTACAACGACAGATTTAATACCATCTTTTTTATTTTAGCGAGTTACGGAGCTTTTATGGTCAATTCATACCTGTCTTTCGCCTCCACCAACGAATTCCGCATCTCATACTTCAAAATTGGCCCAACTGAAACTCGTTTAGCCTTCATCATCACGAACACTTTAATTATACTTTTCCACGGCCGAGTGCCGCTAATCAGCACACTCCCCTATATTTTTACCGCGTCGGTAATTGGGTTAATCATAGTAGTGTACACAACCCAAAAAATGATGTGGAAAAAAGACATGAAAAACAAAAAATAATTCATTGGGAATGGTAATTGATTTTTGCGTTCTAGGCCAAACGGCTTTTATATGGCTTCCGGCGCCGCCAACGGTATTTATTATAAAACCAAGGCGATTCAGCGCTTTAATAAATTTTTTTCTACCTATGTCTCCCGGCAACTTGCTAAGCTGGGGCATAATCACTCATCAAATGAGCATCGCCTAATTTATGAATTCTTGCTTCGGAAGCATAAGATGAAGGAATTTCAAATGAAGTCAAAATAGCGTCCTTTATGTTGTTTTCCAAATCTTTTTCATTATTTCCGGAAGTTACTATAGAACCGTGTCTGTAATTGGTGCTTATCGCGATTATTAAATTACCCTCATTTTTATAGGTAAAATTGATAGGCCCGTAATTTTTTGTGTATCTAAAAAGCTCTACAAGCCCTTGCGGCACCGCAGATTTGCCAAGTAAAAATTTAATCAATTGATCCTTGCCTCTTTTTACTATACTCATATATAAAATTATACAGTGACTACACTTTAGCAAAGATTAACGATTAAGTCAATGTAGAGTGACTTATAGAATTCGTGTTTGATTCGCGCCAAAAATTCGTGTTTCTACATCCACTTCTTCTTTTTAAACACAAAAAGCATAAACAGCGCGCCGGCCACAACTATACCAACCAGCTTTAAAAAACCAAAGGGTTCGGAAATAAATGGCGTGCCCGTGGCATGAACGGCAAATACTGCGGCCATC
>Ga0075922_114_pt1 | contig 18315 bp, 19 predicted proteins | sample RifGroA2_FD_67902 | JGI IMG/M metagenome (GOLD analysis project Ga0075922, IMG submission 67902) | Parcubacteria (Magasanikbacteria) bacterium GW2011_GWA2_40_10
CCCAAAATTTAAAAACACTTGTCATTCCCCTAAAAAAGGGAATCCAGTATCTGATTGTCTGGATCCCCGCTTTGGCGAGGATGACAATTCGACATTTAGGCATTGGGTATTGATTAGAAATTAGTAATTAGAAATTTATTGATATGCGTCACGAACCAGTATTACTGAAAGAAACTCTCGAATTGCTTGATCTTAAACCCAATGATAATGTGGTTGATTGCACTTTGGGAGACGCGGGTCATAGCGAAGCGATTTTGGAAAAAACCGGTCCGAAAGGAAAATTACTTGGCATAGATTTGGACACGGAAGCGGTGTTACGCGCCAAAAGATTTCTGTATCGTTTTGAAGACAGAGCAATAATTGTAAGAAATAATTTTAATAATTTAAAAAAAATAGTTGATGAAAATAAATTCGCGCCGGTCAACGCAATACTGATGGACCTGGGCTGGTCGTCTCCGCAATTTGCAGAGAGGGGGAGAGGATTCAGCTTTCAGACAGACGAGCCACTCGACATGCGTTATAACGCAAAATCCGAAATCCGAAATCCGAAATCCGAAACCGACTACACCGCCGCGGATATTGTGAATATTTACAGCGAGAAAGAATTGGCGGATATATTTAAAAACTTTGGAGAAGAAAATTTAAATAAAGAAATAGCCAAAGCGATAGTAGATTTTAGGAAGCGCCGCGTTTCAAAGGACGCTACGCGGCATGATTCCGTTGAATCAAAAAAAATAGAAAAATCCGGAGAGTTGGCGGAAATAATTTTACAAGTTTACCGAACTAAACTGCATACTGATAAAGAAATTCCTTGGATAGGCGGTTTGCACCCGGCCACAAAAGTTTTCCAAGCATTACGGATGGAAGTAAATCATGAGTTGGAAAATTTAAAACAGGCCTTGCCTCAAGCGGTAGAAATGTTGGCAAGCGGTGGAAGATTGGCGGTTATCACATTTCATTCTCTGGAAGACAGAATCGTAAAACAATATTTTCAAACAATTGCCGGAAAAAAAGTTAGGTTGGTAAATAAAAAACCGATTAGCGGGACCGAAGAAGAAATAAAATTAAATCCCCGCAGTCGTAGCGCCAAGTTGCGCGTTATCAAAAAATTGTAAATTCCTCATTCATCATTCTTAATTCTTAATTCACTCCTGTGTCCTTAAAACGCCAAATCCAACATAAATATAACAATCTGCTGAATTCGTTGCAAACAATACGACTTCCACTTTGGGTTACTTCCCGCGCAACACGTGTGGCTTTATTTTCAATAATTTTATTTTTTAGCATTGCTTATATAGTAAACACCACCGCATCCGCCACTAGCGGTTATAAAATGCATGAATTGGAAAAACAAACAGCATTACTCGAAACCGAAGTGCAGAAATTGCAGGTTGAGATTGCAGATAATAGTTCTATGAGCAGTATTTCCTCAAGATTGGTTAAGTTGAATATGGTTGAGATTGGCAGTGTTAAATATTTCACAAACAAGAGCGCTGTTGTTGCGAAGAATTAGTTTTTGCATAGTAAGAAACTTCCGACTCTACATTGGAAGTTTTTTTGTCCCGATTTTGACTGCGGTCAAAATCGAGGATGCTCGATTTTGCGCCAAAGCAAAATCGGCATTATTTGTTATTTGTGGTATAATGGTCTTGAATATGACAATCATTATTTTACAACGTTTACTTTTGGAATTTGTTTGGGATATTATTTATTTCCCAATTTGGTGGTACACCAAGGGCGCAATACATGCTTTGCGTTGGTGTTTTAATTTATTTCTTCACGGCAACGAAAATTTGGCCCCGGGTTTATGGCTGGCCAATTTATTCGTGCCAATGTTTGGCCAGTTTGATATTCAGGGCAGGATTGTCAGTTTTTTAATGCGTTTTGTACAAATTTTTGCCCGCACCGTTGCTTTGGCCGTCTGGTTTAGTTTGTGTTTGGTTTTATTTTTCTGTTGGCTCGCATTGCCATTGTTAGTTGTCTATGCAATTTAAACAATCCACACCTTTAAACATTATTTCCTGCGACACCTGCAAAGCCACCGGTGTGGTTGGTTATGGGAAATGTCCGCAATGCAAGGGAATGGAAATGGGCGTTTTAAAACGCGGTAAGTGGTTTTACTGGGGTTATCCCTTAACCCGATATAATCTGTCTTTACAAGCCGGACGCCGTATTTTAAATCGCATTCGTTTAATTACTGCTTTTGTTTTTTGGTTAAACTGCTGGATCTGGGCCGGATTTTTAATGTATAAGCAGGAATTGTTACTGAATATTTATAGGGATCCGATACATTGGCGTAATTTTATTATTGCTTTAGATAATCGCGCGGTTATTTTATTTTGGCTTGGCGTCATCGGCCTTTTATATTTATGGTATCGAATTATCAGACAAAAAGAATTGGTGGGCGCTGTAGAGCCGTTTAAATATAATGAGGAATCATTAAGAAATAAAAAAAATGATTTAGAAATTAATTCATGGGAGCAGGCAATAAAATTACCCGGACGAAAAAAACACAACATTGCCAATGCTTTTACCGAAGAAGCCTTGTCTGCGCTGGCCAAAGCCTATCGTTTTGCTGATAAAAATGGAGCGAAAGAAGTTAGTTCCGAACATTTATTTTTTACTTTACTAACATTTAACAGAATTAGCAATATTTTTATCAGACTCGGTATTCCGGCCAGCTCTTTGCAAAAAGAATTAGAGCCGTTGTTTCCCCCTCTTTTTAAGGAGGGGACTAAGGGGAGGTCAATTGACCCCACCCTAACCCTCCCCTTAAAAAGGGAGGGGAACATACAGCCATTCGTTTCAAAAGATTTTCAGCAAATTATTTTTCAGGCTTATGAAACAGCGTACAATGCTCACCAAGATTATGTAAGCGTCACCGAACTGCTCGTCACCGCGCTGCAGGCAACGCCAAAAATTCAGGAAATTTTATTTAATTTTAATATCAGCGAACGCGAGCTAACAAATGTTGTGGAATGGGCCAGAATGCGTGAAAAACTTCGTCGTCAGTATGTTAAATTTAAACGCGCGGCCAGCCATCACTCCAAATATGGTATGGATAAAGCCATGACCGCGCTTGCCACTCCTTATTTAAACAGTTTTAGTTCCGACATCACCATGCTGGCGCATTTTGGTCAGTTAAATCAATGTGTGGCCCGCTCTAAAGAAATAGAAGAGGTTTATCAGGTTATTGATAGCGGCGAACACAATGTGATGTTGGTGGGGGAACACGGTGTTGGTAAAAAAACTGTTGTGGAAGGAATCGCGCAGAGTATGATTGAAGATGATGTGCCGGCCAGATTAAAAGATAAGCGTTTGGTGCGTTTAAGCGTGTCGGCGTTGCTTGCCGGTACCAGTCCGGCCGGAGCCGTAGAAAGATTGCGAAATATAATGCAAGAAATGTCGCGGGCGCGCAATGTAATTTTATTTATTCATAATATTCATGAATTGGTTGGTGTATCAGCCGGAGAAAGCGGGAGTCTGGATATTGCCGGCACTTTGGCGGAATTTTTAAGCAACGATAGATTTCTCACAATTGCCACCACCACGCCCGAAGATTATTCTCAACATATTTTAAATTCATCTGTCAAAGATGTGTTTACAAAAGTGGAAATTCCCGAAATGAACGAGGATCAGGCGATTCAAGTTTTGGAATCAAGAGCCGGTATATTGGAATACAAACAAAATGTATTTTTTTCTTACGACGCCATTGCCAAGTCCGTGGAATTTGCGGTTAAATTTATTCATGAAGCATATTTACCAGGAAATGCTTTGGAAATTATGACTGAGTCTGCCACATATACGCATAATAAAAAGGGCAATAATTCAATAGTTACAAAAGAAGAAGTGGCGGCCGTTGTTACCGCAAAAACCAAGATTCCTTTGTCGGCGATTTCCAGCGACGAATCCGGCAAGCTGATGCGTTTGGAAGAAGAAATGCATGAACGGGTGATTGGCCAAGATGAAGGTGTCACGGCGGTGGCCAATGCTTTGCGCCGCGCCCGCGCCGAAATGAGGTCTGCCAAACGGCCGATTGCCAACTTTTTATTTCTCGGTCCTACCGGAGTTGGTAAAACCGAACTTGCCAAAACAATTGCTGAAGTGTATTTTGGAGGTGAAAGCAGAATGATCCGTTTGGATATGAGTGAATATCAGGATAAAAACAGTATTTATCGTTTAATCGGCATGCCCGGAGAAAAAGGCACGGGAGTGCTCACCGAAGCTGTGCGTCGCAATCCGTTTTCACTTTTGTTGCTTGATGAAATTGAAAAAGCTGATCCGGACGTGTTGAATTTATTTTTACAAGTTATGGATGATGGCCGGCTGAGCGACACCACCGGGCATGTGTATGATTTTACGAACGTAATTTTAATCGCTACCTCCAATGCCGGCACAGCTTATGTACAGGAACAAAATAGAAATGGTGTGTCGCACGAAGTGTTGCTTAATCAATTATTGCACGGCGAATTAAAACAGTATTTCAAACCGGAATTTTTGAATCGTTTTGATGGTATAATTTTGTTTAACCCCTTATCTCGCCCCGATATCAAACAAATTGCCGGTTTGATGTTTGCCCGTATTGCCAAAAGCGCGGAGGAAAAAGGTGTGCGGTTGAAGGCCACCGACGAAGCGCTGGAATTTTTAGCAGACGTCGGTTATGATCCGGAGTTTGGCGCCAGACCAATGCGCCGCGCTTTGCAGGAAAAAGTAGAAAACAAATTGGCTGAATTATTTTTACAAGGTAAACTAAAAAGAGGCAGTACTGTTACTGTTGGCGCAGGAGGAGAGATAGTGATAGAATAATGCAAAATGTAAAAATCAAAAATCAAAATTACAGTTTAAAAATATAAAATTATCGCGAAGCGATACAAAAATTTTGCATTTTGATTTTTAAATTTTGATTTAAAATCCTGTGTTTTATTATTTCCTAATCACTTTTTTTTTATCAGCAGGATTTACTTTGCTGGTCAGGAAAATTGCGTTAAAGTTCAGTTTTGTTGATCTGCCCGATGGTTCCAGAAAAATTCATGACAAACCAATGCCTCTTTTGGGCGGCACGGCAATTTTTTTATCTTTCTGGTTGGTGGCCGGATATTTTTTGTTTGTTCACCCTGTATATGGTATGGAAATCCTGGCGAGTAAAATGGCCGGAGTTTTTTTGGCCAGTTTTATTTTAATAGTAATGGGGGCAGTAGATGATAAAAAACAATTATCGCCAAAATTACGCTTGCTTATTACTGTGGTAGCGGCGTTAATCGCCATTGGTTGGGGGTTGGGACTGGAAAAAATTACTAATCCGATGGGGGGAATACTAAGTTTGAATTTTTGGCCAATTCAGGTTGGAAGCGGAACGTTTTTTTTATTGGCCGATATTCTGATTTTCATTTGGCTGATGGGTATGATGTACACCACCAAAATTTTAGACGGGCTTGATGGATTATCCGTCGGCACTGTTTTTATCGGCGCGGTTGTAATTTTTCTTTTAGCTATCTCAACAAAATACTATCAGCCCAACGTGGCAATTTTATCGCTAATTTTTTCCGCCAGTTGTTTGGGTTTCCTTTTGTTTAATTTTTATCCGTCTAAAATTTTTTTGGGCGAAGGCGGCAGTTTGTTTATCGGCTTAATGTTGGGCGTGTTGGCAATTATTTCCGGCGGAAAAGTGGCCACCGCATTACTGGTAATGGCTATTCCGATTTTGGATTTGGCGCGGGTAGCTTATGTCAGGATTAAAAATAGACAATCCATATTCAAGGGCGATCGCGAGCATTTGCATTTTCGTTTGCTAGACGCCGGTTTTAGTCATCGCCGCGCGGTGTTGTTGCTTTATTTTTTGGCATTTTTATTCGGCATCACTACATTATTTTTACAAAGCATACAAAAATTATACGCGCTTTTGGTGTTGGTGGTTTTGATGGCGGTTATTAGTCATTATGTGGGCAGAAACAAATGATTAAGAAATAAACAAAAAAACGATGATTAAGAAATTTAGAAATAAATAATTAAATCATTTTTTCAATCATTTTATAATCTTTATTTATTTTTATGCGCGAATCCAAACCTTTTAAAACATGGCATTTAGTTCTATTAATTTTGGTTATTATTATTTCCTTAGGTTATAAAATTTACGGTTCTTTGTGGACAAAAGCAACTGTCAAAATTGGCGGGCAGGAAGTGTATGTGTTGGTGGCCGATACTTACAATCATCGCTTAAAAGGCTGGAGCGACAGAAAAAATATGGGCAAATACGGTGGAATGCTTTTTGTGTTTCCGGATCGCGGCCAGCACGCGATGGTGATGCGCGACATGCGCTTTCCTTTGGATATAGTTTGGTTAGATGGAAATAAAATTATTGATATCGCGCCCAATTTACCGCCACAGCCGGGCGTTCCCGAAGATCAGCTGGTAGTATATATGGCGCGCGCCGCTTCTACATTGGTTTTGGAATTACCGGCCGGATTTAAAGAAAGAACCGGGCTGAAAATAGGGGATACGGTGGAGATTGTAAAGGATTAAATATAGGCCATTGACATATTTCGGGCTTTAGTATATACTAAGCGCACCCCGTACAAATTACTTAATTTTAAATATTTATGTACTCCGTAATAGCTACCGGCGGAAAACAGTATTTGGTTAAATCAGGCGATGTTCTAAAAATTGAAAAATTACCTTTAAATGAAGGTGATAAAGTTGTTTTTGATAAAGTTTTGATTACCGCCAATGATGACGGCACTGATGTAAAAGTTGGTAAGCCGTATGTAGAAGGCGCAACCGTAGAAGCGACTTTGGAAAAACAAGGCAAAACACGCACCTTGCGCGTAGAGAAATTCAAACGCAAAGTTCGTTACCATAAAGTTCACGGACAAAGACAAAGATATACTGAAGTAAAAATAAAGTAAGTAAAGATAATACAGATGAGCTTTAGCTCCGCAGATGACGCTGATTAAAATACAAACCGAAACAAAGAACACCCGTAAAGGTGTTTTTTGTTTATCCGCGTTATCCGCGGCCGTAGGCATCTGCGCTTATCTCACCATCCTATTTTTAATTGCGCTTCCTAAAGTAATTTCATCTGCGTATTGTAAATCGCTGCCCATCGGTAAACCCCGCGCCAAACGGGTAACTTTTAAATCCGGATTTTTTTCTTTTATTTTTCTTTCCAGAAATAACATCGTGGTTTCGCCGGACAAATCCGGGTTCAGCGCTAAAATAATTTCCTTAATTTCTACAATTTCTTTGTTATCTCCGATTCTTTTAAATAATTCTTTTATTTTTATTTTTTCCATTCTTTCTTCGTACCCCGCTTCCACCAATCCGCGCAACACATGGTACAAGCCTTTGTATGCGCCAGTGCGTTCAATCACCGGAATATCCTGTGGCTCACTTACCACGCAGAGCATGGAGGTGTCCCTGGTTTTGTTATTACAAATCGCGCAGGGATTATTATCGCTAAAATCCCAACATATTTCACAGCTTTTTACATTTTCAATCAATTCTTTTAAAGCTAGAGTAATTTCACCAACTTCCTTTTTTCCGGATTTAAGTAAATAAAAAACAAACCGTTCGGCCGTTCTTTGACCGACAGTCGGTAGTCTGCGAAAAGCCCCGATAAGATTTTGAATCGATTTTGAATACATTCCATTAACTTTATAACTTTCTACTTTCAACTTTTAACTGATAATTTATTTCTTGGGAAATAAATTATCCATGCCCCCCATCTCCTGCATTTTACCCGCCATTATTTTTTGCATTTTTTTGGTGACATCGCTATGCGCGTCTTTTATTGCGTTTTGCAGTTTTTCTTTTTTTGTCGGATTTAGCATTTCATTGTCAATTGCCACGCCGGTTAGGTGTAAATTTCCATCCATAGTAAGAGCCACGCCGTTGTTGTGGCTAGTTACGGATTCTCCGGCCAATGCGCCTTGTAATTTTTTCCCCTGATCGCGCAAATCCTTGAATTGTTTTAGTTTTGAGAATACGGACATATGTATTAAGTATTATGTATTAAGTATTATGTATCCAGCGAACGATTTCGTGCTTAATACTTAATACTTACTACTTAATACTAAAACTACATCGGCGGCATGTTCGAGTTGTTGCGATGAGCGAATGCCGATTTTGGTTTGAGAGCCGGGGTGGTGGTTGGGTGTTCTACATATTTTGTTGTCATATTACGGAAAGAGGCGCGTTTTTCGTCAAATATCATGCGTACCATGCCGGTCGGGCCGTTACGGTGTTTGGCAATATGAATTTCGGCAATATTTTTTTCATCCGGCGTAATATCTTCTGGGCGATAGTTGCGGTCTGCGGATTTTCTATAAATAAATAATACCACATCGGCATCCTGCTCAATAGATCCGGATTCACGTAAGTGAGATAATTTTGGAATTGCCGGCGTGCTCGCTTCTACAGTACGCGACAACTGAGACAGGGCCAAAACCGGTATATTTAATTCATTTGTAGTCGGCGCGCTTTGGTGCGGATTTGCATTATATTATTATTGGATGCGTCGTCGATAAAAATTGGCGCTTCGGAAAGTACACCCATAGCGTGGCCGATGCGGGGAAAGTCGTCGTCTTCGGGCCGGTCGCTTAATCTACCGGTGCGCATTCTCCAAAGATCCACATTGGCTTCCGAACAGAGCAAACGATCTACCAACTGTTCTTTACTCATTTCCAAAGAAAATAATCCCACCGGTATTTTTCCTTTCACACCAACGTGGCGCACAATATCAAGGGCGAAGGAAGATTTTCCCACACTAGGGCGCGCTCCCAAAATTATTAAGTCGGATTTTTGTAGTCCGGCAAGTAAATTATCAAGGTCAGCATAACCCGTGGGGAGGCCTCGTAGTTGCCCTTTATTTTTATGTAAATCATCAATTCTATCAAAAGCGTCATTTAATATTCCTCGAATCGGAACGAAAGTCTGCCGCATGAAATTTTGCGAAACGCCGAATAATTGTCTTTGCGCGTTATCGAGCAAGGAATCTAATTCTTCGGTTTCCTCATATCCCATTTTGGAAATTTCGTGCGCGGCCGTGAGCAATCGGCGACGAGTGGCTTTTTTATGAACAATGTTGGCGTAATTTACCACATGCGATGCGGTAGGAACGGAATTGGTAAGGCCAACCAAATAACTGTGTCCGCCCGCTTGCTCCAAATGTCCTTTTTCCATCATTCGGTTACTTAGGGTAAGCAAATCAATCGGTTCATTTTTTTGGTAAAGTTCAAGTATTGCTTCAAAAATTTGCGCATGAGCGTTTTTATAAAAATCCTCGGGTTGCACAATATCGGCGATTTTTAACATCGCGTCTTTGTCCAGCAAAATAGAGCCTAGTAGCGACATTTCGGCTTCCATGCTTTGCGGCGGAATTTTTTCCAGTTGGGTAATGTCTTGGGGCATGTTAATGTGTCATCCTGAATGAAATGAAGGATCCCTCTTGTGGTCTCTTTAGTCCGTCTATTTTAGTCTAACGGTTTTCTTTTGGCAAGAAAAAATCAAGGCCTGTCTGTTGGTAGATGGGGGATGAATTGTGGGTAACAGTTTGATGTTTGAACTGTCTTTGGATATAATGGTTTATATGTCAATTTATCAGCTTTTTTTGAGAAAAATGGCGCCAGCCGGGGCTTTGTCTGTCTTGACTTATTTTGTTTTTGATAAATGGCACAATTTGTTTTTGGGAGCGCTGATTTTATTTTTTTATTTCTTATTTGTTTCTTCCAAAACACAGGTAGTTTTGGTAAGCTATTTTTCCTTTGCCAAATCTTTGCGAATCAGATTACTAGTTGCTTTTTTAGGTTTGGCTACTCTCGGTTGGTTTTTGGGAATTTTTATTTTTTTTAATTATTTTAATGGTTTAGCGGTATTTCTATCTTTCTTTTTGAATGCTTTAGTTTGGTCGTTGGTGAAAGTAGGGGATGATTATAAAGATGACAAAGAAGATGATAAAGAAATTATTGATGAAGCTCCGAACAGCAAAATTATCCCATTCATATATATAGGCATGGTAATTTACGGATTTTACTTATTAATAGAGTCTAAAACTGGCGGAGTTGTATCTTCACCTTGGCAAACAATCAACCCCAACTATGTTTGGGTTTTTTTGTTATCCACCTTTTTACTTGCTGCGATGATTTTGTTCTCAAGAACGCCGTTAAAAATTTTATTATTCTTCGTCGTTGTTCAATCATTTTTGTTGCACAGTTATTTGCCTTTAACCCACGATTTATTTTATGGCGCAGATGGATGGAGGCATATTGCCAACGAGCAGCGTTTGGTAGAAGGAAAGGGGTTTAAAGAAGCAGAACTTAGTGTTGATAAATCCGAAATCCGAAATCCGAAATCCGAAACAAATTTCAAATTACAAAATCTAAAAACAAAAGCCGGACTGCTATCGTATGCTAATTTTTGGGGAACAAACGCAGTGTTGGCAAAAATGACGGGCGTAAGTCTAATTTCTTTAACCAAATGGTTTTTGCCGATAGTTTGGTCAATAATTTTTACTATTTTATTGTTTCGCTACCGGTTAATTTTGGATTTTTAATTTTTATTTTATTTTTTCTTTTATTGCTCAAGCGGATGCAAAACCCAAGTAAAGGGCAGAGAAATATTTTGTTGGCGTTGGGTGTTGGTTCGGCGTTAGGGTATCTGTTATTTTTTGTTTTGTATTGGCTGAGTTGGGGGGTAATGGCGGCTGTAAAGAGCGGAAGAAAATTAGTTATTATCCAGGGTATAATTTTAGCGCCATTGGTTTTGCCGGCCTTGGAATTAGCGGGTAAGTTTAGTGTTCTGGACATTTGGGTAAACTTTTTGGAGCAGGCAAAACAATTTGTCGGTAATCTTTCCGCATATTATTTGGCTAGCGGACCGCGACCGCACGATATCAGCGGTGGAAATATTTTATTTAATCAAATTCCGAGCTTTGCTTTTACGTCTAATGTTCTTACTGAGCGGCTGTGGTGGCTACCGGTGTTTGTTTTGGCCGCTGTTGGTTTTATAGTTTTGGGAATTATAAAAAACAGAAAAGATTTAATTTATAAATTTATTTTAGCTATTTTTTCTATTTTATTAACAAGTTATTTTTTGTCTTTTTATTTATTGTCAGGGGAGCGTTTGCTTTCCCGTCGGTTGGACGCCACACTCGCATTTTTATTTTTGATTTTACTTTTTTACGGAATTATCCCCCTCTTACCAAGAGGGGGCGATGGGGGAGTTGCCGGAGTTAGTGGTCGAGTGAAATATCCAATAATTAATTATTGTTTAATATTTATTTTATCTTTGGCTATTACCGCGTCATATACATTAGGGCCGGATACATTTACAGTAAGTTCAAATCAATTTACGGCAGCAAAATATGTTTGGTCTCAGGAAAAAGACAGCGGTACTCATTGTGTTGTAGGTGGCACCTACCCGCTTTTGGCGTTGGAAGCTGTTTCAGATAAAGAAATTATCGGTGGCGGGTTTCCTATAGATGCCAGCTTTGGCCAACCGAAAAGAGAAGAGTTGTATAAACAAATGAATATTGCAATTAATAATAATGTTTTATCTATGAGTAGATTTTTTACCCAATCCGACCACTGTTGGTTTATCGGTGATAGGGATAATTTCCAAAAACAGGGGATTTTAAATGTTGGGGATTTTAAGATATTTGGCGATGTAGCGGCGGTAAGATATAATACTAAATATTAAAATTATATTTATGCTTGATTGTCTATTCTGCAAAATAATCGCCAAAGAAATACCTAATTACACGGTTTACGAAGATGAAAATGTTTTGGCATTTCTAGATATTCATCCTTGTTCCAAAGGCCATACCGTAGTCGTACCAAAAAAACATTTTGCCGATTTGGCCGAAATGTCTGTTGAAGATTGGCAAAACATGAACGGGGGATTATTTCGCGCATTTTCTAAAGTACAATCAGTTTTAAATCCGGATGGAATAAATTTGGGAATAAATAACGGCAAAGCCGCGGGGCAGGCTGTGGGGCACGTACATTGGCATCTTATTCCACGCTGGCACGGAGATGGTGGAACCAGCATGCACGGAATAGTTCGCAATGGGGAAGGTGTGGATGTAAAGGAAATAGCAGAAAAGTTCAAAATTTAAAAATCAAAATGCAAAATTTTGGTATCGCTTCGCGATAATTTTTAATTTTAAATTGTCATTTTACATTTTGATTTTTACATTTTGATTTATTTAATTTTATGTCCGACATTAAAAAAATCTCATCCGAAATAGCGCAAAAAAATCCCTATTGGGAATATAAATGCGATAAATTTCTTTTGTCCAGCGGCGCGGTAAAAGATTATTATTATGGCGAAACAACCGGCAATGTGATCATAATTCCTATTTTAGATGATAGTCGTTTGGTATTGGTGCGACAGTACAGATATTTAGATGAAAAAAATAGTGTTGAATTTCCCGGCGGAGGTATTCAAGCAGGTGAATCACCGGCCGAGGCTGCGGCCAGAGAATTGTTGGAAGAATCTGGATATAAAACTGATAATTTAATAAAAGTAGGTTCTTTTGAACCGTGTGTCGGTCTGTTGAAGGATCAGTCGCATATTTTTATTGCCAACGAATTGACGGAAGTACAACCGCCTCAATCCGACGAGATGGAAAATACGGAAGTAATTTTACGTCGGGTGGATGAATTTGAAAATATGATTAAACAAGGCGAGATTTGGAATGGGCAAGTTTTGGCCGCGTGGGCTATTGCCCGCGATCTTTTGTTGAAAAATGAGTAAAATTGTGTTATCGTATTTGTATGATTTCAAATGAAATTGAAAAAGAACCGGATATAATAGGCAACCCGGATGTCAACTATTTTGCCTCAACCAATTTTCGCAATAAAAACCGAAAATTTGGCATAAAGCTAGATGATAGACGACGGCATTTGTATGTGGTGGGCAAAACCGGAATGGGCAAAACAACTATGTTGGAAAACATGGTTCTTAATGATATTTATGCCGGGCACGGCGTGGGCGTGGTAGATCCGCACGGAGATTTTGCCGAAAAAATTATTGATTTTATTCCGGCCAACCGCATAAATGATGTGGTGTATTTCAATCCGTCGGATATAGATTTTCCGATTGGTTTTAATATTTTAGAAAGTATTGATCCGCGTTACCGCCATTTGGTGGCTTCAGGCCTGATGGGTGTTTTCAAAAAAATCTGGCCCGATGTCTGGAGCGCGCGTATGGAATATATCTTAAACAACACTTTGTTGGCTTTGTTGGAATTTCCTAACACCACTCTTTTGGGTATCAATCGTTTGCTGGCCGATGATGCTTATCGCAAACGTGTCATTAAAAATCTTAAAGATCCGGTCATCAGATCTTTTTGGGAAACTGAATTTGCCGGTTACAACGACAGATATAAGCAAGAAGCGGTGGCGCCGGTACAAAACAAAATCGGTCAATTTTTGTCCGCTTCGGTAATCCGTAATATCGTGGCGCAGGTAAAATCGCGTATCAATATCCGCGAAATCATGGATACAAAGAAAATTTTTATTATGAACTTATCCAAAGGCAGAATCGGCGAAGATAACTCGCGGTTGCTCGGCGGCATGCTTATCACGAAAATTCAATTGGCCGCCATGGAAAGAGTAGATACTCCGGAAAAAGAACGTAAAGACTTTTTCTTATATGTAGATGAATTTCAAAACTTTGCCACTGAAAGTTTTTCCAACATTTTGTCCGAAGCGCGCAAGTACCGTTTGGATCTCACAATGGCGCATCAATACATGGAGCAGTTAAGTGAAGAAGTTTTGGCGGCCGTAATCGGTAACGTTGGTACATTGGTTACATTCCGTGTCGGCTCCACAGATGCCGAGATTTTGGCCAAAGAATTTGCGCCTACTTTTATAGAAACTGATTTGGTTAATCTTACGAAATTCCAAATTTATTTAAAACTGATGATAGACGGCGTTGCTTCCCAGCCTTTTTCCGCCAATACTTTGTCGCCGATTAATTTATCAACCAATAGCGCCGAAAGAGTTATCAAAGTTTCCCGCGAACGCTATGCCACCAGCCGCGAAAATATAGAAGATAAAATTATGCGTTGGACCGGTATGGAAGCCGGTGGAAACAGTGATACCGATAATGAAGATGATGAAGGATATATCAAGGAACCAACTCCGCGTATTGTTGCGGAAAATAAAAATCCGGAACTTTCTAAAGCAAAAGACAGTGAATATACCACAGACGAAGAAGGCATGCCGGTGAAAATAGAAAAGAAAGTTTTCCCGCCTTCACCAACACCTTCACCTGTTTGCCATGCTCCGCAGGTTATTCAAAAACTAACACCACCGCCGGTAAAAAGCAACACAGCCTCTTCGTCATCAGATATTAAAAATAGTAAGCCTGTTTCGTTAGTTGATACCAATCAAAAGGGGATAAGTTTATCTCAGGCCGTGCAAACAAATAAACAACCTGTTAAGTCCTACGGTGGCGGAGATAGAAAATCGGCGCCATCAAATCTGCAACGTCCAAAACAAACACCGCCAAACGTTGTTCGTCCCACGCAAAATCAGTTAGCGTCAACAACACCAAAGAAGGTTGAATCAAGCAGTGCTGTTGTACAACCGTCCAACCCACCCCTACCCCGCCCAAGCGGGGAATTACCAAAACCTCTGCCAAGAAATGAACCGGAAAAGACCATTCTTCCCGATAAAATTGTTAAGATTGATGACGGTCAAAATTAGCATTGACAAAAAAATAAATTGGCAGTATAATGTTAATTAATAATTTGGGGTACAGAAGTACCAACGAAGTTCCCAAAAAATAGGTCGAATTAATAAAATCTCAAAAACCATTTTTGGGAACAAGAAGTACAAATACTATGGCATTCGATGGAACACGACAAATGTACAATGTGGATCTTTCCTGCGGAAAATGCGGAACCCACATTTCACAATTACCTTTTGAACCAAAAGGTGATCGCCCGGTTTATTGCTTTGATTGCAATAAAACCTATCGTCAAGACAGACCATCAGACAGAGGCGCTCGCGCCCCAAGACAGATGTACAGTGTGAATGTAACTTGCGGTCAATGTGGCTGCCAGATCACAGAATTACCATTCCAACCATCTGGAGACAAGCCTGTTTACTGCAGAGAATGTATGCAAGCTCGCAGAAACAGTTAATCTAAACTTTTAAAATAAAACACCTTCCTTAACCGGATGGTGTTTTGTTTGTGGATAAAAACCTCTTGACAAATTAGTGGGGGGGGGTAAACTGATAAACAAAGGATGGAATCTCCCATCCTGAAAGCGGATCCATAGGCATTTCAGTCACACGCATTAGGCAATTTTGCCGAGACGTTGACCGAGTGTTTGTGGGTTGAGGAGCGAGGAAGATGTCGAAAACAAGGGCAAACGGTAGTCGAGTAACGGTGAGGGATCGCGCCACAGGAAAGACGAAGGAAGGACGGGTCACCGGCACGGGGACCAAGCGCGGCTCCTCCTGCATCCCGTACACGGCGAATCGTGTCCAGTACGACGATGGCACGTCCGAGTTGGTTTGTACGGAAGAGAGCGGCGGCCCGGGGAATAGTGTTATCAAACGGGAGGTAGGCAGTGATTCTGGCGACGACAAGACGTACGGGACGACCGGCGAAGAGACGTACGGGACGTGGACAGATAACGGTGACGGGACGTCGGATTGGCATAAGCCGTGACCGGCTTAAACACACAACACCTATAGGACTCAATTCAGGCCGTTTCGATTTTATCGGACGGCTTTTTTTAATATCACTCGTTTCGTCCCCCATCCTATTAGTGGAGTGATCCGGCAGGCAAGGGATAAAGGGCGATGTATTATCGCCTACCTCACATCAACACGTTCCAGAATTTTGAACCCATCAAAAATCGCTTCGCAAAGAAAATCTTCCAACTGGCTATTATCTTTTTTAGTTTGAGCCTTATAGAGATAAGTGTAATATAACTGTTTTTGTTCTTGTCGAATTATTGCAGGAGCGAAATTTGAGTTGAGCAGCATTGCGTTCATAAGCAATCGGCCAATGCGTCCGTTGCCATCGGAAAAAGGATGAATTTGTTCAAATTTACTATGGACACCGGCAGATTGAGCAATTATATCTTTATTTTTTTTTGCGATCTGAGTCATTATCTCCGGCATCAATTTGGCAACGCTCATATAATTGGCGGTTGGTAAATTAACGCCGGTTATTCTAACGGCGTGATTGCGGTAAATGCCGGCATCCGGTCGAACACCATTCATAAGAATACTATGAAGTTTTAGCACAAGGTTCTCGTTTATTTTTTCTTTTTTAGCTACATGATTAAATAGGTAATTTAAAGCAGTCTGGTGATTTTTCGCTTCCAGTTGTTCGGTAAGACTTTTATTGGGTAGCGCGGCATTGTCAAAAAGAATTGCCGCCGTATCCGGCTCGGTAAGCGTACTTCCTTCAATGCTATTGCTATGATATGTAAGTTTTAAAATGAATTGATCGCGAATGTCGGGATTGTTTAGAATTTCGGTGATAATACTTTTATGTTCTTTGTTTTTTTTATTTAACGCCTGTTTTTTTGCTATGAGTTTGTCTTCAGGAATTATTTTTTGTCCAATCACTTCTAAAAATAGCTCATCTATAGCGGCCTGCATTTTGGCTCTGGGGTTTGACTTGCCGGTCCACCAGCTATTGAAAGCGGCGAAAGATACGCCAAATTTTTCGGCTAATTTAGTCTGTGTCAGCCCCAGCATTTTTTTAATTATTTCTAGTTTTTGATGAGTGTTCATATATATTTAAATTAATTTATCGTGAATATAATCATATTACCAAACTTTATAAAGTTATGCAATATGTAGTAATTTTATAAAGTTATCATCTATCTCGCTAGGCCAAAATGTACATATCGAACTCATTTAGGGTTTCTCCAATTGTCATTCCCGCCAAAGCGGGAATCCACAATTGTAGAGGTCATTGTTTGAGCGACTGGATTCCCGCTTTGGCGGGAATGACAGGCATAATACAACCCTGTCGTTTTAGCTTAACACAAAGACAACTAAACAAAAACACTAAATGAGTTAATCCTTGAAAAAAAACCAAAAGTGGAGTAGTCTTGATTTTATGAGTAAAGTAGCAAATGCCGATTTTGCCATGGCAAAATCGAGCATCCTCAATCTCGATGCCAATCGAGATCGGGACAAAAAAATAAAAGTTCTATGCGCCATGTCCGGCGGAGTTGATTCTTCTGTTGTTGCCGCTCTTTTGGTTGCCCAAGGATACGATGTCACAGGCGCCTTTATGGTGAACTACGATGAAATCGGTCCGGGCGGGGAGTCTTGTTGGGCCGGTGATTATCAAGATGCTCTGCGAGTGGCCGCCAAACTCGGTATTCCATTATTGCGTTGGGATTTTGTACAAGAATACAAAGAATCAGTTTTGGATTATATGTATGATGAGTACAAAGCCGGCCGCACGCCAAACCCGGATGTGCTTTGTAATAAATTTGTTAAATTTGGATTTTGGTTGGATAAAGCGCGCGCGCTTGGATTTGAATATATAGTGACCGGACATTACGCGCGGAACATGGAACGTGTAACACATAACATAAAACACAATAAAAAGTTGCAGGTTACGCGTTATGCGTTATGCGCTGCGCGCGACCACAACAAAGACCAAACATATTTTTTACACCAATTAAATCAAAAACAATTACAACACATTTTATTTCCTATCGGCAATTACACTAAACCGGAAGTTAGAAAAATGGCCAAGAAATTTGGTTTGCCAAATGCGGACAAAGAAGAAAGTATGGGGATATGTTTTGTTGGCGAAGTGCCGATGAAAGATTTTTTGTTGAAAAAAATTAAAACACAAAAAGGAAAAATTGTTTTGAGTACCGGAGCACAAGTGGGGGAGCACGATGGTCTGTCTTTTTACACCATCGGCCAAAGAAAAATCGGAGTCCAAAGTCAAAAGTCCAAAGTCAAAAGTCAGGGCAATACCCGTCCACTATATGTAGTCGCTAAAAATTTTTCTAAAAATGAATTGATTGTTGGTTATGAAGATGATTCGTTGTTGTATAAAAAAGAAGCGGAAGTTACGGATATAAATTGGATTAGCCAAGAACCGAAGTTTCCATTAAATTGCGAAGTTCGTTTGCGTCATCGCCAACCGTTGCAAAAGTGTACGGTTTGTCATTCCGACCGAAGTGGAGGAATCCCTTATTCTATTAAGTTTAAAAAACCTCAGCGCGCCGTAACCCCCGGCCAATTCGCCGTCTTCTATAAAAAAGGCGAATGTTTAGGTGGGGGAGCAATTGAATAAAAAACAAAGCGGCCGTGGAGC
>Ga0075922_104_pt1 | contig 18198 bp, 15 predicted proteins | sample RifGroA2_FD_67902 | JGI IMG/M metagenome (GOLD analysis project Ga0075922, IMG submission 67902) | Parcubacteria (Magasanikbacteria) bacterium GW2011_GWA2_40_10
AGATTATCAAAAAAATATTAATAATATAATGTTGTTACTACGCGGTGAGAAAAATAGATTATTAAAAAAATTAAGCAAAGAAAATCCGGCGGCCGCTTTGGCCATAAAACATTTTCAAGATGTTACTTTAATTACCCGTGAAGATTTTTCAATCCCCCCTCTTTTTAAGGAGGGGGCAGGGGGAGGTCAAAAGTTCAATCGCATAGAGGGTTATGATATTTCTCACTTTGCCGGTAAAGAAGTTTATGGATCAATGGTGGTGTTTACTGATGGTGTGCCGGACAAAAGTCAATATCGGTTATTTAAAATAAAAACTGTTACTAATAATGATTTAGATGCGTTAAAAGAAATGATGGAGCGTCGTTTGAAACACTCCGAATGGCCCAAACCGGATTTGATTTTGATTGATGGCGGTAAGCCACAGGTAGATTATATTTTTAAAATTACAGAACAGCATCAAATGTCAGCTCCGCTCTTAGGTATTTCTAAATTAAACGGCGACCGGTTGGTATATCCATCAAGAACAAAAAATGTGTTCAAGGACTTGGCCGAGACTATAAAAAGAACTTTGCAAGGCGTGCGCGATGAAGCGCATCGATTTGCCAATCGGGGACGTAGCCGGCGTTATAGCAAAGATAATTTTGGTGGTTGATTATTTATCTGTCGCGTGGTATAAAACTAATCAAAATGGAGGATCTTATGAGTCAGATCAATCAGATCGTAGTTGAGAGAATTGAATCAGTCGCTCTTTTTCTTATCAGGCTAATCGCCACATATATTGATGCGATTTGGGCGCTCTTGTTTGAGCGGTATCCATTTGAAGATGAAAAGTCGTCGTCGATTGATGATGACGATGAAACGTGGGTTTGGGGAGTGTGAGAACTATTTTGCGGAATGTCTCTGTTGCCTTATAGGTAGCAGGGACTATTTTTTTAGTGTATAATACCTATATTAAAAATAAATTCGAAATCCGAAGCGCGAAATTCGAAACAAATCATAAATTCGAATTTTTAAAACGTTTTTGAATTTTGGACATTAGAATTTGTTTCGAATTTCGAATTTCGATATTCGAATTTATAAGTTATTTGTATGCTCAACATCTATAATCCCAACAACCACGACGGCGACACAACCAAAGTCCAAAGTCCAAAGTCCAAAGTCCAGGACGGCAAGGTTGATTTTGGCAAGTACGTGGATCCCACCAAAGAATTTACTTCTCAGGATTTAAAGTGGAGTTTTTGGTATGTAAAACATAAGGCGTTGCTTTACAGAATAATGGTCATCGGTTTAATTTCGGTGAACGCTGTATTTATACTTTTTGGTTTGTGGAAATGGGGGAGTTATTTATGGGGGTGGCAGGATGCCCAAAAAGTACAAGAAAGTTTATCTGCTTCGATAGATTATACCGGTCTTCATCCACACTTTACCGCTCAGCCAATTCAGGCTATAAACACTCAGATTTTTTCTAGCAGAGAAAATAAATTTGATGCCGTAGCGGAATTAATAAATCCAAATAGCAGATTTTTGGCAAGGTTTGATTATTATTTTATAGTTGACGGAGTAAAAACTTTGGTACAAAAAACTTTTCTGTTGCCGGGTGAAAGCAGGCTCGTGGCTTATTTGGGAATAAATGACGGAGCCGGAAGTTCGCCAATAGTTGTTTTGGAAAATATTAAATATGAAAGAATTTCAGCTCATAAAATTCCCGACACCATCAACTGGCAGGCGTATAGATTAAATTTTCAAGTGAGTGATTTTGTTTTTCTTAAATCTTTGGCCCAAGAAGGGCAGAACACAGACGCCATCCAATTCAAACTTACAAACGCCAGTCCATATAGTTATGTGACTCCGATTTTTTATGTGGCCCTGTTGCAAAATGGACAGATGGTTGGTATTCTGCCATTGCGTTTGGAGTCCATAAATTCTTTAGAAACAAAAGACATTGATCTCCGTAATTTTGTCTCCAACTTAAGCGTAACTGAAATTGCGCTTTACCCGATCATAAATGTTTATGATGAGGGAGTGTACATTCCTTGAAACTTGAAACGCATAACACATAGCCTGTAATTTGAGATTCCGATTTGTTTGTGTTCCATGTTATGTGTTCCATGTTATGTGTGTATGTTAAATCTTCATAAATTATCCCCGCGTAGTTTTGATTGGCAACTTTTTACCGGAGTTTTTTTTCTGGTTCTTATTGGCATGTCGGCAATTTATAGTGTTGACTTATCGCGCGGATCGGAATTATTTTTTTTTAAAAAACAACTGATTGCGTTGGGGGTTGGATTATTATTTTTATTTGTGGCCAGCACCAGCCAGCATACGCTTTGGCGTTATTTGGCAAAATGGTGGTATCTGTTTTCATTATTGTTGCTAGTGGCAGTTTTAATTTTTGGACAGAGTATACGCGGTACCAAGGGCTGGTTTTCTGTTTTTGGGTTTTCTTTTCAGCCGGTGGAAATGGCGAAGATTGGTTTGATTTTAATGATTGCGTATATAATTTCGCGTTTTGGTCGTAGGTTTGACAAGGCTCTGTTTTTCTTTGGCACAGGTATTGTTACCCTTTTACTTTTAGGATTGACTATGATGCAGCCGGATTTGGGTTCGGCTGTTCTCTTGGGTGTTATTTGGTTTGGTATGGTGTGGGCAGCAGGCGCGCGACGATTATATCTTATTTTGCTAACAGCCAGTGTAATATTTTTTGTGGTAATGGGTTGGTTTTTCTTTTTAAAAGATTATCAAAAAGATCGTTTGGCAAATTTTATTGATCCCGGTCGTGATCCGTTGGGTAGTGGTTATAATGTAACTCAGTCCATTATCGCCGTCGGAGCGGGTAAAATATTTGGCCGCGGTTTGGGTTTTGGTTCGCAAAGTCAATTACGCTTTTTGCCGGAAGCTCAGACCGACTTTATTTTTTCGGTAATTGGTGAAGAGCTTGGTTTGGCCGGAGTGGCGACTATGTTGGTTTTGTTTGCGTTAGTATTTTGGCGCTTACTTCTTATTATTGCAAAATCCGACGATGATTTTGTGGCGGCCACGGCGACCGGTATTTTAATCTTATTTTTCGCGCAGTTAATCACGAATCTCGGAGCAAATCTGGGTCTTTTACCTATTACTGGTGTTACCCTGCCATTTGTCAGTTATGGGGGGTCTTCGTTGGTGATAAACCTGCTTTTAGTGGGAATTCTGGAAAGTATGATGGTGAAGAGGTACTAACGAAGTTTAAAGTTCGTGGGCTTGACATTTTTCTCAAAATCGTTTAATATTAGCCCATGCAAAAACATATGTTGCCAAACAATAAAAAAGCCGATTCTTGGCGAAAAACCTTGAAACTCATTAGTCATTGTCCTGTTTGCGGCAAGGATTATAAAGCCGAGGCAGGCAAACGTTTTGATTTAACGAAATCATGCCGGGTAGCGTCCATTGAAACCCGGCGCAAGAATGAAAGCGATGCCAGATTTGTCCATTTTACTTGCAACCACTGCCAAAGCCACTTTATGGCTATGGTAATGGTGATGCCGAAAGGCACGAGCACGGTAGGAATGGTGACAGATTTGAGTTTAAAAGACGTAGAAAAATTACATAAAATGCTACCCATATCTGTAGATGAAGCAATTGAGGCGCACACGATGATTAATAGCCCGGATTTCAATTCTAAACTTATTTAAGAAATTTTATAATCAATAGTTTGTGGCGAAGTATCAAGTATTAGGTATTAAGTATTAAGCAATAAATTTGTCCCCTTGATACATAATACATAATACATAATACTAATAAAATATGTCCTTCAAATTATCCGCCAGCGCGCGAACAGAAAAAGGTGAAAAAGTAAGAACTAAAAGCGTACTTCCGGCTGTAGTTTATGGTATGGGTGGACCGGCCACTTCCGTTACTTTAAATTACGAAGAATTTGTAAAATTGTTTGCCGAAGCCGGTGAAGCAAGTTTGATTGATTTGCTTTTGGGTGATAAGGCGGACGGCAAAGTTTTGGTACAAGACATTTCTTATGATCCTGTTTCCGACCGCGTAATCCATGTTGATTTACGCCGCATTGATATGAATAAAGAATTGACCGCCACCGTTGAGTTAAGATTTGTCGGTGAATCACCAGTAATTAAAGCTCAGGGCGGTACTGTAATGCGCAGTGTTGAAAATGTGGAAGTAAAATGTTTACCGAAAGATTTGGTTTCTCATATTGATGTTGATTTGAGCGTGTTAAAAACTTTTGATGATGTTGTTAAAGTTAAGGATTTAATTGTTCCGGCCGGAATTACAATCACCAATCCTAACGCTGAAGATTTGGTGGTGAAAGTTACCGAAGCTTTAACTGAGGATGAAATTAAAGCTATGGAAACAGCCGCCGCTCCAGTTGATTTAAGCAAGATCGAAACAGCCGGCAAGAAGAAAGAAGAAGGCGAAGAAGGCGCTGAAGGCGCAGCCAAACCGGAAGCCGGTGAGAAGAAGGAAGAAAAGAAAGAGGAAAAGAAGTAATAATAAAATAATAAAACACCCCGTTTGTTCAGGCGAACAGGGTGTTTTTAGTTTAATAGAATTTTGGTATAATAAGAGTTATATGTTATTATTACATTAAGTAATTAAAGATTACCTTTGTAACTATAAGTAACAAAAAGAACGTTAAAGATACTCTCAGCATACATCCATTTTTTGCAATAATCTGTTATAATAGATATGAAGAAAAAAGAACACAATGACGCCAGTCTAAAAGTTAAAAAAGAGATAGCGTCAAACATAAAAAGAATCAGAAGAAGTTTGAGAAATTTTCTTACTGGCGAGGCAGTAGCTGAAAAATTGAATGTCAGCCGTGTTGCATATACACAAATGGAAAATGGGAAAAATCATAAAGATTTCTTAATTGAATCTGTCCCCGTGCCGGTTGAGGCCATTGCAAAAAAAATGGGTATCGAAATTAGCTACGCACCAAGCGCAGATTACTTTGGAATTTTAATTCGTAAATCAGATGGCAATGTCTTAATGGGTATTAATAACAGTGAAAGCGTCCAACGAATGAGGTTTACGATTGCTCATGAACTTTGTCATTATTTTTTTGACAAAAAAGACTATGTTATTGTTGATTACAGAAACAAAATACATTCTAGCCAAAAACCAGACAAAGAAAAAATTGCTGATTTTTTTGCTGCAAATTTACTTATGCCAAAATCATTAATACGTATTGATTTTAAAGAAGCGACAAAGGATGGCATTTTTTTTGAGGATAATTTATCTGGCATGGCTGATAAATATCAAGTTAGCAAAGAGGCTATGAAATATAGGCTACTCAATCTTCAATTAATTCCAGCGGAGGTTGATATCTTTAATTAAACTATGTCAAAAAACGAACGTAAAACCGAAAATATTACAACTTCAAACTTTATGGGCATGACAAAAGACATCAACTTTGCTTTGGTTGAAGAAACAAGGCCGCCTATTTATACAGCAATGAAATACTGGGGCAAAAAACCACACAATATTTGGCGTGAATATATAAAAAATTATACGTCCGAAGACGGCCTGTATTTAGATCCATTCGCAGGTAGCGCAATAAGCGCTTTTGAAGCTGTAAAAGCAGGTAGGAAAGCCATCGCTTTTGATTTGAATCCGCTGACTTCGTTTTTGATCGAAACATTTTGTAGTGAGTTTGATAAAGAAAAATTTACAGCCGAGGTTGATAAAATAGTTGGTGAAATTAAAAATGATAAAGTTTATCAGGAATATTTTCATACAATATGCAGAAAATGCGGTAACAATTTCGCAATTGCCCAGAGTTTCAAATGGGAAAATGGAGAATTATACGAAGTTGGTGTTGAATGTTTTGAATGTCAACAAAATAAAAAAATGCGCTATCTTGAAAAACCAACAGACGAAGAAATTACCAAAGCAAATGGAATGCACAAAATAAAAATTAATACATGGTACCCGGATGATGTTTTTTATAATTCGCCATCGTTTTCTGCAAATTTCATTGAATGTATAGGCGGTAATCTTTTTGCTAATTTATGGACACGAAGAAATTTGTATGTACTTTCTGAAATTTTTAACAAAATACTTGGTGTTGAGAATGTTGCTATCCAAAAACAGCTTCTCTTGGGATTTATTAAGATGGTCCATTTATGCACCAAAATGAGTGTCCCAAGAAGAGAGGCCTCCGACAGAGGATTTTCTACAAGTTGGGGCAGATCAGCGTATATTTGCGCTGCCAGACAAATGGAAATGAATCCTATATTAGTTTTTTACGGTAGTTGTATAGGAAAGCAATCAGTAGAAAGCTCGCTTATTGATATCAAAGAATATTTAGGAAAAATACCAAAAATATTATACATCGACAAAAGTAACAAAAGTAACACATCAAAAAACTTTGATATTAAATATGGCATAATTGATATAAATACGATAACGGATTTTATTGAAAAAGATTCTGTTGACTTTATCATGACGGACCCGCCATATGGCGGGCTTGTCCAATATTTAGATTTAAGCACAATATGGTTAATTTGGTTGAAAAAATTTGATCAACGATTTACTCCGAACTATGAAAGTGAAATCACTGTAAAAAGAAATATTCAAAATCTTAATACTTATAAAATAAAATTTCAAAATGGAATCAAAAATCTTTTTAAGGTATTGAAAGATAACGGAAAAATTGTATTTACATTTCATAACAAGGATATAAAAATTTGGAACGCATTCTTAAATGCAATTGCGCTGTCTGGTTTTAAGATAGAAAAAGTAATTCACCAACAAAACAGAAGAACTGGTGAATCTAATGTGGCCAATCCTTATGGCACATCAGCTTCTGATTTTTATATCCGTTGTATAAAAAAACCAACTGCCAGCTTCAAAACGGATGAACAGGAGTTTGCGCATTATGTCCTAGAAAAAACTATAAGCCTAATTGCGCAACGAAATGAGCCAACCCCATATCAAATATTATTTAATGGCCTTTTGGCGGAAATTTCTTCTGCGGGGTTCAACATCGAAGATTTTGACAAAAATATCGAACAGATTTTGTCTGCTCATGTTGGCGCTATTTTTGAGCTTAAAGATAACGGGAGTAAGGCGGGCAAATACTGGTGGTTTAAAAATCCCGCTGAATATATTAAATACCCTGACAAAAAATTGACCGACAGAGTTGAGGAAACAATCGCGGCTCTTTTGCGAAGAAAAGTATCTGTTACTTTAGACGAGGTTCTGGGTGAAATATTTGTTAAATATCCAAACGGATTAACGCCTGACATTAAATCAGTTGATCAAATACTAAAAAAATTTGCTAATAAATCCGGTGGCAAATGGGTTTATAAAGGCGGCGATACCGAAAAAGAATTTACCGATCATACTGAAATGCTTTATTTTTTGTCAGAAATTGGTAAAAAAATGGGATATGAAGTCTATATTGGCAAAAGAGAGCAACCCGAAAATTATAACGGAAAAAAACTATCAGATTATGCTGACATTACAAAATTAGATAAATTAAATTTTACCACCGCTATACAAACAAGGGTTGAGATGATTGACATGGTTTGGATAAAAAACAACAATGCGGAGTATGCTATTGAAGTAGAAAACTCTACAAACTTTACTTCTGGCATTCAGCGGGCGTCTAATCTTGACAATGAAATAAATAAAATTATGGTTTTACCAAACAAAAGGAAAACAGAATTCTTAAGTATTAAAGACCCAATGTTTATTGACGGTTTCAAAAAATACAACTGGGGGTATCTTTTTTATGATGATATAATCAAATTAAAATCTCTGAGGAGCATCGACGAGACAAACATAAATACTTTTTTGAATCATTTCTAAATTATGGATGGAATTTACGACAAAAGAAACAAATTAAACGATCTAACAGGCAAAGAGTGGCTAAAATTAACCAAGAGTTTTTGGGTAAGCGAAAAATGCAAAGAAGACAAATTCGCTTTCCAACATCCTGCTCCTTTCCTAATTAAAGACATTGAAAAATTAATATCAATGTTTACAAAAAAAGGCATGGTGGTGCTTGACCCGTTTAGCGGGGTGGGAACAACATTAATAGCTAGTAGCATATTAAAACGAAAAGGGATTGGGATTGATTTAAGTAAAAGATATTGCGATTTAGCAGAAAAAAGATTAAAGGAATCGAATTTAAAAAAAGGTCAAAAAATTATTTGCGGTGATTCGTTAAAAAAAATTTCTAAAATAACGGGAAAACTCGACTATTGCGTTACATCTCCGCCATATCACAACATATTAAAAAATAATGGGCAAGGACTGAGGGCGGAAAAAGAAGGAAAAAGAAATGGATCTAGAATCGGCATTGAATATTATTCCGACAATAAAAATGATCTTGGAAATCAAAAATCCTATGAAGATTTTTTAAATTTATTCGGCTACATCATGTCTTCTGTCTACAAAAAACTAAATGATAAAAGATATACCAGTATTATAATTAGCGATTTTACTGTAAACAAAAAAGAAAGGTGCGTACAAAGTGACATAGTTAGAATTATGGAAGAAACTGGTTTTGAGTTTTCAGGAACAACGATCTTGCTACAAGACAATAAACCATTGTATCCTTTTGGCTATCCTTATGCATATAAAATTAATCACCAACATCAAAATATAATAAACTTCAAAAAAATATAACGATATGGCTACAATTTGCCAAAATAATTATTTGACTTTTTAATGGAATTTTGGCAAACTTCGCATATCGGCAACGTTATATGTTACGCAAGTATTTCTCTTCAATTTTTATAACAATAATTTCCGCAATCGCAATCGGGTGTGTATTTTTTTATTTTTATCCGTCGCGGGAATCGTTGCGGGCCATCAGCAGTAATGATTTTTCAATTTCCGCGGTTAAATATATAAATCCATTAGATGGAAAAGCGGTGGCTAAAAAAGCGGACTCGGTTTTGCGGGTGGTAGGTGTAATGATAGATAATCATCCGGATGCGCGTCCGGAATCCGGAGTTTCTAAAGCAAAAATAGTTTATGAAGCGCCGGTAGAAGGCGGTCTTACCCGTTATCTAGCCATTTACGACAGCAAACAAGTTGTGCCCGAAGTCGGTCCGGTGCGCAGCGCCCGGGCTTATTTTTTGGATTGGCTACAAGAGTATGGCAATGGACTATATATGCATTCAGGCGGTTCGCCGGAAGCTTTGGGTTTAATTAAATCCAGAAAAATTTTTGATGTCAACGAATTTTTCTGGGGTGAGTATTATTGGAGAGATCAGGTTCGGTTTGCTCCGCACAATCTTTATACCAACAGTGAAAATTGGGGGAAAGTTGTTAATCAGTATGGGAGTACCAGCTCGTTATTTACCAAAGACAAGGCATGGTTGTATTCCAAATTGGTGGGGCAAACTAGCGGTAAAAATGGCGGATTAAAAATTCCTTTTAGCGATGATTATGCGGTAAATTGGACTTATGATGCCAAAGCCATAAATTATGGACGTAGTTTAAATGGTGTTAAAGAAATAGACAAAGATGGTTCCGAAGTTCGGGCGCGAAATATTTTGGTGCAAATCACTGACGTGCAAGATGTAGTTAACGATGATAAGGGGCGTCAGTCTATTACCACTATCGGCAGTGGTGATGCGATTATTTTAAAGAAAGGCGCGGTTGTTTATGGAACATGGAAGAAATCTTCTCTTACCGGCCGTACCAGATTTTATGATAAAAATAAAAAAGAAATCGTGCTGGTGCCAGGCAATACTTGGGTAGAGGTGGCGCCGAAAGATGTTAATGTTGTGGTGATGAATTAAAATATTTTTACCAGACGATTAAGACCGTTAAGGTCTTTTTTTGTTTCCGTAATTGCGTTAGGTAAGTATTGTTTTATTAGTTTTTGTATAGTTTCGGTTTGCGACGGATCTATTTCAAGGAAAACAGATATTGGATATTTGATATTGGATATTAACGAAGTGATTTGCTTTAATAATTTTTCATATAAAGCCAGGCCGTTATTTTCTGCTGTGAGCGCGATTTTTGGTTCTTTTTGGATGGATGGTGATTGTTGGAATTGTTGTTCGGTGAGGTAGGGGAGGTTGGCGGTGATGATAACGCGATTGTCATTCCCAATCAAATTGGGAATCCAGTATCCGGTGGAATTGTCTGGATTCCCGCTTGTGGCGGGAATGACAGATAAAACCGGCTCAAGTAAGTTGCCGTGCAAGAAATTTATTTTTACACCATGTTTTTTTGCATTTTTTTTCGCCACTCGCAAAGCTGACCGAGAAATGTCGGTCGCAAATGTGTTTATGTTTTTATTGGTGAGTGTTTTTAGTATAGCGATAGGTATGCAGCCACTGCCAGTGCCAATATCAATCAACAATGTTTCCTTACTACTTAATACTTGATACTTAATATCCTCAATTGCCTCCGCAACCATCAATTCCGTATCCGGCCGGGGGATAAGCACATTTTTATTTACAAAAAAATCCAAGCCGTAAAATTCTTTATGCTTGGTAATAACGGCTATTGAGTAGCCTTGTTTATATAGATGAATGAACCAACGAAAACGAAGATATTGGATAATGGATATTGGATATTCCGGATGAGTGTAAATAAATTCTTTAGTTTGATGTAATGCTGCGGCCAATAACAATTCCAAATTTAAAGTGGGAATGGATTGATATTTTTTTTGGAGATCAATTATTTGCATAAAAAATTCGAAATAATATCTAATAATCAATATCCAATATTTATTTTTTATTCTTCATCTTCATCGGCAACATAATCAAGTCCGGCATAATCCGCTTCGCGCACGGCTATAATAATTGGTTCTAAATCACCTTCTAAAATTTTTGGGATGCTGTTCCAACTTTGGTGGATACGATGATCGGTGATGCGGTCTTGAGGAAAATTATAAGTGCGGATTTTTTCACTGCGGTCGCCACTGCCGATTTGGGCGCGTCGTTTTTCGGTAAGTGTTTTCATTTTTGCTTCTCTGTCGGCCGCGTAAATACGCGCGCGTAACACAACCATCGCTTTTTCTTTGTTGTAAGTTTGTGATCGTTCGTCCTGGCATTGCACCATTATGCCGGTAGGAATGTGGATAATTCTTACGGCCGAGTAGGTGGTATTTACACTTTGACCCCCAGCGCCGCCGGAACAAAATGTATCAATACGCAAATCTCTTGGCTCAATTTTAATTTCCGTTTCTTCGATTTCCGGCAGAACTACCACTGTAACAGTTGAAGTATGAATACGTCCGGCTTTTTCGGTATCAGGAACTCTTTGCACGCGGTGTACACCCATTTCATATTTAAGATCCTTGTAAACATTTTTACCTTTTATAGAAAAAATAATTTCTTTAAAACCGCCGATGCCGATTTGGTTTGAGTCCATTATATGCGCTTTCCATTTCTTGCTCTCTGCATAGCGGGTATACATGCGGTAAAGGGAAGCGGCAAACAAAGCGGATTCATCTCCGCCCACGCCGGCGCGGATTTCCACAATCACATCTTTTTTATCAAAAGGATCTTGAGGGCGGGTCATTTCATCCAGAGCTTTTTCCATACTCAATCTTTTTGCTTCCAAATCAGGTAATTCAGCGGTCGCCATTTCTTTTAATTGTACGTCTTCATTTTGGTTAATCATTTCTTGTGTTTCGGCAATATTATTTTCCATTGACGCCAATTCTCTTATTTTTTCCATGGTCGGTTTTAGCTCGGTGTATTCTTGGGAAATCTCTTTTACTTTTTTGGAATCACCAAGAATAACCGGATTCTGCAAATCGGTTTCCAATTTTTCAAATTTAGATTGTATTTCTTTATATTTAGTGTTCATAGTATTTGTATAACGTGTAGCGCATAACTTATAACACACAGCCCACGTTGATTGAATCGCTTAAATTGTGCGTTCCAGGTTATATGTTATGCGTTACGTTAATAAAAAACAGACTCAACACAAATACATTGTAGTCTGTTTTTTAAATTTGATAAAGCTAGGCTTTTTTTGCAGTGGCCTTTTTGGCGGTTTTCTTTACAGCTACAGCCGCTTTCTTTACTTTCTTGCCTTTGCGGGCTGCGTAAGCGGAAGTTTTCTTGTCCACGCGTTCTTGGAATTTTTCTACGCGGCGGGCAGTGTCCACAAATTTCTGTTTGCCGGTATAAAAAGGATGGCACTTATTGCAAAGTTCCACGCGAATAGTCTTCATGGTGCTGCCGGTAATGAATTTATTACCGCAAGCGCATACTACTTCTGTGTCATTGTGATATTCCGGATGAATTTTTTTCTGCATAAATTATTAGTTATTAGCCAACAGTTCGTAGCCAGTAGTAACTATTGGCTATTGACTGTGAACTTTTTTACATTTTTAAGTACCAGAAGTATATCATTATTGGGTTGGGTTGTCAACTGCCAGAGTCCACTGTTTATTGACAATATCTGTATTCAGTGCTATTATCATCAGTAGGCATTTTGCCTAGCCTTGGCCACGAAGGTTTCGTGGTGGCGGTTCTGTAGTGAGGGGGCAATATGACATTCCGGAAGTTTGTGCTTGCCGCAGCTATCCTCTTGGCGCTATTCGTGTCTACGGTTTTCAGTGGTTACGTGTTGGCTGTGTTGTGGGGGTGGTTCGTAGTCACAACCTTTGTTGCACCGTCAATCTCCGTGGTGCAGGGAATCGGCATTTCTCTAGTAGTCACACACTTAACCTTTCGTGTTGATGATAATATTGAAGTGGAGCGTGACCCGTTGGAGAAGCTAGGGCGTGCCTTTGCCTTTTCTATTGGCTTCTCTGCGCTCTTCTTGTTCTATGGCTGGGTTGTGCACATGTTCATGTAGTACACCTAGTACAAGCTCGGACCTCTTGCGGAATTAACTTCCGTGCGGGGTCCTAATTTTTTTGGGCAACTCTTGACTTGTTCATCCTATTCATATATAATGGTTTCATCTTAATTTAATCTCTCGCTAGCCAGCGTTTTCCTCCCTACGGACCATTCCGGGGCAAGGCTAGGAGGCAATTATAAGGAAAATATGACTAAGATGCCAACATTGTTGGAAATGTTGAAGGCCGGAGTTCACTTTGGCCATCAAAAATCACGCTGGCATCCCAAGATGGAGCAATTTATCTTTGGCGTGCGAAATGGCGTGCATATTATAGATTTAGAAAAAACTCAAGAACAGCTTGAGAAGTCTCTAAATTATGTCAAAAATTTGGCCGCCAAAGGTCAAGTTATTTTATTTGTCGGTACAAAACGTCAGGCTAGAGAAATCACCAAAGAGGCCGCTGTTAGCTGTGAAATGCCTTACCTGGTAGAACGCTGGATTGGCGGATTGCTTACCAACTTCGATGAAGTTAAACGCCGTTTGAAAAAATATCACAATTTGAAAGAAATGTTTGCCAGCGGTGAAATCGAAAAATATACCAAAAAAGAGCAGGTAACAATGAAAAAGCAATTAGAAAAATTAGATAAATATTTAATCGGCTTAACAACTTTGGATAAAATGCCAGACGCGCTTTATATTGCCGATATGCGCACTGAAAAAACCGCATTAGCTGAAGCTGAAAGAACCGAAATTACAACCGTTGCTGTTTGCGACACCAATGTTAATCCGGAACAAGTTAATTATGCTATTCCGGCCAATGATGACGCCGTCAATTCTATAAAATTAATTGTAGATTTGGTGGCTGAAGCGGTAAACGAAGGCCGAAAAGAATTTGAAAAGAAAAAATTGGAACGCGCGAAAGAAGAACCGGTAAAGCATGACGCGGTAAAGATTGAAAGACGGGCGCTGAAGAAAGAAGAGTCGGTGTAAACCATAAATCACGCAGATGCCTTGTGGCCGCAGATAACGCAGATAGTATCCGCGTCATCTGCGGGGCTTCAGCCCATCAGCGATAATTAAATTTTTTATGTCAATTACTGCATCAGACGTTGCCAAACTTCGCTCCATGACCGGAGCGGGAATGATGGATTGTAAGAAAGCTTTGGACGAAGCGGAAGGGGATATGGAAAAGGCCGGAGAATTGCTCCGCAAAAAAGGAATTGTTAAAGCGGCCAAACGCACAGACAAAATTGCCGCGGAAGGCACTACCCAAGTAAAAGTAAGCGGCAACACCGCCGTGGTTTTAGAGGTAAACTCCGAAACTGATTTTGTCGCGCAAAATGAAGACTTCAAAAAATTAGTAAATGAATTGACCGAAGATTTGTTGAAAAACAAGCCGGCTGGAATGGAAGAGGCAATGTCTCCGGCTGTTACTGAAAAAATAAACAATCTCACCGCCAAAATCGGAGAGAAAATTGTTCTGCGCCGTTTTGCGGTGGTAGAAAAAACTGATGCCGATGCTTTTGGCGTTTATTCTCATTTGGGCGGCAAGATTTCGGTTTTAATTTTACTAAAAAATTCTGCCGATTCCGCATTAGCCGGAGATATTGCCATGCACGCCGCCGCGGCCAATCCAAAATATATCAGTCGTGAAGAAGTCTCTTCGGAAGTTGTGGCCAAAGAAAAAGAAATTTATACCGAACAGCTAAAACAACAGGGCAAGCCGGAAGCGGCCATAGAAAAAATCCTGGTAGGCAAGTTGGACAAGTTTTACAGCGAAATTTGTTTGCTGGAACAGCTGTTTATAAAAGACGAAGAAAAAACAATCCAGAAATTGTTGGGAGAAAATGTTGTTATTGCCAGAATGGAACGGTTTGAACTGGGTGAAGGCTTAACAAAAGCCGGCTGTGATTTTGCTTCGGAAGTAGAAGCGCAACTCAAATAAGCAGATTAAGCAGAGTAGGCAGATTAAGTAATAAGCAAGTTTAAAAATTAAAAATTTAAGAAACCCCGCGTGGGTTTCTTTTAGTTATCCACAGCATTTGTTTGTAAAATTATTCAGCAGTATAAAATGTGGTATACTATAAAAATGAAAAATTCATATTTGAATTATTTTTACACATATGGAAAAATTTTTAGTTAATCAGCGTTTGGCGGTCGGCCTGGCGGTGTTAATGGCGGCAAGTCTGGTTAGTATTATTTACGCGCTTCCCGGATTGGCGCAGACAAGTACATCTAGCGGAGACATAACCCCACCATCTGTGCCAGCCAGTGTTTCGGCAACGCCATTATCTACTTCTTCTATTCAAATTTCTTGGTCTGCTTCCACCGACAATGTCGGTATTTCAGTTTACCATGTTTATAGAGGTGGAGTCCAAATTGAAACAATGATTATTCCTGACTCCGTTTTTTCTTACACTGACACAGGTCTTTCTCCCGGCACAAGTTATAGCTATACCGTGGCCGCCCAAGATCCAAGCAATAATATATCTTCACAAAGTTCACCTGTTTCAGGAATTACCCCAACCTTAACTACCGCTTCTACAACTTTATCCGCGCCAACCAAACCTTCTATTTTTACAGCTTATGCTTCCGATTCTAACGTCGGTTTGTATTGGGAAGGGAACTATCCGTATCCAACACCTGAATCGGAAGCCAAAGTTTATCGACGATTACAAGGTAACAGTTCCTGGACACTAATTTATAGCAAGAATTATAATCCCGCTTACATTAGTTATGATCGTTATACTGATGCCGGGTTGGCAAATGCCATTTATGAGTATCATATTAATTTTTGCAATTCCGGCGGTTGTTCAGTGGATTCTAATACGGCAACCGTAACGGTCGGCGGCAGTACTACCGCAACAACATTGGGGCCGATTGGTTATTGGAAATTTGATGGTAACGGCAATAACGAAATTTCCGGAGGATCGAGCGCGGTTATTGTGGGAAATGCCGCCTTTAATTCAAGCGGAGGTAAATTAGGCGGTTATTTATATATTCCAACAGGTGCCGACTGGGCAAAAATTCCTTACAGTAGCATCTTTGATCTTCCAAATTCTTTTACTATTGAATTTTGGTTCCGTCAACGCGCTGACCGGAGTTTTCTGCAAGATTTAGTGTACAAAGGAACTCCGATAAATAATTATAGTTTCAAAATATTCAGACAGTTATGGAATCAATACAATTTCGGACCGGTTATGATGGGTTCTACTGCCGCGAACACCGGCTTTTGGAGTTCACCAACTAATAGCAACCAACTTTCTCATGGTTCGTGGCATCATGTAGTTTACACTAGAAACTCAAGCGAGGCAGTTTCTTATCTTGACGGAGCTGTCCTCTACTCTTTGAATTTTGCCCAGTACTCGGAGTACTCTGGTCCGGTAAAAACACCAGCAAACGACATCATTATTGGCGATTCGGCGGTTGATACTGACATAGATAATCTTAGAATCTATAACCGCGCCTTGAGTTTTGATGAAGTGTTGCAGAATGGCGGCTTTTCGGCACAGCAACAAATTTGTGCTTTAAGCGCAAAACAATGCTCTGGCAGTTTGCTGCAGGAATGCGCTTCAGACAGATTTTCATGGTTCACCCTACAATCTTGTCAATATGGCTGTAACTCAAATACGCTTTCGTGTAATACGGCTACCTCGCCAACATCAACTACACCACCAACTTCAACCACGGCTCCGTCCGTTAATACAGCGCCCTCACCATCTCTGACTCCCACTCCTACTCAAGTTATTATTCCGTCCCTGTCCTCCACCTCCACTCCAATTTCCTCATCCACATCAACTCCCATTGGGCAATGTCTGCAAGCCGGCGGCTTGTGGTGCTATGGCGATTATCCCGCCAGTCTCTTGGGCTATTGCGCGCCGGCTAAATCTGCCTGCGAACGCGGCGATCAATCTCCTCGCGCTATCTTGCCCCAGCCTCCGGCCGTAAACACACGTGTAGAAATACAAACGATGGAGCAATTTTTGGCCGAACGCCGGGCCGTACTCCAGGATCTGCGCGAGCTGGAACGTTTAGTAAAACGAGATATTATTGAAATTAACACCAAACAACTGAAAATTTTAAAAGAAAAAATTCTCTCATTAAAGCCAAAAGATAAAGGATATTTGTCTGTACTCCAAGCTTATCAGACGCAACTCATTAATCTACAAAGCGATGTCCCTACTAGCACTGAGCTCGAACATGCCATTGATCCTCGCCAGGAAGCCAAAGCTTTGCAACAACTAAAGCAAGGGCTGCGTTTATTTGAACGCCATATTGCGACGATTGAAAAAAAGGCAGCTCAAATCGAAAAGTCTAAACTTACCATTGATGTTGCGATTAAAGAAACAATATCAACTGCCAAAGATTTGGCCCGAAAAGTAAAAGAGGCCAAATCATATAACGACATCAGAGATATTGCGGAGCAGATACCCGATGTCGGACAAGCCTTAAATGATGCCCTGCCGCGCCTAGAAGAACTTCTCCGTCTGCCAAGCGTGCTACGTCTGGCAGATCGCCGGATTGCCGATGCGGCAGTGGCGATTAAGCTTGCCGGCTCTTCAGCCAAACGACTAAAATTAGACGTGTCTGATGAGTTAGAGAGAATGCAGACTATTCTCGCTGAAGCAAAAAGTGCGGCAATAACGGTGAAAACCGGTGGCGCTACCGAGAATCTCCAGGACATGCTTCAAGAGCAAGTTTTTGATAAATTAGATAACATTTTTGATCTGGCTGACCATATCCGCGCGGTGACCAGCGTGCGGCAAGCTGTCAATCGAGACACGGCTAATGTAAGACGCTACGAAGCCCGCCTCCGCCGCTTGAAAGCGGATAGCGAGAACAGGCAAACCGCGTCTGAACTTCTCGGTGAATTTAAAACTGAGCTGGCTAGCTTAAAAAAGTTGTCGGCGCAAAAATTAACCCCCGACATTGGCGAACAAATTATTGACCGTTTGAATGTCATGACCTATATCAAAACCGATCTCGAAGATACTCTGGGCCTGTCAGCTCCGGATGCTACTCAAAAGCAAATCCAACGCCTCTTTTCCTCCACGAACGAAAAAATTAAGCCATTTCAAGTTGAACAATTAGAAAAGGGGGTGTTGTAAAAATAAAAAAGACCCGTTTTTTACATATATTTGGGGATGGTAAAAATATGGTATAATGTATTCAGTTAGAATTCACATGCAACCTAAAAAAATAATAGTTTATATTATTCCTTTGGCCATAACGCTTATTATCGGCATGGTCTATTTCGTATTTTTTTATGGAAAAGCAAAAGTCGCATATCCGGTTTCTGCAAAACAGCTAAACTTTTTTGCTTCCGAATATTTTATTGGCGTAAGTTTAAAATATCCAAAATACTATTCTGTCCAGGATTATTCTAAAGCATTTAAGGTTTTAAGCGTTAGCAAAGATAGCGAA
>Ga0075922_106_pt1 | contig 17708 bp, 15 predicted proteins | sample RifGroA2_FD_67902 | JGI IMG/M metagenome (GOLD analysis project Ga0075922, IMG submission 67902) | Parcubacteria (Magasanikbacteria) bacterium GW2011_GWA2_40_10
AAGGTGGAAGCTTCCTGGTCGGTTACCAGGGTACTCTTTACCAGATTGAAAGTGATTTCCAGGTGGGAATCAACCAAGACCCATATTGCTCCATCGGGTGTGGCGAAGGTTACGCGCATGGTATCATGCTTAATACTGCCAAGCTCGGTTTGAGTCCAAAGAAAAGAATTACCCTCGCGCTAGAAGCGGCAACATATTTTTCTAATAGCGTTAGACCGCCGTTTGTCATTCTACATCTCCCTCCTCCGAGAAAACGTTAAATATCAGCTCAATTCACCCTGCGCCAGAATGTCCTCCTGGACCGACGCAGGTTTTTTTAAATTTACTGCATTTTAAACAATAGGGGGTGCCAACTGGTAAAAATTCCAGGGTTGGTATAGAATATCAGGGTCAAATTGTGATAAAAATGATTAAATTGATGAAAATGGTCAATTTGAACAAGCGAAGCGATTTACCAACTCCATCACTTCACCATTTTCACCATCAAAAATATGCCAATCCCCCAATTACACCCATCCCGCCACTACGGGCGCCTTCCGGAGAGCGCGCCGGCTCCGCGCAAAGAAAAACGGGATTATAACAGAAAAAAACTGCTCAAAAATCTTGGTTGGACCGCCTTAATCGGTACTATCGGTATTTTTATTATTGGCACAATTACAGTTGCCTGGGTGAGCCGAGACCTACCGGATCCGGACAAAATAAACAGCCGTCAGGTGTCCCAAAGCACAAAAATATACGACCGCACTGGCGCCAACATGCTTTATGAAATTTATCAAAACCAAAAAAGAACTCTGGTTAATTTAGACCAAATAGCTACCTCTACTCTAAAAGCCACCATTGCCGTAGAAGACAAGAATTTTTATGAACACGGCGGTATTCAGATTAAAAGTATTATCCGCGCAACTTTCAACAATCTTATCGGCCGCAAAACAGGTTCCGGCGGAGCTTCTACTCTTACTCAGCAATTAATTAAAAATGCTGTTGTTGGAAATGAACACTCTGTTTTCAGAAAATTAAAGGAAGCAATTTTAGCCATTCGCTTAGAAAAAAAATACAGCAAAGACCAAATTTTAAAATTATATTTAAACGAGATTCCTTACGGCTCCACCAATTATGGTATTGAAGCGGCCAGTCAATCATATTTTCATAAAAGCGCAAAAGATTTAACTCTTGCCGAGTCGGCAACTCTAGCTTCAATTCCAAAAGCTCCAAGCACATATTTAAAAGATTTGGACGCTCTACGCAATCGTCGTGATTTAGTTTTATCTTTAATGTACGACCAGGGATATATTACTGAACAAGAAAAAAAAGACGCGCAAGGAATTGCATTAAGAATTTTCCGCTCCGGCGGGCCGATGGATGCGCCGCATTTTGTACTTTATGTAAAACAATTATTAGCGGATAAATTTGGCGAACGGGCGATTGATGAAGGGGGATTACAAGTTATTACCACTCTTGATTACGATAAACAAAAAATTGCGGAAAAAACAGTTAAAGAATTGGGAGACAAAAATGCAAAAAATGCAAATGCTAATAATGCCGCTTTGGTTGCTTTGGATCCAAAGACGGCGCAAATTCTGGCGCTGGTCGGCTCGCGTGATTATTTTAATGATGAAATAAACGGACAATTTGATGTGGCCACGCTTGGTAAACGCCAGCCCGGCTCTTCTTTCAAACCATTTGTTTATACCGCGGCTTTTGAAAAAGGTTATACACCGGATACTGTGCTTTATGATGTCAGTACAAATTTTGACGCGCGCGCCGGTCAAGATTACACTCCAAAAAATTATGACGGCAAAGACCATGGACTGGTTACTATGCGCAAAGCTTTGCAGGGATCTTTAAATATTCCGGCGGTTAAAACTCTTTATTTGGTAGGCTCGGCCAACGCCATTGATTTTGCCAAACGGTTTGGCTACACCACTCTTACCGGAGATTACGGTTTGAGTTTAGTTTTGGGTGGCGCGGAAGTAAACTTGCTGGAACACACAAACGGATATGCTACTTTGGCAAACAATGGTGTTTACAATGAACCGGTAAGTATTTTAAAAGTTACCAATAATTTGGGCGAGGTTTTGTATCAATGGAAACCTTCACAAGGACAAGAAGCAATTACACCGGAAATAGCGGCCACAACCGCAGACGTTCTTTCCGATGATCCGGCTAGAGCATTTGTTTTCTCTCTTCATGGAAACCTCACCTTGCCGGACAGACCAGTCGCTGCCAAAACCGGCACAACAAACGATAACAAAGACGCCTGGACAATGGGCTATGTGCCATCGCTGGCTGCCGGAGTGTGGGTAGGAAATACAATTCCCACCCCAATGAAAGCCGGTGGTAATGCTTTGGCCGGTACTATTTGGAATCGTTTTATGAGAGAAGCTCTTAAAGGTTCTCCGGTGGAAACTTTTCCAACACCGCCAATAAACGACGCGCAAAAATCCGTGCTCCGGGGTGGAAACGGCGGAATTACTCTTAATATAAATTCTGAAACCGGAAAAATTGCTAACTCCACGACTCCGGAAAATTTAATTGTTCAACGCGCTTACTTACCACCGCACGATATTTTGCATTATGTAATTAAAGACGATCCGCGCGGGCCTGCGCCGGCATTCCCTGCCGACGACCCACAATACGAAGCTTGGGAAGCGGGGCTTCAATCTTGGATTGCGCGTGAACAAACGGACAGCAGAAACCTAACTTTCCAAGAACCACCAAATGAGTATGATAATGTTCAAACATCAGAACTGGCTCCGACTTTAGAATTTATTTCTCCTACCGAAGGTCAAATACTAACCTCGCGGGAAATAAATATTCAGGTAAAAGCATCGGCTCCTCAAGGAGTTACCAAAGTTATGTACCAAATAGATGGACATACGATTGGCCAATCTATAGAGTTTCCTTTTAATTTTACTTACTACGCCCAAACATTATTAAAAGGCCCGCACAACTTAAGCGCGGTGGCCACAGACGGTTCCGGCAACAGTACACAAAAAAATATTAATTTTGCTTTGCAAGCCGACTTTGATCCGGCAAATTTTGAGTGGTTTGATAAAGATCCGTTAATTATAAAAACAAACGAGTTTCCTCGTATTATAAGTCTAACACCATTCCGTTGGGATGACACAAAACAAATTGATATTTTTATTTCATCCGCAACCACTCCCTCAAAATTACTTTATAACTTTAATCACACAGAAGATCAGCTGGTAAACAATCAACTAACATTTACTTGGAAACACGCGCCGGCAGTTGGTGGATATGTTTTAAAGGCAATACTGTTGGAAAATACCGGCAAAAAAGTTGAGAAGGTTTTGAATATCACTATTGAGTAATTTTGTTTGCCAAATCCAGTAAAAACTTTTCCGTCTGTTCCCATCCCAAGCAAGCATCAGTAATAGACAAACCACTTCTATCCAAACTTTCCGGATTATTTACATCCACTTTTTGACTTCCTTCTTTCAAAAAACTTTCCAACATAAAACCTTTTACGAGGTTTTTTGTTTCCTGATGATTTTTAATATTTTCTAAAACTTCTTCGGCCACAGATATTTGTCTGCGGTGATCTTTTTTTCCATCTACCAAAGAATTATCATGACTAATATCCACAATCACCGCCGGATTTGTAACCCCATGTTTTTGCATGTGAGTAAAAACTTCTTCCAAATGATTCGCGGAGTAATTTGGCGTACCCGCGCCACCACGCAAAACCAAATGGGCATATGGATTACCCATTGTTTCCACTTCATAGCCATCAAAAATCACCACGTGCTGATGTTGCGCCGCCACAATACTATTTACCCCTATTTCTATACTTCCGCTCGTTGGATTTTTCATTCCCACAGCGCAATCTACAGCCGAAGCAAAGATGCGGTGCTCCTGGTCTTCGGTGCTGCGCGCGCCAATGGCCACCCACGACAATAATTCCTGAAAAGCAGAAGCATTGTGAGTAAACAAAGCTTCGTCGGCAATCGGCAGACCCATTTCTACCACATCTACCATCATTTTGCGGGTATAAAAAATTCCTTGGGCAATATCGGCCGGCAAATACGGATCAGGCTGATTTACCGGCCCAGTCCAACCTTTGGTGGTGCGCGGTTTTTGTATATATACCCGCATCACTATTTTTAATTTATCTTTTACTTTTTCATTTAAAGCCAAAAGTTTTTTAGCATATTCCAAAACAGCTTCGCTGGGCCAAGCAGAACACGGGCCGACAATAACAATCAGCCTGTTGTCTTTACCGGAAATAATATCATTTATTTCTTGACGATCGCGAAGAATCTTTTCCCGAGCAGTGTCGGAAAGAGGATAAGCTTTTATAATTTTATCCCCGTCGGGGATTTTTTTTCGAATGTTGAAGTTCATGATAAAAAACAAAAACAGCCCGGGGCTGATTGCACAAAATTAAAGTTTTTCTAAAGTTCCGAAACTAATTTTTTAAGAGTTCTGTTAATTTTTGTTTCAGGATCAGTAATTATAGCCTTCAAGTCCTTCTCGTCACCTTCATTCAACTTCCCTATATTTTTAGCAAAGCATGATAAATCAAAGTCTTTTTCTGAATCTGATACAGCCGGATGGGCAATACAACCACAAAATTCTTTCGTTGTAAGCTCAACAAAACAAAAAATTGAATCTTTTAACTTCTCCGGGTTACTCGTCGCTTGTCTATCTCTAAGTCGTTTAAGAGCCCCGACTCTTTCATTATCATCCCAACCAGAAATTACCGCAAAATAAATAATATCTTTTGTGTTTGCAAGAAAAACTAATTTTTTATCCTCAAATGAATAAACTTCGCCAAAATTTGCAAAGGCCATAGTTAGTTACCTTATTTATATACTCTGAAGCATTTCTATCTCTTCCCGTGTAAAGGAACAATCCTTATCCAAGGCAGCAAGAGAATAAGGTATTTTATCAAGAATTTTTGTTTCTGTCCATGGTGATTCGTTATGGGAAGCATCAACTATGGTTTTAGTATTTTTTGTTCCAAATCTTGCACAAACCGTCTTGAGTGTTTCTAATTCATTATCATTGAAATACCCCTTATCATCTTCGCTAAATTCTTGAAAAGAAAGTATTTGTTGCATTTTAATACCATCTGGTTCATTTATACTTATTGTGTCTGATAAAATTGCTCTTTCGGGATCATCAACAACGTTATCGACCATATTTTTTATAACTGTTGGAATTGGCCCTAGTTCCAAATTAATATACATATCATTAGTGATAGGCACTCCATGTTTTTTAACATGCAAAAAATCAATGAAATAAAATAGTTTCATCAACTTAGTCTTTCCTAAGAAACGAGTATCTGTAAACGTACAGAAATATCTTAGAATGGCTTTTAATTTTGCTAAAGGAATCCCCATAGTAATACCTGAAAACTTATTTTTAATAAGATTGACTAGTTCTTATACCAGAATTATTCACAACTGTCAACCCCTGTCCATACTAAAAATAGATTTCCAGATAAATTTTCCCAAAGTAATTTACCCTTAACTTAGCCAACTTACCTTCACAAATACATTATAACACTTAATAGAAAAAAAGGCTATAATTTACCCTCTATGATTCGGTGTATACTTAATTTTTCCTATCGCTACTGCCGTATCGGCATCACAATATAAACGAAGTTTTGATCATCTTTTGGGGCGAAGACACACGGACTTTCGGCGCTGATTACTTTTAGAAGAGAATTTTCTGTATCAATATTTGCCAAACCTTCTAAAACATAACGGTGATTTAACAAAATATTATTTTTATCTCCTTTTATATCAGCCGTAACCTCAGATTTGTGTTCGCCGGTCTGAGTAGATGTGGAAGAAATAAGAATTGCGCCGGCGGCGGTGTCAAAATCAAAGTTTACGGCGTTTACACCAGTGGTGGTAAAAATACTGGCGGCTTTTATTTCTTTGGTAATCTGATTGGTGGAAAATTCGGCCACTGTTTTGAATTCTTTGGGGATAATTTGGGTATAATCCGGATATTGACCTTCTACCAAACGGGAAACCAACTCTACCTCATTGCAACGCAACACAATTTGGTTGTCGGTAATCAGTAAACGCACATTCTTTTCATTTTCTATGCCTTTTGATAAAGAAAGTATATGACCAATTTCTTGAGCGGTGCGAGCAGGGATAATTATTCTGGCTTTTTCCTCACCCTGAAGTAGTTTTATTTTCTTTTCTGCTAGTCTATAACTATCTGTGGCGGCCATAGTGAGTGTGTTTGGTTCGTCGTTGAATACAAACAACACACCAGCCAACTCCGGGCGGATTTCATTTTTGGCTGCAGCCTGAAACACCTGCCCTAAACCGTGTTTGAAGGCCTCTGAATCAACTAAATATCCTTTTCCTTCACCTGGTGTTGGAACAACAGGAAACTCATCAGCAGGCGTACCCTTAATCTTTGTAGAGGACTTGCCACTTACCACTTCTAATTCATTATCCTTCAAAGTTAATTCAACTTTTTCATCAGAGAGCAAATTTACAAAGTCGTTCAGAGTTCTCGCTGGAACGGTAAATGTTCCCGGTTCTTCAACTTTAGCCCTTAAATTAGAAACTATAGCCAATTCCAGGTTGGTAGCCACAAACTCTACCTTTTGCTCGCTGGCCCGAATAAGGACGTTGCTTAAAATAGGTAAATTTATACTTTTACCGGCCACATTACTTACTAGGGATAGGGCTTTGGAAAGGTTTTCTCTGGTACAAAAGAATTTCATATGGTTTATTAAAATTGTTATCAACTTTGGTGTTGTTGTATTAATCGATATTTTTTAATTAATAAATTACAATTGTAACTATAATGGAGTGGATAAGGTGGTATAAAACTTTTTCTTCCCTAATATAAACACTTATTTTCTTTTTGTGCGGTGCAAAACTTGGTGGCTCGATACTTATATTATGTGGAGAAAATTTTTTGATTTTTAAACTTCTGTTTATAACTTTAATTTTAGTGCACCGAAAGTGAACAGATTGTCTGACTTATGCACACGGATTACACAGATTTGAACAGGATATACACAGATAATTGTTTTTTAATCTGCGAAATCCAATGTAAATCCGTGTAATCAATACTACATCATGTTTATATACAACTTTTGTTTTATCAATTCTATTTCTTGCTTCAACTTCAAATCATTTTCTGATTCACGTGTTATTTTATTATCCGCATGCATGGCAGTAGTATGGTCTCTTCCACCTAATTCATTTCCAATCGCCGGATAGGACATACTTAATTCTTTGCGCATCAGGTGCATAATGATTTGACGAGGGAAGGAAAACTTTTTCTCTCTGCTCTGACCAAGAAGATCTGGGATATTGATTGCATAAAATTGGCTGGCTGCATCAATAATTTGTTGAGGAGTGACTGAGCGGTGGATAGAACGGACTTCTAGACTGGAAAGCAGTGATTTTACCGATTCCAAAGTTGGTTCCATAGCTTTTAATTGGTGAAAAGCAATAATTTTATTTAATGCACCCTCCAATTCACGGATATTTCTTTGGAAGGTGGCCGCTACAACAGGCAAAATATTTTGCGGTAGGGCAAAGTTCTTTTCAATGCATTTCTTCTGTAAAATTGCGATGCGTGTCTCTAAATCCGGTGGCGCCACATCTACAATCATACCCCATTCAAAACGTGATTTTAAGCGGTCTTCTAGAGCTGGAATGGCTTTTGGTGGTCTGTCGGAAGTCATAACCACTTGTTTATTTTGTTGGTGGAGATCATTGAAGGTGTGGAAGAAAGATTCTTGTGATTTTTCCTTTCCGGAGATAAATTGGATATCATCTATAAGAAGAACATCGATGTTGCGATATCTGTTTTGAAAGTTTTTGGCGCTACCATCTCTCATTGAAGAGATATAATCATTAGTGAACTTTTCTGCGCTGGCGTACATGATACTTGTGTCCGGTTTGATGGCCAAAATATGATTTCCAATAGCTTGTAGTAAGTGTGTTTTTCCCAAACCAACACCACCATATATAAATAATGGATTGTAAGCTTCACCTGGTTTGTTTACCACGGCTTGAGCGGCAGCGTAAGCCAGTTCGGAACCACCGCCGACCACAAAAGTTTCAAAAACGTATTTTTGATTTAAACCAAATTCTCCTACTCGAGGAGGTGTGCGTGTTTCATTAGAAAAAACAGGTGTTAAAGTGGGTGAGGCTCGGTATTCTTCGTTAGTTCTTGTTTCCGTTTCATTTACTGTTGCTTCGGAAGTAATATTTTTTATGTTACAAATTTTATATTCTAATCTTTTAATCGGTTTGCCGGTAACTCTCTCCAGAGACTTAACAATCATTTGGTTGTATTTTTTTTCTACGTACAGCTTGGCAAATTCGCTGGGAAGACACAAAATAATACAGCCGTCTTGGTAGGAAAGGATGTCGGTATTTTTAAACCAAGTAACAAAATTTGGTTTAGAAATAGACAATTCCAGTTCGGCCAAAACAGCTTGCCATATTTCGTGGTTGGACATAAGACGAAGTTTAAAGTAAAAAGAATTGTCTAGTGAAATTTAATTTTATCACAGTAAGAAGTGACTACCAATAGCGAACAAAAGTCTGGCGGTGGACGGATTGGGGATGGATTGTGTATAAATGCTTGGGAGGCTTGGAAGGCCGGCAAGGCTAACGAGGCCTACATTATTGTTTTAGCCTCGCAGGCATTTTAAGCCTTTATGGCCTTGTAAGCTTTTTTATGAAATATGCTTGACAAAACTTCAGAAATAGAGTACAATCTCTGTGTAAATCTTAATCGTCTTTATATAATATGTCAACAAAACGAACCTATCAACCAAAGAAAAGAAAGCGCGCTAAATCCCATGGTTTTCGTTCCAGAATGAAAACTAAGGGCGGACGCGGTGTTTTAAGCCGCAGACGCGTTAAGGGAAGAAAGAAACTTACCGTTTCCGACGAAAAGAAGGGTAAGAGAACAAGAAAAACACGTTAAAACTTCAAATAACAATCCCGATTTAGTCGGGATTTGTTGTTTATGGTACAATGTTAGTAGTATGCTTCAACAAGAAAACAGGCTAAGAAAATTAAGAGACTTCACTTTGGTGATGAAACACGGCCAGTGGGTGAACGGTCGGTTTTTGGATATCAAGGTGTTGGAGTTAGCCAAGAATCAAAACTTTTTTCCAAAAAAAGAAGATCCTGAAAGTTTCCAGAAACAGCTAAAACTGGCTATTGCGGCAGGCTTAAAGGTGCATAAAAGCGCGGTAAAGCGAAATAGGGTGCGCCGGCAGATACGAGAGGTACTTCGGCTTCTTCTTAAGGATGGGCAGATAAAAACCGGCTATTATATATTAGTAGTGGCAAAAAAGGATATTTTGGATAAAGATTATGCAGAGATTAGCGATGAATTGAAAGTATTGTTAAGTCGGGTGAAAGTTATTAATAAATAATATCTAATATCCATTATCTAATTTAAATAATTATGGATAAATATTGGATATTAAAATTATTAGATATTATGCGAGTGAAGAAGATGTTGAATTTTGTGTCATCTCTGCCAAAAAACGCTATTTTGTTTTTAATTAAATTTTATCAAAAGACTATTTCTCCAGATCATGGATGGAATAAATCCTTGTTTCCACAGGGTTTTTGTCGGTTTTATCCAACTTGTAGTGAGTATGGCTACCAAACAATAAAAAAAGACGGATTAATCATCGGTCTTTTTAAAGCCGGGTGGCGTGTATTAAGATGCAACCCTTGGAGTAAGGGCGGCGTTGACTTACCCTAGGCCTTTCCTCGTATTTTTTTCAAGATATTTAAGTCTTTTACAACTTTGTCATGCTCGGTTTCCAAATAAAAATTTATTTTGGCCAGTTTTTTGTTTGCCAACAATGCTTTAAATCCGTTTAAGCCGATTTGGCCATCACCAATGTGGTCGTGGCGGTCTTTGTGGGAATTAAATTCTGTTTTGGAATCATTGCAATGAAACATTTTTAAATTTTCTAAACCAATTTCTTTGTCAAACTTTTCTAATGTATCGGCAACCGCTTTTGGAGTACGGATATCATAACCGCTAGCAAAACCATGCTGGGTATCGTAGCAAACACCAATATTATATTTTTTTAATTTAGGGTGGTGAATTATTGCTCCTATTTCTTCAAAAGTATCTCCGATAATGGCTCCAGCGCCGGCGGAAATTTCAATTAAAAATTGTGTGGCGCCTTTATACCCCTTTAGCATTTCGGCCAAGCCGTCTACCAACTGAATAAAACCTTTTTCTTCTCCCAGATCTTTGTAACTTCCCAGGTGTGCCATTAAATATGCGGCGCCGAGGATTGTGCTGCGCTCAAGCTCTTCGCGTATAACTGTAATGGAGGCGTGTTTGATGCGCGGATTAGCTGAAGCGAAGTTTATAAAATACGGAGCATGAATAACCCATTCTTTTTGTTTGGCTTTTTTGCAATTTGCCTTGAACTCCTCGGCAATTTTTTTATCCAAAGGCGCTACCCAGCCGCCCTGAGGGGAGCGGGAGAACATTTGAAAAACTTCGCAGCCAATTTCAGCCGCGCTGAGTGGGGCGTTTGGTAAACCTCCGGCAATAGATATGTGAGCGCCAAAAAGCATAAAAAATAATATACCAGTAATGGTATATTATTTTTAGATTCAAGTAAACAGGCAGAAACTATTTTTTACCCACAATTTTATCTTTTAAGAAGGATAGAACTTTTCTATTTTGAATAGTAAGAGCCAATGTTTCCAGAACTTGCGGATTTTTTAAGTTTTCTTCTACATTTTTATTATCCGGGTAAGCGGCTTTAATCATTTTTATTTCTTCTTCCACATCTTTTTTATCCGCTTCAATTTTATTTTCAATAGCCACTTGGCGGGAGACCAGCGCGGCTTTTACCCGACGCATAGCCTGCTCCTGAAAATCTTTATAAATATCTTCTTCGGTCTTTTTTAAGTCCTTCAGATATTGTTCCATTTCAATTCCTTGAGAGCCAAGACTATTTTTTAATTCATTGAAAATTTTATGTTTTTCGGCATTGATAAGCACATCCGGAATGACGGAAATTTCACTGGCTTCAATAAGATTGTCCAAAATTTCTATTTCCAATTTCTGGTCGTCTTTGTGTTTGGCATCGGCAATTAAATTGTCGCGCAAAATAGTTTTTAGTTTTTCCATATTTTCCTGGCCCAATGTTTTGGCAAAAGCGTCATCAAGCGGCGGATGTTGCAGCTCAAAAACTTCATTGATTTTAACTTTAAAATCAATGTCTTTGCCGGCCAAATGTTTTTGATAATGATCTTTTGGAAATTTAAGATTGAATTCGCGGACATCGTCTTTTTTAACGCCAATTAATTGTTCCGCTAATCCAGGAATATAATGAGGCTCGGCCAAATATACCTGGTGGTTTGGAGCTTGTCCACCTTCTACCGGAACTTTGTCCAAAAACATTTCCAAATTTACCACCAGTTTATCTTCTTTGGTAGCTTCGCCGTTTTTTAAAATTTCTTTAGTTTGCATTTTTTTCAAATCATTCAAAACAGTGTCTACATCCGCGTCGGTGATTTCTTTGGCTTGATGTTTTACTTTTACGGTAGATAAATTACCAAGTTTAATCACCGGAAGTAATCCAACCACAGCCTTAAATTCCAAATCATTTCCCGGAGCGACTTTGGTGATGGTTATTGCCGGCATGCCAACGGTATCCAACTTTTCTTTTTTTACAGCATCAAAAAAATTCTTTTCCACAATGCTTTGCATTGCTTCTTCAATAATGCGGATTTCACCAACCTGTTGTTTTACCATATTGTAAGTGGCCTTGCCCGGGCGGAAGCCTTTGATAGCCGCGCGTTCGGAAATGCGGACAGCCGCTGCGTCCATATCTTTTTTGTAATCGGAGGGTTCGACGATAATGGTGAGTTCAACTTGTGACTTTTCTAGGGTTTTTAGTTCGTATTTCATAATTATTGATTACACGGATTTAAAGTGTGGATTACACAGATTGTGTCGATTCCCCGCTTGGGCGGGGTAGGGGTGGGTTGGAAAATTGGACAGGGATTCTTCACTTTGCTCAGAACGACAAATATAAGTTTAATACCCGCTAATTCTAATTGAAAAATAGAGGAATGTCAAGGTCTGCCATTGACTAGCTATTATTTGTGTGGTATGCTTGTTTGTTGTTCTTTGCCAAAAGCGGTTTGATGCCGCTCATCAAGAAGGAGGTCTGCGATGCTGATCATGGTAGCGCTCATAGTGATGGCGCTTCTCGTATTTGTGGCCTTTTCTCGTTATTGTAATTCGTTGTCAGGCCGGCTGTACAATCTAGTCCAGATGACTCCAGCGTACCACGCCGTGGTGTTCCACGTGTACCGCTTGAAGAGTGATGGTACCTTGCCGCTAAGAGGGCGGCTGGTGGCCAGAGACGTTATAGAGTCTGCCAAAATGTACAATTGTCCTGTCTGCATCCCAATTGGAGAAGCATCTGAACAGGACAAGTCGGACTCGGTCATCAATGCCGACTACCTACGTAAGCATGGCGGTGCTAACTTGAATATTATTCTTGGTGATAATATGTCTGCGCGTACGACATATGAAGAGGTGATGGAGGCCACACGATTGGCACAAGCCAAAGGGTGGACAAAAATCCTTGCCGTTGGGGAACTCCCACACCTACCACGCATCGTGAAATACTGGAGGCAGACTAAACCCAATCTGACCATTCATTACTGGGGCACGCATGTGCCGTGGTACTACTATCTCTTTGAGATAATTATGATTCCCGCAGAGATTCTCCTTCCGGTTGAGTCAAAGCGGCGTAGCTGGGCTTTAAACCTTGCCCATCGCGGCCCGAAGAAGAAGTAAAATTCAACAGTATCTCGTACCCAAGTCCCTCGCAGAACATTTCTGCCGGGACTTTATTTTTTATAATCAAAAAGAAGGTCGCTACTAGCAATCTTCTTTTCTAAACTTCATTTATAACATTAAACCCTTTAAAGCTCCCCGTCAAAGCGAGGCCTATAATTTTTTCCTTACAAATACCCTTTTCCTTAATTTTTTTGGCAGTTTCGTTTAGAGTTGAACCGGAGCCAACAGCATCATCTATTAGAAGGATATTTTTGAAGGTTGAATTTTCAGTTACAATAATAGTTTTTGAGGCATTTTCAATTCTATCTTCAAGTCTATTCAATGTTTTTTGGGGAACATTTACAAAAGTCGATGCTTTTTCTATAGAAATAGTCCGGAGATTTGTATTAAGACCGTTTTCCAGCACTTTCATAAATTGCCTTTCTCTTTTTACAGTAGGAGGTATGAATCCTATACCGTCTATTTGGTACTTATTTATAATTTCATCTACTTTTGGTTTTACAATTTGAATTATTTCCTTCATTAGATCAAGATTTTGGCTTTGTTTTGCGTACAACAAAAGCTGACCAAGCTTGGTTTTGCCAAAGCGTTCAATGCTATAAAAATCCAGATAAAATATTTCATCCAAATAAGTATTTGTAAAAGAGCTTTGCAATTTAGATTTTCCGCTAATTAATCCATTTTTTTTGTAGGATTCGTATTTTTCCAGAGTTTTGATATATTCCTCGGCAGTTTTTTTATAAGGTAATTTATTTCTATCACACCAATAAGTAAATGCTTCCACGCCCTGAAGCCTATCGCCAACAGGAGTGATTATAAAAAATTGATCTTTAATCTTTCTTTTTTCAATTTCACTGAGCGATATATCTTGGCTGTCAGTTGGCAGATCTTTGTTTATGGAATAAAAAACCTTCGGCGGTTTGCCGATTTTTTTAATTTTTCCCGATGCCAGCAATTTAGGAAAGTGTTTATAAAGGGCTTGCCTTGAAATTCCCAAATAATTCAAAATTTCAGCGCCCGTCACCTGTCCATTTTGATTGATGTAATCTATAATTTTATCCGAGGTAGTCATAATGCAATTATTATACCATATTGACAGTTTACTGTCAAGTGTCAACTGTCAATAAGAAAGGTCAAAGTACGAAAAAAGAAGATCGCTTTTGGCAACCTTCTTTTTTTGTTTGTAATCCCCATAAAAATGGGAATCCAGTATCCAATCAAATTGACTGGATTCCCGCTCTTGGGCCTGCCTGCCGGCAGGCAGGCAGGAATGACAATTGGATATATATTATTAAATCAACAACCCTACAATCAGCAAAGCAACAATGTTCGCCACTTTAATCATCGGATTAATCGCCGGACCGGCAGTATCTTTGTATGGATCACCAACAGTATCGCCGGTAACTGCAGCCTGATGCGCAAAGGATCCTTTGCCTCCGTAATTTCCTTTTTCAATATATTTCTTGGCATTATCCCAAGCGCCACCGCCGGTTGTCATAGAAATAGCGACAAATAATCCAGTGATAATTGTGCCTAGTAATAATCCGCCCAAAGCTTCCATGCCCAATATCCAACCAACAAGGATAGGAGCAAGTACAGGGATTGTTGCCGGTAAAATCATTTGTCCGATTGCGCCTTTGGTAACAATATCAACCGCTTTGCTGTAATCCGGTTTGGCAGCGCGTTCCATAATACCAGGAATTTCTCTAAATTGTCTGCGAACTTCTTCTACAACTTTTCCGGCAACTTTTCCAACCGATTCCATAAGCATGGAGCCGAATAAATATGGCAGTAAACCGCCGATAAATAATCCGGCCAAAACTCTTGGGTCATTGATAAGGAATTTTACTGACTCCGGAAGTTTGTGTGTAAAGTCGGCGAACAAAACCAATGAAGCTAGCGCGGCGCTGGCAATTGCGTAACCTTTTGTAACAGCTTTGGTAGTATTTCCAACTGCATCCAACTTGTCGGTAATTTCACGGACGTTTTCCGGCAGTTCACTCATTTCGGCAATTCCACCTGCGTTATCTGTGATTGGGCCGTAAGCATCAATTGTTACGATAATACCGGCGAGTGAAAGCATACTCATCGCGGCGATAGCTACTCCATATAATCCGGCTAATTGGAATGTGGCTAAAATAGCGGCTACGATAAGTAATACAGGCCAGGCGGTAGATTTCATGGAAACAGCTAAACCGGCAATAACGTTTGTGCCGTGTCCGGTTTCGCTGGCTTTGGCAATTTGTTTTACCGGAGCATATTCAGTAGAAGTGTAATATTCTGTAATCCAAACCATAACTGCGGCTAACACCAGACCAATAACTGATGAAGCGTAAATTTTGTTTACACTGTATCCATCTAATCCATTCATAAGCCATTTTGTAACCGGGTAAAAAGCAACCATAGCGATTACTCCCGAAGCAGCCAAACCTTTGTATAAGGCGTTCATTATATGTTGAGTTTTGCCCAAGCGAATGCAGAAAGTTCCTAAAATAGAAGCGATGATCGAAACACCGCCCAAAACCAATGGGTAAATAATAACCTTTTCATTTCCGACAAATAAAAGTCCACCCAAAACCATAGTGGCAATGGCGGTAACGGCGTAAGTTTCAAATAAATCCGCGGCCATACCGGCGCAGTCGCCGACATTATCGCCAACATTGTCGGCAATAACAGCTGGATTGCGCGGATCGTCTTCGGGAATTCCTTTTTCTACTTTTCCTACCAAATCAGCTCCGACATCTGCGGCCTTGGTAAATATACCCCCGCCAATTCTGGCGAAAACGGAAATTAAACTGCTGCCAAATGCGAAACCGATTAAGGCCGGTAAATCTTTTGTTATTAAATAAAATCCGGCTACACCCAAAAGGCCGAGACCAACTACCAGCAAACCGGTAATGGAACCGCCTCGTACAGCCACATCTAAAGCTTCTTTTAATCCTCTTTTTGCAGCCTCGGCTGTTTTGATGTTGGCGCGGACAGATATATTCATACCAATAAAACCGGTGAGGCCGGATAATATTGCGCCGGCCACAAAACCGATAGCGGTTAGCCATCCTACAAGCGCCCACAGCAACACAAAAGCGACTGCCGCAACAATAGCGATAGTTCTGTATTGACGTCCTAAATAGGCCTTTGCGCCTTCTTGGATGGCCTTGGCAATCGCTTTCATACGATCATCGCTGTTTGGCTGTTTGTTTATCCATGTAATTAAAACTACCCCGTAAATTATTGCCAAAAGCGCCGGCAATATCGCGTAGAGAAATACGATCATACTTCTTTGATTAAAAATTAAATATTATGTACGAAATACGAAAACTACGAAAATACGAAATGATTGATACCCACACTTTCGTAATTTCGCAACTTTCGTATTTCGCACATATCAATGTTGTTTTAATCAATATAATATGCTAGTATAGCTCTTAAGTCAAGACGTATGCGTTATAAAATATTGCTCAAAACGCTGAAAGTTCTGATTTATGTAAAGAGATTTTTTTGGTGGTTAGGCGCCAAAAGTCTTTTTGTTTTAGCCAAAATTTTTGCTCCGTTGTGGCGTTTAATAGGGTTAATTCATTATAAAGGCGACTATTTTTTTAAGAAGTTAATTGGGGCTGCCGGGCTGGACGGGCAATTGGTAAAACGAGACAATTTGCAGTTGGCGGTGTTTATTGTTTTGTTTGTTGTGGCGTTGCCTCAAACCAAGCTTTATGCTAAAAAAGATGTTAATTTACCAGGCAGGCAAACAATTGCTTATTCTTTAGTTCCCGCAGATGAGGAGTTTAGTATAGAAGAAGTAACTGCCAGCGAAGGGTTTAATTTTGACGCGCAAGCTACGCCATTTTGGAAAGCTGGCGCGTTAAGTCAGGATCAATTTTCCGGCGGAGCAGTTCAGAATATTGAATTAGGCGGAGTGGTGGCCGGTGGAAGCGCTTTGTCAAAACCGATTATTTTGCCCGGCCAGTCTATTGGCGGCACTCGTGATAAAATTATTGTCTATGAGGTACAGCCAGGCGACTCTCTGGGTACGATTGCTCAAAAATTCCAAATCAGCATTGCTACTATTCTTTGGGAAAATAATTTGGGTGTGACATCTTATTTGCATCCCGCTGATAAATTAGGTATTTTGCCTGTCAGCGGTTTAACTTATACCATAAAGAAAGGCGATACGCTCAAAAAAATTGCCGCTTTGTATAGTGTTACTGCAGAAAATATTGCAAAATATAATAAATTAAAAGCAGACGGCTCTGATTTGGCGGCCGGCGAAAAGATTATAATTCCAAATGGTATAAAACAACAGGTTAGACCGGTGGTTGTGCCTTCGCGTAATATAAATAAAATAGCAACGCCTCCGGGTTCCAGACAAGCGCCGTCTGTCTCAGGTTTTGTCTGGCCGTCTAGTGTCAGAACTATTACTCAGTATTTCACTTGGAAGCATAGTGGTGTTGATATTGCTGGAGGACACACATTTACAAATTCTAACTATGCGGCTAAAGCTGGTGTGGTTATTAAATCTCAGTGTGGATGGAACTCCGGATACGGTTGTGTGGTGATGATTGATCATGGCGGTGGTATAAAGACATTGTATGGCCATAATTATCGCAATTTGGTGAGTGTGGGTGATTATGTTGAGGCCGGACAAACAATTGCTATAATGGGTAATACCGGTAATGTTCGCGGGCCGACCGGTATTCATTTGCATTTTGAAGTTTGGGTAAATAATGCCAAAGTTAATCCGTTTAGGTTTGTGAGGTAGTTCATGGATTACGCGGATTACTTTGGATTACGCAGATTCGATTCCCCGCTTGGGCGGGGTAGGGGTGGGTTGGATTTGTTGTATTGAAAAAAATAAGATAAAGTGTTATTATCCTATCACT
>Ga0075922_108_pt1 | contig 15619 bp, 13 predicted proteins | sample RifGroA2_FD_67902 | JGI IMG/M metagenome (GOLD analysis project Ga0075922, IMG submission 67902) | Parcubacteria (Magasanikbacteria) bacterium GW2011_GWA2_40_10
GAGATTGACAGCGCCGATGTCCAGCCGGCGCAGGTTTATTTAGACAAGGTTGGCGCTACTGCCGATTTAGTTGCTCGCGCTTACAATGTAAATGCGGCGCAGATTCAGTCTATACCCAGATATTATGCTTGGGAGTATTTGTGGCAACCGGCCGGTAATCCGTATGTAAATCTAGAAGTTACCACCTCTTCGGTAAATACAATTTCCGCTCAAAATCGAAATGGAGAAATAGACGTGCGCGCCTCCGCGGTAATTGTCAGCAATACTTATTCCGGTCAGTTCGGAGTCGCGGCTACAGGAAAATCTCGCGCCATTGTATTTTTATGCGAAAATCCTTGGCCGCCAAAAGATTTATATTTAGGCAGTCTCGGCCCTTATGTTATTTTTCCATACGAAGATAAATTAAACAACAATGATAATTATGATTTAACAAATGATACTTTTAATAATTATCCTTTACCGCCTTCTCCAAGCGGCGGATACTTTAATTTTCGTTCTTATTATTGCGCGGATAGCGGCAGTTATGGAACCGCCGATGACTTGCCTTATTTGAGGCCGGCAGTTCAGGTTTCCAGCGCCATTGTTTCAGATAGCCCTACTTCCAGCTTAAAACGATTTATTTTCACCAGTACAAAAAATAATGATGCCATAGGTATTCAAGTTTTCTCCAACCCTCAACACTTAACAGGCCCTTAATTATTCCGACGTTTCTCACAATCTTTACTCTAATATTTATTTGTTTAGCATCAACGCCAACGCTCAGCCGGATACCAAAAAAGTCTTTGAACAAATGATTGGTAATCTCCACTTTAATACCAACCTGACCAATTTTGGTTATTGCGGAGTGTCTATGATTCTTCCCGGCGCGTCTACCACCTGCCAAACCGATTTGGATTGTTCGGGTACCGAAGTTTGTTCCGTACAGATTGATAAGTTAAAGAGAAATTATCAAAGACTGCGGGATTTAAATGAAATACAAAATTTATTGGGGTATTAGAGAGGATTCCACAGATTAAGAGCGGATTACACGGATTCGAAATACTGTGGTAAAATACAGAATAAGTAATATGGAAAAAAGTAAAAAATTAATATTATTTTCTTTAGTGGTAGTGGCAGCACTTAGTTTTTTTGTTTATTCAAACCTGCCTGCCGGCAGGCAGGATGTTTTGGCGGCGAATGTTCCGGCTCTTAAAGAAGGAACATATTTAATCGGTCAAACTTTAAGCACGTGGCCATCATGGTCTTTGTTAGGAAATACCTTGGGCGTTTCTTTGCCCACGGATCCCATAAATCAACTGGGTGTAGCCGGCACCTGCGCGATAAATACCAGCAGATTTTGTATAAAAGACAGTACGTGTGAGACTCCCGTTACCACCAGTTCTCAAAAATGTGTTTTGCATGATCCGGTAACCGGTTGGAGCGTTACCGACAGACGATTTACTTTTGCGTGCGCCGCAGATTCTTACGCTTACCGGTACATATATTCCACCACCACGCCCGGCGCTTATACGGTGCGCGCGCGTTTTGAAGACCCGGGAATTTCACCCGCAAACAACAGCGCCTTTGTTTCCAGCTTTATCGACACTTCTAATTTTATTATAGGCGAGACTAGCGGTGTTTGTAATCAAGATCAGGAAATTGCTACAATGCAATCCGGTGTGTGCGGAGATGGGAAGTTAAATATAAATAAAGGCGAGCAGTGCGATCCGCCCGGAAGAATTGAGTATGAGAACGGATGTGTGGGTACTATTAAAAACTTAACTGTCTGCAACAATAGTTGTAAGTGGGTTGCCTCCACTACTTTGTGCAGTAAATTTAGTCATTGCGGCAATGGCTCGCTAGAGCTTGGCGAAACCTGCGATGACGGCGCCTTAAATGGAAAATACAATAAATGTAATATTACCTGTACGGGAAAAAATTCGGAGAAATGCGGGGATGCTGTTTTGCAATCTGCTTATGAAGTTTGTGATCCAAATACGTCTGGGGTAGAGAAGTATAGCCTAACTTCCAAAACCGATTCCTGCAGTTGGGATTGTCAAAATTGGGGGCCGTACTGCGGAGATGCAATCGTTCAAACCAACCACCAAGAAGAATGTGATGGTTCGCAAGCGTGTTCCATAGACGGAAATCCTGGGATTAAAGTTTGTACCGATAATTGTAAAATGTCGCCCAGCGCCACTTCTTCCGCAAATTGGGTTTGTACTGCCACAACCACTGTCGCGACTGTTACTGCCCCCGGAACTTGCGGTGATAATGTTATAAACACAAGTGAAAATTGTGATCGTGGCGCGACCAACAACGGCAAAGCCTGTACGCCAACTTATGGCGCGCCTTGTTCCTATTGTTCGGCAGATTGTCAGAATACCATTGATGTTCAACCGGCTCAATATTGCGGTAATGGTGTTATAGAAAGCGTAGAAAAATGCGAGGTATTCAGTAATACTATTTATTCGGTTGCCGCCAATGCTACCAGTACGTATCCCGGGAAAGATAATGTCCGTAATGGCTATCAGGAGAAATTATGTTCGGCCGAATTTACTGATCCGCATACAATTAAAAAAGGAACAAAATCTTGCGATGTATGTACTAGCGGGGTGGTGAGAAATTGCGTTGTGTGTGGTTCAAAAAATAATGGCGTGAGTGTAGAGGGGGGAATAATGAATGTTTTGGATAATCCGATAATTGATCAAATTTTGCACAGATCTCCGGATCCGCTTTATGCAAAAATTACAAATGACAGTTCGCTGAGTTTGTCTGTGAGCGATCGACTTATTGGATATAAGTGTGATACTGGTAAGTGTGTAGATTGGTTAAACCCAGCATCTCCGCTTGTTGCTTTGGCTGTAAAAAACAACACTTCCGCCGACCTTGTATCTTATAAATTGCTTAATCCTTATGGCGCGGGGGATGCTTTGTTGAATAGCGATCCTATTTGTTCTAATGATGATACATTTAAGAGTAAGTATCAAATGTATATTAATAAAAATGATAGTAAGCCTCTAAATTTCACCGTAGTTGCAGAACCTCAGCCGTGGCAATATGATTTGGTGTTATCGCCGGTGGTGGTTAAAGCTTCGCGTCCCAAGGACGTTCGTGTGGTTGTCAGCTGGGTCGGATCCGGAGATTTTTATAGCGGAGTACTAAATCCGTTTATTACTAATCCGGATGTAGAGGGGCCAGCCCAAATAGAGGGTCCGGCTTATGTGGTTCCTTGTTCAGGAATCGGCTGTATTTTTTCCCACAAGTATGCTAATGGCGTAACTTATTATAATTCGGCTGCTGATTTTAAGAAAACAGGTGTTTGGTATCATGGCTTTAATTCCACTCCGGGTCAAACCAGTGAAGAGGCCTTTACGATTGATACTTCCGCCATGTCGGGCAATACGTATTCTTTTTATGTGCGCGCGCCAAGTTTTCCTATCAGAACATTTAAAATATCGGCTAAATTAAAAGTAGATGTTTTTTTACCCGAAAAAGATACTGATCAGTATCATTTTGGTACGCCGGTAAAGACATATTATTTACAATCAGCGGCTCCTTCGGATAATCAAAATGCCCGCTATTGGCAGGTTTTCAATCTTAACGCGCCAACGGCAAATGTGACCACATCGGATATAATAGATATAAATACTATAATCACCGGTGGTTCAGTGGATAATTTTATATATACAAAACCTCGTATGGCTAATGCCCCATGCACAGAGGAGGATTGGACAAGTTCTGCGCCATCTCCGACAATTTGTCCGTTGGCGGCGCCACACGAGCAAACAGTGACTTGGTCAAGAAAAGTAACAGCGAATTGCATAGGCGGAGTGACTCATTCGGCTACACAAATTGTTTCCTGCGAATGCGCAGAGGCGGATTGGACATACACAGTTTCTCCGCTTACTTGTCCGGAATCAGGAAGAAAAACCAAGGTTTGGGGTGGTAAAAAATCAACATCAAATTGCGAAGGAGGCTTTTTCCCGCCACCTGATTCAGAAACCGTTAATTGTACTTATCTTGGCGGTTCCACCGGTGGTATCTACGCTCCACCCGATACTGCAACTTGTACCGATAATATTCAGAACGGCGCAGAAACAGCCGTTGATTGTGGCGGTTCCTGTCCAGCTTGCGGTGGTTCCAAATATGCCTATAATTAAAAAAATTACAATCTTATTAGTTATTTTAGCCTTGATTGGGATGGGCGCTTTGGCTTATCGAAAATTTTATTTGTCCAAGCAGGCGGATAATAAAACCGTGACAGTACCGGTTGACACTTCGGTGGATAAGGTAAAACAGCGGGAATTTAATGATGCGATAAAAAAAATATCCGCGTCAGATCAGGATTTGGACGGAGTATCGGACAGCGATGAAGCAAAATATAAAACAAGCCCAACTTCGTCTGACACGGACGAAGACGGCTTGACAGATTGGCAGGAGATTTTTAATTTTAAAACCGATCCGCTAAAAGCAGACACCGATGGTGACGGTCTTGCCGACGGGAGCGAAGTTCGTCGCGGCACAAATCCAAGTGTTAAACAAAAGTAATTTTTAATATCCAATATCTAATATCTAATTATATTTTATGTTCGATGAACAAAACCAAAATCCAAGCGCGCCTAAAAATTTACCGGCCGAACCGGTAGATATGTTTGCCGGTGTCGAAAAGAACGAAGCTGGAGAGGCTTTGCTGGCAGCGGTTCCCGATGCTTTGGATGCGGGATTGTTAAAGAAAAAAAACGAAGTAAAAACCATGCCTAATTTACCGTCAGATTTACAAAATTACAAAACCAGCGCTCCGATTTTGGGCAAAGTTTTGGTATTTTTATTCATAATTTTATTGTTGGGTGGATTCTCGTATGGGGCATGGTGGTTTTTTGCCGGCAGTAAAAATCAGACCAGCAAACTTCCTACGGCGCCGGCTACTCAAACTGATCTGGAATCTCCACAAAATACTGCTCCGGCCAATACTACTACCAATATTCCTGCTCAGCAAAATAATGACCAGATTTTATTTGGTCAGGCAATTGACAGTGATAAAGACGGGTTAGATGATGTGCGGGAAAAAGAAATCGGTTCCGATCCGCAAAAAGCAGACAGCGACGGTGATGGGTTAAATGATGGGGATGAGGTAATTATTTATAAAACAAGTCCTCTGGTTTCCGATACTGATGGCGATGGTTTAAGCGATGGAGACGAAGCGCTTATTTGGCGTTCCAATCCGTTAAATCCAGACACAGATGGCGATAGTTATCCGGACGGCACTGAAGTAAGAAACGGATATAGCCCCACCGGGCCAGGCAAACTTTTTAGCGCTCCAACTACGACACCAGTTGCCACATCAACTATTTAAGAAATTAATTTTCAATTTACAATAATCAATTTTCAATAAATTATAAATTATTCAATTTTCAAACATAATTGGAAATTGTAAATTGATAATTGATAATTCTCGCAGTTATGTTTGGAAAAAAAGCGGCCACAAATTCAGAAATTGATCAAACCATAAGCGTGCAAACAATTCCCGCTGATTTTTATGGTGGCGTTAATCCTGTGATAAGGTTTAAAAGAGTAGAAAAAGAAGTAGTGCTTGAGTCCAAGCCAAAACTGACCGCGCCGGAAAAGAAAATGCTTGATAAAAGCACGGCCACTGGGAGTGGTTCTGCTTTGCATCCCGCAAATATTCTGACAAATAAAAAATACGCCATAATTTTTGGATCCTCGCTTTTTGTGGCTATTGTGGCCGGGGTTAGCGGTTATTATTATTTACAATCCAGGCAACAGTCAAAAATTGCCATACCGGAACAGCCAAAAATTGTCGTGGAAACTCCTGTTGTTCAGGCGCCTGTAGTTGTGGAAACCACCACAGAGCAGGTCGTCGCGCCTACCACCATGCCTCAGTCTTTGGCCGATGCTCCAATTGAATTCCCATCCGGCTTGTTGGGAGAAAGCCCTGATTTGGATAAGGATAATTTGACGGATAAAGCCGAAGAATTATTTGGCACCGACCCAAGCAAACCGGATACAGACGGAGACGGGTATGATGACGGCCACGAAGTTTATTATCTATATAATCCGGCCGGCAAAGAGCCGATGAGATTAATTGATTCCGGATATGTAAATGAATATAATAATCCGATTTTTGGTTATAAAGTTTTTTATCCCATAACATGGGCTGTCGGCAACGTGGACGAAGGTTCGCGCGATGTTTTGTTTAGTACTATTACCGGCGAAAATATTGAATTAAGAGTTTTTGACCGGCTGACTAGCCAAACTTTTGCGGACTGGTTCGCGCAGTGGGCGCCGAATGAACAGTATCAAAATATTGCGGATTCTCAAACTAAATATGGGGAAGCGATCAAAAATAGAGCGGATAATTTGGTTTATTATTTTATGGATGACAACCATATTTATGTGATGATTTATCATACTACCGATTCCAATGTGGTCAACTACCGGTCTATAATGGTAATGATGGCCAGAAGCTTCAGATCGCCAGGATTTATTGCGTCTGAAGCGCCCCTGCCGGTGTCCGGCGCTAGCGCCTACCCGACTGAAATGCCTTCGGTTGTAGAAAATACTACTACGCAATAAGAGAATTATGTTAAAAATAAATTTTAATAAACGTGTAAAATGTTCGTGGACTTCGGGTCGAATAAAAAAAGTGTTCAACATTATTTCCAGTCGTATAAAAATATCCGGAGAGTTGGAAATAAATATTGTTGGAGAAAAAGAGATAAAAGATTTAAATTTTAGATACAGGAAAAAAAATAAAGTAACGGATGTGCTATCATTTGCCTGGCAGGAAGACAGCGTCGTGAAAACGAAAAATTTAGGCCAAATTTACATTTGTTATCCGCAGATTGAGCGTCAAGCAAAGGAGTTTAAGGTTTTGGTTGAGGAAGAGTTTGTCAGAATGTTAACGCATGGGTTTTTGCACATCATCGGATATAATCACGAAAAAAACAAAGACGCGAAAAAAATGTTTAAAATCCAGGAGGAAGTGGTAGGCGAAGTATTTAAAAATTAAAAATTACAAAATTAAAAATTTCGTTCGTATGTCTTTACGCCGATTGTTAAAAAGTTTTGTGGATGCGATACATGGCTTAAGGCATGTATTTAAATCAGAGCAAAATTTTAGAATTCAGGCGCTAATCGGCCTTCTGGTTTTATTGGCGGCGTTTTATTTTCCATTGCGCAGCTGGGAAGTAATATTGCTTATTTTATTGGTATTATTGGTTTTACTTGTAGAAATTTTAAATACCGTTTTTGAGTATTTTAGCGACCTGCTTAAGCCCCGCCTCCATCATTACGTGCGTGTTATCAAAGATGTTATGGCCGGGGCAGTACTGCTCACTTCGCTAGTGGCCTTAATAGTTGGAACAATTATTTTTTATCCTTACTTGGAAAATTTGATTAAATAATGCTATACTGATACTAATGATACGAATATAATGATGCTAATATACTAATCAATAAGCATTCGCATCGCTGTATTAGTATAATTCATATTCGTATATTCGCATCGCTGTATTAGTATAATTAGTATTATGAAAAATGGTCAAGGTAATTTAATTGGCGGCTTGGACATCGGATCAAATTCGGTGCGTATGGCTACCGGGCAGTTATTGGGAAAAGAAAACGGCAATTTTGAGTTGCAAATTTTAGGCGCGGCCGAAGTCCCTGCCGAAGGCGTGCAAAAAGGAGTTGTGAACAGCATTGAAGATGTTGTTTCTTCTGTTTCCGCTTGTTTGGAAAGAGTAGAGAGAATGGTAGGAGTGCCAATAGATAGCGTTTGGGTAGGAATCTCCGGATTGCAGATTTTGTCGCAAAGTAGCAAAGGAGTGGTAGCCGTTTCCAAAGCTAATAGTGAAATCACCGAAGAAGATGTCGCTCGCGCCATTGAAGCGGCCAGATCTATAGCCACACCTTTAAATTATGAAGTGCTTCATGTCTTACCGCGGCATTATACGGTAGATGGACAAACAGGCATAAAAGACCCTACTTCCATGACAGGCGTGCGTTTGGAAGTTGATACGCAGATTATTTTGGGTTCATCGTCGCAAATAAAAAATTTAACCAAAGCCGTTTATCGGGCCGGTCTGGATATAGAAGATTTGGTTTTATCGATCATCGCTACCGCTGAAGTTGTGGTGACCAAACGTCAGAAAGAGCTGGGAGTGATGGTGGTAAATTTGGGCGGGTCAACTACCAGCATGGCTGTATTTGAAGAGGGGGAACTGATTCATACCGCTATTATTCCTCTTGGTTCTCAAAATATTACCAACGATATCGCTATGGGGTTGCGCATATCGCCCGAAGATATTGCCGAACGGGTAAAGATAGAGTATGGAGATTGCGGTCTAGATTCAACTTCCAAGAAAGAAGATGTGGATTTGTTTGATATTGGCGCTCCGGATCATCAGATAGTAAAAAGAAAATTTTTAAGCGTAATAATTTCTGCCAGGGTGGAGGAAATTTTACAAAAAGTTGACGATGAACTCCGAAAAATACAGCGTTCCGGTCTGCTTCCGGCGGGGGTAGTGTTTACAGGCGCCGGAGCAAAACTTCCGGGTTTGGTAGAATTGGCGAAAAAAGTTTTGCGTTTGCCTGCAAATTTAGGTTATCCGCTTAATGTGATAAGTGTAACCGACAAGGTGAATGATTTAGGTTTTGCCACCGCCGTAGGGTTGGTAAAATGGGGGAGTGAAATGCAGGGCATACAAGGGCATAAGTCAGGCGGGAAAAGCGCGAGTTCTATTTGGGGTAATCTGAAAAAAGGGCTAAAAGCCCTTATCCCCTGATTGTACACATTTTATAATGGTATTTTCTTGACAGTAAAATCTATTAACTATAAACTATCTAACGGAGGCCGCTCCGTTATTTTGTTTAAAAAGACTTTGAATACAAATTGTATTCAATCAAATTTTATAATCAATTTCGAATTTCGAGTTTCGGATTTCGAATTTAATTAATACAGTATGCCACAAGTAAAACCGGATATAGAAACATTTGCTAAAATAAAAGTTATTGGCGTCGGCGGGTCCGGCGGATCGGCTGTTAATCGTATGATTGGCGGCAGAATTCGCGGTGTAGATTTTATTGCGATGAATACCGATGTCCAGGCTTTGCATCATAGCGCGGCCCCGCAAAAATTACATATTGGAAAAAGTGTTACCCGCGGACTAGGCGCCGGTATGGATCCTGATGTTGGCAGAAAAGCGGCCGAGGAAACCCAGAATGAAATAAGAGATATAGTAAAAGATGCGGATATGGTTTTTATTACTTGCGGCTTGGGCGGCGGAACCGGTTCAGGAGCTGCGCCGGTAGTGGCTGCGGTGGCAAAAGAAGCCGGAGCGCTCACAGTGGCGGTAGTCACAAAACCATTTGCTTTTGAAGGTCCACAACGGAGAGACATAGCGGAAAAAGCATGGGAACAATTGGCCCGAAATGTAGATGCTATCATTACCATTCCTAATGATCGTATTTTACAGATAATAGATAAAAAAACTACCTTGGTAGAATCGTTTAAAATTGTCGACGATGTTTTGCGTCAGGGTGTGGCTGGCATTGCGGAATTAATTACCGTTCACGCCATGATCAATTTGGATTTTGCGGATGTAAAAACAATTATGCGTGATGCCGGCTCTGCGCTTATGGGTATTGGTACAGGGACCGGAGAGAATAGGGCAACTGATGCGGCCAAGGCTGCTATTTCCAGTCCGTTATTGGAGTTGTCTATTGATGGCGCCAGAGGAATTTTGCTTACTATTACCGGCGGTCCGGATATGACTTTGAACGAAGTAAGTGAAGCGGCTAAAATGGTTACCAGTTCAGCCGCTAATGACGCGAAAATAATTTTCGGCGCCAATATAGACGATGCGATGACCGGTAGTATGCGTATTACCGTTATTGCCACCGGTTTTGATGACCGCAGACCAAGCATGCCATCAGCAGAAGAAGAGCAAACGACAACGTCATTTTTTTCAGGCGGCAGTAAGTTTATGCCAAGTAATTTTATGCGAAAGGCGCAAAAAGACGAAGAGGAAGAAGAAAAAAAGTTTAAACAAATTATTTACAATAACAACACTTCCGGTCAGACCCGTCAGGTGGCAGACAGAAATCAGTCTCAACAGGTTAAAGACAAGAGCAACGCTGATGATGAACTAGAAATACCGGCGTTTATCAGAAAAAAGATGGGAATCTAGCCCTTGAATTTAAAGCAACGCCCATTTAAGGAGGTCTTGTTTTATTATAAAGCGCGGGGTATAATACATTTAAATTAAAATTTAAAAATCAAAATTCAAAAATTTTACATTTTGATTTTTGCATTTTGCATTATTTATGCGTTGTCCTGTCTGCAACAATCGAGAAATCAGCGTGGTTGATACCCGTCCAGCAGAAGACGACTTGTCTATTCGCCGCCGCCGGGAGTGCGATAAATGTCATTATCGCTTTTCTACCGTAGAAGAAATGGAGTTGCTGGATGTTATTGTTGTGAAAAGCGACGGTCATCGGGAGGTTTATATGCAGGACAAGTTGGAAAGCGGTATAAAGATGGCTCTTACCAAACGGCCGTATACCCGCGATAGTTTCCATCGTCTTATACATTCTATCGAACGCGATATTCAAAAAAAGAAATCCAAAGAAATATCCAGTAAAGAACTTGGAGAAGTAGTTATAAAACATTTACGCGGTTTTGATAAGGTTGCCTATATCAGGTTTGCCAGCGTGTATCGTGATTTTAGAGACGTGCGGACTTTTGAAAAAGAACTCAAGAAGCTGTCGAATAAATGATGAAAATGGTAAATCGCTTCGCTTGGTCAATTTGACCATTTTCATCATTTTTACCAATAATCATAATAATATGTTCAGGCACAAACAAACCGCAACCGACGAAACGGTCAAATCCTCCTCTTCCCAAGAGGAGGTAGGAGGAGTTGCCGAAGTTGGTGGAAATAAAGTCCCCACAACTGAAGCGGTGAAAGCCGACCCGAGCTTAAAAGAGCTCATAGAAAAAAATCTTAAATGGTCACAGATTATTTATGAGCAGAACCGAAAAATAAATAATAAACTTTTGTGGGCGGGTATTTTTAGTTGGTTTAAAATAATTTTAATTGTAGCGCCGCTTATTTGGGCTTATATTTATTTGCAGCCCATGTTAAAAGGAGTTTTAAAGCAGTATGGAAGTTTGCTTGGTTTGGAACAGCAGGCCAACACAAAGCCGGCATCAGTTGATAGTTTATTGAATATGCTTAATCTTGATCCTGCCAAACAGGAACAATTGAAAGCGCTATTGAAATAGTTTATGTTTAAAAAAACTAAAATTTGTTGTACTATCGGGCCTTCCTGCGACAGTGTAAAAATGTTGATGGATATGGTGAAGGCGGGGATGAATATCGCCCGTTTAAATTTTTCACACGGCGATTATGCCAGTCATGCGGCTCTGATTCAGAATATCCGCAAGGTAGAAGAAATTACCGGAGAACCGATTGCGATAATGCAAGATTTACAAGGGCCAAAAATCAGAGTAGGTATTATGCCGGAGGCGGGCGTGCCCATAAAAGTAGGCCAGGAAGTAATTTTTGATACTTCATTAACAGAATATAAAGGAAAAGAAATCCCTTTGGATTATCATGACTTGCACAAATTTATTGAAGCGGGCCAAAGAATTTTGGTTGATGATGGCCATATTGAAGTAAAGGTAAAAAATGTTGAAGGCACAAAAATTACCGCCGAAGTGATGGAAGGAACAACAATATTTTCTCGTAAGGGTTTGAATTTGCCGGATAGCGATTTGGATATTGCCGCCATAAGCGAGAAAGACAAGAAAGATTTAAAATTCGGGGTGGAGCAGGGCGTAGATTTAGTGGCGTTGTCATTTGTGCGTTCAGCAAAAGATATTATTGATTTGCGATTTTTGGTTAAACAGTATGAGGAAGAGTTGGGTATAAAAAATCAACCGTCTTTACGTTTAATTTCTAAAATTGAAAGGCGTGTGGCCGTAGATAATTTGGATGAAATTTTAGATGTTACCGATGGTATTATGGTGGCGCGCGGAGATTTAGGTTTGGAAATGCCGGCAGCAGAAGTGCCTTTGGTGCAGAAAAGAATGATAGATGCGGCCAACGCTCACGCCAAACCGGTAATTGTGGCCACACAAATGTTAGATTCCATGCGAGAGAACAGGCGTCCTACCAGAGCCGAGGTAAGTGATGTGGCCAACGCGGTAATAGATCATGCCGATACTTTGATGCTTTCCAACGAAACAGCTGTGGGAAAGCATCCGATTTTGGTTGTAGAAACCATGGCCGACATAATTGTCAGTACAGAAAAATCTGTTTATGATAATACCAGTTTGCCGCCTATCCACAAAAGCGGCTCTACCACCGACATAGCCATCACAGAGCTCTCACGTATTTTAGCCGAAGAAGTAAAAGCAAAAATAATTTTAGCCGCTTCTATTTCCGGAGAAACTGGCCGACTTATCAGCCATGTCCGTCCGCCATTATATATTTTGGTTGGTACCAGCAGTCAGCGGGTGCAAAGACAGCTCAACTTATCTTGGGGTGTAGTACCATTTATTTTGGAGCCCTGCCGTTCTATAGAAGAATTGGTAGAAAGATCCATCGCTTATATTAAAAAGCACAAAATTGCCAAAAATGGCGACCAGATGGTAGTGGTAGCGGGCGAGCCGGTGGGGCAGGCGGGGAATGTTAATTTGGTGGAGGTGCGGGAGATACGATAAGTCTATAAAGTCTGTAAAGTCATTAAAGTCCATAAAGTCAAAATCCCCGCTTGGGCGGGGTAGGGGTGGGTTGGTTTTATTATTTCAGTGTCGGGTACAGTGGAAACTTTTTAGTTAATTCAGCAACCTGTTTTTTAATTTCTGCCAGCTTGGCGTCATCTTGCCAATTCACAATCGCTTCGTCAATCCAAGTAGCAATCGTTTTCATTTCATTTTCTTTCATGCCTCGGGTGGTAATGGCCGGAGTACCCAGTCGTATGCCGGACGGATCCATTGGCGAGCGTGGGTCATCGGGAATCATATTTTTATTTACGGTAATACCGGCTTTGTCTAAAGCAATTTGGGCTTGTTTGCCGGAAACACCTTTGGGAGTTACGTCTATAAGTAGTAAGTGGTTGTCCGTACCGCCAAAACATAATTTATAACCAAGCTGACTTAATTCTTTTTCTAAAACTTTGGCGTTCTTTTTTATTTGTTTAACGTATTCTTTAAATTCCGGTTCCATTGCTTCTTTAAAAGCTACGGCTTTGGCCGCGATATTATTTTCATGTGGACCGCCTTGGAATCCCGGAAAGACAGCTTTGTCTATATCTTTGGCAAATTTTTCTTTGCACATTATCATGCCCCCACGTGGGCCGCGCAAAGTTTTGTGAGTGGTGGTAGTCACAATATCAAAAATTGGCACCGGATTGTTCATCTCACCGCCGGCAATTAGTCCGGCGATATGGGCAATATCGGCCATGGTAATAGCGCCAACTTCATCGGCAATAGCTTTTATTTTTTCATATTCAATTTCTCTTGAATACGCGGAGTATCCAACCAAAATTATTTTTGGTTTGTGTTCTAGAGCCATCTGGCGCAAGTTGTCCAAATCAATAAGTCCTTCGGCGTTTGTCTTATAACGAACAAAATTATATATTTTGGCCATGTAAGTTACCGGATGACCGTGGGTAAGATGTCCGCCGTGCGAAAGATCCATACCGAGCACCGTATCGCCCGGTTTGAGCAAAGCAAAATACACGGCAATGTTGGCCGGCGCGCCGGAAAGAGGCTGGACGTTTACGTGTTCAGCGCCAAAAATTTGTTTAGCGCGGTTTATGGCTAAAGTTTCTACTTCGTCAATAAATTCACAACCGCCATAATATCTTTTTCCCGGATAACCCTCAGCGTATTTGTTGGTTAAAATTGACCCCAAAGCTTCCAATACGGCAGGGGATACAAAATTTTCGGAAGGGATCATTTCCAGTCCTTCTTCTTGTCTTTGCCTTTCTTTGTAAATTGCTTCGTAAATGTTTGGGTCGTATTTTTTTAGGTTTTGAGTGTTCATAAGTTTTAAGATTACGCAGATGCGCTTGGCGCCGCTGATAACGCAGATGCTTTGGAGTTAATAATTCTTTTTATTTGTAATGGCCTGATTCTAAAATTTACAACATACGCTATAGGTAAGTTAAGTGCTTCTAAATATCTAATTGTTTGTTTGATATGGTCATTAGTAATACGGTCGGTGGTTTTAAGTTCAAGCAATATTTTATTTTCAATTACCATATCAGCTCGAAAATTCCCTAGCACCGTATCATTATATTTTATAGAGAATGGTACCTCGATTTTGTATTGTACACTTTCTTTATCTAAAATACTACAAAGAGCTTTTAAATAGTGTTTTTCCTGAAATTTTGTGCCAAGATCGTTTTGAATCTTAAAAATTAACCCTCTTACATTATAAGTTAGTTTATCTAAAATTTTATTATCTGCGTCATCTGCGGACATAGTCATCTGCGTGATATGTCTTTAACCATATAGGTATTTTCCAGCTTGTAGCCGAATTTTTTGTAGTATTCGCGTACGCCCACACCGGAAATAACCGCCAATTTATGAATTTTTTGCTTGAGGCAAATCTTTTCAGCCATTTGTACTAATTTTACTCCCATGCCGGTATGTTGGCTAGCCCCTTTGGATTTTTTGCCGATATTAATTGATTGGCCGTAAGTGTGCAGTTCACGGATAAAAGCCGGGTAGCCCATAGTATCAAGAACTGCCGCACTTATTCCTTCATTGGGCAACCCTTTGTGCTTGACCTCCCCTAACCCCTCCTTAAAAAGAGTGGAAATCGTATCGCCTCCTCCCTTTTTAAGGGGAGGGCAGGGTGGGGTCAATATTCGCAACCGACAAAACGCATAAACAACATCACGATTCGCGTCTTCAAAACTTAAAAAATATTCTTTGCCGCCGCTGGCTTCGTATTCATCCACAAATAAGCGGACTTTGGACTTTAGACTTTGGACTTTAGACCCCGAATGTTGGTGGCCAACTTCCCGGCATCTTAAACATTTACATTTTAATCCTTCTTTTTTCATTTCTTCCTGAATTACCTGTCTTAAATTCGTCATGGTATTTCCGGCTTGAATATGGTGATTGGGAATATCGCGGATCAAACGTGAAATACGTATATATCGCGGCACACGCGCCTTAAATTTTTTCAGCATGTTTATCAAATGTCGGTCTGAATAAGTTTTGTATTCACCCCGTTTTAGCCATTCATATAACTCAGAAGATTTAATCACGGTGCACGGATAAACCTTAATCATATCCGGACGGTAATCAGAATCGTCAAAAACTTTTAACATCATTTTTAAATCCGTAGCTGGCGTAGCTCCGGGAAGCTGAGGCATCAAATGGTAGTCCACCTTAAAACCGTAATTCTTTAGTAATTTTGTAGCTCGCTTGATTTCGGTAGTAGTATGGCCGCGTTTTGTCAGGGTTAATATTTTATCGTTGGTATTTTGTACACCCAGTTCAATTCTTGTTACACCCATTTCCCGCATAGCCGCAATTGTGCCTTTGTTTATAAAGTCAGGACGCGTTTCAATAGTTAAGCCAATTAGACGGTGC
>Ga0075922_109_pt1 | contig 10815 bp, 5 predicted proteins | sample RifGroA2_FD_67902 | JGI IMG/M metagenome (GOLD analysis project Ga0075922, IMG submission 67902) | Parcubacteria (Magasanikbacteria) bacterium GW2011_GWA2_40_10
TATTGGCAGATTATTCTCCACGCCCGTAAGCAAAATTACTCCGCGCGCCTGCCCCACCTCTATGGCAGTTTTTACATTTTTAAAAAAGAAAAGTTCTTCTACCGCCATCCGTGTTGGTTTGTATTTTTTTATCAATTTCACAAGTTTTTCATGAATCTCCGCAATCCTTTCTACAAAACTTTTCTTTGCAGAAGTTTCAATACAACCAAAATCAACAATTCGCCACTCGCCTTTCATATCCTTTTTTATTATTCCATAGCCAACCCGGCCAAAACCCGGGTCAATACCTAGGATACAATTCTCAGTTCGCGGTTCGCGGTTCGCAGGCTTTAATTCACGGTTCGTGGTTAATTTAATCACATTGGTAATTACTTAAATATTCTCTATACTTATACAACATCTTTTTAACCTCTTCCAGTTTATTTTTTATTTCTTGCCAATCAAAAATTATTATATTTAATTTTTCTGAAATAATAACTTGCGTTTCCAGCTATACCGCTGACCCATAGGCAATATTCACAAATTGTTTATTTTCTTTGGGATTTCTTCGACCATATCCCTCGGCAATATTTGACGGAATTGAAACCGCGCTTCGTCGCATTTGACTGACCAAACCAAAAATTTCTTCCTTGGGAAATAATTTAGTAGCGCTATATATTTTTACCACTAATCCAATCGATTTTTGCCAAACTTCCAATTTTTGATAAGACATATTTTTTCCTTTATCAGTTCGCAGTTCTCGGTTCGCGGTTCTCGGTTCGCGGTTCTCGATTTTCGGTTCGCGGTCTGTGAACTGCAAACTGTGAACTGAGAACTATCCTACTCCGCATTAGTAAAATGACCGCTACGGATAGCGTCTTGTTTACCTTTTCTACCTTGGATATTATGCCATTTGGAATGTCCGGACATAGAATTATTTCTTTTTAGCTTCTAAAAGTTTTTTTACCTCATGGTCAAAGTCAGAAATATAATTTTTATCCTGTTCTATTCTGAATTTTTCATATTCTTTGAGTGCTAACGCTTCGGCTACTTCATGGCTAATTTTACCGGCATTCATTAATATTTCGTATTCACTAAATTTGAGAAAAGCGTTAAGTTTTTCTATCCAATCTTTCATAGACATTGCCTTGCCTCGGGCCGCTTGCATTTCGGCATAATCAAGATACATATTGCCAATACGATTCAGGTGTTCAATCTCTTTTCTATCCAAATAATTTTTAGCAATTACTGTGTCGCTTGGCATAATTTTTCCTTGTGGAGATCGTCTCCATGAAGTTAATCCCATCTTGTCTTTTTTACTGCTAACTCGATCCGTGATAATTTCCGCTGCGGTTTTACCGGTTATAGCAAAATGAAGTTTGTTTTGTACGGTAGCAAAAAATTCCTTGCTTTCGTATGTCTTGGGCGAATAATCTATCGCGGTGGCATAAATATCGGTAATTTTTTGATAAATCATCCGTTCACTTGTGCGGATATCCTTAATTTCCTCATAAAGCTCATCAAAATATCTAGCGCTAAAACGAGAACCGTACTTCATGCGATTGCTGTCTAGGGCATAACCTTTATGAATATAATTCTTCAGAATTCCTGTGGCCCATTGGCGAAATTGGATGCCTCGTTCAGAGTTTACGCGATAACCGACGGCAATGATGGCTTCTAAGGAGTAAAAAGTAAGATTTCTTTGGACATCTCTTTTTCCTTCATTTTGAACTTGTAAGAAATCCTTACAAGTTGCCGATGCGTCTAACTCGCCTTCATGATAGGCGTTCTTGAGGTGCTGAGTGATATTTTGCGGAGTAGTATCGAAAAGTTCAGCAATGCGCCTTTGAGGAAGCCAAATATTTTCTTCGGCATACAACACTTCGATATTCACCGAGCCATCCGGTGATTGATAGAAGGCTATTTGATTGTCTGGTGTCTTTTTCATAGCCATACTATTTTTTGTCTTTCTTCTTAAACTATATATATATCTGTCACTGGCAGTTGTTTTCAAAATGGAACTAACTTGTTTTACCTGACCATGTAAGGCTTTTGAACTTGTGCAAGTTTTGCATAAGTTGCATCTCTTTATAATTCGCCTTGGTTCTACTGCTAATTTCAAAGTGAGACATTTTGTCACGGTTTCAACCGGTTACAGTTTGTCACCACCTTACTTTTTTAAGTTAAATACAAACCTAGTTTAGCCTAAAACCAAAAGAAAATCAAACAAAAAAGGCCACAGCTTCACATAAATGCAAAACAGTGGCCGACGAGGTAAAGATACTACAATTAAGAAGAAACGGGTATCTACGCTGTGGCCAATTCCATACGAAAAAGCTTGTCAGAGGCTACCCGCAATGCTTCCGCCCCTTTGTATGTCGCTTCTGCTGTTTTCTTGTACGCTTCAGAACTGGCGTCAATAAAGGTGTATGTTGAGCCGTTCTTGAAATGATACCTTGTGGTCATCCCATCAGGATCGAATTCAATCCGCACTACCTTGCTATTACGAGCAACTTCCAATCGTAGAACGCGTTTGCTTTTCATTTGTCGCCTCCTGCATAATTTATACATTAAATTCATTAAAAAATCAAACCCAAAACGAACACACCCCTTCCCCTCTTAATAGAGGGGATTACAAAAAACGCCCCGAACTTTCGTGTCGAAGCGTTTCTTGTAATCCGTGTAAATCCTCACCGTAAAATCTGCGTAATCTACGCCTTAAACCCAGTTCCCGCCGGAATTAATCTACCGATAATAACATTTTCTTTCAAACCTTCCAAATAGTCGATCTTGCCGGTGATGGCAGTGTTAATCAATACGCGGGCTGTTTCTTGGAAAGATGCGGCAGATAAGAAACTCTGGGTAGAAAGCGCAATCTTACTAATACCCAAGAACATCTCTCTACCAACGGCCAATTTGCCGCTGTCTTTCTTGGCTTGGCGGTTAGCAAAATCAAGTTGTGATTTTTCTACTACCTCACCCGGCAATAATTCGGTGTCGCCGGCGTCTTCGATATATACACGGCTAAACATCTGACGAATTACGAGTTCTACGTGTTTATCATTAACTTTCTGACCTTGAGAAGAGTAAATACCCTGTACTTCTTGTAAAATATATCTTTGTACAGCTTCTCTGCCTTTTAATTCAAATAATTGGTGTGGGTTGATACTGCCGTCGGTAAGAGTGTCGCCTTTCTCTACCTTATCACCGGTTTTGGCCAAAACTTTGTACCCTAGCGGTACGATGTACTCGCGTACATGAGGGCCTTCGTAAGTTAAAGTAATAACATTCTTTTCAATCTTAATATTTCCTTCATATTTGGCCACGATTTCTTCACCCGAAGAACCGCGCACCAAAATTACTTCATCTTGTTTTACCACAACGCCGTCTTTTACCATCACTTCATCTTCGGCTTTACTCTTTATCTTCATTTCATCCATACCGGAGAAATGAATATGAATAATTTCCTGTCCACGACGGCCTTCGAAAATTTTCTTGCCGCTTGGAGAAGTAATAATTTTACCGTCAGCTTTTTCTATTTCAATTTCGCCGGCTACCTCGGCCAGCATAGCCTGCTTCTTTGGAGCGCGGGCTTCCAACAATTCATCTACGCGAGGCAAACCTTGGGTAATATCGGCGCCGCCGGCCACACCACCGGTATGGAAGGTTCTCATGGTGAGCTGGGTGCCGGGTTCACCGATTGACTGCGCGGCAATAATACCTACGGCCACGCCAAATTCTACCGGTGTATTCTTGGATAAGTCAAAACCATAACATTTGCGGCAAATACCTTTTTGCATTTTACATTGTAAAACACTGCGTACTTTGATGGATTCAACTTTGTGTTCATCAATAAAGCGCGCTGTCTTATCATCAATAATATTACCTTCTTTTACCACAACTTTATTACCAACCTTCACAGTTTCCAGTGAATAACGGCCCCAAATGCGATCGGATAATTTTTCACCCATTTCTTTGGATTGAGCGTTGGTAAATACTTCACCGTTTGTATCGCCGCAATCATCTTCAAAAACAATCACATCTTGCGCTACATCCACCAAACGTCTGGTGAGGTAACCGGCATTGGCGGTACGTAAGGCCGTATCAGTCAAACCTTTTCTGGTACCGTGAGAAGAGATAAAGAATTCCAGCACATCGAAACCTTCTTTAAAGTTTCCTTTTACCGGCAATTCGATGGTGTCTCCGGACGGTGATGCCACCAAACCTTTCATACCGATAACCTGACCCAACTGACCCCAACTACCACGGGCGCCGGAATCAATCATCGCGAATACAGGACCATCTTTGCGTAAAGCTTGTTGGTTGTTGGCCACGATTCTTTCTTTGGTATCAGCCCAGATTTCTAAAATTTTAACGTGCCGTTCGGAGTTGGTAAGCAAACCTTCCTGATATTGCTCTTCAATTTGCGCCACCAATTTATCAGACTCAGCCAACATTGCCGGTTTTTCAACGATTGTTGGGAAATCATCCATACCCAGAGAATATCCGGATTTGGTAACGTAGCGATAACCCAAGTTCTTTAATTCATCCAAAAAGAAGGCGACCTGTTGTTGATCGTTTGTTAGCTCCAAACACATACGGATAATCTGTCCTGATTTTTTCGCTGTGATAGTTTCGTTAATATATGGAAGTTGCGGCGGTAAAATTCTGTTAAATAATATTCTGCCTACGGAAGTTTCAATCATCGGGCTGGCGCCTTTTTCAAACCGGCTCATATCTTCAAAACGAACTTTAATTCTGTCTTGCAAAGAAATAATGCGCGAGCGATAAGCCAAAATTGCCTGCTTTTCAGAACTAAAATATTTTTTAACTTCAGAAGTGTCGCCTGTTTCATATCTGGTGAGGTAATAACAACCCAAAGCAATATCTTGTTTAGGAGTAATTACCGGACTGCCGGTGGCCGGTTTTAAAATATTTTTTTCCGCAGCCATCAGGTTGTCGGCTTCCCAACGAGCTTCGGCGGTAAGTGGCAAATGAACGGCCATCTGGTCACCATCAAAGTCGGCGTTAAAAGCGGTACAAACTAACGGATGCAATTGGATAGCTTTACCTTCGATAAGACGAGGGTGAAAAGCTTGGATACCCAAACGGTGCAAAGTAGGAGCGCGGTTTAGTAATACACGTGTTTTCTTGGTTAATTCTTCCAAAATATCCCAGACTTCGTCGTGTTCCGCTTCTATATAACGGGAAGCGCTGCGGACATTATGGGCTAATTCGCGCTTGATAACCTCGCTCATGATAAATGGTTTGAATAATTCCAAAGCCATTCTTTTTGGCAAACCACATTCATCAATATTCAAATTCGGACCGACCACGATTACCGAACGACCGGAGTAGTCTACACGTTTACCCAATAAGTTCTGGCGGAAACGACCCTGTTTACCTTTTAAAATATCAGCCAAAGAGCGTAATTGTCTCTTTTGACCGGTGGAAGCAGTAACGGTTTTGGCATGACGTGCATTGTTATCAACCAGCGCGTCAACAGCTTCCTGCAACATGCGTTTTTCGTTGCGGCAAATAACTTCCGGCGCGTCAAGTTCCAAAAGTCTGCGCAAACGATTGTTACGGTTAATAACGCGTCTGTATAAATCATTTAAATCAGAGGTGGCAAAACGTCCGCCATCCAAAGCTACCATCGGGCGTAAATCCGGAGGAATAACCGGAATTGATTGCAATACCATCCATTCAGGACGGATTTTGTTTGAGAAAAAGCTCTTCAAAACTTTCTTGCGGCGGATAATACGTTCCAGTTTTGAACCCTTAACCTTTGGCTGTTCTTCTTCCAATTTTTTAATTGTTTCATCCAGATTGATGCGAGCCAAAAGGTTTCTGATACCGTCGGCGCCGATAGCCGCTTCAAATAAATGACCATAACGCAAAGATAATTCCTGATATTTATTCTCGGAAACAATTTTCATTACCTGCAGTTCTTTTAATTCTTTGTCAGCCTGTTGAAAATCTTCATCCAAAGCTTTATATTTTCTTTCGGAGTCTTCCTGGATTTTTTCCAAAAATTCCGCGCCCAATTTTTTATCGTTGGCGCTTTTTATTTTATCATTGGCTTCTTTTTCAATTTGTTTTTTCTTTGTTTTGTATTCCTGCTTCAACATCTCGGAAGTCTTTTTCTTTTCTTCTTCATTAACATGAGTAATAACAAAAGAAGCAAAGTAAACAACTTTTTCCAAAGACTGCGCGGACAAATCCAGCACCAAACCAATTTTGGAAGGCACGGAGCGCAAGAACCAGATATGAGCCACCGGAGCGGAAAGTTCGATATGGCCCATGCGTTCACGGCGAACGGAAGAGTGAGTAACTTCTACCCCGCATTTATCACAGGTAATTCCTTTATAACGGATTTTTTTATATTTACCGCAAAAACATTCCCAATCTTTCGTCGGGCCAAAAATTTCTTCGGCAAACAAACCGCCTTTTTCAGGTTTTTGCGTGCGGTAGTTAATTGTTTCCGGTTTGTGGACTTCGCCATAAGACCAGCCTTTGATAACTTCCGGAGAAGCCAGCTTGAGGCGAATGGCGTCGAAGTCCGCGGGATAAAGATTGTCGGTCATACTTTATATGTTAATTTATAGCGCATAACATATAGCATGTAGCGTAAAGTGTAACAGGTTACGCGTTCCATGTTATGCGTTATACAAATTAAGGATTATTCGCTTTTTTTAGTTGCGACCGAAGCACTCTCTACTCCCGCTTCCCGCGCTTCTCTTTCTTTTTGTTGTTTTACCTCTTCGACCGGAGCATAATCGCCTGACTCTGATTTCTTCAATAATTCCACATCTAAACAGAGGCCTTTCAATTCTCTTACCAAAACATTGAATGATTCCGGTAAGTTTACGCGGGTAATTGGCTCGCCTTTTATAATGGCTTCGTAAGCCTTGGAACGGCCGGTAACATCATCAGATTTAATTGTTAAAATTTCCTGCAAAGTATGAGCGGCGCCATAAGCTTCCAGGGCCCAGACTTCCATTTCACCGAATCTCTGTCCACCAAATTGAGCTTTACCACCCAACGGCTGTTGAGTAATCAAACTATAAGGACCAATAGATCTCTGGTGAATCTTATCCTCAACCATATGGTTAAGTTTCAGCATGTAGTTGTAGCCGACAGTTACTTTATGATCAAAAGCTTCACCGGTACGGCCATCATACAATGTAACCTGACCGCTTGTAGGCAAGCCGGCTTTCTTTAATTCTTCTTTAATCTGAGCTTCATTTATACCGTTTAAAACAGGAGTAGCAACTTTGTAACCCAAAGCATTCACAGCCAAACCTAAGTGGGTTTCCAAAATCTGACCCAAGTTCATACGGGAAATAACACCAAGCGGAGAAAGAATAATATCAACCGGTGTGCCGTCTTCAAGGAAAGGCATATCTTCTGCAGGAACAACTTTAGAGATAACACCTTTGTTTCCGTGACGACCGGCCATCTTGTCTCCAACCTGAACTTTTCTCATGTCAGCTACTCTGACCTGTACTTGTTTTATAACACCGGGTTGTAATTTATCACCATTTTCAGCGGAGAAAATTTTAATTCCGGTAACGCGGCCGTGTTCACCATGCTCTAAATACAAAGATGAATCACGAACGTCGCGGGCTTTTTCACCAAAGATAGCGCGCAACAATCTTTCTTCCGCGCTTAGTTCAGTTTCACCCTTTGGAGTAATTTTACCCACCAAAATATCGCCGGATTTTGCTTCGGCGCCAATACGGACAATACCTTCGCTGTCCAAATTCTTTAATTTTTCTTCACTGACATTTGGAATATCGGAAGTAATAATTTCCGGACCAAGTTTTGTTTCGCGAACATCAATCGGATAATCTTCAATATGAATGGAAGTAAAATTATCTCTTTGCACAACGCGTTCAGAAACGATAATCGCATCTTCATAGTTGTAGCCATCCCAAACCATATAAGCCACCAACATATTTTGACCCAAAGATAACTCACCGTCTTTAATACCCGGGCCGTCGGTTAAGCCTTGTCCTTTTTTAACCTTGTCTCCTAAATTAACAACCGGTGTTTGGTTAACACAAGTAGAATGATTGGAGCGGATAAATTTACTTAAATAATAAGTATGTTTAACTTCTTTTTTGTCGGTGACCACAATATGATTACCGTCTACTTCGGTAACCTCGCCATCGGATTCGGAAAGAATAACATAGCCGGAATAATAAGCGGCTTTTTCTTCCATACCGGTGCCAACTAGCGGAGGTTGCGGACGAATACATGGCACAGCCTGTCTTTGCATGTTTGTACCCATCAAAGCGCGGGTAGCATCATCGTGTTCCAAGAAAGGAATACAAGAAGTAGCAATAGAAATAATTTGATTGGAAGCTACATCCAAAAAATCAAGATCGCTGGTTTTTCCTACGCCCGGATTTCCGTGAATACGGGTAGGAACCATTTCATCAATAAAATAACCGTCCGCATCAACTTTTGTTGTCGCGGCGGCAGTATTTACTTTTTCTTCCTTAAAAGCATTCAAATAAATAATTTCGTTGGTAACGCGGGAACGGACGGCAATAGTTTTTATTTTAGCTTTAGCCAATTTTTCGGCAACATCTTTAGTAATTTTTGTACCTGCTTTTACTCCGCTAACTTCATCCAACAAAATTTCACCTTCGGTAAATTTAGGCTCATTTGGAACTTCTTTCAAAACTTTTCTGTAAGGTGTTTCAATAAAACCAAATTCATTTACGCGCGCAAAACTGGAAAGATGATTAACCAAACCAATGTTCGGTCCTTCTGGAGTAGCAATCGGACAGATGCGACCGTAGTGAGTGGTGTGCACATCGCGGACTTCGAAGCCGGCGCGATCGCGAGACAAACCTCCGGGACCCAGCGCTGATACGCGGCGTTTGTGCTCCAATTCGGAAAGTGGATTGGTTTGATCCATGAATTGAGACAACTGCGAACTCATGAAGAATTCACGGATTGCGGAAATAACCGGTCGGGCATTGATTAATTTATTTGGAGAAATAGTTTCCAATTCCTGTGTACTCATTCTGTCTTTTACAATACGTTCCATGCGGGCCAAACCAACGCGGAATCTGTTTTGCGCAAGCTCACCAACGGCGCGAATACGGCGGTTGCCCAAATGATCAATATCATCCGGTTCTTCTTGAGTTACATTCAAACGGACGACTTCTTTTATTACAGCCAATAATTTTTCCGGTGATAAAACTCTATTTTCTTTTTTATCGTAATCATCATTGCTGTATCCCAAATCAAATTTAGTATTGAATTTATAAACACCAACTCTTCCCAAATCATAACGTTCAAAATTGAAGAACATTGCGTAAATTAAACTCTTGGCATTATCGGCAGTAGCCAAATCTCCCGGACGAATTCTTTTGTAAACTTCAATCAAACCTTCTTCCGGATTTTTTGCCAAATCTTTTTTAATAGTGGCATCAACATAATCAATGCTGGGGTGATTATTTACATCTTTAAAAAGTTTAACTATTTTTTCATCTGTTTCATAACCAAAAGCGCGAAGGAGCGAGGTGGCCGCTACTTTTCTTTTGCGGTCAACCTTAATCCAAACAACATTGTTCATGTCTGTTTCAATTTCTATCCAAGCGCCGCGATTTGGAATAATTTTGGCGCCATAATACCGGCGGCCGCGAACATTCTCGGCGGTAAAAAATGCGCCTGCGCTGCGGATAAGCTGAGATACTACAACACGTTCAATACCGTTGATAATAAAAGTGCCGCGTTGAGTCATCAGCGGAATATCACCCAAATAAATTTCTTGAGCTTTGGATTGAGTGGTGCGTTTGTTTAGAAGTCTGGCAGTAACGCGCATCGGAGCTTCAAAAGTTAAATTTCTTTCACGACAGATCACTTCATCAAATTTCGGTTCATCCAAATAATAATCATCCATGTATAATTCCAAATCGCGTCCGGTAAAATCTGTCATTGGAGAAACCTCGTCAAAAAGTTCTTTAACTCCGAATTTTAAAAACCAGTCATATGAACTCTTCTGCACTTCGATAAGATCCGGCACCGGCATCGCGTCGCGAACATTGGTAAAAAATTTTCGCTCGGATGTCTTCAGGTGTTGGCGTTTAAAAATTGGCATACATTCATTATTTTAAATTTATATTATGCTATAAGTTATAAATAATTCTTTGCCTTACCCCTTTATCAGCCCTCAAATTTCTAAATCCTAATTTCTAATTTCCAAATAAATTCCAATGACTAAAATCTTAAACTTGAATATTCGAATCCGTGTAATCCCTGCCCGCAGGCAAGTTTTGTTAATCTGTGAAATCAATGATAAAACAAAAAACTTACGCTTTTGGGGCGTAGGAATATTTTTCTTAAAATTTAATCAGGAAAAGCAAGGCCAACATGATAATTATTAGAGCCAGTAACCACCGGCATGCCGTATGGTCGGGCTTTATTTAATCCTTGCACAATACTGTCCCGATTTTGCTTTATCGCAAAATCGAGGATCCGCGATTTCGCCGTCAAAGGCGAAATCGGGACTAATCTTAGCCAAAATTGTCTTCTCTCTCTATTTAGAAGTGTAAAGTATTTACATAATACTCTAATCATGGGAATTTGTCAAGCAAAAAACAAAGATAAAGGTTTGTCAAGAGAAATAACGATTTTGGCTAACTTTTAACAAAAATCACCATAAAAAATAATTTACAAAAAAGCTTATCCACAGGTTGTACACTAAAACAGAAAAAACAAAGGCCCGAGGCGCGATTTTTGCGCTTTGGGCCTAGAAGAATGAACTTTGCCGCTCTATTCCTTCTCGCGGTACCAGACAAGAAGACTTCTGAACTT
>Ga0075922_115_pt1 | contig 10126 bp, 7 predicted proteins | sample RifGroA2_FD_67902 | JGI IMG/M metagenome (GOLD analysis project Ga0075922, IMG submission 67902) | Parcubacteria (Magasanikbacteria) bacterium GW2011_GWA2_40_10
AATATGATTTGGGTTTTACCACAATATCCAACACAACAACCTTTGCCCCCAAAGAAAGCAATTTTTCTACAACATGCCCGCCAACCAAGCCGGCGCCGCCCGTTACCAAAACATTTTTATCGTGAAGATTATTCATACTAATTATACTAATACAGTGATGCGAAGATACGAATACACGTTGATTAGCATATTTGTATCATTATATTCGTATCATTAGTATTTTATTATTTCCAAATTTTCCAAAAAGGATCCTTATGCCAATGCTCATTCAATTCTTCCACTTCTTTATATGTGTCCATGCATCTCCACTTGCCGTTGTGAGTAAACACCGACAATTCCCCTTTTTCGGCTAGTGTTGGAAAAAGCGACTCAATCATAGTGCCTTCGGCAATCAAATCGAGCGCCTCCGGTTTTAACACCATAAAACCGCCATTGATAAAATCATTGGTTCTTTCTTCTTTCGTATCTTGCGTGACTTTATGCTGAAAAAAATCAACGGCTTTTTTTGTGTCGGGATGAATATTTAAAAAACCAAACCGACTGGCCGGACGCACCGCGGTAATGGTAGCCAAAGTATTTTGCTTTTTATGAAAATCTACCAGTTCCTTAAGGTTTACATCGGCAACACCATCGCCGTAAGTAATCATCACATCCTCGCCCGGATTTAGATGCTTTCGCAATTGGCGCACACGTTCGCCGGTCAAACTGCTCAATCCGGTTTCGGCAAAAGTTATTTTGAAATCGTCGCAATCGTTGTTGTGAAAAGTTATGTCGTTATTTTTAGTATTTAAAGTAAAATCATTCAACAAACTGCGCCAATTCAAAAAATATTCCTTTATCATATTGCCCTTGTAACCAAGAGCTAAAACAAAATCATTATAGCCATAATGAGCATATATTTTCATAATATGCCACAAAATTGGCTTGCCACCGACTTCCACCAACGGCTTCGGCTTAAATTCTGTTTCTTCTTTCATGCGGGTACCGGTTCCGCCGCAGAGAATGATTGTTTTCATAAGCGAAATGAATGAGTGAAATGTCTGGCTTGCCAAGACATTTCCGAATGATTGAGTTTATATGGGCTTTAGCCCCTATATACTATTTCATTGTCATTCCAGCCCGTGAGCGGGAATCCAGCGGACGATTGTCTGGATTCCCAATCAAGCCTGCCTGCCGGCAGGCAGGTTGGGAATGACAATTTAATGTTAATTATTTTTTCTTAGCCGTAGTAGCAGGCGCTGGCGCCAGTATTTGAGAAACTATACCCTGTTCATCCGAACGAAAAACTACCCCATTTTTTTCGGCTAAATTCAATACCTCTATCGCCTTGTCCATTTTTCCAACCAGCCTATATATATAAGCTAGACGCCAATAACCCTCACCTATTTTAGGATCATCTTTGATGGTCTGTTCAATACTGCTTACAGCTTCATCGGTTTTGCCGATCTGCAAATAAAAATTAGCCAAATTATAAATTATTTGCTGGCGCTTGGGTGAATATTTTAAGGCTGTTTCTAAATAAGTGCCATATTCTCCAATATACCTTGTATCGTTAGTTAAAGAATAACCGGCCTGACTTAACTGACTTAGTGTAAGGTAATTTCTTATATCATACGGATGTAAAAAAACATTAGCCTGCATAGCATCTAATGCAATACTTAACATCTCCATACTCTTTTCCTTGCCAAGTTTATTGTCTCCACTGCTTAAAATCTGAGAAGCGGTACGTGTAAGATCACTGCGAATATCATCGATGTGGGGAGAATTGAAAGCTAACGCTAGTTTCATAATATCTAGCCCCACTGCCGGCTGATAACTTAAATATTTAAGCGCATCAAGTGTTTTCATGTTAGCTCTGGCCGGTTGAATCTCAAAAATAAATACCAATAACAAAACTACCAAACCGGTAGTAACTATTGCTCCGGTACCGATATTTTTATTAATAGAAATACTGCCGGATTTGCCGTTATTTTTTATCCCCGTGTTGACAGGTTCTTCTTTTATCATTGACAAACTTCCAATCATAGCTAGCCAGAACATAAAATATAAATAGGAAGTTGGATTTTCAAATACCGAAATACTCTGCATGAGATGCGCCGCCAAAAATGAAACTCCAATCACGACAACGTGCGGCTCCAATGTTTTTCTTCTTCTAGCCAAGACCAAGGTAATTATAGCGGCAAGAAAAATAAAAAGATAGCTTACCAAACCAACGGCCCCCTGAACCGCCAAAGTATTCATTATAATGTTATGAGCATTATCAAACCAAGTTTCTCCATAACCCCACTCCAAAGATCTTGGTTGGTAATGTTTATTAAAAGCATAAAAGAAATTATTTGGCCCCCAGCCAAATACCGGTCTTTCTTTCCAGCTGGCTACAGCCACTTCCCACGCTACCCAACGAGGGCTGTTTTTAACACTTTCAAAAGAAGTATTTATTGTACGATTAACAGCCGGAATGCTTAACACAAAACTGGTTTGTCTAAAAACATACAACAAAGAAATTGCGACCACGCCAAATACGGCTACGCCCATAAGAATCTTTCTTGTTTTAGGAAAATCACGCAAAACAATTATATAACCAAGCACAGCCACACCGATACCCGCCACCAAACCAAGCATTGATCCGCGCGTGCCGCTAAAAAACATCCCTATTATACCTAACACGCCCATTGCTATTTCTAACCATTTCCAGATTTTATTATTTTCTTTAATAAAAAGCAAAAATGCGGTAAAGGACAAAAACAAACCATAACCACCAACATAAATTGAATTCCCTAAAGTGCTGGCGACTCTATTGCTGTCTCCATTTAATAGCACCCCGGACTTAAAGTGCTGTAAAATACCCACCAGCATTACCAACGATCCGGCAGATAAAAATACCTTCAAAGCCTTGCTCCAATCGCTCCAATTTTTAAACATTACACTACAAATAAAATAATAAGCGACATAATGGAATATAGTAAATAAACCCAGCATTCTTTCGTGATTATCCCAAAAACTATGATACGGATCCACACCTACAAAAGTAGATATTGCAAAACTGGCTAAAAAAATAGACAGCGCTAGATTTAATATAGAGAATCGGGGCCTAAATTCTTGCCAATTAATAAGTAAAAGCAAGAGATAACAACCGATCATTAAAGTAACCAACCCGCGAAAAACCAAAATTTTCGGGACGATGAAAGGAAATATAAAAGAGGTTGGCAAAACCAACAGCGGCACAAAGAAAGTACAATAAATTAAAAACTTTACGGCTTTAACTAGGTTTTGCTTCATATTACAAAATGAGTGATGGACAAAATTAAATGTATTTAATTTTATCTAAGCAAATGAGTATATATCTGTAGATATAATAATTTAGTATATTTAAAATTACATCTAGGGCTTCCCCAGCTGCAAAAAGACTTAAAATTACATTGGATATACTAGCCGTTTATGGTCAAAATGTCAAATAATGACACGGCATTACCCCGCCATTCTTTTTAAACCAAAAATTAAACAATTTTATCTAAAAAAATAGCTTGCTTAGAAAAGATTCAACTGGGAAGCCAAAAAATTTATACTTAAAACGAAATTTCGCTATAGGATGATACAACAGAAAAGCGACTTTGGAAAACAGAGTGGCGAGCTTGTACTTTACATTACTATTGCAAAACAAAGAGGAAATACTTATTACTTCCAGTCTTCTTTTCTTATTCTTTGGAATCCAATTGGGATATTTATACAACCATGTTTTATAATCCATATCCGCCCATTCTTGCATTGTTACCGGCGGTATAAAATCATACTTCAGCGACTCGGAATACAGCGGCGTACCGACAATAGGAGTGTAAATGAATATCATCGGAAAAACATTTGGATTTTCGCTTGATAGCTGCATATAAAAATCTACAGTTTCTTCCATCTCTTCGTCCGTCTCGGTGGGATACCCTATTATAAATGTATATTTTAAAATTATAGGATATTTGGCTAATTTTTTGTTTGCAAATCCCATTATTTCCTTCGTTTCTGCCTTATTAATATACTTAAGAACTCTGTCGCTCCCGGACTCTACCCCTATATCCATGGCCCTACAACCGCTATCCCAAAGATTTTTTAAGTCCTCATCATCCAATCTCGCAATCATATCTGCCCTTATCCCGGTAGTAGCCCAAATAATCTTCCTTTTTAAACCATTCAAGGCTTTAATTAACTCTCTAAAATGGGCTGGGCCCGCGGAAGTGTTTTCATCAAGAAAAAGAAAGATGTTATAATCGTACTTTTCCTGCAGCATCTCTATTTTTGAAATTATGCTGGGTATGGACATGCCTATTCGTATGCTTTTATGAAGAGTTGCGTTCGCGCAAAACTTGCAGGCATACGGACAACCGCGCGATGTCATAAAAGAAACAGACCTAGACCCTTTAAAATCTACAGCCGAATACTTAGACATATCAACAAGATTGTAGGGCGACTCTGATAGCGCGTCGAGATCACGGATCATGTCCGGCTCCCCGGTAAATATTATTCCTTCGCCTCTTTTATAATATAATCCCTTAATATCATCCAGATTATCATTTTTTTCTAGAGCATTTAAAAGCTTTAGAAATGTATAATCCGCATCACCCTTAACAACTATATCTACATTATCATTTTTAATACTTTGTTCCGGCAATAAAGTTACATGGACGCCGCCAAATACAACTTTTGTATTCTTGTCTGTTTTTTTTACAATATCCGCAGCTTCTAGCGCAAAATTAAGCGATGGACCGGTTAAGGTGGTAATTCCTACAATTAACGGCTTTTGTCCAACATATTCCACCAGTTTTTTCTTCCAATCAGGTTCAACTCTTTGGTCAAGAATTTTAATCTCATATCCTTCTTTGTGCGGACATGCAGATATAGCAAGAAGGGACTCTGGTAGCCGACAAAATATTTTATCCCACGAACCATGCTTGGGTTGGATAAGCAAAACAAACTTATTTTTATCTTTTGTTTCCATACCAAAATAATACCACCACAAATAAATTACCCTTAAAGTTTAGTTTTTTATAATCAAAATGTCAAATATCTAGACGCGTCCAAATCACCCTTTCTTCTGGCTTGCCAACAAACAATTATAAGCATTATCGCTTCAATACCGATAAAAATACCTCCGGCAACGCCTAAAATTAAAATAAACTGCCTTATCCCGGCCAAAAATAACAAAAGCGGTAGGGAAATAACCAAAAATTCTGCCAAAACTTTATTAATTTTATTGTCCCAAACAAAAGTTTGTTTTAAGGCTATTCCGGAGCCGATAAAACCGGTGCTCATTGCAAGAATTGCAAAAATATTACCCAAAACCAAAACTCCATTTCCAAATTTTGCGCCCAAACCAATAGTGGCAATTTCTGAAGTTTGCAATCCGGTTGCTCCTACTACTGCCAATGCAAAAAGCGCATATACCGCCACCGGTATAAGCGAACCGATAATTAAAGCTTTTCTAAAATGCTTTTGACTTCGGGGTAAAAGCGCGTGAGCTTCTATAACCGCCGCCGTACCATTTAGCGCAAATAAAATCACACCGTAGGGCAAAAAAATTTTACCAAAATCAGAATAAACCCAATTTGTTATTTTAAAATCTTTAAAAATATAAAAAGAAAGCCCGCAAATTATACTAATAACAATAATGCTCAAAACTTTTTCTACTCTTTTTATGGTTTGCAAACCCCGCCAAACAACCGCGCTGGCCAATCCCCAAAAAATTACACTCCACACGACCGGATTGCCTCCAAATAAAGCCGATAAAGCCTGCCCCTCACCCGATATATAGGCAAGTAAAGCGCCATAAGAAGCAAAAATAATAACTACATTAAGCAAATGCTTTGCCCATTTGCCCAAATACTTCCCGGCCAAACCGGGAATCTGCAAAGATTCGTTTGTACGTACAGCTATTTCACCCAAAATAAGATTCAAAAAAAGCATAACCAAACCCAACCCCACAATATAAGCGATACCTATTTTGAGCCCAACCTGCGCCACCACATATGGAACACCCAAAACACCGGCGCCGATAGTCATACCGGTAATCATAAAAACCGCGTCCGCTACCGACGCAGACGGTTTATAAACACCTTGATGCAAGATTATTTTTTGTTCTTGAAGCTGTGGTTGCATGCGGTAATTATACCACAACTTGAATGTTTGAAGAATTTTTATGTAGGCGCTTAGGGATTCGAACCCTAGACCTCCTCGGTGTAAACGAGGCGCTCTAACCAACTGAGCTAAACGCCCATCGTAAAATTAAACCCGAAATCCGAAGCACCAAATCCGAAACAAATTTTAATGACAAAAATTTTAATGTCATAAACGTTTCGAATTTCGATATTCGTATTTCGAATTTTATCTTGGTGGGTCGGCCGGGGCTCGAACCCGGGACCTTATCCTTAAAAGGGATCTGCTCTACCAGCTGAGCTACCGACCCGACATAATGTACGAAATACGAAAGTTGCGAAAGTACGAAACGATTACCCTTCATCACTTTCGTAATTTCGTAGTTTTTCGTATTTCGTACATAATTACTAAATACTACATCAACTTAATAAAAAAATCAAGCCCTACCAGTGCTCGACCAACTGTTCGATAATATCTACCACTCTTTGCGGTTTAGCGGGAGGTAAAATCGTCTGCAATCTTTCTCCTAAATATCTGCGCGTCTCAGGATAAGCAATTAAATCAACAACTGTGCGGGCCAGCTTTAAACCATCAGCCACTTTCTCATCCATAACTATAGCAGCTTGATGGTCTGCCAATAATTTAGAATTAACTTCTTGATGTGTGCCTGACATGGGTAACAAAATCGCCGGCTTGCCCAAAGCCGCCAACTCGGTAATCGTAGCAAACCCGGCTCTAGCAATAACTACATCGGCTATTGCGTAAGCATCTTTGATTTCTTCTTTTAAAAATTGATAGACATGATAATTCGGGAACACCTTTGAAGCGCTTTCCTGCAACTCGCGCGGACGTTCTTTCCCCACCAAATGAATTACCTGATATTCACGCGGCCAAGCGGACACAGCTTCCATAACTAGTTTATTTATACTGGCCGAACCCGTGCCACCGCCCATGGCCAAAATAACCGGCGCGCCTTGCGGAACAGAAAATTTTCTGCGCGACTCATTTATATCTGCCACCGATAAATTACGCACTGGATTACCAATCCATTCAGTTTTATTTTCCGGAAAATCTTTTTCACTTTCCCGTAACGCCGTAGTGATTTTTTTGGCAATACGAGACATTATTTTATTAGCTAATCCTGCCAAAGAATCCTGCTGATGCACCCAAGCCGGGATTCCCAAAGCATACGCGGCAAAATGCAACGGCACACTCACAAATCCTCCGGCAGTAATAAGCAAACTGGGTTTTTCATGCCACAACAAAAATAAAGATTGAAAAAAACCAAAAATAATTTTGAAAATATCAAAAAAATTCCACAGCGAAGTGTAGCGTCGTAATTTCCCGGAAGTTATAGTAAAAAAAGGAATATGATATCGGTCAACCAATTCTTTTTCCGGACCATTTTTTGTTCCCACCCAAATAAACTCAACTTGAGGATTGTGTTTATGATAAATTTCCGCAATAGCAAGAAGTGGCACAACCGGCCCCAATGTTCCCCCACCGGAAAAAAGTATCTTCATACTCATTGATTACACAGATTTACAAAAAGGATTTAAATGGATTGTAATCCGTGTAATCCACGCGTAAATCTGTTTAAATCTATGCTAATAATCTTTCAGCTTACCAATAATGCCCATGCGTTGAATTTTTTCTAAAGCTTTGGCTTCAATTTGGCGAATACGTTCACGGGTAACATCAAATTCTTGGCCCACTTCTTCTAAAGTATGCGTAACGCCGTCGGTGAGGCCGAATCTCATTTCCAAAATTTTCTGTTCGCGCGGAGCCAGATCTTTAATCGCTTCCTGCACATAATCACGCAAAATCTGCAAACCGGCCACGCGGTCGGGCGACATATTTTTTACATCTTCCACAAAATCCTGCAACGAAGAATCATCATCGTCATCGCCAACAGACATTTCCAAAGATACGGTATCTTGAGAAATTTTAATAATATGATTTACTTTGGCTACTTCTTCGCCCATTTCGGCGGCTAATTCTTCCGGAGTCGGGTCGCGTCCCAAATCTTGCAATAATCTTCTTTGCACTTGCTGAAAACGGTTGATGGTTTCGACCATATGCACCGGAATACGAATAGTGCGCGACTGATCGGCCAAAGCGCGGGGAATTAAATCCAAAAGCGAAAGTGATTTGCCCACGAATTTTTTGGCGATAGAAACCACCAAACGCAGGTTAGCTTCAATCAATTTTCTGTCCGCTTCTTTATCCCCTCTTTCTTTACGTTTTGCCAAAGACACTTCTTCTTCGGCTTTGAGTAACGGAATCCGGCCGATTTCTCTGAGATACATTTGAATTGGATCGGAAGAAATTGACCCCAAATCAAACGGGATATCCATGTCTGGTTGTTTTCCCTGAAAACCCTTTAGGGTAACCGAATGCTCTTCTCTACGGCCAAGTAAATTACCCGTATTCTCAACAATTGAAACACCATTTTTGTCCAGCAAATCCATGAATCCTTCGTATAAATCCAAACCGCGTTCTGGACGCGGAAAAACACCCTCAACTTCTATTTGAGTAATAAATCCGCGATTGCGGCCTTTGGTGATTAACGCCCAAATATCTTTAAGACTCGGTTCTGCGATAAATTCATCCTCAACAAAAGGTTTTTTTACTTTTTTTGATTTTTTACTTGTCATCCCGAACTTGTTTCGGGATCTAGACGCAAATTGTTTCTTTGTTTTTTTTACTTGGCGGAATTTTTTTGCTACGTTACCCTTTTTTTGCTTACGTGTATGTTTAACGCGCAATGGCTTAGGGTGCTTTTTGATTGTCCTTTTCTTGGTCGACATAAGGACTTAAATTAATAACTAACTTAATTAAATTGGTATTAATTTTTGTAGCGGCCATCGCACCCCCGAGTGGGCGGCCTTTGCCGTTTGGCCGCAAAAAAATTAATACCAATTTAATTAATCTCCATTATCTGTTTTAAAATTTGCTGCAGCAACTCTGTGTTTTTGTCTTTTTCAGCTTGTTTTAAGGCGCTAGTCAGTTCGGCACGCCTATTTTTCTGCCATTCTGATTTTATACTTGCCAATAAAATATCCACTTCTTTCTTGGCGTCTTCTAAATTAAAATCGCTATAATCTTTGTCGGCTTTCAGAACTAAAATATCGATGGAATTTTGATTTTCCCTTTCTAGATCGCTTGGCATTACTTTTACGTCTACCATGCCTATCGGCAGGCAGGCACTACCATTATAATGGTTTTTTAGCGATTCGTAAAGGCCAACCAACGGGGCAGGGGGGAAAAACCCTCTACTCAATCCGGCGTCATGCTCCACAAACAACTTAGGAAATTTTAAAAATAAAGCAAAAATATTCTCAGCCAACAAGCGGGTTTTGCCTTGTTCGCCCCAATCCTCGTTGTCATTCTGAGGTAACGCCGAAGAATCCCTTTGGTTTCGGAGGGGTCCTTCATTGAGTTCAGGATGACTCACCCGGTGAGTCAATTTAGCCGAAGCCAGCCGGCGCATTTCCGATGTTAAAGTAGTGTGATCAACACCCAGCTCATCAGCCAGTTTTTTTAGCCAATGATCGCGCTCCACCGCATAAGGCAACCGGATTATTTCCGCAATCAGCGTGTCAGCAATTTTTTGTTTTTGCTTTGGATCGCGTTTGTCCGTTCCGACCATCACACTGGCAAAATACCATTCCATTACTTCTTTAGCGTTTTCTACGGCCTTAAACCATATGTCCAGATTCTTTTTCAAACACTCATCCGCGTCTTTGCCGCAACCCGCCGGAATCTGAATAATTTTTATATTCATCCCCTGCTCCAGCGCCAAATCAATACCGCGCTTAGCCGCATTTTGTCCGGCCGCATCCGTGTCAAAAGCAATGGCAACATTATTGGAATATCTTTTTAATAATTTTACTTGTTCGAAAGTTAACGCTGTACCGGAAGAAGCAACCACATTTTTCATTCCGGCCTGATGGCAGGCAATCACATCCATTTGACCTTCCACCAA
>Ga0075922_111_pt1 | contig 10000 bp, 12 predicted proteins | sample RifGroA2_FD_67902 | JGI IMG/M metagenome (GOLD analysis project Ga0075922, IMG submission 67902) | Parcubacteria (Magasanikbacteria) bacterium GW2011_GWA2_40_10
AACTCGTTAATATCTGTAGACTTTCGGCATAATGTGATATAATAAGTATGTTATATACACTTACCATAATTTTCATGCCCAACCTTTTAGACATTATAACGCGAGAAATGAAATTGCGCAACTACAGCCCCAAAACCATCGAGGCCTATACCAGAGTCGTTAAGGACGTGTTTTTATATTACAATCGCCCGCCGCGCGATTTGTCAGAAGAAGAGATCAAAAACTATTTATACTCAAAACAAAAACAGAAATTATCCAGCCAAACCATTGCTTTATTTGCAAACGCTTTGAATTTTCTTTATACCCAGATATATAAACGCGATAATTACAATAAGATACGACATCCCAAACATTCCAATCGTCTACCGGTGATTTTGACTCGCGATGAAATCAGACGCCTAATTGACTCCACGTTAAACTTTAAACATCGCTTGTTGCTGGCCATAACTTACGCGGCCGGTTTGCGAGTTAGTGAGGTGGTACGTTTGTTGATTCGTGATATTGACATTGCCGGCTTAACGGTTACAGTGCGACAAGGAAAGGGCCGAAAAGATCGTCTTTCAGTGATTTCCGAATCGCTCGCTTCCGATCTTAAGCAAATTATAGCCGGAAAAACCGGAGACGATTTTTTGTTTGCCAGCGAACGCGGCGGTCGGCTTGTTGAGGCATCCGCGCAAAAAGTTTTTTATCAGGCGTTAAAGCGCGCTAAAATAAATAAACCGGCCACCTTTCACGGTTTACGCCATAGTTTTGCCACTCATTTATTAGAAAACGGCGTGGATGTGCGCTATGTGCAGGAATTACTGGGCCATCAAAATATTCGCACCACCCAGATTTACACACACATGACAAATCCTGGATTTAAAAATATCAAAAGTCCGTTATGATCGTAAAAAAACAAATTCTGGGCGGGCTGGGGATATATTTCGTTATCCGCCTGTTCTCCTATTTTTACAGCCCCGGCACACCGCTTTACGGCGCCAACCCTATAAATTGGATTGTTTCCGCCACTATTCTTTTGGCCGCGGTTTATTTTTTATTAAAAAAAGACCCACGCGGCTGGCTGATTATCGCAGCGGAACTTATTTTAGGCGGGGCTGGTGGTTTTTTGGAAATTAAGAGTATTTCTTTACGAACAATTTTGCTCGTATTTTCAATTATTATTTTTATCTGTCAAACTTTAAAAAATAAAAGATATGATACTATTTTTGCCAATAAAACTCTTTTGCTGATTTTTGTGGCTTTATTTACCGCGGTTGGGATATCCGCCATTCACGGATACTACGCCGGACATAATCCAAACCTTATCTTAGCCGACACTATCCCCTATTTTTTCTTTTTATATTACTTCCCATTAAAACAATTGTTAGACTCGGAAAAATTTCGGGAAATTTCATTTTCAATGCTCGTTGCGGCAATAATAGGAAATTTTATTTTTATCTACCTAACCTTGGCCGGATTTTCTTCCGGTCATTTTATTCTACAAGATTCTTATTACCATTGGTTTAGAGACGTGGCTAGCGGGAAAATTACCGACTACGGGACAGGTTTTTTTAGAATCTTACTCAACGAACAACTGCTGTTGGTGCCGTTGTTTTTGTGGTTAATTTCAACCCAAATTAACAAACAAGACAGCAAAAACTTTATTTTTAAAATATCCGGCGCCGCCCTTTTGGCAGTTCTTACCATCAACATCACCAGAATTTATTTGGTAGCCTTGGCTGCCGGTATTTTATTCTTATTCTCCTTAAAAAACTGGAAGCGTTGGCTCGCCTACTCGGCCGGCGCGTTTATTTTTTTTATTTTTGCTTTTTCTCTTACTCATCTGGCCGCTACCAAAGGAAAAAGTTTGGGTTGGGAGTACTTGGGATTGCGCTTGCAAAGTATCGCTCTGCCGCAAACAGAAGACAGCTCGCTGAGTCGCTTATTATTACTTCCAAATATACTGGGCAAGATTAAAGCCCACCCGCTACTTGGTAATGGCTTAGGAGATACGGTTACGGTTTATAGCCCGGTATTTAAAGCCAACATCACTACACCGCATTTTGACTGGGGTTATTTGGAAATAATAGATGAACTCGGCCTTATTGGTCTCATAGCTTGGATATTAGTTATTGGATATTTGATACCTGCCCGTCCGGCAGGCGGGTTAAAAGTAAAACAAAACAGAGGCTTGCTTGCCTCTGTAGTTGCGTTACTTGTTATAAATATTACTTCCCCGGCGCTGTTTCATGTGTTGGGAATTGTTTTGATTATTTATGTTCTATCTTCCCACAAAGAATAATTATTGATTTGGTAAATTGCGGTACTTCTTCGCTACTCTCATTTTATTTGTCTCTCTGTCAATCACCGCCTGCAATCTGGCATAATCCACATCTTGCACGTTTTGAATTTGTTTCATTTGTTCTTCGGCTCTCTGTCTCGCTTCCTCTGCTTTTTGCAAATCAATGTCAGCCACTCGTTCGGCATGGTCGGCCAGAATTACAATTTCATTATTGCCGCGAACTTCCAAAAATCCGCCCGATACTGCCATGTTATGTTCGCCGTCTTTGTCTTTTATCTTTAACTCCCCTGCTTTTAAAACCGAAACCAAAGGAATATGATTTGGTAAAATCGTAATTTCTCCATTCATGGTAGGAATGGAAACTTGGGATATTTCATTTTCGTAAATCACTTTTTCCGGTGTGACGATTTTGAATTTTAGTGTTGACATAAAATTTATTTTGATATATTATCCTTTCAGGAGGAAATGACCATGTCAGAAAAAAGAAACTGGCTATTGCTCATCCATTCCTTTAATGAAAGAGGCGATTTTATGCAGGCTAGAGTGCTAGAAATTTCTGCTACGATCGAAATTCTTGATCGTCTGACTAGCTTGCTGTCTAAGCCACATAGGATGCGTAACTGGGGAAATTTGCGTACAGATCTTGGAGAAAATGAGTTGTGGAACTATCTTAAAGAGATTTGTCCTCGTTTTTCTCACTCTCCTCCATATGATACTCTTCGCGTAATGTCGTTCTTTCCAGTTGCTAAATAATGCCAGAAAGTCGTTTATGCCTGCCGGGTTCGGCAGGTTTTATTTTACTTCATCAATAGAACCTTTCATATAAAATGCCTGTTCGGACTTTTCATCGTGCTTGCCATCTAAAATTTCTCTAAAACCGCGAATTGTATCAGCTAATTTTACATACTTGCCGTCGGTACCGGTAAATGTTTCGGCTACAAAGAACGGCTGAGACAGGAACTTTTGTAATTTTCTGGCGCGGGAAACAGTAACTTTGTCTTCATCGGAAAGTTCTTCCATACCCAAGATGGCAATAATATCCTGCAAGTCTTTATATTTCTGCAATACTCGTTGCACCTCAAGAGCGGTGCGGTAATGTTCTTCGCCAACAACCAACGGATCCAACATGGTAGAGTTGGAATCCAATGGATCCACAGCCGGATAAATACCTAACTCAGAAAGTGAGCGGTTTAAAACTACGGTTGAGTCTAAGTGGGCAAAGGTTGTAGCTGGGGCCGGATCGGTAAGGTCATCTGCTGGCACGTAAACGGCCTGTACAGAGGTGATAGAGCCTTTGTCGGTACTTGTGATGCGTTCCTGCAAAGCACCCATTTCTGTGGCTAATGTTGGCTGATAACCTACCGCGGAAGGCATGCGGCCAAGCAAAGCAGATACTTCAGAACCGGCTTGTGTAAAGCGGAAAATATTATCAATAAACAATAGCAAGTCTTTACCTTCTTCGTCACGGAAATATTCCGCCATAGATAAAGCTGTAAGAGCTACGCGAGCGCGGGCCCCAGGTGGTTCATTCATCTGGCCGAAAACCAAAGCAGTTTTTTCTAACACGCCAGAGTCTTTCATTTCGCGATACAAATCATTGCCTTCACGACTTCTTTCACCAACACCGGCAAACATGGAATATCCACCGTGTTCTTGTGCGATGTTGCGGATTAATTCTTGGATAACAACAGTTTTTCCTACACCAGCGCCACCAAACAAACCGATCTTTCCGCCTTTTAAGAAAGGGCAGATTAAATCAATAACTTTAATACCTGTTTCCAAAATTTCAGATTTTGTTGATTGTTCTTTAAAAGTTGGAGCGCTGCGATGGATAGAATATTTTTTGTCGGATTTTACGGCGCCCAAACCATCAATCACTTCGCCGGTAACATTAAACATTCTGCCTAATGTGCCGGGACCAACCGGTACGGAAATGGCTTTGCCGGTATCTACCACTTCTGTTTCACGCTGTAAACCGTCGGTGGTACTCATAGCCACAGTACGAACAGTGTTGGATCCTAAGTGCTGCTGTACTTCCAAAGTCAAAGTACTGCCGTTTGGCATTTTTACTTCCAAGGCATTAAAAATTGCCGGCAATTCTTCCGGGAAGTGGACGTCTACTACCACGCCGATGATCTGGGATATAGTACCAATGTTTTTTTTTGTACTCATAGTAATTCTTTATTTAAGTATTTTTTATTATTTTAAACTATGATAACGCAGATGAATCTTGTGATTCCGCGGATGACGCTGATATGATCCGTGGAATCTGCGGGCGTCTAAACGCCATCCGTATCATCCTGTTGCTACTCCAAGGCCGCTGCTCCCCCAGCAATCTCAGCAATTTCTTGCGTGATGCCGGCTTGTCTGGCTTTATTAAAGTTTAAATTTAACTCTTTAATCATATCTTCGGCAGCATCACTGGCGGTTCTCATAGCCATCATACGCGCGCTGTGTTCACTAGCCGCTGATTCTAACATGGTTTGATAAATTTGTGTTTTCACCAACCTCGGCAATATCATTTGTAAAACATCTAATCTATTTGGTTCAAATAAATAATCGTTAAGGGCAACCTCGGCAACCACCTCTTCGCTCCCCCTTGGTAAGGGGGAGATACTGCCGATCGTTTCTTCTAAAGAAGTTTCTGATATTGGTAAAACTTGAGTTAATTTTGCCAGTTGTAAAATTGCGGATTTAAAATCAGTATAGGCAACAATCACTTTGTCGTAGGATTTTTTTTCGTAAGCATCTATAACCATCTTGGCAATCGGCAGAGCGTCATCCAGACTGGGAGTGTCGGTCATATTGGTAAAAGCGGCCACAAGATTATAGCCCATTTTTTTGGCAAAATCTGCGCCTTTTTTCCCAATACCAACCACATCTACAGCGGCCTGTTCTGATTTTAATTGAACGGCAGTCTTTTTTATAATATTTGAATTAAAACTGCCGCACAACCCCCTGTTGGAGGTGATTATAACCATTAAAATCTTTTCTACCGGTCGGACGGCTAGTAGCGGAATCTGGACTTTTTGTGTTTTGGAAAGATTGATCAGCAAATTCCAAGCTAGCGTCGCATAAGAACGCGCATCCAAAGCTGCGTTTACAGCCTTGCGCATTTTGGCAGCCGCAATCATCTCCATGGCTTTGGTAATTTTTTTGGTACTACCCACGGATTTTATTCGGCTTTTAATTGCTTTGGTATTTATGGCCATATGATTTTATTTGTCATCCTGAACTTGTTTCAGGATCTTTTTATAATACTCGAGAGATGCTGAAATAAATTCAGCATGACAGCTAATTTTTAAACTCTCCGCAAGCTTCTTTTAATTCAGCTTCGATTTTTTCATCCCACTGGCCTGCGGCAATTTTATCTAGCAACGAACGTTTTGATTTATTCATAAAATCGGTCAGCTTCTTTTCGGCTACAGAAATATCTTTTACCGCCACGCCGTCAAAGAAACCATTGTTAACAGCAAAGATACCCACCACTTGGTCTTCTACAGCCACCGGTTGGTATTGCGGTTGTTTTAACAATTCGGTAATACGTTGACCGCGTTCAATCTGTTTTTTTGTTTCCGGATCCAAATCACTGGCAAATTGAGCAAAAGCTTCCATTTCACGGAATTGGGCCATGGCTAATTTTAATTTACCGGCAACTTTTTTCATTGGCTTAATTTGCGCATCACCACCAACGCGGGATACGGAAATACCAACATTTAAAGCTGGGCGAATACCGCGATAGAATAAATCTGTTTCCAAGAAAATCTGACCGTCGGTAATAGAAATTACGTTAGTAGGAATATAGGCGGTAACGTCTGACGCCTGAGTTTCGATAATAGGTAGCGCAGTAATAGAACCACCGCCTGATTCTTTATTTCTGCGGCAAGCGCGTTCTAATAAACGGGAATGTAAATAGAAAACATCACCCGGGTAAGCTTCACGGCCTGGTGGTCTGCGTAACAGTAAAGATATTTCACGATAAGCCCAAGCTTGTTTGGATAAATCATCGTAAACACACAAAACATCTTTGCCTTGATCCATAAAGTATTCGGCCATAGCCACACCGGAGTAAGGCGCTATATATGATAGAGCGGCCGGAGAAGAAGCGCCGGCAACAACTACGATAGTGTAATCCATCGCGCCGGTTTCTTTTAATTTGGCCACAATGCGGGCAACTTTGGATTCTTTTTGCCCAATAGCTACATAAACACAAATCATGTCTTTGCCTTTTTGGTTGATGATAGCGTCTATGGCCACAGCGGTTTTGCCGGTCTGACGGTCACCAATGATAAGTTCGCGCTGACCACGTCCGATTGGAATCATGGCGTCTATCGCTTTGATACCTGTTTGTACCGGTTGATTTACGCGCTCTCTAGTCATTACGCCCGGAGCAATGCGCTCAATAGGATAAAATTTACTGGATTTGATCTCTTTACCGCCATCAATCGCTACACCCAATGAATTTACCACGCGACCGATTAGCTCTTCACCGACCGGTACGGATAAAATTCTATTTGTTCTTTTTACGGTGTCTCCTTCTTTGATATGTTCGTATTCACCCAAAAGCACACAACCAACCGTTTCTTCTTCCAAATTTAACGCTAAACCGAAAACATCTCCAGGAAATTCCAACATTTCACCGGCCTGACATTTGCTGAGTCCGGAAATACGGGCAATACCATCACCTACTTCGGTAACTTTGCCGGTTTCTTCCTGTTCTACTTCTTTTTGGAAGTGGGCAATATTTTTTTTCAATTCTTCAACGATGTTGTTTGTGGACATATGCTTTGAAAATTTTTAATTTCTAATTTCTAATTTTTAAATTAAGGCTTGTTTTAATCTGGCTAATTGTGTTTTTAAACTGGCGTCATAAACCATATCATCAACTTTTATTCTCGCTCCACCCAACAATTCTTTATTTACCAATTCTGTAATTTCTGATTTTTCACCAAATGTTTTTTTTAATTTACTTATTACCGTCGGGTCTAATTTTCTGGCGGTTTCAATTTCCACCATCTTTATCCCCTCTTGTTTTTTCGCGTAATTTTCAAACTCTTCTATTATATAATTTACCTTTTTTAATTTGTTATTTTTTTGTAGGATTAAAACAAATTGCCCTATCACTTCCGGCAGATTACTCTTGGGCAAGTCCTTTGTTACCTCGTATAGAGCTTTGGCAAATTGAAAATTACTTTTTTTTCGCATACACCTATTTTAGATTTTTTACCGCCTCTTCAATTGCTTTATCATCTTTGTCTACGTCGATTTTTGCAGATAATATTTTTTCGGCAGCTGCAATAATTAGCTCGGCGGCATTCTGTTTTAATTCGTTTATTGACTCGTCCCGTTCGGTTTTGATATTTTTTCTGGCAGTTTCTACCAATTGTTCTAATTCCTTTTTAGATTTTTCTTTCATGCTTTCAGCTACCTGCGCAGCTTCCTGCTGGGCTTTTTCAATAAATTTGTTAGCATCGACTTTGGCCTGATCTATTTTTTCCTGATATTTTCTTTCGCTCATACCCAAATTTGTTTCTATTTTTTTGGCATTATCCACGCTATCGTCAATCATTTTTTGACGTTCTGTCATCTTTTTGGTAAGCGGTTTTAAAATTAAAAACCACAAAACTGCAACTACTATGGCAAAGTTTACCAGTTGAAAAATAAAAAGAGTGCCGTTAATACCTAATGAGCCCAAAACACCACTTTCGGTTACGGTTTCGCTGGCTTGCGCGGCTACTTCTGATGCGTATGCAATATCTACTAACATAAATAATAATTTAAAAATCAAAAATCAAAATGTAAAATTATGGTATCGCTTCGCGATAATTTTTAATTTTGAATTGTCATTTTGCATTTTGATTTTTAAATTTTGCATTAAAACAATCTTACCAAATCGGACCTTTAACTACAAAGATCCGACCACGATAAATTTACTTTAATGTGAACACTACTACCAAGGAATAGATAGCGATAGACTCAGCGAAAGCGGCGCCGAGCAACATCGGAACAAATAATTTGTCCGAAGCTTCCGGATTGCGTCCGATTGCTTCCATGGCTTTTGCCACCAATAAACCAATGGCTATAGCCGGGCCTGCTCCACCGATAGCCATGGTCAAACCTTTTGCAAGGGCCAACACTGATTCGTGATCCATACATTTTGACCTTTCTGATACCCCCGCCTATTTAAGGCGTAATATCGATTAATAAATAAAATTTTTAATCCGTGTAATCCACACTGTAAATCCGCGTAATCCACGCCCTAATGCGCCTCATGTGGCGCGCTGGACATTACGGTTAAATATACTAATGTTAACATTGTAAACACACTTGCCTGCACCAGACCAACCAATAATTCCAAAAGCATAAATGGAGTTGGGAGTATGATAGCCAAAATACTCGAAATCACCGTAATCAAAACTTCTCCGGCAAAAATATTTCCGAACAACCGGAGTGATAGGGATAATACTTTGGCAAACTCACTGATAATTTCGATAAATCCCACCGCTAAATTAATAATCGCCGTAAAAATTGCCACCGGACCGTGGCGTAGACTTTTTATTAATCCCTTAATTTGAATAAATTTCCCAAGGTGTGTAAAAATTCCCACTGTAAATAACCCGACTATATGAGAGATCAAAACAGTCAGAACTGCCATGGCCAAAGTAAGGTTTAAATCGGCGTTTGCCGGCCTCAGCAACGGAGCTTCTCCGATATGGATGCTTCCGGTACCGGGTAATAACCCAAGCCAATTGGAAAGTAAAATAAAAAAGAACACTGATCCCACAAGCGGGAAAAAGCGCAATGTTTTTTTGCGGTCGCCGGTAACCTGATCGCAGTAGCCAAGAAGTTTTTCCAGAAAAAATTCCATGAAGTTCTGCATTTTGCCCGGCTTTAAACTGACTCTTTTTTTGAGAATAATGCCAATTACAAATAATATTCCAATAGCCAACCAAACATTGATAATAGTATTTGTTATCGGCAAACTTCCTATATGAAATAAAGTTTCAGGCGCTAATGTAGGGATCTCCATAAATAATTTTATTTTCCGGCGTCATTCATCTTTTTATATTCTTCTCCGTATCTTTTTGCTTTTTTATAAATAATTTTTGCGGTTAACAGCGCCGCCAGCACAAACCCCATGATAGTAAAAAGTGGCGATCTGCCATATTTTCCGTCCAAATACTGACCAAGCAGAACAAACAAGACAACCGGCACGGCAATGGAAGCCCCAAAATCTGTAAATGCTTCTGACACTGTTCCTGAGAAGATTCGCGTATTAAAATCTGTGAGAAAAGTTATTTGAGTTCCGGCGTTCCAACCGTATCGGATGCTTTGAAAATAATCATCAGCATTTGATATACCAAAAGTTTTTGAGTGGAGAGGAATTTTTTCTTGAATATTATAGGCATACCAAAGGACAAATTCAGGTTCAGGGAGCTTTCAAAAGAAGAGCGCGCATTTTACAACAAGTATCATTTTGATGTAGAAGTGTTGCTAGATAAATGGACAGAAGTTGGCGGCGTGCATTACAGAACTGATCATGACCTAGCAGGCCATGCAAAGATAACAAAAAAAGACCTTACTGTTCAGATACAGACAGACACCGATTCGCATGGCAAGAAAGTTTTGCCGCACGTTCTTGAGCTGTCATTTGGCGTCGACAGAAATATCTACGCGTTGCTTCATTTGTTTTACGAAGAAGAACAAGACAAGGAA
>Ga0075922_113_pt1 | contig 9713 bp, 10 predicted proteins | sample RifGroA2_FD_67902 | JGI IMG/M metagenome (GOLD analysis project Ga0075922, IMG submission 67902) | Parcubacteria (Magasanikbacteria) bacterium GW2011_GWA2_40_10
ATAGTGGGAGACGGACCAGAACGTCAGAATTTGCGCAGAATAGTGGATGAGCAAAATTTAAAAGAGCACGTAGTTTTTATACGTCAGTTGTCTTATAATCAGATGCCAGCAATTTATCTGGCGGCAAAATGTCTTATTTTAGGAAGCATTCCAAATAGTACTTGGCAGGAGCAGTTTGGCTATGTGCTTGCTGAAGCTATATGCGCCGGCGTTCCCATTGTGGCGACCTATTGCGGGGCAATACCGGAAGTGGTTGGTGAAGCCGGTTTACTCGTTCCGCCAGCTCATCCGATTGACCTATCAAATGCTCTTTTAAGCATGGATAATCCTGTGGTTTATAATAAATTGAAGGCTGGATGTAAAATGGAAATGGAAAGGTTCTCAGTTGAAAAATACGCTAAAAACATATCAGAAATTTACAGAAGTTTATTGTAGGATTTTTACTCAAATAAACAAGTTGTATGATAGAAACCGAATAATAATATGCAAAACAACAATCAAAAAATTTCTGCTTGTCTGGTAGTCTATAACGAAGAAAAGATTATACGGCAATGTTTGGACAGTATTAAAGACTTTGTTGATGAAATTATTTTGGTACACGATGGGGAATGCGCGGATAAAACCTTAGAAATAGCCAAAGAATATACAGATAAGATTTTTGTCCGTAAGCATGCGGGAACAGCGGAATCGCACCGCGCCTTTGCTCTTTCTCAGACTGCGGGTGATTGGATTTTACAAATCGACGGCGATGAGTATTTGGATGTGGCTGATCACGATCGTATACGCGAAATGGTAGAAAACTGCCCAGCAGGCATAGATGGTTATATTTTTAAATGGGAAATGTGGAATGGAAAGCACGCCGTCTATTTTAAAGGATTGCAAAAAATGTGTTTTATGAGGAAAGATAAGTTTCATTATATTGATGTTCCCCAGGCGGTTGGCTGGGTTGACGGCCATGTAAAGCAAGTAGATTTGTTCTTACATCACCGGCCTAAGTATGATAATATAGCATGGAAATCATTTTGGGCTAAAACCAATAATTTGCTGCCTATTCATGCCCGTTATTTCTTCCCCAGTATGGTCCAGTATAGTTGTTTTAATACCGAACCGAGTAGTTGGCTGGCCGAAGTGAAAAAAATAAAATCAAATTATTTTAGAGCTATTGTTTGGTATCCGTTAAAGAATTGCTTGGGTCAGCTAAAAAATGGTTTATGGTCAAATCGGTTTGGAATTAATCTGGCTTTACAGCAATACGTTTATTACTTTTTACTTTATTGGCGTGTATGGAAGCTCAGCAAAAAATCTTAGTCATTGGTTTAATAGTATGAAGCTGTCCATAATAATTCCCGTTTATAACGAAAAGAACAGTATTCTCGAAATACTTAGAAAAGTAGACGAAGTTGATTTTGGTAATATCCAAAAGGAAGTAGTGATTATTGATGATTTTTCAATTGATGGGACGCGTCAAATTATTGAGGGTTTAACCGGGGACTATAAAATTATTTTTCATAATCAAAATCAAGGAAAAGGGTCTGCTATTCGAACAGGATTAAAAGTAGCAACCGGTGATTATGCGGTTATTCAAGATGCTGATTTGGAATATGATCCAAGAGATCTCAGGGTAATGGTAGAAAAAATGTTAGCCGAAAGATTAACGGTGTTGTATGGTTCGCGCCGCCTAAAAAAAGACAATGTTCAATATTCCGGTTTATTATTTTATTTTGGCGGATGGTTACTTACAATTTTGACAAACATTTTGTACGGGCAAAGATTAACCGACGAGCCAACTTGCTACAAAATGTTTAAAACAGATTTTATCAAAAGTTTGCCGCTGCAATGCCACCATTTTGAATTTTGCCCAGAGGTTACCGCGCTAACGGCGTTGAAAGGCATTAAAATTCCAGAAGTGCCTATTTCGTATTATCCTCGCCATAAAAAAGAAGGAAAAAAAATACGCTGGTATGACGAATTGGTGGCGATTTGGGTTTTGCTAAAATATAGAATACGTATATGAGAGAGTTATCATTTGGAGAAAATAAAACGTCTCTTTTAGATAAGGTTATCTTTTTTTTTAGAGTACGAAATATAAAGAAACATCTGCAAAATTGCGATATGGTAGTGGATGCAGGCTGTGGATATTTTGCTCCACTTTTACAATGGATTTTACAAAATTTTGATGTAAAAAAAGCTGTCGGCTTGGATATTTCCTTTGCCGAAGATTTAGTAAAAGACAGATTGGAATTGGTAAGAAGTAATTTTTCTAGTCCTTTACCGCTTGGCGACAATTTGGCTGATTATGTGATTTCTACGGCTGTGGTTGAGCATTTGTCAGATCCGTTGTTTCATATAAAGGAAATTGAGCGAATTTTAAAGCCGGGTGGTAAATTATTATTAAGCACACCATCAAAGATAGCCAAGCCAATTTTGGAGTTTCTAGCTTTTAAACTAGGTATTATCGACCGGCACGAAATAGCCGACCACAAACAATATTTTAATACAACTGGATTAAAGGATTTATTGGTTCAATGCGGTTTTAAGCTAGCAGATATTGAGGCCCATACTTTTTTATTTGGTTTAAATAATTTTATTATAGCAAAAAAATATGTCAATTCTAATTGAAAAAATTGATAAACATAAAATCATTTTATTTTTGTTCTTGCTAGCAACGCTCAACCTTTTTACTTTTTGGGTATTGTATGATTTTCATCCGGTCTTCGATACAGCTAGTTTTATTGATATGATTAAATTTTTTAGGGGATTTGATGTTCTTTATATGTCTGAAGCCAGGTATTTGAATCCTTTTTACGCGGTAATCGGCTCAAAGGTATTATTTTTTATGTCACCGGAGCAGAGCCTAATTATGACTAATGTAGCTTTTTATTATGGCCTTGTTTTTTTAACTTATGGATTAATCAGACGAGTATTTAAGAATAATTTTATAGGTTTTGCTTCCGCCATTACTGTCATGAGCGGATACGCCATGGTACGTTACGCTCTTACTCAATCTCAGGATATGGGCGGATATTTTTGGTTTTTGTTAACTATTTATGCTGGATGGAGATGGTGGGAAAATAAGCGCCGCGCTTCAATGGACGGTGCGCGGTATGATTTCGTTAAATCAAATAAGGCATGGCTTTATTTAGGCGGCGTGGCAGTTGCTTTTGGAGTTCTAACAAAAGAAAGTGGTTGTATGGGCGCCCTTTTTGTCGGCATTTTATTTTTACTCGATAAAACTTCTTGGAAAGACAGAGTTTTTAACTTCCTTAGATTCTCTATTTTTCCGTTTGCTACAATAGTTCTTAACATGTTTAGAGGGCAAGATGTTAACTATAATTCCGCGCGCTGGTTCATATACGCTTGGAAAGGTTACGCTGTGGAAAATTATACCTTACTTAAATGGTTTGGTGTTCATGCCAGCACATATAATATTTTGTGGTTATTTATTATAGTCGGGTTATATTTTTTAATTAAAAACTGGCGAACTTTGGATGGGAATATAAAAATTTATTTACTCGCGGTCATACCGTCGAGTATGTCTTATTATCTCTGGTCGTTATTTATAGCTAGGACGGTGTTTATTTCTGCTTGGTTTTTTGTCCCGATAGCCAGTTATGGCATATATACTGTTTATAGTAAAGGACGTTGGTTTAAGCAAGCATCCATTGGTATGATTATTTTGGCTGTGGTTACTCCTTATTTTATCCAGAGTACCCTTCGTTATGGGACACTTTTTACCATATTGGGTCTGTGTAAAAACAATATTCCGTGTACTTGGAATTATTTTTGGAAAAATAGGGATCAGTTTAGTACCACCGGCGAGTATCTTAATTTTGATTACAAACATGAAATACAAATAAGACCTTAAAAAAATAAAAGATTTGGTTGGGTAGGCATTTTATTTATTTTATATGGCAAAAAAAATTCTTGATTACGGTTGCGGTAAGGCGGGGAACTGTCCGTGGCTAAGTAAGCGTGGTCAATATTATGGTTTGGATATTTTGTCAGAAAATATTTCTTACGCTAAAAACCGTTATCCAACTGGTATTTTTGAATTGAGTGGTGGCAACACAATCCCGTGGCCAGATGCCTATTTTGACGAAATTCATACCTATGATGTTATGGAGCATGTAGACGATATCGTGGCTGTGTTGCGGGAGATAAGCAGGGTTTTAAAGCCATGCGGATTGTTATATATTGGTGTGCCAGCCAAGATTTCCGAGGATGCATTGTTAAAAATTCGGCCGGATTATTGGCAGGAAATTGGCCATCAGCGCGTAGTTGATTTGCCGATGCTGCAGTTATCTTTGCCGTCAAATAAATATGATTTAATTAAACAGCAAAAGCGGCGTGGGGTGGAAGCCTTAACCTTAGCGGTCTTATTTTATTTGCGCAGTGGTCAACGAGTGGTGGCGCACCAAACTGGTTCGCCGCAGTTTTCTCGTTGGACAATTGCTTTTATGTGGTTATTTGATGTCCAATTGTTCCAAACCAAGTTGAAGTATTTCCCCTTTATTTATATAATTACTTTGCCGTTAGGTTGGCTAGTTAGCCAGATATTTCCTAAAGCGCGGTATTTTGTTTTTAAGAAGAAATAGGTATGCAACGAGTTTCCTTGATAATTCCCACTTACAATGAAGCAAAGAATATGCCAATTTTGGTTGAGGAAATTTTTAATATTGTTGATAAAGATAAAATAGATTTAGAATTGATTATTGTAGATGATAATTCTCCTGATGGCACAGGACAAGTAGCGGAAGAATTAAGCCGTAAATTTCCTATTCAGGTAGTGCATCGCGCAGGTAAATTAGGGCTTGGTAGCGCGGTTCGTGAAGGGTTTAGCCGTTCGCAAAGGCAATATCTTGGAGTAATGGATGCGGACTTGAGCCACGATCCCAAAGCGCTCAATCAGATGATATTTTTTTTAAGCGAGTATGAAATTGTTTTTGCCAGCCGTTTTGAAACGGGGAGTGTTGTGGAGCAGTGGAAGTGGTGGCGGCGTTTAATTTCGCAATTAGGAGTATGTCTTACATACATTCTAACCGGTGTCAAAGATCCTCTTAGCGGTTATTTCTTTTTTCGCCGGCAGGTTATCGATAATGTATCGCTCAATACTACGGGTTATAAAATTTTATTGGAAATTTTGGTTAAGGGGCATTATCAAAAGATTAAAGAAGTTCCTTTTCGTTTTCGTATCAGAAAATTTAGCACCTCTAAATTAGAAGGTAAAGAATATTGGTTATTTTTAAAACAAATTATTGAATACTCGTTGTATAAATTATTTAAGTAGATTGGTATGCAGTGTTTTCTATGCGGCGCCAACGATAAGAAATTTTACTTGGAGAAAAATGGCTTTAATTATTTTCGCTGTGGATATTGCGATTTAATTTCTTTAGAAAAAGTGCCGGTTAATTTATCGGATTATTATGGTAAAGGTTATTTTACTGGAGATCTGGATTTGGACGGTTATATGGATTATGAAAGCGAAAAAGAATTAACGATTGGCACGTTTAAAAAATATCTTGATTTAATTACTAAAGCAAATAAAAATACAGGATCGCTTTTTGAGGTTGGTTGCGCCACGGGCTGTTTTTTGGACTTAGCCAAAAATAGTGGCTGGTCTGCGGCGGGTATGGATATTTCCAGTTATGCGATTGATGAATGTAAAAAGAAGGGTTTGGACGCAACCTGTTCCACTTTGGAAGATTTTAATATTTCGGAAAAAAATAAATATGATGCCGTAGCTATGTTTGATGTTATCGAGCACTTAGTTGATCCTGTTGTCGGATTGGAAAAAATAAAATGGCTGTTAAAAACTGGTGGTTTGGTAGCATTTGCCACACCCGATTCCGGCAGTCTGTGGGCTAGAGCCTGGAAAAATAAATGGCACGCTTTCGTTCCGCCTCAACATATAAATTTATTTTCCGTAAAGAATGTGAAGTTGTTGTTACAAAAAAGTGGCTTTGAGCCGGTATTTGTAGGCCACTATGGTAAAACATTTGCTTTGCCGTATATTTTTAGGCTTTTGCATACCTGGACAAAAATTAAATTTTGGCGCTGGTTGGCTAATTTTTCATCCAACAATAAAGTTTTGAAAAATATTTCCATCCCCACTAACTTAAGAGATACGATGTTTGTGATTGCCAAAAAAATAAACTAGCGTTTTATGCCGGAAAATTATTTTAAAATTAAAAATTGGTGCAAAGATAACAAATATTTCCTTGCTGTCATGTTGCTAGCGGTATTTTTATTGCTTTACCGCGTCGCTGCCCGCGCTTTCTGGGGCGACGAGAAGGCGGTTTTGGAGTATTTAAATAATAGTGTAAGTGGTTTTTTGGTGGCGTATTGGAAACTTCCGGACAACCATCCGCCACTTTATTATTTTTTAGTCCTTTTGTTAAGCAAAATTTTGCCTTGGACAGAGCTGGCAATTCGTTTGGTTTCTATTTTAGCCGGTTTGGGAATAGTATGGCTGGTTTATATTTTTACTTTTCGTGTTACTCGCGACAAAAGAATTGCGCTCCTAACTGCCTTCTTTACCGTTTTTTCGTCTTATTTTGTGCTGATTTCCCAAATGGCCCGCTATCATAGCTTGGCGGCATTTTCGTCATTGCTAGTTTTTTACTTTTTCTACCAGCTTTTTGTTGAAGGGTATAACGAACGAGTCTGGCGCCGATATTTGGCAACGATGGTTTTGGTGGGTTATGTGGATTATCCGCATTTTATTTATGTTGTTTTATTTACCAATTTTCTTTATTTTTACCGTTTTTTTCGCCGCCGGACGATGGCACCGGTAAAACGTTGGCTGGTCGGCCAATTTTTTGTGGCTGTACTGGTTATGCCGGCGGTTATCATGCTTTTGAACCGCATTTTTATTCAAGGTGATGGTGGGTTTAGTAAAACAAATTTATTGGCTAATTCTTGGATTAGTATAGTGGCCGGTATATTGTTCCATATTTATAGTTTTTTCTTTGGTGAAAATATCTTTCCCTGGAATTATATTATTTTTAGCATAGGTTTAGTGGTACTTTTTGCAATAGCGGTTGGTTTGGTACAGGCACTCCGAAAAAAGTTATGGGGCATTCCCCAAGCCTTTATTTTATTATTGAGCGCTGCTTTAATTGTTGTGAATACTTTTTTCTTAAACATCGCCAATCCGCGTTATAATTTTATTGTTTATCCAAAATTTGTTTTTGTCGCCTATCCGCTTTTGGTTATGAGTTTTGTTTTATGCATTTCCAGTTTTCGCTCCAAAAAGGTTCAAACAGTTTTTATTTTGTTTTGGGCAATGGTTGAGTTGGCTGGTCTGACACATTTTTATCAGCGCAATAATTATATAAATCCGAGTTATTTTAGCGATTTTAAAGGGTATGAATTCGTGAGGGATAATTCCAAGGTTGGCGATTATTTTGTAATAAACGTGGATATAAGTATTGGCACATACAATTTTTATAAAGATAAGTATTTTAGTAAAGTTACCCCCGTTCCCCCTGGCGGATTATCAGAGTTATTAGATAGTAAACGGGAGTTAAGGGTTTGGTTTTTTTCAGTCGGTTCGGATGGCGACAGCGATTATGGTTCGGTTACTGCCACAGATCAAATACCCGATGGGTTCAAAATCGCTGATCAATTCCAGTCTGTTCCGGTAGATCCGATTTTATTGAAATTAAAACAAAAAATAACAGGCAGACAAAGTTATGTATATAAGTATGGGGTTTATTTATTGACTAATGAGTAGTTGTGCAAAAAAAGATTGTTCCCATCACGGTAATTATAGTTAATTACAAAACTCCGACGTTAACACGGCGGGCACTTTTGGCGTTGTTTAATTCAAGTGTTCAGCCAGCAGAGGTTGTTTTGGTAGATAATAATTCGCAGGACAACACCATGGCCATGGTGCAACAAGAATTTCCTCAAGTCCAGATTATAGCTAATTCTGAAAATCTTGGTTTTGCGAAAGCTAATAATCAGGCAATTCGACAATTTTCTACTCAGCCGTATGTTTGGCTTTTGAATAGTGATACGGAAACAGGTCAAAAAAGTTTGGAGGAACTTTTTAATTTTATGACCATTCATCCAAAAGTTGCCGTGCTTGGTCCACAACTGATGTATCCTTCCCGAGAGCTTCAATCAGTGGGCGGTTATTTTCCTTCAGCCAGTAATGTTTTTATGTACTTAATTCCGTTTACTGTTTTTTTACCAAAATTTATTCGTCGTAAATTAAAGAGCCTGGTTATTTATCCGCAGGCGCTTTCCAAGAAGGGGAGAGAAATCGAATACGTTACCGGCGCCGCTTTATTTCTTCGCAAAGAAGCGCTTGACCAGGTCGGACTTCTTTGCGAAGATTATTTTATGTATTTTGAAGAGACTGATTTATGTTTGCGGTTAAAACAAGCCGGATGGGATATAAAAGTAATTGATACTGATCCGGTGATGCACGTCTATGGTGGAAGTTTTAAAACTAAATATGACCCAAAAAGATTAAAGATTTTTTTGGCCAGCCTCACTTTCTTTGTCAAAAAAAATTGCGTTGGTTTTAAAAAAATCATAATCCTTGCTGAAATTATTATTCTTGGCTCAGTCAGTCTGTTGTTAAAACGCTTTAAATCCTTCATTTAAATATGCATAAAAATATTCTGCCTGTTTCCGTTATCATTGGCACTTATAAAACAAAAGAGGTTGCTCGCAAAGCGCTGGTAGCTTTGTTTGCTTCAGCATCATTACCGGAACAGGTGATTGTGATCGATAATAATTCCGGTGACGGAACTATTGAATTCTTATGCGGCTATTTTCCGCAAGTAGAATATGTTCAAAACGAAAAAAATTTGGGTTATGCCGGATCAAATAATCGGGCTATGCGCGAATTTGCCACACAGCGGCGCCGTTGGTCCGCAACTGGTTTATCCGGACGGTTCGCTGCAATCAGTTGGTGGATTTTTTCCCACCCCGCTAAATGTATTTTTATATTTATTTCCCGTTACCAAATTATTACCGCATGTTTTTAAGCCAAAAATTAAACAAATAGGGCTTTTCCCTCAAGTTATACCGGAGAATGGTCTGGAGCTGGATTATGTGACCGGAGCCGCTATTTTTTTGCGCAAGAAAGCTTTGGACGGCATTGGTTTGATGTCAGAAGATTTTTATATGTATTTTGAAGACACAGATCTTTGTTTGCGTTTGGGTCGTGCCGGATGGAAATGCGTCGTTATTAATTGCGACCCAGTTATGCATGTATATGGCGGCAGTTTTAAGACGCGGTATGATAAAAGCCGGCTTAGAATCACACTTGACAGTTTGGTGTTGTTTGTTAAAAAACATTATTCGGGTTGGACACGCCATGTAATGATTGCCGAGGTGTATTTATTTGGCTCCTTAAGTTTATTGATAAAACGATTTAAAAATATTTTCGCTTAATTATGCAATCACGAACTATTTTAGTCACCGGCGCCTCTGGTTTTATTGGCTCACATCTTGTATCTCAATTATTGGAATCAGGCTGTAAAGTATGTGTTGTTGTGCGTCCGCAATCGGACACTTGGCGCATCGCTCATTTACTTGTGCACCCTCTTCTAAAAGTATACGGAACTGGCGAGGAGGAAATGATCCGCGCATTTTCTGAACAAACGATTGATACCCAAGTATCATTAGTGAAGCAATATGAGGGTACGATTGAAGCAGATAAAGGATTAATTGCAAGCAGTATACCTGTTAATCAA
>Ga0075922_118_pt1 | contig 9256 bp, 10 predicted proteins | sample RifGroA2_FD_67902 | JGI IMG/M metagenome (GOLD analysis project Ga0075922, IMG submission 67902) | Parcubacteria (Magasanikbacteria) bacterium GW2011_GWA2_40_10
AGCGGTATTGGGCCAAAAACCGCTATCCATCTATTATCTTTGGGTAGTGTAACAGAAATTTCTTCGGCTATTGGCCGTGGAGATTTGGCGTATTTAACAAATGTGAGTGGAATTGGCAAAAAGACGGCCGAAAGAATTTTGGTGGAATTAAAGAACAAAGTTCTCAGTTCACAGATCTCAGATGGCGGTAGCGAATTTGAGGGAGCGTTGGGTGATGTGATAGAAGGTTTGGCGGCTCTGGGCTATTCCATGCTTGAAGCCAGAGCCGCGGTAAAAAATCTGGATGTACATAGTAAAACAAGCGAGCAATTATTGAAAGAAGCGCTACAAAGAATTAAATAAAACAGACATCGATATTGATGTCTGTTTTATTTTAGATAAATTTTTTTAGCGAAGTTACTCTTACAGAGGTCGGTCAATTTTATAATATTGTAATCCAAGGTTGCCCGGTCCGCCCAAAGAAATTACTTCTTTTATAGCCGCCACCGGATCGTGAACAGTTAGTTTATCCAAATTTTCTTTTATTTGTTGGTAGGCATCTCTAAATGCCATGCCATTTTTTACCAGTTTGTTAGCTTCAAAGGCGGCAAAAAGTTCCGGAGTAAGGGAGCGCATCAATACTTCTTTGTTTGGTTTTATTTTTGACATGGCCAGAGCCATAATTTCTAAACTGCGTCTGGCTATACCCAAACCTTTGATGAGCGGTTCTTTGGTAAGTTGGGTGTCGCGATTATAACCACTGATTAAATTTTTGGAAATGTCTTTAACCTGTGTTTGCAAAGCCACAATCACACCCACATTACTTCTCGCTATTTCAAACACATCGGGGTTTCTTTTTTGAGGCATTATTGAAGAACCGGTTGTAAATTCACCGGGAAGGTGAAAAAAATTAAATTCAGGCGTGGTAAACCAGATCATTTCATTGGCCAACCGGCCAATTGTCATCATTATTTGGGTAAGAACGGAAAGGATATAACTTTCGGTGGAGCCGCGACTGTTTACGCAGTATAGTGAGTTTATTTGTAGTCTTTTGAATTTTAAAAGCTTGGTGGTTAGGCGTCTATCAATGTCAAAATTTATACCATAGCCGGCAGCGGCTCCCAGGGGATTTTGGTCGTTTAGTTTATAGGCGGTTTCCAAAATCATGTGATTATTTGTCAATTCTTCAAAATAAGCGGCTGCCCAGTGGCCGATACTTGATGGCATGGCGCGGCGGGTATGGGTGTAACCTGGCATGGGAATAAATTGATACTTTTTTGCCATAGCCAAAAAAACTTTTTCTAAACCAATAAGCTCTCGGCTTATTTGTTTTAATTTTTTTCTGGTATAAAGTCTGGTTGCCACCAGTACCTGGTCATTACGCGACCTGCAAGTATGAATTTTTTTTCCCAAATCTCCCAGTTTTTTTACCAAATAATTTTCAATTGCCGTATGGCAATCTTCGTCCGCTTGGGTGATAGGGAATTCACCTTTGGCGTGCAAGGCGCGGATTTCTTCCAGGCCGCTTAGCAATTTTTTTAACTCGTCTTGGCTTAAGATACCAAGTTTTTTTAGCGCTTGCGCGTGAGCGGCGGAGGCGTCAAGATCAAACGGCAGTATTTTTTGATCTAAAATATAATCATTGCCCACTGTATATTTTTCAGCGAGTGGATGTAATTTTGTTGAGGTTGTTTGCCAAAGTTTTGCCATACATTTAGTTGGTTTAATTAAATTATTTAATATCTAAAATCTTATTTCCATTTATGGTTGCAATATTAACCAACGAGTCAAAATCGTAATAACGGCAGGCTTCTTGAAGCATACGCATTTCTGTCCACATATCTCCATCAACAAATGGTTCATAAAAATCGCAGATATTATCTACACCCAGGCCAACGAGCATACCGGCTCCCAGCATCTCTGGTACATTAGCAATGGAGTTGTGGACCGGAGAGGTAAATTGATCCAACTGTCTCATTGATAAAGCGGCAGATGGACAGACAACAGCGCTTATGCCAGCATCAGCCATTTTTTTATAAGTTTCTTGTCTGTATTCTTTTGGTTGTGCCGAAATTGATATGGCATGCACAGTTACAACTCTGCCTTGGTAACCATGTTTTATTGTGTAATTGATTAATTTTTCCGTGTCTCTTTCGTTTGGATTATTTTCCTGATCTATATGTACATGGATTGGTTTATTTAAATTTTTAGCAATACTGAATAAAATATCCAAGTTTTCTTCGTCGTTGGGACGATCTTTGCTTGGCAGGCCGCCGGCAATATCAGCTTTGGCGGTTATTTCTTCGTAGAGTTTTCTGGCCCCCGCATTTACCAAACCACCTAACGGCTGAGTGATGGTAATAAATTTGATTTTGTCTTTATATTCTTCTTTGATTTGATTGGCGGCATCGATGGCTTTGTGGCCAACAGCTTCATAGGCGTCTATAAAACTGCAGGTAGTAGTTACACCTTGATTAATCATTAAATCTAGGGCACGTCTTATTCTTTGAGCAATTTCTTCTTGGCTGGAGTTTCGTTTGATGTTATCGCTCATGAGCCACTTTTGTTCCATATCAATCATGGTTTTATCCAAACCTTCTTTTGTGATGTAAAATGCTTTGTCAAAATGAGCGTGGCAATTTACCCAACCACCCTTGTTTTTTATTTCTGCAAGCATTGTTGTTTTAAGATCCCACGGATTAGACATAGAATTGTAAAAAAATTTCAAAAAAACACCACCTTTCGGGTGGCCGCTTATTAGGGGTTGTTTATTTTGTGATATAAGCTTTTGTACATATCTTCAATAGTTTAGCAGGTTGCAAAAGGCAAGTCAAATATTGAAATTTGTATTTTATCTCATCATTTCTCTTAGTAATTTTTCCGCCACCATCGGGTCGGCCGAGCCCTCGGTGGCTTTCATTACCATGCCTTTTAGGAATTGCAGGATTGCTTCCTTGCCGGATTTGAATTGCTCTACTTGCGCCGGGTAATTTTTTATTACATCTTCAACTACTGCGGATAATTTTCCTTCATCGCTGATTTGGCCGTAGCCTTTTTCTTCCATAATGTGGGTCGGATCCATATCAACGCCGGAATCAAGCATTTCAATAAGTATTTTTTGCGCGTTGGTGGAGTTAACTTTGTTTGTATAAATCAAAGCAATTAACTCGGCAAAATTTTCTGGTTTTAATTTTAAAATTTGAATATCAATTTTGCGTTCGGCCATAGCGCCCATTAATTTACTGGTAATCCAACCGCCGGAAAGACGCGCTAATTGAGCGGAAAGATGATCGTCGTGTTTGCCTATTTCAAAATTATGAATCCATTCATTTAGTTCTGTCATTATTTGTTCGGTATAGGCGGCCCAATGCAAATCGGCAGATAAAATTTCCGCATCCGCGTAAGAAAAACCGTATTCATTGCGAAAACGAATGCGTTTTGCTTGTGGTAATTCAGGAAGAGTTAAATATCCCGCTATTTTTTCCGGATGAAATGGAGGGATGTCTGGTTCGGGGAAGTAGCGGTAGTCGGCGGCTGTTTCTTTTTCTCGTTGCATTACAGTTCCGTTTGTATTTTCATCCCAGCCGCGGGTTTGTTGTTTCCAAGTCTCGCCATTTTCTATTATTTTAGTTTGTCTTTGGATTTCAAATTCAATGGCTTTTTCTACGGCGCGAAAGGAGTTGATATTTTTTACTTCTACTTTATGGTTTAGGGTGTATCCGGCAACCGGAGTAATTACACCATTGATATTTTTAAATTTGCCTTCTTCCTGAACGGAAATATTTACTTCACAGCGCATGTGGCCTTTTTCCATATCCGCGTCACTGACATCCATGTAACGAAAAATCATCTGCAATTCTTGGCAGTAAGCTTTGGCTTCGGCGGCGCTGGCAATGTTCGGTTCGGAAACGATTTCTACTAGAGGAACACCGGCGCGATTAAAGTCTACCAGTGTATTTCCACCACTGCCGTGAGTTGATTTTGCCGTGTCTTCTTCCAGGTGAACACGGGTTACGCCAATTTTTGCTTTATCACGAACATTTTTACCAGGTAAGAATTCCAGGTCCATAAAACCGCGCTCGCCGATAGGTTGGTCAAATTGAGAAATTTGGTAAGCTTTTGGCAGGTCCGGGTAAAAATAGTGTTTACGGTCAAATTTACTGTTAGTGTTTATTGCGCAGTTTAGCGCTTTGGCAATTTTTACGGCCCATTCAATGGCAGTTTTGTTTGGAACAGGCAAAGTGCCCGGGTGAGCCAGGCATATTTCACAGACATTGGTGTTTGGTTCGGCGCGGTCCGGATCATTTTTACATGAACAAAACATCTTGCTCTTGGTTTTGAGCTCTACGTGCACCTCCATGCCGATAATTATGGTATATTTAGGCATAAAATTGGTTAAGTTTCTAATTAAAGATTATCATTTTTCCACCTTTTGTGCAAACAAAAGGTGGAGCCCAAAATTGCCGAGCCTGTGCTCCACGTCGGTACTTCCATCGGCTCATGTCGTTTTGGCGTCCAATCAGCAGGGTAGCATGGACGCCAATAACCTGACATTTCACCGTGGCAAGTACACGACGTCTCGCAAAGCTCGGGGCGCCCGTCGATTCCATCAAATGGCGAGTTTAGGGCAAAAGACGACAATGAGCCATAAATTATCCGATGGTTTCCACCGCGAGCGCTTCTTGGTTACTTCTTCTAAAGAAGTGACAAAAAGATTGTTTGTGCACACAAAAGGTAACAAAACGTTTTTGTGTCAACAATTTAATAAAAAAATACTCCGACTGAGTCGGAGTATTTTTTTAATATTTTTATAATTGTTTTGGAGGAGTAATCACCTGTTGCATCACCGGATTTTGCTTGGCGTTTTGATATAAAATGATGGTAGCGCAGGCGGAAAGTGGAGTGACAACTGCGCCAACCAAAGCAGAAAGTACACTGGCGGAAGCGGACTGTAAAAATATCGGCAATGGTATGAGTCGGACTATGTATGCCAAGACATATGAAAGTGAAGAACTTAAAAATCCAAAGACAAGCGCCGTGGCAAATAATCTCCAGGCAATTGGCCACCAACGTCCTACAACCAAAGATTTGCTGGCGCGCATCGCATTAAGCCCTTTTGCTTCATCAAAAATTACCGCATAAGAAGTAAAGCTGTACCAAACAGCGAAGATTATACCCGGGATGATAAGCAATAATGTTCCGCCGATTACACTCAGGGTGACCAAAAAAGAAGTAAGGATAAGCGGCCAGATTAAATTGCTGGAAGAAGAAAAAGTTTCTCTCCAGTTGGTTTGTTTTGCCAAAAGACAGCCTTGGATTGTTTTTGCAAGCGCAATAGATACCCAAATAGCAAAGACCATACTGGCCGCAAAGACAATCAGAATGATGATGTTGCTTGCCAGCGAAGAGGATGGAAGGTAGGTTTCTAAATATAAAGTAATTGTTCCCAAAGCCGACAAAATAAGCGTTGGTAAGAACATCATGATGATAAAAGGCAATAGTTTGCGCCAGTTTTTGGTATATAAATCCCAACTGTCGACGATTAGTTCGGTGGCTGTTTTTAGCATACATTTGTGAATTAAGAATGATGAATTAGAAGCAAAGCTTTGCAATTACGTCGGGCTTCGAAAGAAGAAAATTAATTTTCTTCTTTACTCACCCCTAGCAATTGTGAATTAAGAATGCTTTTGAGCAATTCTATTGCCTCTTGCTTCATTATATCAATTTCTGTCTCGGCATTCAAGTAATGAATTTTGGTTCCAAGTTTCGTAAAAAAGCTTTGGTAGGTTTCTGACCGGTAAATGCCGGCGGCTTTTTTTAAAAAGTCGAGTTTTTCAAAAATAGCATTATCATTTTTCTCAACCCTTCCGCTTATTCGCGCAAATGCTTTGTCTGGAGCAATGTCCATTAGTATAAGATGTTGAGGCGGATATTTTAGAGTAAAAGCATTGCCGGGTATTTTGGCTAAAACATCAAAAGTTAAATTTTCCGGATCCAGTATGTGTTGATAACAAATAGAAGTGCAGACTGCCCGGTCGCTAATGATGGTCTTTTTATTTTCCTCAAGAGCCGGCACAATCATTTTTTTGTAAAGAATTAAACGATCCAAAGCATAAGCTTCGGCAATGGCGTAGGCCGGGTAGTCGGTGTTATTTTTGATAAATTCTTCCCGGATAACTTTGCCGATTCCGGCGCTGGAAGGTTCGTGGCTAAAAATAAAATCACAAGATTTTGTCTCGGAAAAATCCGGGTAGCGGCTAAATTCTTTTTGGTAATCCTTTAAATCAAAAATAGTTTTACCTTGTTCTTTGAGATAGTCTTTCCATGCTTGCACGACAGTGCTTTTCCCGCTCCCGTCGATGCCGTCGATCATTATGAACATATCCTTGAAAATTTTTAATTTTGTAATTTTTAATTTTTAATATATTTAACAAACGAAAACCCGTCGTGGTCTTCGCGCCAGGTTTCTTTCCAGATAGTTTTGTCTATTTCCGGGAAAAAAACATCGCCGTCAGGTTCTTGGTCAACTATAGTTATATATAAAACATCTACTTTGTTTATGGTTTGGCGATAAATACTGGCGCCGCCGCAAACGAAAACATCTTCATCTTTTAGTTTTTCCAAGGCTTCGTCTAGAGAATATAAAATTCGTACGCCTTCTGGCGCTTGAAAATTTTTATCAAAAGTAACGACTACGGTTTGACGGCCGGGGAGGGGTTTGCCCAAATAACCGAGAATTGATTCAAACGTGGCTTGGCCCATCAGGCAAGTCTTGCCCAAAGTAGTTTTTTTAAAATACTGAAAATCCTCGGGAATATTCCATGGGATTACCAACAAGCCGTTCTATTTCGTAATTTCGTAGTTTTCGCATTTCGTACATTACACTGCTATATCAAATTTAATAGATGGATAACTTTCGTAATTTAGAATTCTGCTGTCTTCGCATTTCCAATTGAAAATAGAAGTAAAGTTTTCCGTTTGCAGAGTTGGTATGTGGTAAGTATTTGGATCCCTGGTCAGTTGTTCTTTGGCGCCATCGACGTGGTTTACATATATATGAGTATCGGCCAAAAATCCGACTAATTTGCCTTCTTGTAAGCCGCTTTCTTTGGCTAGCAAATGTAAAAGTAAGGCATAGCTGGCGATATTAAATGGTAGGCCCAACATTGTATCTACCGAGCGTTGATTCCACAGCAGATTTAATTTGCCGTTGATGACCGTAACTTGAAAGCAGTAATGGCAAGGGGGTAAAGCCATTTCGCCAAGTTTGGACGGGTTCCAGGCGCTGACAATCATACGGCGGTCGTTTGGGTTTGTTTTTAATGTTTCGGTGAGTTTTTTTAATTGATCTACACCTTGGCCAGTGTAATCACTATCATAATTTTGGTAGTCGGCATTAAAGTGCCGCCATTGAAATCCGTAAATCGGGCCTAAATCATTTTCTTCGGTCATGCGTTTTTTGGATTCCTCGTCGTGCCCATACGGAGCTTTTTTTGGCGAAGCCCATTCATCCCAAATATGATTGTTGTGATCTTGCAGCCATTTTTTGTTTGTCAGGCCTTTGATAAAAAATTCCAATTCCGAAGCAACCATTTTAAATGGTGTCTTTTTTGTGGTGAGCAAAGGAAAACCATTACTCATATCGTGCTCAAACATAGCGCCGGCAACGGCGATGGTGTCTATACCGGTTCGATTTTCTTTGCGTTCACCTTTTTCCAGAATATGGCGAACAATATCTAGATATGTTTGCATAATATTTTAACTGTATCTTTAGGCGGCTTTTTCATTCCCCGCCTCTTCTATTCTTTTTTTTGCCGCTTCTAATTGCTCTTCCCACTCGTCTTGATCTCTTGATTGTCTTAATTCTGCTAAAAGTTTTTCGCTTTCCGATTTTTGTCCGCGTTGTTTGCCTGTCTCTATTGTTAAACCACGCACCTCTTGAAGAGCGTCTGCAACTTCAGACTTTCTCATCTTTTCTGCAGCGATATCCGCCTCCATATTTCCAGCGTTTCCAACAAGGCTAGTATCAGGATCAAATTTTTTGTCAGTATTTTCTGGAAATTTTCTAGGTTTTACGTCAGGTTTTGACGGTTTTATTTTTCCCTTAAAGTCAGGGGCTCCCGGCAAATAGCCTCTTCTTTCTGCTCCCATATAGTTTTAAATTAATTAATTAGAAATTAGTAATTAGAAATTTTGTTTTACAACGCAGCGTTTCAAATGACGTTACGCTGCGTGATTTCGTTAAATCAATCCTGTACTGCCAAACCCACCGCGGCTCTTTTCGGTCATCTCGTCCACTTCCTCCCATTGCCCTTGATCAATTTTCATAAAAAGTCCCTGGGCCAGGCGTTCGCCTTTGGTTACGGCCACATCACTATCAGTAAAATTATACACCGAAATTTTAATTTCGTCTTCCGGGCCGCAATAATCATTATCTATTGTACCGACACCATTGGCCAACATCAACCCCTTTTTCTTTGCCAGGCTGGAACGGGCGGTGAGAATAAGGGCATATCCGGTTGGCACTTCAATGATAAAATTTGCCGGTATCAAAGCAATATTTTTGGCCGGTACAACCATATTATCCCGCGAATATAAATCAAAAGCAACGGCGCCGGATGTGTGATATTCGGGCAGGGGCAGGGAGGTGTCGATGCGTTTTATTTTAACTTGCATACACGGATATGCAGATGATGCGGATTTACTAATATGCGAATTTAGCGAATAGGATAGTTCATTGCTTCTTGAATTTAACACTCGTTTTACCTTTAAATACTTACTCTTAAAATTGACTAGAATACCCAGCTTTTTTTCTAATGCAGTAAGGTATCTAAGTGTTTGCGTGAAGTCCGCATTTTCTAACTGTTGTTTTGCCTTTAATTCTAATATTATTGTATCTTCAATTAAAAAATCAACCTTATTTCTTCCGTTTCGTTCACCTTGGAATGATGGTGGAAGAATTTTCTCTCTTTCATATTTTATGTTTTCTTGTTTGAATAATTGTTCTATTAAATCAGCATATTGTTTTTCGTTAGAAAATTGTCCAAGTTTATTGTGCGCAGAAAACAATACCCCGTTTATTTTGTAACTCAATTCTTTAAATAGAAGATCCGACATATACTTTTAAACACAGATATGCGAATGTTGCGGATTTACAAATATGCGAATCGATTTGTGAATTAGCGTATCCGTGTATTAGCGACATTAGCGTATCCGTGTATTAGCGACATTAGCGTATCCGTGTATTAGCGACATTAGCGTATCCGTGTATTAGCGA
>Ga0075922_112_pt1 | contig 8918 bp, 8 predicted proteins | sample RifGroA2_FD_67902 | JGI IMG/M metagenome (GOLD analysis project Ga0075922, IMG submission 67902) | Parcubacteria (Magasanikbacteria) bacterium GW2011_GWA2_40_10
AACCGGCGCGGCGGAGGAAGGAGTAAGTATGGATTCTAACGCGCTTGAACAAGAGCGCGGTATTACCATTTACGCCAAAAACACTTCCATAATATATAAGGACACAAAGATAAACATTGTGGACACGCCGGGACACGCCGACTTCGGCTCGGAGGTGGAGCGAGTTTTGAGATCCATAGATTCCGTCCTTCTTATCGTGGACGCGCAAGAAGGTCCGATGCCTCAAACTAGATTTGTATTGAAAAAATCACTTGAATTGGGACTCAAACCGATTGTGGTGATAAATAAAATAGACAAACCGGCCGCCAATCCGGCAAAAACCTTGGACGCGGTTTTTGAATTATTTTTTGACCTTGGGGCAAATGAAGCTCAACTTGATTTTCCGGTGGTTTACGCTATCGGAAGAGAAGGTGTTGCAAAAATAAATTTGACGGACGAATCAAAAGACCTTTCCCCTCTTCTTGATACGGTTTTAAACAAAGTCCCGCCGGCAAAAAATGACACATCGCTTGGCTTCGCCATGCAACCTTTTAACTTGGGCTACGACAATTTCTTGGGCAGATTGGCGATAGGCAGAGTTTACGCCGGCAAGATAAAAAACAATACCACCGTTTTCATCAAAAAACCGACGGGCGAAACAAGAACGGGTAAAATTATCAAGCTTTTCACTTTTGAAGGTATCCAACGAAAAGAAACTGATGAAGTGGAGGCTGGAGATATTGTAATGCTCGCCGGATTGCCTGATATTTATATAGGCGAAACAATTTGCTCGGATGAAAACCAACAACCATTGCCTGCCATAAATATTGACGAACCGACTATTTGCTTAAACTTTTTAGTCAATGACTCTCCTTTTGCCGGACGAGAGGGGAAATTTGTCACTACAAGACAAATTAAAGAACGACTGGAAAAAGAGCTTGAGATAAATGTGGGGCTAAAAATTGATTTCTCGGCAAACGAATCTTTTAAGGTTTACGGACGAGGCGAACTTCACATCGCCGTCTTGCTGGAGAATATGAGACGAGAAGGATATGAAATGCAAGTATCTCAACCGCAAGTCATTATCAAAGAAGAAAATGGGCAAAAATTGGAACCGTTTGAAGAAGTCATTATAGACTTGCCGAAAGAAGCATCTGGCATCATCATAGAAACCTTAGGCAGAAGAAAAGCTATTTTGATGAATATGAACGAAGAACAAGGCTCCACACTGAGACTTGTCTTTGAAGCGCCGACAAGAGGTATGCTCGGGTACCGTAATCAATTTATGATAGACACGCGAGGCGAAGGCATAATGTGCAGTCGTTTTATCGGCTTCAAACCTTACGCCGGAGAAATCAAGAAAAGAGAAACCGGTTCAATGACATCTATGATTACAGGAAAGGCCGTCGCCTTCGCCTTGGATAATTTGCAACAAAGAGGCGTGATGTATGTTGATCCAAACACGGAAATATACGAGGGAATGGTCATAGGCAACACAATGAAAGGCGATGAAATGGCGGTAAATCCGATTAAAGGCAAACAACTTACCAATGTGCGTATGGGCGGACAAGCGGACGAAAAAATAGTTTTGACTCCGCCGATTAAAGTAACTTTGGAAAGAGGGCTTGAAATAATGGCGGAAGACGAATACTTGGAAGTAACCCCAAAAAATGTCCGCCTAAGAAAACAATGTCTCAAAGAAAGCGAGAGGAAAAATTCTAGGAGGTAGGAAAACATTTTACTTATTCAAAGCAAGAACTTCCCGCAATTCCGTCATTCCTATTTCCAGTTTTTCAATTCTGCGACGGTGATCATCAAGCAAAAAAGTTTCTATGCCGTCGAGGCGATCATCAATGCTGTCCAAGCGACTATCCGCACTATTAAATCTTTGTTTTAAATACTCCATATCCTCTTTTGTCGCCGTTCCGTCAAATCCTATTTTTGTCGCTCTTGCCAAACTATCAATCTTTTCATCAACCTGAGATGATAGATTACCAATCTTTTCATCAACCTGAATTGATAACTTATCGATCTTTTCATCAACTAGCTTAAAACCCTTACTCATTTCGGAGGACAGTTTATCGTATTTATCATCAACAAGCTTAAAGCCCTTACTCATTTCGGAGGACAGTTTGTCATATTTATCATCAACAAGTTTAAAACCGTTTTTTATTTCGGAAGATAATTTATCGTACCTATCATTTGCAAGTTTAAAACCCTTTCTAATTTCTAACGTTAAATCACTTTTGTCGGATTTTATTTTTTTGACTTTTGATTTTGTTTCTTTGCTCATATCATCCATATTATAAGATTGATAAAAAAATACAATCGCAACTTTTTACTCATACCTCAAGGCTTCAATCGGATTAAGCGATGAAGCTCTTCTCGCTGGATAATATCCAAAAACTATCCCAATACCGGCAGATACTCCAAAAGCGAGCAAAATGGAAAAAAATGATATTTGCGTCGGAATTCCCGCAAACTTAGCTACTGCCAGCGAGACAATCCAACCTAAAATTATCCCTAAAATTCCCCCGACAAAAGTAAGCATCACCGCTTCGCTTAAGAATTGCAAATTTATATCTCTCCTTTTCGCGCCAATGGCCTTGCGAAGACCTATCTCTCTAGTGCGCTCCATTACTGTCGTAAGCATCATATTCATAATACCGATACCACCGACAACAAGCGATATTCCAGCGATCGAAGCCAGAAGTATTGTCATCGTGTTTGTGACGGCGGAAGCGGTTTGGACTATATCTTGCTGATTAAGTATTTGAAAATCGGCAAGCTGAGGGTTTGATATATTGTGTCTTTGCATTAACAAATCGGTTATTTGTTGTTTAATTACCGCCATCATATCCGGATTTTCCGCTTGAACGCTTATTGTCGTCACATAATCATCGCCAGCAAGAAACCTTTGCGCAGTAGAAATTGGCACAAAAATAATATCGTCTTGGTTGGCGAATCCCGTTCCTCCTTTTATTTTGGTAACTCCAACTATTTTAAAGTCCACACGATTGATGCGTATGGATTGCCCGATGGGGCTTGAACCTTCGCCAAAAAGATCAAGTGCCGTTGTCGGACCCAATACCGCCACCCTGGACAAGCTTCTCACATTTTGATCAGAAATAAACGCTCCCATTTCAATCTGAACATTTCTTACCTGAGGATAAGAAGAAACTGTGCCAATCACCTGCGTATTGGTGTTTTTTCCTTTTGCCGTTATTTGATGTCTGCGTGAAATCTCCGGGGCGACAGCTTTAGCAATAGTAATTTCTTTTTGAATAGCGTCCGCATCTTCTTGTTTTAGCGTCATCGCCGAACCTCGCCCGGCGCTCACATTACTCGTTCCGGCGCCTCGCTGGAATCCGGGCATTACAAGAACCAAGTTTGAACCTATTGCTTGAATGCTGGCTTGAATTGATCCTGACGCTCCTTGTCCGATTGAAATCATAGACACAACGGAACCAATGCCAATAATTATGCCAAGCGCGGTGAGTCCGGATCTTGTCTTGTTGGAAGAAAGAGATGCGTATGTTTCATGTAAAATATCTTTGATTTTCATTTTATTGTTTTATCGCAATGATTGATGATTATTGTTGATTATGCGCCTACTTGTCACTTTGCTGTCACTGACGATTTCTCCGTCACGAATACGAACTATGCGTTCGGCATGTTCAGCCACATATTGTTCATGAGTAATCAAAACTATTGTCCTGCCATGATCTTTGTGCAATCTTTGAAATGTGTCCAAAACAATTTCTCCGGTTTTTGTATCCAAATTTCCCGTCGGCTCGTCGGCAAGCACAAGAGTCGGATTATTGACAAGCGCCCTTGCGATAGCAACTCTTTGTATCATTCCACCGGAAAGCTGATTTGAACGATAATTCCAAAAACCCTCTGGAAAAGCGGAAACTCGCAAAGCCTCTTTCGCTTCTTTTTCTCTTTCCACTTCGGATTTGCCAGCGTAAATCAATGGCAACATCACATTTCTTAAAACCGTCGTTCTCGGCAAAAGATTGAAAGATTGAAATACGAAACCTATTTTACTCATACGAATATCGGCAAGTTCATCATCGGAAAGCCTTGAAACATTTTTGCCATCAAGGACATATTCTCCGCTTGTCGGAACATCAAGGCATCCCATTATATGCATCAATGTAGACTTGCCCGAACCGGATGGTCCCATAATCGCCAAAAACTCACCATCATTAATGACAAGGGAAATTTTTTTAAGCACAGCTGTTTCCACAGTGCCGGTTTTATATATTTTGCTTATATTTTTACATTCAATCATAATTATTAATGCCCAACCCCTCCTGTCCTAAAATTTCCGCCACCGCCACCGGTAATATTGGGAATTAGCAAACCTGCGCTTTGACTCGTTTGTGTTCCATGCTGAAGCGAACTAACAACTGTTTGTGTTACAATTTTGTCCCCTTCTTTTATCCCACTGATAATTTCCGTCATCGTGTCATTGGAAATTCCAGTTTGAACATTTTGACGCAACGGCTCTTCTGTGTCACCAACATAAATTTCCACATAAGAAGTATCTCTTTGTTGCTTTATCGCCGAGTTTGGAATCACTAATGCGTCTTGTCTTATGTCGGTGATAATGGACACTGATACGCTCATACCCGGCTTAACCCTGTCATCTTGATTGTTAAAAATTATTTTAACCGTGTAATTCACAACCCCTTGTGTCACAGCTCCAATGGAATCTATTTCTGAAACTTCTCCGGCAATGCTCAAGCCATCAATCGCATCAAAAGCAATATTTGCTTTTTGTCCCACCTTAATCTTGGCGATGTCAACTTCGTTAAGGGAAATTTCCACCAAACGCTGTTTTGTGATAATTGTCGCCAAAACTGATCCATTTGATGCGGAATCGCCTAATTTCACGTTTATTTTCGCAATAACTCCGTCAAAAGGAGCTCTGATGTAATAATCTGAAAGTCTTTCCTTGGCATCCAATAAAGCGTTTTCTCTTTGCTTAACCGTTAATTCTTGCGATTTTATGTCCAACTCATCCGCACCGGCTTTGAGTTTGGCGAATGATTCCGTTTTTTCGGCTATTGTTCTTTCTGAATTAAGAATAGCGTCGCGAGAATCTTTAATGTTATTCAAAATACTAAGCAGGTTGCCAAGATGCGCATTTGTTTTTCCGGTGTAAGAATTAAGCGACAACAAATGAGTATCGGCGAATGCTTGCGGTTTCAGATTATGTTCCGCTAGTTTGTCTTTGTAAAACTGGATAAGATTGTTTGCGTTTTTTACCGATTCAGCCATGAGTTTGGTGGTGTTATAAGTTTCATCAATAAGATTTTCTATATCGGCAATCTTTGAAAATCTGTTTAAAGATTTGTAATCGGATATATTTTTATCATATGCGTCGCGCACTTTCTTGTAGCTATTGCTTGCATCTTCTTTGTATTGCAAAACTCTTTCATCATAAGTTTTTACCGATCCCGCGTAATAGTCAATATTCCATTGTCCGCCTCCGCCAAGCCCTGTGTCGCTTGAAAAAAGCATCTCATGCAGTCCGGTCATCACGGTAGGCAAATCAAGAAAAGCGTTGGAGACATTATTGAATCCGTCATCATAAGACTTCACGAGATCATCTTCCGCTTTTTTCTTTGCCTCTTTGGCTTGAGAAAGAGAATTTTCCGCTTGCAATATAGACAAAGCGTCAGCCGGCTTTTTTAACTTTTCAAACGAAAGTTTGGCGCTGTCCAAACTTGATTCGGCATCGCGAACCGACTTTTGCGCCTCAATTGAGTCTATCTGAGCAACAATGTTTCCATGAAAAACATCTTGTCCGCTTTTAGCTCCAACATAAATAATATCACCAGAAACTTTAGACTTTATGTCCGCCTGATTTAAAGCCGTCGTTTGCCCGCTTCCGGAAATGGAAACAATCAGTGTTCCCCTTTTAACCGAGGATGACACATAACGAACATCGCTTTTTTTTCCAAAATAATAACCGTAAATGTAATAACCGCCGACAATGATCGCGCAAATAATTATCGCCGACAACAATTTTCTCTCTAAAATTTTTTTGATAAAATGATTCATAAACTTAATGGAATATTCTTATTAATTTTGCTTCTATTTGACCTTGATCGTTTGGAGAACCGATAACAACAACTTGATCGTCAATTTTTAAATCACTTGTTTTTATAACATTGCGAAGGTTTATAATTTTAGTTTTATCGGAAACAATAATTGCTTTTTCAATATTGTCGCTTCCATTAACAACTATTAACCGATCCTCAATTTTTACGATAAATCCGAAAACCCCATGGGCATTGGTATAATCATCATTCTTGAAACCACGACTCGCTTCTCCAAAAAAACCGCTTTTTGGACCGGCAAAATTTCTATGATAATTTTCCCCCCACTTGTAAGAAAAACGCGCTTTTTTATAACCAATCAATTTTCCAGCATTAAACCCAAAAAGAAATATGATTATCGCGCCAAGAATAATAAAAATCGCCTTAAACACCTTTGATTGCCGTGTTTTATCAGATGCCCGTTCGCAAGAAAAAAATTTTTTTAAATTCATATTTTTTATTTTAATTATTGATAAATCCACGCGTAAAAGGATAATTTATTATTATTTGAACAATGTTTTTAAACGACCAAACAAAAACGAGCAAAAAAATCATTGTCATTATAATGCTCGTTGCCGGCAACGACTCCAAAAGGACCAAGCTGAAATCTCTCCAATTAACCACAATTAAGCCAAAATCAGAAAAAGAGACAGACAAAAAGCGGTAAAATCCGGATAAAAACAATTCTTTTTTAAGAATAAAAAACGCCGGAACAATCGCGCCAGCGGAAAAAAAGATTGCGAGCGAAAAACCGATAAGTCGTTTTTTGATTAAAGACAATCGTTTTTCTTGCTTAATTTTGTTTAATATCTTATTTAAAAGACCGTCAGACGGTTCAATCAAATCAAAATTATTAAACATTTTATCTCCATTTTTTTCCATAGTCTTAATTACTAATACGACCACGCCATCAATTTTGGTGCAAACTGTTTCTTCCCAATATCTTTCTAAGAATTAACAACGCGCGACGGTGACGCGACTTAATTGTGTTGATAGATTCGTTAAGTCGTTCCGCAATTTCCCTGAAATTAAACTGATCATAGTAATACAAAGACAAGACTTTGCCGTATTTCTGCGGAATTTTTCCAACAGCCGAATTAAGCGCTTGCGCCGTTTCTTCTTTTTCCGATGCGTCTTTGGCGGATAAAGCGGTATCGGCAAGCATTTCAGTTAAAATATTTTTTCCTTCCTCGCTTTCAAACGCTGAAAACGAGACATCTTTCTTTTTTTTGAGAAAATCAATCGCTGTGTTTTTCGCTATGTGAAAAATCCAAGTTTTAAAGTTTTTGTTTTGATCGAATTTTTTCAGACTGCGCCACATTTTTATAAAGACTTCTTGCGTTATGTCGTCCGCATCTTGCGCGTTGCCGATATAGCGATAAATAAAATTATAAACGGGCTTTAAGTAAAGACTGATCAGGCTTTCAAGCGACTCATTGTCGCCTTTTAAGCAATCAAGGATAATCTTTTTTTCGGAATTATTTCTTTCCACCTTTTAATAATACATCGTTTTGTGAAAATGTTATACTGTCGGCATGGTAAGTCATATTGTTAAAATCATTAAAAAAGAAGAAATTGCCGAAAGAACGATGGCTTTTTATTTTGAAAAGCCGGATGGGTTTGAGTTTACGGCTGGGCAATATGTAACAGTTTCTTTGATCAATCCGCCGGAAACGGATGATGAAGGCAATTACAGATTTTTCTCTCTTATAACCGCGCCTTATGAAAATTGCTTGGGAATAGCCACAAGAATAAGAGATACAGCCTTTAAGCGCGTCCTTAAAAATTTGCCTATCGGTTCGGAGATAAAAATAACGAATTCGTCCGGTTCATTTTTCTTGCATAAAGACATTTCCAAGCCGGCTGTTTTTATAATTGGCGGAATAGGCATCACGCCGGTTTTCAGTATTGTCAAAAACGCCACTTACGAAAAACTTCCCCATCAATTATTTTTATTTTACTCCAACAAGCGACCGGAAGACGCACCATTTCTGAAAGATTTGCAAAATTTAGAAAAAGAAAATCCTAATTTCAAACTGATAACGACAATGACGGAAATGGAAAATTCAAAACAGGCTTGGCTCGGTGAAACAGGGTTCATAACCAAAGAAATGCTTCAAAAATACATCGAGAATTTAAACTCTCCTATTTACTATATGTCCGGTCCGCCGACTATGGTGGAGGCGATGAGAGAATTGGCGGAGAAAGTAGGCGCGAGCGACGACCATATAATATTTGAAGAATTCACGGGGTATTAAACTTTTATTCCACCTCTTCCGGTTTGTCTAAAATTTGCGTGTCAATACCGGCAGATGCTCCGGTGATACGCAAAATATCCTTGTCTATCTTGCCAAGTTCCTTGTAGGAGCTGTTATAAGAGTTTACAGTGGTCGTCAAATTAACGCCCAATTTTTTCATAAATTCTTCATAAACACCCAAGTGTCGAGATAAATCCTCCACCCTTTTTCTTATCTCTTTCGCCGATTCTTCTATCTGCAAAGCGCGCAAACCCTGCAAAACCGTCTGCAAGTACGCCATAAAAGTGGTAGGAGAAACAATAATAACTTTCTTTTGGCGAAAAGCGTACTCTATAAGATCCACAGTAGAAGTCTTTACCGCGCCGATTTGATTGATAAGCAAATCATAAAATATGCCCTCGGACGGGATAAACATAAAAGCGAAGTCGGTCGTATTTTCGCTCGGGCGAATGTATTTTGAAGTTTCATCTATCCTATTTTTCAAATCTTGTTTGAAAAGTTTTTCCAACTTTTCTCTTTCAATCGGATTTGTTTCGTTTACTATTCTGTTATAATTTTCCAAACTAAA